>Ga0187892_10005540_pt1 | contig 19740 bp, 20 predicted proteins | sample MA1701073metaG_FD_139345 | JGI IMG/M metagenome (GOLD analysis project Ga0187892, IMG submission 139345) | Bio-ooze microbial communities from a basaltic lava cave in the Kipuka Kanohina Cave System on the Island of Hawaii, USA - MA170107-3 metaG ...
ATCATGGACCCCGCCGCGCCATTCAAGGCTGATCGGCGGGGTCCTCGACATGTTGTCGAATGTCCGGCAGTCGCCGGATGAGATATCGCGTGCCAAGAAGTGGCCGGCTTCCCGGCTACACGTCAAGTTTTGGTCAGGTTGTCGTTAAACGGCTCGCGTCGTCGCGACCAAGCCTGGCTTACTGCAGCTGCGGGTCAACGAGCCGCGGGCCCCGTCTCGTGACGAGGCCCAGGATTTATGCCCGGTGGAGTCATACCGCGGGGCACTCCCTGGTTAGGTTCCTCGTTCGGCATCGCAATCGCCGGGCGCATTGCGCGCGCTGCGGTTACGACGCGACGACAAATCTATGCCGTTCCACGCGGAGTGCAAGCCCGTAATTGTCGCGACGCTGTGGAACAGGCGGACGGCGCGGATCGTAGCCCTGACTTTTTTCCCGCGCGCAAGAATTGTGCCGCTTCCGAATCACGGCGCGCGGCCGAACGCGCGCGCGAGGAAGCGGCCGAGGTCGCGGTTCGATTGCGCGCGCACCTCTTCATCGGAGCCGATCGGGTAAGGCGGGCCGCTCGCGCAGAGACCCAGGATCAGCTTCCGCGTAAACGGCGACGTCATTGGCAGGAAGGTGTTGAGGTCGCGCACCGTGCCGTCGCGCTCGACCCGGAGGCGGCATGCATGCATGGTGCGGCCGATCGTGCGCCGGCCCCAGCCGCCGTCCCATTGGTGCGGCGCGTCCTTGTAGGCGATGATCTCGACCGCGCTGCCGCCTTTCCTCAAGTCGCCGGCGAAGTGCTCGCAGCGCGCGCGGTCGATGAGGATGTCGGCCGTGCCGTAGAGGTAGAGAAGCGGCGCTCCGGTCGTGCGTTTGTCGGAGAAGCGCGCGATGCAGGGGCCATAGAACGCGACGTGGCCGGCGAACTTCAGGCCCCGGCCGAGCTGCGCCGCCACGCGGTGGTTCATCGCATACATGCTGGCCATGGCGCCGTAGGAGAAACCGACGAGCGCCACGCGCTCGGGATCGATGGCGGGGTGTTGCTCGGCGAAATAGCGCAGGCCCGCATAGGCGTCGGCGATCAACATGCTCTCGGTGATGTTGAGCAGGCGCTCGACGAAGCCGGTGCCGAGCTCGCGCCGTGACGCGAACGCATCGATCACCAGCGCCGCCGCGCCCATCGCCGCGAGCTGGCGGCCGTAGGTCATCTCGCGCGCCCAGAGCACGCCGCCCGAGCCGTGCAGCATGATGACGGCGGGCAGCGAGCGCGCCTTGTGCCGGCCCGGCGGCATGAACAGCGTCGCGCGCGCGGTGGCCTTCGGCGCCTCCGCGAGGTCGGCGAACTCGGCCGGGCTGAACGGCGACGCGCTCGGAAAGGTGATCTCCTGCCCCTCGATCTTCTCGATGGCGCTGTCGTTGGGCCAGGGCCGGGCCAGCCGCTGCTCGAGCGGCTCGGCGGCGGCAGCCGAAGACCAGAGGCAGCAGGCGATCAAAACGAGAAAGCGCATCGCGTCATTGGCCTGCGGTGAATGCTTCGGTGAAGCTGCCCGCGGCGTCCGCGCTTTTCAATCCATGCTTTCCGCCGCTCCGGCAAACATTTTCGTGTTCCGGTATGCCCGGATGGCCCAATCCGCGACCGCCTCTGCGGCCGCGCCGGGTTGAGCTCGGGCTGTGCGCCGTCCCGCCGGGACAAAGCCGAGCGAGCGGGGTAAATAGGAGCCGATGCACGCGCCCGTGCCCAGTGGTTCCGCCGCCCAACGGCTCGACGCCGCAATTCGGGCCGAGACGGTCGCGTCGCTCCGGCGCGCGGCGATTGCGCGCGCCGCGCTCGCAGTCGTGGTCGTGGTGCTGCTCGGCGCCATCTGGCGCGAGTGGTTTGCCGTCGCCTGGTGGACCGGGCTTACGCTGCTGTTCGCTGCCAACGGCGCCGGGCAATGGCGCCTCGCCGCCTCGCGCCATCACCGCGCCTGGCATGCCTTCTTGTTCGCCACGTTCGATGCAGCGCTGATCGCGTTCGCGCTGCTGTTCCCGAACCCGGTCGGGCCGCCGATGGCGTTCGAGATCCAGATGCTCGCGCGCTCCAATACGTTCGTTTTCTTCACGCTGCTGCTGGCAATGTCGACGCTCTCGCTCTCGTGGGGCGTCGTCCTCTATACAGGCGTGGTTTCGGCGCTGTTCTGGGCCGGCGGCATTCTCGCCATCGCCTTCACCCACGACACGATCACCGACTGGGGCGTGGACCAGAACTGGTGGGACGCGGAAAGCCGTGCCCGCTTTCTCACGCCCAACTTCATCGGCATCCGCGGCTTGATCCAGGAGGCGACGGTGCTCATCCTCTCGTCTGCGGTTCTCGCCATCGCGGTGGCGCGCGCCGGCGCGCTGATGCGCCGCCACGCGCGCTCGGAGAGCCAGCGCTCGGTGCTGGCCCGCTACTTCTCGCCCAACATGATCGACGAGATCGCGGCGCTCGAGCGGCCGCTCGGCGCGGTGCGCAGCCAGAACGCCGCCGTGCTGTTCGCCGACATCATCGGCTTCACGCGCCTCTCCGAGCGGCTCGGCGCCGAGCGCACGATGGCGCTGCTGCGCGAGTTCCACGCGCGCACCGCCGCCGCCGTGTTCGCGCATGACGGCACCGTCGACAAGTACGTCGGCGACGCGATCATGGCGACGTTCGGCACGCCCAGGACAAGCCCCGCGGACGCCGCCAACGCGATTCGCTGCGCGCTCGCCATCGTCGACGCGGCCGCGGCCTGGAACGCCGAGCGCCGCGCGGCGGGCGAAGCGCCGCTCGCGATCGGCATCGGCGTGCACTACGGGCCGGTTGTGGCCGGCGACATGGGCGACGAGCGCCGGCTCGAATACGCGGTGATCGGCGACACCGTGAACGTGGCGAGCCGCATCGAGGCGCTGACGCGCGAGCGCGCCGTGGCGGCGCTGATCAGCGACGAAACCCTCGCGGCGGCCCGCGAGCGGCTCGACGGCGCCACTTTCGCCCGCTTGCGCCGCTCCGAGGCCGCGACCTTGCGCGGCCGCACGCAGCCCGTCGAGCTGTGGGCGGTTCAGAGAACGGATGTCAGAGGACCGATGCCGGATGTTCGATAGCGGCAAGCGGACGTCCGGCGGCCCGTCCAGGGGAATCTGTCCTCTGGCATCTGACCTCTGACATCTGGTACCTGATACCCCATGCCATTGATCAGCGACAATGCGCGCCTCGCGGACTTCTGCGCGCGCTTGGCCGACGAGGAATTCGTCGCCGTCGATACCGAGTTCATCCGCGAGAAGACCTATTACCCGCAGGTCTGCCTCATCCAGCTCGCGGGCGAGGCGGAAGCGCGCGCGGTGGACGCGCTGGCGCCCGGCCTCGACCTGGCGCCGGTCTACGGCCTGATGCGCGACGCGCGGGTCTTGAAGGTGTTCCACGCCGCGCGTCAGGACATCGAGATCTTCATGATGAAGATGGATGCGGTGCCGGCGCCGATGTTCGACACCCAGGTGGCGGCCATGGTGGCGGGCTTCGGCGAGCAGGCCGGCTACGAGACGCTGGTGCAGGCGCTGGCGCGCGCCAGCATCGACAAGTCGGCGCGCTTCACCGACTGGGCGCTGCGCCCGCTCACCGAAAAGCAGATCGCCTACGCGCTCTCGGACGTGATCCACCTCCGAACGGTCTACAAGAAGCTCAAGGAGCGTCTCGACCGCAGCGGCCGCCACCGTTGGGTCGAGAGTGAGATGCAGACGCTGACCGACCGCGCCACCTACCGCGTCGATCCGCGCGAGGTCTGGCGGCGCCTCCGCGTGCGCTCGCCGAAGCCGCGCTTCCTCGCCGTGCTGCGCGAGCTCGCCGCGTGGCGCGAGCTGGCCGCGCAGCAGCGCGACATTCCGCGCCAGCGCATGCTGCGCGACGAGGCGATCATCGAGATCGCGGCCCATGTGCCCAAGACCGCGGACGAGCTCGCGCGCACGCGCGGTCTCTCCGACGGGCTCGCGCGCGGCAAGATCGGCGCCGAGATTCTGTCCGCCGTCGCCAAGGGGCTCGCCGTGCCCGACGCCGAGGCGCCGCGCCATCCCGACCGCGCCGACCTGCCGCGCAGCAACGGCGCCGTCGCCGAACTGCTGCGCGTGCTCTTGAAGATGCGCGCCGAGGAGCACAACGTGGCCGCGCGCCTCATCGCCGGCGGCGAGGACCTCGACCGGCTCGCGGGCGAGGACGACCCCGACGTGCCCGCGCTCAAGGGCTGGCGGCGCGAGATTTTCGGGGAGGACGCGCTGGCGCTGAAACAAGGCCGGCTCGCGCTGGTGGTCAAAGGGCGCAGGCTCGCGGCCGTGCCGCTGCCCGCCGCGACCGGCTGAGCTTGCGCGGGCCTCCATCGCCCGCGCCGCGCGTGTTTCATCCGCCTATTTTCGCCGGCGGCGCATCGACCACCTCGACATCGAGATCGCCGCCGCCCGGCGCCGCGCTTTCGGTCGTCACGATCATCTGCCCGGCGCCGACCGGGCCGAGAAACTTCTCGCGGTCGGGCAGGATCGCGATCGCGTTGCCGCCTTGCCAGACGATGACCTGACCGCGGGTCCGCGCCGCCGCCACCGCCATCTGCTTGATCTCGGCGTAATAGGGCGCCTTGCGCCAGGCGTCGAGCCGGCCGGTGTCGACGTTGATGACCGTGCGCCGGCCGTCATCCTCCGAGGTCAGCACCATGCGCGACTTCGACGGCTTCCAATGCTCGGGCACGCTCGCGTCGACGAGCCAGCCGCAAACGAAATCGCGGCAAGATTGCGGCCGCTGCTCATAGATCTTGCAGCCGGCGCCGATGGCGCAATGGCCGCACCATTGGTGGCGCGGCTTCTCCAGCTCCGGGATGCCGAAGATCTTGCAGCAGAGCGTGCAGCCGTCGCAGGAGCGACGCGGCGCCGGCGCGGTCGTCGGCGATGACATTGCGTTTTCGCCTCGGAAGTGTCGCGCGATCCTAGCATGCGCGGCATGTGCAACGTTACTAGAGCGGACTCAAGACCGATCCCGGCGCGAGTCTCAGTTCGTGCCGAGGGGCGCCGCGCGGTCCTGGACGATCTCGACATCGAGGCCGGCGCCGCCGGGCGCCGGCACTCCCCGGATGACGACCGCCTGCCCGGCCCGGAGCGGCCCCACGAAGACATCGCGGTCGGGCAGGACGACGACGGCGTCCTTGCCCTGCCAGACCAGGAGCTGGCCGCGGTTGCGCACCGCCGCCGCGGCCCATTTCTTGATCTCGGCGTAGTAGGGCTCCTTCCGCCACGCGTCGGGCCGTCCGCAATCGACGTTGACGACCATGCGGTTGGCGTGGCTCTCCCAGGTCAGCACCATGCGCGAGCGCGAAGGCTTCCAGTGCTCGGGCAGCTTCGCCATCAGGAGATAGCCGCAGTAGAAGTCGCGGCAGGTCTGCGGGCGCGTGGCGTAGATTTTGCAGCCCTTGCCGATATCGCAGTGCGTGCACCATTCGTGGCGCGGCTTCGGCAGCTCGGGGATGGCAAAGATCTTGCAGCACATCGTGCAGCCATCGCACGAGCGCCCGGGCACGAGGGTCGGCGGCGCGGCGGCAAAAGAATCGGGCGGTTCGGTCACCCACGCATCCTACACGACGCCGCGGTGCGAGAATATCCACTGCGCCGGCTCTTCGCCGGCGGAGGCCGGCTCTTGAGCGGCGCGCGCCCTCGTAGGCCGGCGCGATTCCGAGTAACGTAATGCCACTGACAGGGAGGCACGGTCATGGCGTACTACATGTACACCGCGAACTACACGCGCGAAGCCATCGCGGCGATGGTCAAGCAGCCGCAAGATCGCGAAGCGCCGGTGCGCAAGACGATCGAGGCGGCCGGCGGCAAACTCCTGCATGCGTTCGTCGCGCTCGGCTCGTCCGACGTCGTCGTCATTGCCGAGTTCCCGGACGATGTCGGCATGGTTTCGGTTGGCTTGGCGGCCGCCGCTTCGGGCGCGGTCAGCAATGGCGCCACCACGAAGCTCCTCACGTTCGCGCAGTTCGCCGAGGCGATGAAGAAGGCGGGGCAGGTCTCGAAGGCCTACAAGGCGCCCCAGGGATAGACGCCGCGGCGCCCACGATCTTTGGCACGCCACCGACGGGACGGCGTCAGCCCCGCGTCGCGATCCTTGCCGTGAGCTCGAGCGCTTTGGCGAGCTCGTCAAGGCGCTTGCTCACGCTTTCGCCGGTATACGCGCCGTCGAGGCGCGGCACCGCGAGCGTCAACAGCTTCTCTCCGGCGGAGACGGCGGTGCGCAGCAGCACGTCGTCGCGGCCGGCGGCGATGGTGTAGCCGAGGCGGATCGCCTGGCCGACGGCGCGCGCGCGCGCGGCGCCCTCGGGCTCGAGGCCGAGCGCCCAGGCCGCCTTGCGCTGCCGGCTGCCGCTTTCGTCCTCGTAGCGCGCGTGCAGCGCGTGCGCGAGAAAAGCGCGGCCCGGGTGGTCGATGCCGGGCAGCGGCATGGTGAGAGCCCTCTCGAACACGAGCGGCGCGCGGTAGTCCGGGTGATCGACCCAGCCGATATCGGAGAGGAAGCACGCGACCTCGCGCAGGCGCTTCTCGGCGCGGCTCTCGCCCTTGAACAGCGGCTCGGTCCAGCGCGCGAGGCTCGGCCCCATCTTGGCAAAGCGTCCGAAATGGCGCGCGATGTCGCCGGCGGCTGCGAGCAGCGGGTCTTCCTTGCGCTGCGCCTCGGAGAGATCGTCGTAGAGGATGCCTTCGCGCAGGCCCTGCGCGCTGAAGACGAGGTGGCGCGGGCGGCCGATGTTCACGATGTGGCGCAGGATGCGCGCGGCGGGCCTGAGCGTGTCGAGGCGCTTCGCCGGGACGTCGGGCAGCTGCCTCAGCGCGGCGTCCGACATCTTCGCGACCAGCTGCAGGAAGTCGCGGAACGAGTCCGGCGCGACGCGATAGCCGTCGATGACGCGCAGGCGATAGTCGATGTGCGCCTGGTGGATGCGCGCGAGCGCGCGCCACGCGCCGCCGATGGCGTAGAACGTGCGGCCCGCGAGGCCCGGCAGCCAGCGCAGGCCGAGCAGCGTCTCCTTGACGACCTTGCCGATGTTCTCGCCCTCGCGCTCGGCCTCGTTCAAGCGCAGCGGGCCGAGCGGCAGCGTGGCCTGCGGGCCCAAGGCGCCCTTGTCGAGACGCACCAATTCGAGGCTGCCGCCGCCCAGATCGCCGATCACGCCGTCGGCATCGGGCAGCGCCGAGACGAGGCCCAGCGCCGAAAGCCGCGCCTCGGTCTCGCCCGAGATGATCTCGATCTTGAGGCCGGCCAGCTCCTTGACGCGGGCGATGAAGGCCGGGCCGTCGACGGCGTCGCGGATGGCCGCGGTGCCGACGACGCGCAGGCGCTCGACGGCGAGGGATTCGGCGGCGGCGGCAAAGCGGGGAAGGTTGGCGAGCGCCAGGTCGACGCCCTCGGGATCGAGCCGCCCGGTCGAATGCAGCCGGCGGCCCATGCCGCACATCACCTTCTCGTTGAAGATCGGCAGCGGCGCGCGCGTGGCGCCAGCGAACACGACGAGGCGGATCGAGTTCGACCCGAGGTCGATCACGCCCACGCGCCGGCGCTCGGCCGGTGCCTCGGGCGCAGGCGTGGGAAGGGTTTGTACCGGTACGGCCATTCGTCTCGGTCAGCCGGTTTCCAGGGCCGCGACAGTCCTATGCTCTACCCCGAAACGCCGCCCCCGCGAAAGCGGGCCCACCGAGCCTTTGTTTTGACCGTCATCCCGACGAGTCGCTGTTAAAGCGGGCAGGTATCAATCGTCCGCCCACTCCAGTTTGGACTGCGGCTTGGACTTCTTCAACGCGCTCCCGCGCCCGGAGAGCGAGGGGTTGGTCATGAAATAGTGGTGGCAGGCGAAGCCCTTGCCTTCCGGACTCACGCGCTTGTAGGAGCCGTCCGCGCGCAGGACCCAGCTCTGCGCCTCGTCCTTCAACTGCGCCACCATGATCTGGTCGAGCAGTTGCTGGTGCACGGTCGGGTTCTCGATCGGCACCAGGCACTCGACGCGGCGGTCGAGATTGCGCGGCATCCAGTCCGCCGAGGAGATGAACACCTTGGCCTCGCGGTTCGGCAGCTTCCGGCCGTTGCCGAACGCGACGATGCGGCCGTGCTCGAGGAAGCGCCCGATGATCGATTTCACGCGGATGTTGTCGGAAAGGCCGGGAACGCCGGGCCTGAGGCAGCAGATGCCGCGCACGACGAGATCGATCTGCGCGCCGGCCTGCGAGGCGCGGTAGAGCGCGTCGATAATCTCGGTATCGACCAGCGAGTTCAGCTTGGCCCAGACGTGCCCGGGCTTGCCGGCCTTCGCGTGCGCGACTTCGTCGGCGATCAGCTGGATCAGCGTCTCGCGCAGGTCGAGCGGCGACGCCGAGAGCTTCTGCATCGGCTCGGGCCGGGCATATCCGGTCATGTAGTTGAACAGGTGCGCGGCGTCGCGGCAGAGCACCGGGTCGGTCGTGAAGTAGGAGAGATCGGTGTAGATGCGCGCGGTGATCGGGTGATAGTTGCCGGTGCCGAAATGCGCGTAGGAGCGCAGCTCGCCGGCCTCGCGCCGCACCACGAGCGAAACCTTGGCGTGCGTCTTCAAGTTGATGAAGCCGAACACGACCTGGGCGCCGGCGCGCTCCAAGTCGCGCGCCCAGCGGATGTTGGCCTCCTCGTCGAAGCGCGCTTTCAACTCCACCATCGCGGTGACGGATTTCCCCGCCTCGGCCGCGTCGATCAGCGCGCGCACGATCGGCGAATCCTGCGAGGTGCGGTAGAGCGTCTGCTTGATCGCGACCACCGCCGGGTCGGCCGCGGCCTGGCGCAGGAACTGCACCACGACGTCGAAGCTCTCGAACGGGTGGTGGACGATGAAGTCCTTCTGCCGGATGGCGGCGAAGCAATCGCCGCCGAATTCGCGCACGCGCTCGGGAAAGCGCGGATTGTAGGGCGAGAACAGCAGCTCCGGGCGCTCGCTGGTGATGAGCCGCGCGACGTCCGAGAGGCCGAGCATGCCGTCGACCTCGATCACGTCGCTCGGCAGCACTTCGATCTCGCCCACCACGAATTCGCGCAGCGGCGCCGGCATGCGCGCCTCGACCGTGAGCCGGATCACGTTGCCGCGGCGCCGGCGCTTCAACGCGGATTCGAACGTCCGCACCAGGTCTTCCGCTTCTTCGTCGATTTCCATTTCGCTGTCGCGGATGACGCGGAAGCAGCCGTGCGCGAGCACCTTGAACTCGGGAAACAGGTGGTTGATGCAGAGGATGACGAGCGCCTCGAGCGAGACGTAGCGGATCTCGGTGCCTTGAAGGCGGATGAAGCGCGAGAGCTGATTGGGCAGGCGCACCAGCGCGCGCAACTGGTCGCCGCCGCCGATGGGCGCCAGCTCGAGCGCGATCGTGATCCCGAAATTCGGGATGAACGGGAACGGGTGCGCCGGATCGATCGCGAGCGGCGTCAGCACCGGGAACACGCTGTCGAGAAAGTACTTCTCGAGCCAGGCGCGGTCCTCCTCGGGCAACTCCTTGGGATCGACGACGAAGATGCCGGATTTCCGGAGCTTCTTTTTGAGATCGCGCCAGATCTGCGTCTGCTGCTTCAAGAGCGCGCCGGCGCGCTCGTGGATCGCGGCCAGCTGCTGCTCGGTCGTCATGCCCTCGGGGCTTTGCGCCTCGACCTTGGCGGCGATCTGGCCTTTCAAGCCGGCGACCCGCACCATGTAGAACTCGTCGAGGTTGGAGGACGAGATCGAGAGGAAGCGCAGGCGCTCGAGCAGCGGGTGATTGGCGTTGCTCGCTTCTTCGAGAACGCGCTCGTTGAAGGCGAGCCACGAAAGCTCGCGGTTGATGAGGCGCGCCGGCGAAACGAGGTCGATCGCGCGCGTGGCTGGCGGGGCGATGGCCTCGTTCACGGATTCTTCTCCTTGTCTCCAGGTGGGATGCGTCGACGCGTCAACTGCGTTGACGAAATCCATTATAGCGGATTTCGTGCCGGTTTCAGGTCGCCGCAAGGCCGGAAATCCGCCGGCGCTGTCAAAAATATGTAACAATCATATGACGCCGCGCCGCATCCTGTTGCTCCGGCACGCAAAGTCGGCCTGGGACGAACCCGGGCTCGACGACTACGACCGGCCCCTCGCCCCGCGCGGGCGGCGGGCGGCCGCGGTCATGGGCGTGTATCTGCGCGACGAGGACCTCGTGCCCGATCTCGTGCTGTGCTCGGGCGCGCGCCGCGCGGCGGAGACCTGGAAGACCGCCGCGCACGAGCTCCTGCGGCCGCCCGCCGTCGAGCACGATACCGCGCTCTACATGGTGACCGGGGACCGGCTGCTGAAGCGTCTCCGGAAACTGCCCGAGGCGGTGAAATCGGTGCTAGTCGTGGGCCATGAGGGCGGCGTCGACGTGCTGGCGCGACGGCTGGTCAGCGATGGTGCTGCGCCGTTGCGGCGGCGTTTGAGCGAGAAATTTCCGACCGCGGCCCTGGTCGTGATCGCGCTCGAGCTCAACGACTGGGCCGCGCTCCAGGAGAAATCGGGCACGCTCCTCCGCTTCGCGGCGCCCAAGGATCTCGTATAGGCGCGGACGCGTAGGGGCGGGTCCCCGACCCGCCCTTGCGCCGCCGCACCACGATCGACAACGTCGCACTGCCGCAACGCTGCTGGGCGGGTCCCGGACCCGCCCCTACGTGGTTACCGCCGGTAACGATTCCAACCGACGCGAGATGCGCGCTAAATCTTTAGGCCGGCGCGGCCGTCTGCATCTTGCCGGCGCCCGAGACGAGGCCGATCCCGTGCACGATCAGCGATGCGATCCAGACGAGGCCGCCAATCAAGAACAGGAAGCCGCCGACCGCCGCCATGGACGCCGACACCGCTACGCCGGCCAGGATCAGGAACACAATGGCAAGGATCAGCAGGATCGATGTGATCAAGTAGAGGATCCCGATCGCCTTCCAGATGCCGCCTCCGCTGGGCGCGAATCCCATCGATTGGATCGCGAACAGGATCGAGAGCACGAAGGCCGCAAGCAGCACGATCAGCCCGATGATGCCCATCACATTGCCGCCGGCCGAACCGGCGGCTGCCATGCCCCCTCCGCCGACGAGGCTCAGCAGCCACGACAGCACGAACAGCGCGATGATTCCCAAGATCGCGACATCGGCGCGCCGGTAGCTATAGGCGTTGAAGAGCGTCTTGGTGGTCCAGAACGCCAGCAGGATGCAGCCGGTCAGGACCAGGGTGAGAATGACCCCCAACACCTTGTTGGTCGCGATAGACTGAGCGAGCGCGATGGTCACCACCACCATGAGCACCGCGACGAAGGCCGCGATGCCACCGAGTCGAACCATACCTGCCATTCTCGTCTCCCTTCTGTTGTGGACTCGGCCCTCAGGGGCGAGGAAGGTTGCGGGCGGACGGCGGCGGGTGCCGCTGTTCGGCCATATTTTGTATCACAGATTGCTACGATATACAATCCGTGGATAAGTGCGCGCGATTCTACCCCTTCCGGACCCGACGGCGCTACCTCAGGAAAGCCCCAGAGCCTGCCGCGCCAGCGGAAGGGTGATGGGCCTGCGTTCGGCCAGCGAGGCGCGGTCGAGGGTCTCCACCGCCCGCGCCACCGCGGCGCAGGAACGCTCTATACGCTGGATAAGGTAAAGAATTACTTCACCGGGGACCGACAGCTGGCGGTCGCGGAAGAGCTTGGCGAAGAGGCTGAACAGCATCGCGTCGTCCGGCGGCTTGATCTCGACGGCCGCCAGCGCCTTCAACCGCGAGCCGAGGTCCGCCAGCGCCACGGCCCAGCGCGCCGGCGGTAGGGCGCCGGTCAGCAGGACATGGCCGCGCGCGGCGGCGATCCGGTTGTAGAGGTGGAACAGCGCCTCCGCCGCCGCGGGATCGGAGAGAGCGCGCTCGCCCTCCTCGAACACACAGGAGCGCGCCTCGACGCGGCCCTCTGCCAGCGCCCTGGCCGAGACGACGGCGGCGGCGCTCCTCGCCCGCCAGACGGCAGCGAGATGGCTCTTGCCCGAGCCCGCGGGTCCGAACAGCGCCAGGCCGGGCGCCGGCCAATCGGGCCAGCGGTCGATCCAAGCCACCGCCGCCGCGTTGCTCGGCGCCACGAGGAAATCGCCCCGCTCGAAGGCGGCGCGGTGCGGAAGATCGAGGACGAGCTGGCGCGCGGCCATCGGGCGATGCTAGCGCTTGGCGGCGCCGCCGTTGGTGGCGGCGAGATGGCGGATTCCGACCGCGACGTAGTGCGCGCCCGAGAGCAGCGTCGTCGCCGCCACCGCGAAGGTCGACCACTCGACCGCGGCGCTCCAGCCGGGATCGCGGAAGTCGAGCCCGTAGCGCGCGAGCACCAGCGCCGCGAACGCGATCTGCACTGTGGTGTTGGCCTTGCTGATGAAGCTCGGCTCGACCTCGATGCGCTGGTCGAGCAGGAACAGCAGAATGATGCCGCCCACGATCATGACGTCGCGCGAGACGACGAGGATGACGAGCCAGGACTCGAGCTTGCCGACCTGCCCGAGCGTGACGAACACGCACACCAGCAGCATCTTGTCGGCGAGCGGATCGAGATAGGCGCCGAGCCTCGTGCGCTGGTGCCAGATGCGCGCGAGATAACCGTCGATGGCGTCGCTGATGCCGGCCGCCACGAACAGCCAGAGTGCCGCGTTCAGGCGCTCGTTCGCGATCAGCCAGACGACCAGCGGTGCGGCCGCGAGCCGGAGCAGCGAGATCAGATTGGGGACGTTCACGGCTTCTTTGGCGGCTCCGCTTTCCCGGGACGGTCGCCGTCCTTGGGACGTTCCTCGGTTTGGCCGGGCGCGGGCGCGATGTCGGATTCCCTGATCGTGGTCGGAGGCGGCTTCAGCAGCCACACCTCCGGCCCGCCGGCCGACGCCGGCTCGGCCGCGATCGCCATGCCCCTCTGCTCGAGCTGGCGGCGCAGCTCGGCCATCGTGCCGGCGAAGCGCAGCTCGATCAGCGCCTCGCCCGGACTCATCGATATCGTGCTGAGGCTCCGGAGCTGCGGCATGTTCGAGAGCGCCTGGCGGATCCTGATCCAGTGGTCGAGCCCCTGGAGCGGCGCGCGGAGGCGCACGACCGTGGCGTTCTGCTCGGTGGCGACCGCGCTCTTCTTCCACCCCGCGTCGATCGCGCGCGCGATCTGCGCCGCAGCGTTGTCGAGCCCGGCGGCGTCGCTGCCGGCCGGGAAAACGCCGATGGCGCTCGCCCGGCCGTTGGCGAGATCGTAAAGCTGCACCGCGATGCGCCGCTGCCCCTTCTCCACCGCGGCCGTCGCCACCGCGATGAGGCCGGCCTTGTAGTGTTCGCTGATGCGGCTGAGCGCCGCGCGGTTGCCCGCCGCCGCCTCCTCGCCCGAGATCGCCCTGAGGTCGGCGAGATCGCCGCGCAGGCGCGCGAAGTCCACCAGCGCGTCCTCGGGCTCGTGCCGCATCCAGGCCTCGCGCCACGGATTGGGATCGTCCCAGAGCGTGGGCTTGCCCTCCTCGCGCCAGACCGGCAGCACGACGAGCGGCGGGCTCGGCGTGTCGATGAACGGCACGGCGGCGGCCTCCAGCATCGCGCGGACCGCATCGCGGTCGAAGCTGTAGGCGATCGAGGCCGTGTACTTCTCGGCCTGCTGATTCTCGCTTTCGACCGAGAAATTGCGCACGGCCGCGCGCACTGCCTCGGCGTCGGGCTTCGGCAGGCGCGCGCGATCCTCGGCGAGAGTCAGCTTCCTGAGCAGGCGGCCGAGCGCCACCGCCTCGCCTTCGCCCACCGCCTTGGCGCGCGCGAGCTCCGGCCGGGCGCCGCTCGCCTGCACCTTCACGCCGGTGACGGTGTAAACGTCGGCGCGCGCGGCTGCGTCCGCGAGAGCCGCGATCAGCAAGGCGACCAGCGCAAGCGCCCATCCCCGGACGAAGTGCGGCATCGGTTTCACTCCCTAGGCGGTCCCGCTATAAGGGCGCCGAAACTTACCCGACGCAACGGAAAGATTTGTCCATATCCACCGAACGATACAAGGAAGCCGGCGTCGACATCGACGCCGGCAATGCGCTGGTCGAGGCGATCAAGCCCGCCGCCAAAGCCACGGCGCGCGTCGGCAGCATGGGCGGCCTCGGCGGCTTCGGCGCCCTCTTCGATCTCAAAGCCTGCGGCTATCGCGATCCACTGCTGGTTGCGACCACCGACGGCGTCGGCACCAAGCTCAAAGTCGCGATCGAGACCGGCGCGCACGACACGATCGGCCGAGACCTCGTCGCGATGTGCGTGAACGATCTCGTTGTGCAAGGCGCCGAGCCGCTGTTCTTTCTCGACTATTACGCGACCGGCGCGCTCAAGGTGCCCGAGGCCGCGGCGGTCGTGAAGGGCATCGCGGCCGCGTGCGGCGAGGCCGGCTGCGCGCTGATCGGCGGCGAGACGGCGGAGATGCCCGGCGTCTATGCCAAGGGCGACTACGATCTCGCCGGCTTCGCCGTGGGCGCGGTCGAACGCGGCGCCGCGCTGCCGCGCGCCGATATCGGCGCCGGCGATATCGTCCTGGGGCTGGCCTCGAGCGGCGTGCATTCCAACGGATACTCGCTCGTGCGGCGCATCGCGACGCAATCGGGACTCCCCTATTCCGCCAAGGCGCCGTTCGACCCCGCGCAGACGCTCGGGCGCGCGCTGCTGACGCCGACGAAGCTCTACGTGCGCTCCTGTCTCGCCGCCGTGCGCGCCGGCGGCGTCAAAGCCTTGGCGCATATCACCGGCGGCGGCTTGACCGAGAACATCCCGCGCGTGCTGCCGCCGGGCACGATCGCGCGCATCGATATGGGCGCGTGGCGGGTGCCGCCGGTGTTCGCCTGGCTGATGAAGACCGGGGCGGTCGGCCGCGAGGAGATGGTGCGCACGTTCAATTGCGGCGTCGGCATGGTGATGGTGGCCGAGGCGCAGCGCGCCCCGGCGCTCGCGCGCCTGCTCGCGGCTGAGGGCGAAGCGGTGCGCGAGATCGGCCACATCGCCGCCGCCCCGAAACCGGACGTGCCGGCGCGCGTCGACCTCGTCAATTGGTCCGCGACATGGCCGGATTGAAAGCGGCGCGCGGAATTCTATTCAGCGTCATCCCGACCGGAGTGGCCGCGCTCGTGGCGCGGCCGCGGAGTGGAGGGATCGCCCGGGCGCTGGCGCACGATCCCTCCACTGCGCGAGCCGCCGAGAGCGGCTCGCTTCGGTCGGGATGACGCTCTGGTGATTGGGCTGCGCGAATGAAAGTCGGCATTCTCATCTCCGGCCGGGGCTCCAACATGCAGGCGCTGATCGACGCGTGCCGGACGCCGCGCTTTCCCGCGGCGCTCGCGCTAGTGCTCGCGAACGAGCCCGGCGCCGCGGGTCTTGCGCGCGCGAAGGAGGCGGGCGTCGCGACGCGGGTGATCGATCATCGCGGCTTCGACAAGGATCGGCCGGCCTTCGAGCGCGCGCTGATCGCGGCCCTGGAGGACGCCGGCGTCGAGTTCGTCTGCCTTGCCGGATTCATGCGCCTCCTGACGGAGACGTTCGTCGCGCGCTGGCGCGACCGGCTCATCAACATCCACCCCTCGCTGCTGCCCGCCTTCCGCGGCCTCGACACGCACAAGCGCGCGCTCGATGCCGGCGTGCGCGTGCATGGCTGCACGGTGCACTTCGTGCGCGCGGCGATGGACGACGGGCCCATCATCGTCCAGGCGGCGGTGCCCGTGCTGGCGGGCGACGACGAGGCGAAGCTCGCCGCCCGCGTGCTCGCCGCCGAGCACCGCTGCTATCCGTTGGCGCTGAAGCTCGCCGCCGAGCGCCGCCTCCGCGTCGCGAACGAGCGCGTTCTCATCGACGGCGCGCCGGCGCAGGAAGCCGTGCTGATCAATCCGCCGCCGGTCTTGGGCTGATCGCGTCACGGCTTGATCGCGCCGATTGCGCCGAAACGCCGCATCGGTTAAGAGGGCGCGGATTGCGGGACTTCGACGCGAGATGAGGGCACGAATGGCCGACGATCCCGACTTGCGCAGCCATCTCGGCACCTACGCCGCGTTCACCAGGCTGCTGACCTACAGCACCGTGGGCATCGTGCTGCTGCTGGTGCTGATGGGGATTTTTCTGGCGTGACGCCGGACCGATTGTGCGTTGACGAAGGCGACAAATTGAGGGCTACCCGACGATCTCGTCCGGCTTGAAGAAGAACGCGATCTCGGTTTTAGCCGTCTCGGGGCTGTCGGAGCCGTGCACGGAGTTGGCCTCGATCGATTCCGCGTAGAGCTTCCGGATCGTGCCGGGTGCGGCCTTGGCGGGATCGGTGGCGCCCATCACGTCGCGATACTTGGCGATCGCGTTCTCGCCCGCGATCACCTGCACCACGACGGGGCCCGAGCTCATGAAGCCGACCAGGCTCTTGTAGAACGGCCGCTCCCGATGCACGGCGTAGAACGCCTCGGCCTGCTGCCGCGAAAGCTTCACGCGCCGCTGCGCCACTATGCGCAAGCCCGCGCCCTCGATGAGCGCGTTGATCTTGCCGGTGAGGTTGCGCTTGGTCGCGTCTGGTTTGATGATCGAAAAGGTGCGCTCGACCGCCATTGTTCCGCTCGCTGTGTCCGAGAATTGACGGGCTGAAGCGCCCCCGAAGATGGCGCGCCATATAGCCGCTCGTGCCCTGCGCGACAAGCGAGCCGCACGGCACCAATGCGACGCAAACGCGAATTCTTACGCCTTCTTCTCCCAGCCCTTCTCGCCCTGCTGCCAGTAGGTCACGGCGTGGCCGGCGCTCTTGCAGGCGGCCCAGCGCTGGCGGGCGTCGGCGACGCGCTCGGGGTCGTTGCCGTCGAACAGCTCGAGGCAGCGCTCGTAGCGCGCGAGGTCTTGGGTCGCGGCGCCGTCGGTGAGCACCAGCACGGTGGCGCCGTTGGGGTTCTCGTCGGCGACGGTGAGCCAGACCGGCTGCTCGGCGGCATTGCCGTCGGCCTTGCGGCCGTGCGGCAGGAAGGAATTGGGATCGTAGGTCCAGAGCCGCGCGTTCAGCGCCTCGACGCGCTCCTCCGAACGCGCCATCACCACCGCGCGCTTGCCCGCCTGCAGGATCTTTTCCAACAGCTTCGGCAGCGCCTGCTCGAGCGCCGAGCGCTGGAGATGGTAGAAGTTGACATCGGTCATTCGATCACCCGCCACTTTCCAAAGTTGTCGCCCCCGCGAAAGCGGGGTCCATGTCTCCACAGACTCGGCGCACGCGCTTCGAATCCGTCGCTGGATAGATGAGTCCCCGCTTTCGCGGGGACGACAAATCTGATTTCGTCGCTTCCGAGTGGTTCGTCCCTCCAGAGTGTAGGCTGTGCGCAGCGCGTTATGAAGGCGGTTCGAGCAACCCTCGCCCTTGCGCTCTCGATTCTCGCCGCAGCGCCGGCGGTTGCGCAAAACCGCGCGCGCGATCTTTGCGCCGCGCTGCCGCGCGCCGCGGCGGAGGCGGCGCTGAAAGTGCGCGTGTTCGGGCCGGATATGCTCGACGACCGGCTCGGGCCGTATCGCCGCCAGATTTGCCGGCTGCAGACCGAACCCGGCGAGACGATCGAACTCACCGTGTGGAGCCACCAGGACGGCCGCCCGTTCGCGCCGCTGCCGACGCGCGCCGAGGATTGCGACGTTGGCTGCCTCTCGGCCGGCCGCGAACCCAATCTCTATCTCTATGAGCAGAAGCGTATCGGCGACCGCCTCGGCGGCGCGCTCTGCGTCCTCCGCCGGGCGCGGCCCGACCGCGATCTCGCGACCGGCCCCATCACCGCCTGCACGCTCGGCGGAACGCGCCGCATCATGCTCTCGGTCGCGCGCAAACAGGGCCTGGCGCCGGTGCCGATGGAAACCGTGAAATCGCTGCTCGACCGCGCCGCAAGCGCATTGCGCTGAGCTACCCCTCGCCCTGGGGCGAAGGGGCTACTTCCCCTCGTAGTACTCCTGCACGAGGTGGTTCAGCAGCTGCACGCCGAAGGCGGTGGCGCCCTTGGGAACCGTCGGCGCGTCCTTCTTCGACCACGCCATGCCGGCGATGTCGATGTGAGCCCAGGGCACGTCGTTGACGAAGCGCTGCAGGAACTGCGCCGCCGTGATCGAGCCCGCCGCGCGGTCGCCGACGTTCTTCATGTCGGCGATCTCGGAGGCGAGCGCCTTGTCGTAGCTCTCGGCCAGCGGCAGGCGCCAGCAGCGCTCGCCCGTGGCGCGGCCCGACGCCGCGATGCGCTCGGCGAGCTCGTCGCTGTTCGCGAAGAGTCCGGCGTTCTCGTGCCCCAGCGCGATGACGATGGCGCCGGTCAGCGTCGCGAGGTCGATCATGAATTTGGGCTTGAAGCGGTCCTGGCAATACCAGAGCGCGTCGGCGAGCACGAGCCGGCCCTCGGCATCGGTGTTGATCACTTCGATCGTCTGGCCCGACATGGATTTCACGACGTCGCCGGGCCGCTGCGCGGCGCCCGAGGGCATGTTCTCGACGAGGCCCGCGATGCCGACCGCGTTGACCTTCGCCTTCCGGCCCGCCAGCGCCTTCATGAAGCCGATCACCGTGCCGGCCCCGCCCATGTCCCACTTCATCTCCTCCATGCCGGCCGCCGGCTTGATGGAGATGCCGCCGGTATCGAACGTGACGCCCTTGCCGATGAAGGCGAGCGGCGACTCGGCCCGGTTGGCGGCACCCTTCCACTGCATGACGACCGTGCGCGGCTCGCGCTCGCTGCCCTGCCCCACGCCGAGCAGGGCGCCCATGCCGAGCCGGCGCATCTCGGGCACGCCCAGCACCTCGACCTCGACGCCCATCTCGGCGAGCGAGCGCGCCGCGTCGGCCAGCGTCGCAGGGTAGATGATGTTGGCGGGCTCGCTCACGAGGTCGCGTGTGAAGTAGACCGCGTCGGCGACGCGGTCGAGCGGCTGGAACAGGTCGTCGGCGGATTTGGCGCCGGCGACGGCGATCTCGAGCTCGGCGAGCGTCGGCTTCTGGTCTTCCTTCTCCTTGGTGCGATATTTGTCGAACCGATAGGCGCGGAGGCGCGCGCCATAGGCGATACGCGCCGCGGCCGGCGCGCTCGGCAGCGGCGATTCCGGCATCGGATCGACCAGCACCGTCGCCTTGGCCACTCCGGCGGTGTTGAGATGCGCGACGATACCGCCGCCGAGATCCTGCGCCTTGAGCGCGTCGCGCTCCTTGGGCTTGCCGAGCCCGACGAGCACGATGCGCTCGTAGCTGCCGTCGCCGGGGCCGACGAGATCGAGCCGATCGCCGTTGCGCCCCTGGAAGCGCCCATTCTTGAGCGCGCGGTTGACGGCGCCGCCGGTGCGCCGATCAACCTCCGTAGCGCCCGGCGTCAGCGCTTTGTCTTCCAACACGCCGGCGACGACTACGCCGCCTTTCGGAATGGCGTATTCGGCGAATTCGATCTTCATCCCAAACTCCTGGCACAGCCGCGAACCGGGCGCGCCGGATCGCGGCCTCACTTCCGGCGCAACCTGGGCCGGCGCGCTGTTGCGCCGCGGCCGTCCTCACGGCGGACCGCGGCGCGCCCGATACTTAGGGCAGGCGCCGCCCGAGGGCAACGCCGGCCGGCGCAGGGGGCACTTTCCCCTCGCGCCGGCCTTCGCCCGCCGAAGGGTCGAGAGAAAAGTCGTTGAAGTGAGCCTGCTTCGGCCCGCAGGCGGGCCTTCGCCCGCCGAAGGGTCGAGAGAAAAGTCGTTGAAGTGAGCCTGCTTCGGCCC
>Ga0187892_10005541_pt1 | contig 19738 bp, 14 predicted proteins | sample MA1701073metaG_FD_139345 | JGI IMG/M metagenome (GOLD analysis project Ga0187892, IMG submission 139345) | Bio-ooze microbial communities from a basaltic lava cave in the Kipuka Kanohina Cave System on the Island of Hawaii, USA - MA170107-3 metaG ...
GTCAGCCAGCCGCCGAGATATTCCAGGACCGCTTCGTCCATCATGGCGTCGAGCAGGAACAGTTTCCCGTACCGTCTGCTGGTAATCGCTTCCTTGAAGATTTGCATGCTGCGCCGATACCGGTGTGGATAGGCAACCATCAAGGTCCGCCCGGCGCGTTCGGCGGCGGCGATCATCTCGTCGGCCTGCTCGAGGTTGAGCGCGATCGGTTTCTCCACCAACACGTGCAATCCCGCGCGCAGGCATTCGAGCGTGACAGGATGATGCAGGTGATGCGGCAGGAGAACGAACACCGCTTCCACGTCGCGCAGTCCTTCCCGGTAATCCACGAGCGGCCGGGCGCGCAATCCTGCCGCGGCAGTTTCGGCGCGTTCGCGGACCGTGTCGGCGACCCACACCACCTTGGCGCGCTCCTTCAGCGACGGCAGCGCGTGCGCGTAGAATGGCACGAACCAACCGCAACCGATGATGCCAATGGAGTGTGCTTTCACGCCGAGCCGAACGCGGCGATTTTCTTCAACAATGCCCGCCGTGCCGCGCGACCGTCTTTGTACCCGGATTGACGCAATCGCGAAAGATGAATGTGCGCGCCGTCACCGGCATGGCCGGACCCGAACCACCACACGCCGTCGGGCCGGAAGCGAGCGATGTCTTCGAGATCGAGTTGCCAGCTTTGCTGGATCGAGAGCGGCAACGGCCACGATTCCGGAAACGCGAACGTCATCACGCCGCGCGGCAGGTAATAGGTTTTCATTCCGGCGCGTTTCGGTTCTTCGATGGCCATTTCCATCATGCCATACCGGTTGCGTGACTTGTTGTAGCTGCATTCATAACTGACCGCGGCCCAGTTCGGACAGGCGGCGTGGAACATCTCGAGGTTCACATCCTGCGTGATGAGATACGGCAACCGGCCTGTCTCGCAGAGCGTCGAGAGTTGACCGCGGAAACCTTTGCTGCGCACTGCCGTTTCGATCTTCCTCATCAGCTCCGCCCGGCGAAACGTTGCGTAGTCGCGCCAGGCCGCAATGTCCGGCAAACGCGGGTTGAGCGGATGGGCGACCTTGGCGAATGGCGGGCGTCCATTTTTTTTGGCCCATCGGTTGTAGAGCGGGATGCGGTGCGGCATTTCCATCCCGCAAAATTCAACTTCGACCATCAAACCCGCCGCGCGCGGAAACAACGTCACCAACTCGCGGCTCATCGCGACGGCGTGATCCTGCACCTCGCTGGTGTCGAGGTCGTACGAGCTGATCTCAAAGGGGAAATCGACATGGAAAATCCGCCGCGCCGTGCTCCATGCTTGCGTCTTCATCTTCGCGGTCGGATAGATGTTCACGTTCGCGCCGAGCCACGTTTCGATCCCGCGTTTGTCGGCTTCGGCGATGACATCGCGCAACAGTTGATTGTCCGAAGCGGTCACCACGTTGGTCGGATGCTGATCCACGAACGGCAGGTTTGAGCGATAGCCTGTGGTCATCCACTTCACCACGACGAGGAGCGAGTTCATGCCGGCCGCCTGCATGTCGTCGAGCAGAAGGAGGTGGTCGTCGCGGGTATAGCGTTCCATGCCGCCCGAACCGGGGGTGGTGTAATCCCAGAAGCCGTGTTCGTCGCAGAGAACGTGGGAGGCCGACTCCGTCGGGCGACCGTGAAGTTTCTTCCTTGGATTGGACATAGATGAAAATTCGGATAGTGCGCTCACAGTCGCGCTGATGCCATCCTTTCAAGTTCTTGCCGCACAGCTTCGGGTCGCACCCAACCATAGCCAGCACAGCCGAGTTCAAAGAGCAGGCGCTGGAAGTCTTCCTCATTCCAAATCGGCTTACCTCGTCTTGTGAGAGCAAGCGTGACTTCTCCCTCGTTCGGTTGACGGTCCGTCGGCAATCCTCTAGCGAATGGCGTGTGAAGTGTCAGGAATGTCTCCAAGTGCGGTCGCGCTCCATCATCCCAGTCGCTAGGCTCACGATCCTCCAACTCCCAGTCTAACGACCATATTCTCATAGTGTGATCGTCTCCCTCGCTGACCAAGAAATCCCCTCTCCGACTCACGGATAGATTGTCGACAGATCCCCTGTGCCCCTTCAATTCGCGCACGCACCTTCGTTCGGCCGTATCCCAAATCCTGATGACTCCGTCAGGGCCGCCAGAGAAGAAAAATCGGCCACAGGGCAACGCACACACTGACCAGCTTCCCCAAAGGTCTTCATCCACTGGAATCGCCAGTAATGATGTCTCTTTATTGTCCAGAGAGATAATTCCGGCCCCAAGATACCCCGAACCGAAGGCGTACCGAACGCGTTCCGACCAGCAGACCGAGTTGAAATTCACACGTTTCATGGCTGCGATTTCTCCCCCTGTTGCCAAGTCCACTAGGCTCAACCCGGAAGGTTTGCTAAAAAGCAGCTTGCTTTCATCCGGACTCATGGCGACCCAAGAATCAAAAATGTTTCCCAGCCTTCTCAACATTCGTGGTCTCTCCACATCCCACAAGAACACCTCCTTTCCCTTGCTCACGACTACGGCAAAACGGGAGCCGGAACTCACGATCAGATTCACTGATTCCGAATCCCCGCAATTGAGCTCGACACAACAATCGCCCGTCCGTAAGTCCCACAACCTGACGTAATCGTCTCCCCCGCTTGTGAGCAACCGCGTAGAGTCTCCGGAAAGTGCAATCGCTGTGACGCCGAAAAAGCGATCTCCCTTGTGCTTGTTCACATGAGCTTGATACGAACGGATGGCCTGTTTACTCACAAGATCCCAAATTCTCACCGTGCCGTCGTAGTGACCCGTAACGGCGTGGTGTTGTCCGTGCAGAACTTTCAAGCAGGACACATCGGTCGCTTTGATCGTTCCGCTCTCCCAAGCTCCGGCTAAGCCGACGCGGGGCAATCGCAAGTACATTTCGGCCCACTGACCAAAGGCGCCGGCATGTCGGCTGTACCCCGAATGTCCGCGCGCCTTACGAAGGAGTTTGGCTGTGGTGACGAAATCCGCACGGACAAATGCTGTTCTAGCCAGATTCAATTCGCGGTTGAACTCGCGACTAGCAGCTATGATGGACAGGGTGTCCGAAGGACGATTGAGGTGAAACGGGGCGCGATACTCAACTGGGACGGTGGGGAAATCCCACAGCCTGAGGAAGCCTTCATCGTCTCTTGAAACTATTCGACGACCATTCGCCGAGGAAGTAAACCAACCAGAACTTTTGGAGATTGTATAAAGACATCTCCCCGTCTGCAGATCCCAATATCGAATTGACCCACCAGAGCTTGAAGATAAGCATGACTCTCCACTTCCGGTCACCCGAACACAGGTCACCACGTTTCGGTGCACGTGCAGTATTCTATTGCAAGCACCTCGTTCTGAATCCCAAAAATGAAACCCGATGCCACCGGTTAGGACCGTCGCACTATTGGGAAGCCAACTCATACACACAACATCGCCTGTCTTGATCAAGCCGATACGTTTCCAAGTCGCTGTGTCCCAGAGATGAATCTCCGAACTACTGCAGAGAGCAAACCGGTCACCTGTCGAGTTGAAGCCGCCCCCAACGTGAACCTCCACATCGTGGGCCAAAACATGACTGCAACAAGATTCTGAAACGTCCCATACGCGGAGAGTCTTGTCACGACTCACCGAAATGGCCCACCTACTAGAATTGTCCCCATAAATTTCTGAAACCGCACCGTTGTGCCCGAACATGTCCGCGATGTGTCGTCCCGAAGTCATATCCCACAACCTGACTAGACCATCATTGCCACCAGAAAGAACCACACTGTTGTCTTTGGCAATGCATACACTCGTTACTCCACTCGGATCGGCTTCGACTACCCAGAAACAGCATCTCTTCTGCAAATCCCAAAGCTTCAATTCACCGGTGTTCTTCCCCACGACTACCCACCGCCCGTCAGAAGAAATGCAAATCTCATCAAGGTATCCGTGCAGCGCCTCATTGAGGCGTCGCGTTCGGCCCATGGAATACTTCAGTCGGCACTCCGACTCTGAGCGGAGCGCTCTCACGTCGGCACTTGCTATTTTGTCATCTTTGCCGGCTGCTCGAAGCATGTCCAGCGCTGCAGCGGAATCTCCTCTCTCCAAGTGTATCTGGGCCAGCAAGCATGGAACTATCATATCTCCCTTGTGAGATTGCCGGGATTCTTCCATCTCCCTCAAGAGCGCGTCGTCTGCGATCTGGCATGAACGCCAAAGTACCAGCCCACGATTCCAAATATCGGTCTTGCGCGCGAGCCTCTCGCCTCTTGCCTGCTCCGGTGAGCAGAAGGCAAGGGTGAAAACTCCCGCCATCGTGGCCAGGTTGTCAGTCCCGGTTGCGACGTTTCCGTTTACGGTCCTTTTCGCGCGGGTTAGACCGAAGTCCGACACCTTAGCTGTGCCATCGGGAGTCATGAGCACGTTGAGGGGCTTCACGTCCTGATGGACAAGCCCCTGCTCGTGGGCGGCGTGCAGTCCCCAAGCGAACTGAATTGCCACATCGAGCATTTGATCGACTCCCGTGAACTTGCGGTGCGCAATCCACTCAGCCAAGCTGCCGCCCGGTACATACTCAGCAAAGATGCGCGGGATGCCACCGATTGCGCGAACGTAGTGACATTGGACGATGTTGGGATGCAAATCCAGATTCACCCATGTTTCCGCTTCACGGATGAAATTCTCGACGGCCTTCTCTTCACTGAACAGGCCCGGCTTAGGACTTTTCACGGCCAAGTCCACATTCCAGTGCTTGTGATGAACCAGGTAAACCCTTCCCATCCCTCCTTCACCAAGCGCGCTTTTCACTTCATAGCGATTAAGGATCACGTCGCCGGGTTGCCAATCCACAGGCGCGAAATGCTCGCCGAATGCCTGGTTCAGTACGCCCGTAACCGATGTTGTCCCCGCCGACTCGAACAAGAAGACAACCTCGCCTTCCGCCCCGAACTCGATCTTATCATTCGGCGAAAGCAAAACCGGAGCATCAATCCTTCGTCCGTTGACGAACGTGCCATTTCGAGACTGAAGATCGATCAAACAAGGCTTCCGATCCGCACCAACCGCAATCTGTGCGTGACGGCGTGAGAGCAACGGATGATCAACTACAAGTTGAGCTTCTCCCGGATCGCGACCAACGATCAACCCTGCGTGCGGGATCGCCACACGCATTCCTGACATCTCGGCAACCTGCCCGATCAGAAATCCCACAACGGTGCTCATTCCTTTACACTGAGTTTAGTCAGATCGGATTCTCCCGACAAGTGAGCCTAGTAAGAAAAAGGGAGACGACGTGGCTATCGGCGGTGATGGATAAAGAAATCGCGGCCAGGTCTGAAGGATCAGCCCTTCGAGTCACAAGGAGTACACCGGCACGAGAACTTCCTTCTTGCGACGGCCACGGATGCTTTGTTCGACCGTCTTCAGCACGTTGGCGGCGTAGTATTTCGCGCCACAATCCCTACAGACGCCGGCGGGAACATTTTCGACCAGCAGGTGTTTGCCTTTGAGCCGGCGATGCAAAGTCACCTTCTTTTCCACGATGAGCCCGCCGCAGTACTCGCACCTCTCGCAGTCCCAAAAGTTCAAGTGATTTTCTTTTGCTTTCATTTGACCGGCCTGTCGGCGTAAGCCGTGATCACGCGGACTTTGCCTCCGGAGGTGATGCGGCAGACGATTCCGATGGCCGAACCATCCAGCGCTTCGCCCACGATCTCGTATTTGCCTTCGCGCGGCCACGTCCGACGAATTTTCCCGGTGAGGATGCCGCGTTCCACGTCATAAACATTGTACCCATCCTTCTCTGCTTCCTCGTCGGCGTGCTCGGTCAGATAGTAGAGTCCATTCCGCGTCAGTGCTTGAATTTCGCCGATCCTGCTCACGCATGGTTTCGCTACATATTATGAGTTATCCCACCCGTTACAAGAGCGAAGAGGCAAGCCGCGAATGTCGCCCGCTCTTCATGTCATATCAACGGGCGCTCCTGCGCGGTCATGTGGTAGGCGTCGCTGATGTTTTGCAGATCGCGATCGGTGAGCACGGGCGGGATGCAGAGCAAAAGCGTCCGCGAAATCAAATCGTCGCACACCGGCAACGTGCCGCGCGAATAACGCACGCGACGACTCGCCCGGTTGCGAGGATCTTTCCATGGATTGTTTCCGCCGCTGACCGAAAGCTTCTTCACCAGCGATGGGATGTGATGATAAATGTGCATTCCCCAATCGGTCATGCGGATGTTGCTGATGCCGCCTGGTTGCGGAACGATGCCTTCCGCGCGCAACGCCTTCACGAAAAACTGCGCGTCGGCGGCTTTGGGAAAGATCGTCAGCAAGAAACTCCCGGCGTCACCGGCCGGATCGTCGAGACGACGGAACGCCAGGCCGGGGATATCGGACAACATCTCTTTCAACTTCACTTTGCGTTTCCGCATGGCGGCGCAAATTTTCGGCAGCTTGCGAAGCTGCGCCAGCGCCAGGGCGGCAGTCAGTTCGTTCATGCGGCTGCCGCAACCCCAGGTGGCCATGTCCAGGTTGGAAACATCCAGCCGCCCGGCGGCGGTGCGCGGGTAACCGACGCAGTGAGCGGCAAACGCGCGGTCATGGAGACGCTTCGTGCGGGCGCAGACCGCACCGCCCTCGCCCGTGGTCATGGGTTTGTTCAATTGAAAACTGAATGTGCTGATGTCGCCGAACGAGCCCAGGCGTTGCCCGTTCACGCTCGCGCCGACCGCTTGCGCGACGTCTTCGAGCAGCGGCAATTTTCGCTTGCGACACAGCGCGACGATCTTGGCGAGGTTGCCGGTCGCGCCGCTCATGTGGACCATCACAACCGCCCTGGTGCGACGGGTGATTTTTCGTTCCACATCAGCGGGATCGAGGCAGAACGTTTCATCGATGTCCGCCAACACGGGGATCGCGCCAAGTCGAACGACCGAGGCTACCGTGCTGACCCAAAAATAACCGGGCATGATCACTTCATCGCCCGGCCCGATCCCAAGCGCCATCAAGCCGACTGTCAGCGCCGCGGTGCCGCTGTTCACGCCCAGTGCGTGCGGCATTCCGATAAACCGAGAAAATTCCTTCTCGAATTGATCCGCCATGTGCTGCGGATCGAAACCGTAGTAGCGGAAGGGGCTGCGTGCATCGAGCACCCGCAGGACGAGTTGTCGCTCTTCCTTTCCGTACGAGTACGCGCCGGGAAACTCGAGCGGCAGCGGCTTTCGCCGAACAGGTTTTCCACCGTCCAGCGCAAGCTTCGATGCATGGGGAGGAAATGCCTGAAACATCCTGCTCTCCTAGTCGAACGCGAGAACCCTCAGCTCCATTGGGCCTGGCACAAGAGTGCGCGGCAGTCTCACTTCCCAGCGATCCGTGAGCCGCCGCAACGGCAATTTCTTGACTCGCTGGATCGTGCCGTTCGATGCGACGGTGCGAATCGTGGAATTTTCGCGCGGGAGAGATGCAATCTGCAGAGTGAGCTCCTCGAACTTGTTGAAACCGTTGTTGACGAGGGTCAGGATGCGTCGTTGCCCGTTCGGCGACCGCATGCAGAACAAATGCACATCCGCTCCATCTTTGATCACGGCGGGCAGAGGTCGCTGTGCGATCCACTCGCAGGCGTTGTGAAACATCTGCTGGCGGATCGGGTTGGCCACGAGGATTTGCTGTTCGGGAGTCTGGTAATCCAATCCATACGCGAGCAACACGAAGCGGCGACCGTTTCGTTTGATCGCCACTTCCGCCGGGCCAAGCCGCTGGAACGACGGATCCACCCACCAGGAGAGCACCTCGGAATTCTTGAATTTGCCGACCAACCTGCGGCAGCGCTTTCGCATTCCGCCGAGATTGCTGAAGAGCTTCCCTGCCGCCGAACCGTTGAGCGGATGCTTCGCCATCTCCAAGCCGACCGGTGTTCCCGACAAACTCATCGCGCCGCGCGTGGAAGTGACCTCGCCGGGCGACCAATCCGCGACGCCAGCGTCGCCAATCAACCCGCTGCAACTCATCTCGCCCATCGCTGCCATCGCGCCCGCGTCCACGAGCGCGCCGCGCGAAAGGTATGACTCGATGCGTTCGCGTCCAATCGTCCAGGGCGGTTAACCGAACAGGACCGTGCACCATTCCCCCGTCGGCGCAAGCGCCAGCCCGATCCGCGCCAGCGAGAACGCGGCGATGCCGAAGAAGTGATCGTGGCGCGGATCAGCGTCGAACTGTTCCCCCGTGCGCGCATCCACGCCCTCGAACACCGGATTCTCGCCCACGAGTTCAGCGATCGAGTCGAATCGCGTACGATTCTTCCCCAGCATGAGCGCATAGGGATCGTCCCTGGAGATCAAATCGGTCGGTCCATCGGGAGAAGAGATCCAAGCAATGGTGCGCTCGCCCGTGGCGACGGTGCGCTCGGTGACGAACCGCGCGTGCTCGACGCCATGATCGAAAACCGTCCACGGGGCACCCATGTCCAGTTCGATGTAGCGGGTCGCATCCTTCGGCAACACGGTGCGCAAGTAAATCTCGGACGCCAGCGAGCACGCGCCATGTGCCTGCCAGCGTTGCCAATCCCAGTACGCACCGGAGCTGGGACGCACGACCGCAGGCAGGTTGCGCGGCCCGCGGCAGATATCGAGCAGGCGGTTCGTTGCCTCGACGCCGCGATTGCAAACCCAGCCGTTGATGCCCATCGGTCCGAGACGGATGTTCGGATCGTGCCGATGCAGCGCTCGCTCCATCACACGCCCACAATCCAACAAGGCTTCGGTCTGAACGGACCGCCACGCCTCACTCAGCGCGCCCGGCTTGAAACCGGGCGCCCGAATTGTCCTCAGCCAGGTTTCCCGTGTGTACTTTCGCCCGACAGCTTTCGAGAACGCAGCCATATGGAGCGGACAGTGACAGGCCGAACCCCCGACCATGTAATCAAAGTCGTCGTCCACGAACACGTACTCCAGCCCGTGCAGCGCGAACGTGGTGAACAAGCGATCGAGGTACTTGTGAAACCGCGGACAAAGCGGGCAGGCCGAGTTGCGATTCGGTGCGCCGTCATTTCCCATTTGATACTGGAAGCCGAACTCATGTGTGTCCGGCGGGCTGTAGGTAAAGCCAATGGTGTGAATGTTGAGTCCGGTCGAAAACCCGGCGCGCTTGAACTTCGGGATCACCTGCGCGATCCGCCGCGCCCGCGCCTTCATTTCCACATCGGTGATGTGGTTCGGATCCCAGTGTCCGTAGCCCCACCAAAACATGAGCCCTTGGAAACGGGCCTTGCGCAGAAACGCAATGGTGCTTTCGACCGCGAGATCGGACTCCCACGTGCCGCGGAACGCGCGCAGGACGAAATTGAGGGGCGACATGTTACAGGTTCAGCGGTTCTGGCGTACGAATGACAAAGGTTTTCTTCACGTACTTCGGAACGTGCCACGTCGTCTTGAGGCCGAGCGGGAAATGCGAGAAGTCACCGGCGCGCAGTGTGAACTTCTTTCCGCCCTCCTCCTCGATGGTCACTTCCCCCTCGAGCACCATCACAAACTCGTCCCACGTGAAGTTCCACCGAAACCTTCCCGCCGTGCAGTCCCAAACTCCCTGGGTCACCTTGCGGTCAGCCGATTGGGCACTGATCCAGATGCGCGCGACCGGATCGTCATTGCTGATTTGCTCCTGCGGAATCGGGAAATCGCTCAGTCTCATGGCGGACCCCGGATGTGTCGTGGCTGTTGGTTGGCTCATCGTATTCCTTTCGCCTCATCGTTCGTGGGCTTTCTATCAAGACACGATAAAATATGTCAAAATGAAACTTTGCCCAAAGACACCGCGCGCGACTGCCGCATGAGCGCAATCCTGCCGGCTTATCGAACTGTAATGATCCCTTGGCCTGCCTGCCGCTGGTGAGGTCTGTGACCAAAGACCTTCCGGGCGCCCTTGTTGGCGTTCAATGCAAGGGGGAAGCTTCGTAGTTCTACACGCGCGTGGATACCCTCACAAGGCAGCGGCGAAAAGCTCGTTCTTCGCTTTCAACTTTCGGGGTGAACTGGGATGCATGACCACGGCATTACGCGAAGATTTCGTCGGCCTACGAATCGCGATCTCAGCCCAGTCCCACCGGTTGAAGACGATAAACGCTTGGCGGAACCTGCCGACCTCGAGTTCGGACCGAATCGAGAAGTCGGGCAGCAGAATCGGGCCCGTGTCCACCTGCCAGCGGCGGTCGTCGTGGCTGGCGTTCATCACCGTGACCGGGTATTCGCAGATGACCTTGGTCCTGCCGTCGCGGTAGGTGGTTCGCGCCAGGATTGGTAGGTTGGCGACCATCGCCGCGTACACCTCGTGATCGGTCCGCAACGGGCGTACGGAAGGAAACCGGCGCATCGCGATCTCGATCCTGATGATCTTGATTCCTTTGCCGTCGAAAGTCGGGATCGTTTCGTTGACCCGATGCACCATGCGCGACTCGGTGGGTTTGTCGGCGAATACTTTGACCAGCATGAATTCCTCGCGCGGGTCGAACACGCCATGAAAGTCCGCTACGGGCACGTGGATCAGGTCCTTGTCGGCGTACATGTTTTCGCCGACGCAGGGATGGGTGAGGAAAAACTCGCGTTCGGAAACGCCAGCGCGCGTGAGCCGGCAACTGGCGTGGATCGCGCACCGTGGCGAGTGATTGATCCTGTCGTTCCACCATTGCACGAAGGACCGGCTGTAATCATAGTTGAGTACCTTTGTCATGATCAGGTTCCTGTTGTTGAGGTCATGCTTGTTCCGTGTGAGTCGCGCTCAACGACGGCTTTCTGGGTCAGGATCGAACTGCACGTGCCATCGTCCCGGCTCGTGTCGGTGATGAACTTTACAGAATGCAACTGGCCTTTGTTCATCCCCGGGCAATCGTTCGCAGCTTCAGCCCAGGTCTTCGGCGAGAGCGTGATGACATTCCAGAACGGCCACGCGCGGCACTGTGTGGGACGGGCTTCATACACGGTGCAGCCGTTCGCCGAGTCGTAGAAAACGCAGTCGAAGTTCGGTTTCTCCTGGAGGATGACAATGTCCCTGCGGAACGGTCGCGTGTACCGCTCGCGGAACTCCGCCTCGCTCACACCGAGCCGTTTCGCGAGCGCCGCGATCTCCCCATCCGTGACGCGCACCATCCCCGGCCCTCCGCCGCAGCAGTTGCCGCAACGCGTGCATTCGAAGCGCAGGCCGTCTTTGAACCACGGATCGTTCGCCATGATTGTCACGGGGCCTCAGCAGCCGCCCGAACCGGCGTCGTTGGCGCAGCCATGTCCCGAAAACTCCTCCACAAGCGCGTCGGCAGCAGACCCAGACCGATCAACAGCACCTGAGTCGCATTGAACAGCACCAGCCACTTGAACGCCGCGTCCATGAAACCGTAGCTGTGCAAGCCGATGCCGAGCATGTTCACGCCAAACCACGAGAACGCGGTGACGACGTTGCCGAGGATGGCGAGGTTCATCAGGCCGCGTTCTTGCACGAGTTTTCCCCAGCGGGCATGCAGGATGAGCGCGTTCCAGATCACGATCATCAACGCTCCGTTTTCTTTCGGGTCCCAGCCCCAGAAGCGTCCCCATGATTGGTCCGCCCAGATGCCGCCGAGCACCGTGCCGACGAAACTGAACAGCGTGGCGAAACAGACGATGGCATAGACCATTTTGGCCAGTGCCTTGCCGAGCGTAAGGTCGCCGCCGTCGCCCACTTTCGTGGAGAGCAAGGGCGTGAATACTCCGAGGAGGACGTAGGCCAGCGCCAGCGTCCCGGCGACGAACGTGGACGCGTAACCGAGCGTCACCACGACGACGTGCGTCGCGAGCCAGAAATTGGTGTCGAGCACAGCGCGGAGCATTTCCATCGTGTCGCCGCCGAGAGCGAGGTTGTGCGCGATGAGCAGGGTGACGAAACCAGCAAGCCCGGCGACGGCGCTGCCGAGTCCGAGTTTGTAGATTCGCTCCAGCACGATCCCCAACACGCACGCGCCCCAGCCGATGAAGATGGCGGACGAATACAGATTAGTGACCGGCGGTCGTCCTTCGAGCGCCATGCGGAAGATCAGGCCGAATGTGTGCACGACAAACGCCAGGGTGATGAGGTAGAACGCCGCGCGGCGCAAGGACTCGGAAAGACGCGGCGACAATGCGGAAGTCAAGAGCGCGCCGCCCGCCAGCACGAACGCGGCGATGTAAATGATGGTCGCGTGCAGGAACGCCTTGATCTGGTTGAAGTAGTGCTCCGCCCGGCCCTTGCCGACTTCGCGAGGGAAACTCGGCGCGAGCCAGTTCTTGTAACCCGCCGCGGCACTGTTGAACTCGGCCGCATCGCCGTGAGCGTACGCTTTCCCCATGCGCGCGAAAAAGCCGATGGCGGGATGAATCTTGCCGTCTCGCATGGAGCCGAGCACGCTCGCGCCGACGTTGGTCCACGCGTCCTTGTTCGATGGGTCGGCCGGCGGCACGACGAGCGGATAGGCAAAGTCCGCCATTCCATCGAACAGGCGGGCGATGCCGGCAAATCGTTTCAGCGCTTCCTCATCGAATTTCTCGCCCGCCTGCTTCGCGCGAATTGCCGCGACGCCCGCCGGCAGCGACTCCTGAAACGCTGCGATCAACCCGCCCAGGTCGTGGACGCCCGCGGGTTGGATGCTGTTCTTGAGCCGCTGATAGAGGGACAACGCGTTGGCGAGCTTCAGCGCTTGCTTCTGATACGTCGTGCGTTGCGCGTCCTCCACGGCGCTGGCTTTGCGACCCTGCGCAGCGACCTCGGCCAGCACGGGCTCGAGTTGCTCGTAGGAATAGTAGCGGAGCCCGGATTTCTCGACGCCCTGGTCGCCAAGCTTCAGTTCGCTGATGAGGTCGGGGTGATGAATCAAAAAGATCGGGCGCCCGTCAGCGGCGTCGGGCTTGAAGAAGACTTCGAGCAACCACTCGGTGGACCTCAGCTTCTTCGGGTGGCGCCAGAATTTCCAAAAAGGCACCTCCTCCAATGGCACGTCCCCGGTGCTGCGGATTTGCAGCAGTGAGTTGCGCGCGATGGAGTCGAGCGGCTGGATCCGACCGTTGAGCAACGCCGGCAGGCGACCGAATTCCGCGGTGTGAAACACGCCATCCTTCTTCGGCAGCAGCACGACGACGATCTCGGCGGCAAACAATGCAAGAAGCAACCAAGGAAGGGACCTGAGCAGTGCTTTCATGGCGCCTTCCGTTTGGCCGCGAAGCGACAGAGATGCGTGAGAAATTGGACCACCATGCCGGCGCCCACGAGCACACAGGAACAGTATGGCGTCAGCCAACCCGGGTTGCGCACGACCTGCAACACCGTGCCCTGGTCGTCCTTGTCGAAACTCGCCTGGTAGTACGTCTCGCCGGCGTAGCGCAGCGGGTTGTTCATGTAAATCAACACTTCGCGTTCCTCGCCGGTGTCGGGGCGCTGCAACCGGATGCGGCTGGAAAAGTTCTTCGGGATCTCCGTGCCGGGATACCGGTCGTGCCGGAATTCGAGCAGGTGGATCGAGTACGGCTTGTAATGCCGCACGGGACGCAACGTCAGTTGATACCGGCGACCGTTGTGCCGGAACTCCTGCGGGCGCGTGATGAAGGCGGAGACGAGCCAGGCGCCGAGCGAACCTTGCGGCGCGAGCAATTCCACGATGGCTGACGGCATGTCGCGCTTGTCCATTTCCGTCTCGTGCGGCCGCGAGCGCCACCAAAGACCGGCGCCGAAGCCGGCAGTCGCCTGGACTTCGGTGTAACCCGCCGACGGTTTGTCCGCCAGCAATGAGTTGGCGTACGCGGTGTGGACGCGAACGGTGAACGGCATCTCCGCGTGGCCGATGTCCCCGCGTTGAAACAACCGGCTGGCGGGAATGGCGACGACCTTGTCCGCGTCCGCATCCGTGGTGTCCACCACCGCGAGCTCGAACCGGCTCGATGCCTCGGAGTAGTTCTTGGTGTCGCCGTTGCGCAGATGCATCTGGCTTTCCACCGAGAGCACGTCGGTGAGCAATTGCCCGAGCAGCAACAGCACGACGCCGAGATGGATCAACACGATGCCGTATTTCTTCTGGCCGGGCTGGTAGTAACGCAGGTGCGCGGCGAACAGGTTGACGAGCAGCAATCCGCCGATCAGGTAGCCGGCGGGAAAGATCGGAATGCGCAGGTCCGACCCCGCCGGCGACCAATATACGAAGAAGCTCCGGAAGAACTCGTTCTGCGCCCGGTATAATCCCAGATGCACCTGCGCGAGCGTACCCCAGAACACGAGCGCCAGGCCCAGCGCGAGCAATGCCACTGTGAGTTCGAGAGAGGTAATGATCCGATACACGCGACCGAGCATGTCAGTATTTCACCTCTCGGACGAACTGAAGGAACGCCTCTTTCTGCGCGACCACCGTCTTCGAATCGCCCATCAGTTTGTAGAACCAGGCCTGTCCCGGCCGCAACACGATCGCGCCGACGACCGATGCCGGCTGGTTGCTGCGGGCGTCCTGGCCGGCCATCTCGACGAGCGTGGCTTTCCCAGCGCTGGTCTCAATTACCTTTGTCTCCTTCGCGAGTTCGTCGGTGGAAAGGTCGTTCAACCCGAGTTGCTTCCGCCACCGGTTCACGTTTGCCGCAAGGCCGCCGCCGTCGCCCGCCGAGGAGCTGACGTTCACCGCGGCCTGGGCGTTGCTCTCGTCGTCGATCACGAACTTCGCCACGAGAAATTGTCCGCCGGGAACTTCTTTCCAGCCGGGCGGCACCGTCCACCGTGGTTTGCCGTCGCTCGATGCTGCTTCCGGTGGCGCACCGGCCGCCATGCCGGAGATGTCGGGATGCCCCGGTGGCAAGCTCCCGCTGCCGACAGGCCGTTGCACGGGGGCAGCCGCGCCGGTAACAAACTGGAGCGACTTGAGAAATTCCACAAAGACCGGCTTTGACTGCGCCACCAGTTCGCGATCGCCGGTCATCTTGAAGAACCACGCAGTGCCATCGCGATGATAAATCACGGCGAGAATGCCGGTCGGTTCGCCTTGCGGGTTTTCGCCGCTCTGCTCGAAAAGCGCCGCCGGTTGACCGGCCACCTCGACGGCCTGCACAAGCTTCGCCAACTCCTCCGCCGAGACCGGCTTCTGGCCGACCTGACCGCGCCAGCGGTTCACGTTGCTCAGATCGCCGCCGGCCGATCCCGGCAACGGAATCACGCTGACGTCCGCCTGCCTGCCGTCTTTGCCGGCGACCTGGAACGATGCCACACGGAACTCGCTTGGCGGAACTTCCTTCCAACCGTCCGGGGTGTTCCACTGCAATCGCGGCCCCGCCTCCGGACCCGGCGCGGAAATATTTGAATGCCCGGCGGGCAGGCTTGTCTCGACCTCCCGTGGCGGTTGCTCCTTGGGTACGTGGTACGACTTGATTTCGTCTCGTCCGCAGCCGCCGCCGAGCAGTACGGCCAACAGCAGGGCCACACCATGTCCGGACGAATGGCTTGCCAAGCCGGGAAACGAAGTACGGAACGCCGCAACCCGTTTGAGCGAACCCGGGGATTTGCGCAACCAGTTCGGGAACGAACCAACCATTCGGGATCCAGCATACACACGGAGAGGGATTTTGCAGCGGAAAAACTTCGCCACCTGCCCGAACACGCATGTCGGGCCGCGCAGTCCAGCCGGCTATTGCACGGCTCTCTTCAACGCTTCGACCTTGTCCGTCCGCTCCCAGGTGAAGCTTTCGAGATCGAACTCTTTGCCGAAGTGACCGTAGTTGGTGGTCTTGGAATAGATCGGGCGCAGAAGGTTGAGCTGTTTGACAATCGCGGCGGGCTTGAAGCTGAAGATCTGTTTGACTGCCTTCTCGATTTTCTCCTCGCTGACCTTATTGGTGCCAAACGTGTGGACGAGGACGCTCACGGGGTCGGGGAACCCGATCGCGTAGGCGAACTGCACCTCGCACCGGTCCGCGAGGCCGGCCGCAACGATGTTTTTGGCTACGTACCGGCCCATGTACGCGGCGCTGCGGTCCACTTTGCTCGGGTCTTTGCCGCTGAACGCCCCGCCGCCGTGGTGCCCCATGCCGCCGTAGGTATCGACGATGATCTTGCGGCCGGTCAAACCGCTGTCGCCTTCGGGACCGCCGATGACGAAGCGGCCCGTGGGATTGATCAGGTAACGCGTCTTCGCGTCGAGCAACCCGGCAGGGATGGTCTTCTTGACGATCTCCTCGACAAGGATTTCGTGAATCTCCTTGTGCTTCACGTCGGGCGAATGTTGGTTCGAGATGACGACCGCGTCGATGCGCACCGGTTTCTGATCGTCGTACTCGACGGTGACCTGCGTCTTGCCATCGGGGCGCAGCCATTTGATCTGGCCGGTCTTGCGGGCTTTCGAGAGCGCGAGGCCGAGCTTGTGGGCGTACATGATGGGCGCGGGCATCAACTCGGGCGTTTCGCGGCAGGCGAACCCGAACATCAATCCCTGGTCGCCGGCGCCCTGTTCGGCGGTGGCTTTGCCGTCGGCGGCGATGGCGTCCACCCCCTGCGCGATGTCGGGACTTTGCCGGACGAGCGCGCACAAGACTTGGGAATCTTCGTCGTTGAACACCGGGCTGACCTGTTTGGTGTAACCGATCTCGCGGATGGCGTCGCGGACGATCTTGACGTAATCGAGCCGGCTGTTGGTGGTGATTTCCCCGGCCACGACGACCAGGTTCGACTTGGCGAGCGTCTCGCAGGCGACGCGGCTGTGCGGGTCCAGCGCCAAACATGCATCCAGCACGGCGTCCGAAATGGTATCGCACACCTTATCCGGGTGTCCTTCGGTGACCGACTCGGACGAAAATAGATATCTTCTAGCCATAGAATCCTACTTCTTCAGGTTTTCAAAGACGCGGTTTGCTTGCTGGAGGGTCTCGATGCTGCCGATGTCAAACCACGTTCCTTCCAACACGTACGTAAAGACCGGCTCGCGGGTGTAAAGCCACTGGATCAACCTCCCCGGCTGGTCTGGGTTGTTCTTCTCGCGTACGTATTTCTGGATCGTTTGTAGCGTACGTTTGGGGTAAAAGTAAAGCGCGATCGCGGTGAGCGTGCTCTGCGGCTTGGCGGGTTTTTCCTCGAAGAAGGTGATCCGTCCGGTGGGGTCGGTCGTGATGTTGTTGTAGTGCTTGATGGCTTCGAGGTCCTTCACGTCGTACAGGGCGACCACGGGCGCGTTGCGGCGACGACAGAACCGGACGAACCCTTCGAGGCTCGCGTTGAAAAGGTTGTCGCCGGCCACGATGATCAGGTCGCGATCGATCCCGTGCTCGCGCAGGACGTACGCGATGTCACCGATCGCGCCGAGCTTGTTCGATTCGTCCGTCGAACCGTCGTTGACAATCACGATCTTGAATTTCTTGCGCTGCTGCTGGTAGCGGTTGGCCCAGGCCTGGAAGTCGCCGGCGAACTTCGCGTTGGTCACCACGTACACCGCCGTGAGGTCGGGAATCGGCAGCATGGCATCGACGACGTATTCCATCATCGGTTTACCGGCAACTTCGAGCAGCGGTTTTGCTTTGTTCTGCGTCAGCGGGTAGAGTCGCGTCGCATACCCTGCGGCCAGGACCAGAGCTTCCATATAGGGCGGACACTGTACCGGGAAACGAAGGATTCGCAAGGCAAAGAAAGAACCGCGTTTGCCGTATTAAAATGTGTTACCGAACGGAGTTCGGCCCCTTCGCTCGCGCAGCGACGCACACGGGCAGCACGAGCACCGAGAAGATCAGGCAGAAAAAAATCCCCAGCGTCGTCAGCAATCCAAGCGTGGCGAGACCGGTATGGTCGGTCATCAGCAGTGAACCGAACCCGATCATCGTGGTCAGCGCGTTGATGACGACTGCTTTGCCGGTCACCTGGATCGCGGCGATGGCGTCGCCGCGTTCTTCCTCGACGCCGTTGAGCATGTGGATCGCGTAATCGACACCGGCGCCGATCACGATTGGGACCGCGAAGAAGTTGGCGAGGTTGAACTGGATGCCGGTGAGTTTCATGAAGGCGAATACGCACGCCAACGAACCTCCCACGGGGATCGCCAGCAACGCGATCGATTGGAGTCTGCGGTACCCGATCCAAACGATCGCCACGACCACCACGAACACGAGGGCCGATATCCGGACGAAATCGCGCCGCAACATCGGCTGCATTGCGAGGATCAGCGCGTCCCAGTTGGTCAAGCGCACCCTGTGTCCATCGACGCCGAGTTGCGCGCTCAGGCTTTCGATGGCTTCGATCGACCGCAGCGGCTTGCTTGGATACACGTACGTGGCGGTTTGAACGAGGCCCGTGCCTTGGTACACGTACCGGCCCAGCAATAGAGAAGGGTTGCCGCCGTGTTGCAGCCAGTCCGAAGGCGTGACCAAGACGGGATCAGGCGCCGCACTGTGCCGTTGCGCGGCTTCCAGCCAGGCAAACGCGGGCTGGAATTCTTCGAGGCGAAAGCCTTCCGCGGAAAGCGCGATGTGAAATGCCGCTCGGGCCGCGGCCCAATCGATGCCAGCCAGACGCTGCGCGTTTTGCCGTTGCACAGAGAGCGATGGGAGCAACGCGCTCGGGGATTCGAACGACTGGATGGCCCCGTCTTGCCGGGCGCGTTCCAGCCGGCGGCGAAGTTGCTCGGTGGTTTCCGACGCCTCGGCCCAGTCGTTGTCGGAGACGAGCACCACGCAGGGATTCGCCGTTCGATCGAGCAGGACGAGAAGCCGGTCCAGCGTGTCGAACGCCGGGCTGTGCCGGAAACGCAGCGAGTGAGGGTCGGCGTCGAACCCCACGCCGCGACGGTTTTCGCCAAGGAACACGGCGACGCATCCCACGACGAGCAAGGCCGTGGCGATCAGGACGGCGCCGCGCCATTTCATCACGAATGAACCCAGAGGCCGCAGCAAGCGGGTGAACGGATCGGATTCCATCCGCCGCGGCGCCCGGCCCGTGATGAGCGCGAAGTAGAACAGGATCATCAACGCAGTGCAAAGGACCACGCCCATCGAGACGACAAACCCGAACTGCCGAAAGCCGGGCGAGGATGTCCAGGTCATGCCGAGGAACGCCGCCGTCGTCGTGGACGCGCCCAGCAGGATGCCGGGCACGGTGCATTGCGCGGTCTGCGCGATCGCCGCCTCCCGGGTGTTCTCGCCGCCCTCGACGGGCGAGGAACCCATCGCCAGTGCGTACCGGTTATAGATCAGAATGCCGTAATCTCCCAGCCCCACCAGGATGGCCGCGAAGCAGCCGGTGATCATGTTGAACCCGCCAAAGATCAGTCCGCTGATGACCACGTTGGCCAGCACGGCCATGATCAAGGTGACCGCGATGGCGAACAGCGGGAAGACGCTGCGAAAGCCAAGCCAGAATACGAACAGGACCAGCGCCAGACACATGCACGCGTTGCCGATCATGTTCGAGCGCAGTTTGCGGGCGATCTCGGCGGTGAACGCGATGCGTCCCGTGTAACCGACTCGAGGCCGGGAGCCATCGTGCCCCAGCCGGGTCCATTCGTTCCGCGCGCGACTCTCCGCCTGCCTCACCTGGTCCATCAAACGCATGCAAGCGTGGGAATCTCTGAGGTCCAGTCGAGTCACCAGATTCAGGATCTGAAACGCAGCGTCGGAGCGCGGGACCGCCGACGTTGCTCTGCCCGGAGCCAACGCGGACTGCAAGTGTGAGACGAATACTTCGCTCAGGCCGAGCGGGTCGTGGATGACCTGCTGGGCCGCCATCGCGGTGGGCGCTGCTTCGATCTGCAC
>Ga0187892_10005542_pt1 | contig 19737 bp, 19 predicted proteins | sample MA1701073metaG_FD_139345 | JGI IMG/M metagenome (GOLD analysis project Ga0187892, IMG submission 139345) | Bio-ooze microbial communities from a basaltic lava cave in the Kipuka Kanohina Cave System on the Island of Hawaii, USA - MA170107-3 metaG ...
CCGACGATCGTACCGTCGCGCACGACCACGCAGCCGACGCGCGGGTTGGGGGTGGTGGTGAAGAGGCCGCGCCCGGCGAGGGCGAGCGCCCGGCGCATGAAGTCGCGGTCGGCGGAGGTGAACATGCGGCCGCGCCGCCGCGCGGGCTAGCTGCGCCGCTCGGCCGCCCGCCGCGTCTTCCGCCCCGGGCGCTTCAGCTCGAGCACCTTCTCGCGGAATTCGTCGACGCGCTGGAAGTCCTCGTACACCGACGCGAAGCGGATGTAGGCGACGTGGTCCATCTTCTTCAGCTCGGCCATCACCATCTCGCCGACGGTGCGCGAGCCGATCTCGCGCTCGCCGCGCGCGAGGATCTTCTGCTCGATGCGCTCGATCGCGGAGTCGACGTACTGGGTCGGGACCGGGCGCTTGTGCAGCGCGCGCAGGAAGCCGGTGCGGATCTTCTCGCGGTCGTAGGCGGTGCGGTAGCCGTTCGCCTTGACCACCGCGGGCATCGCGAGCTCGACCCGCTCGTAAGTGGTGAAGCGCTTGCCGCAGCTCTCGCACTCGCGCCGCCGGCGGAGACTGTCGCCGTCCTCCGACGTGCGCGTGTCGATGACGGCGGTGTCCTCGTGCCTGCAGTAGGGACACCGCACCGGCCGCGCTCCTCCTAGGCCGCCTTCCCGACCGGCGCGTCCGCGTGCATCGCCTGCGGATAGACCGGGAACCGCCGGCACAGCGCGCGCGCCTGCTCGCGCACGCGCGCGAGGTTCGCCTCGTCGGCGGGCGCGTCGATGACGTCGGCGACGAGGTTCGCCACCTGCTCGGCCTGGAACTCCTCGAAGCCGCGGGTCGTGATCGCCGGCGTCCCCACCCGGATGCCGCTCGTGATCGTCGGCTTCTGCGGGTCGCCCGGGATGGCGTTCTTGTTGACGGTGATGTGCGCGCGCTCGAGCACGTCCTCGGCCTGCTTGCCGGTGATGCCCTTCGCCCGCAGGTCGACGAGGGCGAGGTGGCAGTCGGTGCGGCCGGAGACGATCCGCATCCCGCGCTCGGCCAGCACCTTCGCCATCACCCGCGCGTTCGCAATCACCGACTCCTGGTAGCGCACGAACTCCTTCGTCGAGGCTTCCCTGAACGCCACCGCCTTGGCCGCGATGACGTGCATCAGCGGGCCGCCCTGGAGCTGCGGGAAGATCGCCGCGTTGAGGATCTTCGCGTGCACCTTCGGCGCGAGGACAAGCCCGCCGCGCGGACCGCGCAGCGTCTTGTGCGTCGTGCTGGTCACGAAGTCCGCGATCCCGACCGGGCTCGGGTAGAGGCCGGCCGCGATCAGGCCCGCCGGGTGGGCGATGTCGGCCATGAGGTACGCGCCGACCGCATCCGCGATCTTGCGGAAGCGCTTCCAGTCGATCGCGAGCGAGTACGCCGAGCCGCCGGCGACGATCAGCTTCGGCTTGTGGCCCTTCGCGAGGTGCTCGACCTGCTCGTAGTCGATCTCCTCGCGCTCGTCGAGGCCGTAGTGGAACGCCTGGTAGAGCCGCCCGGACACGTTGACCGACGCGCCGTGCGTGAGATGGCCGCCGTGCGCGAGCGACATGCCGAGCATGACGTCGCCCGGCTTGAGCACCGCCATGTAGACCGCCTGGTTCGCCTGCGAGCCCGAGTGCGGCTGCACGTTCGCGTACTCGGCGTGGAAGAGCTTCTTCGCCCGCTCGATCGCGAGCTCCTCGGCCACATCGACGTACTCGCAGCCGCCGTAGTAGCGTTTGCCCGGATAGCCCTCGGCGTACTTGTTGGTGAGCACCGAGCCCTGCGCCGCGAGCACGGCCGGACTCGCGTAGTTCTCGGAGGCGATCAGCTCGAGGTGGTCTTCCTGGCGGTCGGTCTCGGCCTTGACCGCCTGCCAGAGCTCGGGGTCGGCGTGCGCGAGGGACTCGTTCGAGAGCATGGCGGTGAGCAGCGTGGTCGGGGGAGCGGCTAGTCTATCATTGCTGCACCGCAGTAGCGGAGCGGGAACACTATATAACCATGCCGATCCGGAAGACGATCGATGCCGAAGACGGCGGCGTGCCGGTCCACGTCTGGACCGACGACGTCGAAGGCGAAGCGCTGAAGCAGCTCGGCAACGTCGCGCGGCTGCCGTTCGTCTTCCGCCACGTCGCCGCGATGCCCGACGTCCACACCGGCATCGGCGCGACGGTGGGCTCGGTGATCCCGACGCGGGGCGCGATCATCCCCGCCGCGGTCGGCGTCGACATCGGCTGCGGCATGGGTGCGGTGCGGCTCTCGCTCGGCGCCGCGGATCTGCCGGACAAGCTCGCCCGCGTGCGCGGCGTGATCGAGGCCGCGGTGCCGGTCGGCTTCGACCAGCACGACCCGCGCGATGCGCTCGGCCACGCCGCGCGGCCGTTCGCGCGGGCGCTCGATCGCATCGTCGAGCGCCATCCGCAGCTCGCGACGATGCAGAAGGGCTTCGCCGAGACCTGGGTGCGCCAGCTCGGCTCGCTCGGCGGCGGCAACCACTTCATCGAGGTCTGCCGCGACGAGGAGGACCGCGTCTGGGTCCTGCTGCACTCGGGCAGCCGCGGCATCGGCAACGCGATCGGCCGGTACTTCATCGAGCGCGCGCGCGAGCACTGCCTGCGCCTCGACCGTCGCCTCCCCGACCGCGACCTCGCCTGGCTGGACGAAGGCACGCCGCTCTTCGACGACTACGTCGCGGCGGTCGGCTGGGCGCAGGACTACGCCGCGGCCAACCGGCGCGAGATGACCGGGCTCGTGCTCGAGGCGCTGGCGCGCGTGCTGCCCCCGTTCGTGGCGACCGACGAGGCGATCAACTGCCATCACAACTACGTCGAGCGCGAGCGGCATTTCGGCGAGTCGGTGCTCGTCACGCGCAAGGGCGCGATCCGCGCGGGCGCGGGCGAGCTCGGCATCATCCCCGGCAGCATGGGCGCACGGTCGTACATCGTGCGCGGCAAGGGCAACGCGGAGTCCTTCTCGTCCTGCGCGCACGGCGCCGGCCGCCGCATGAGCCGCACCGAGGCGAAGCGGCGCTTCTCGCGCGCCGACCTCGAGCGCCAGACCGCCGGCGTCGAGTGCCGCAAGGACGCCGGCGTGATCGACGAGATCCCGGGGGCCTACAAGGACATCGACGAGGTAATGGCGAACCAGACCGACCTCGTCGAGGTCGTGCACACGCTCAAGCAGGTCGTCTGTGTCAAGGGTTGATCCGCCGCCCGACGACGCCGCCGAGCGCCTGCGCCGCGGGCCGAAGCTCGATCCCGCGGGACCGGAGTTCTGGGACGCGCGGTTCCGCGAGGGGTTCACGCCGTGGGACGCCGGCCGCGTGCCGGCTGCGCTCGAGGCGTTCCTCGCGCGCGAGCCGGCGCCCGCGCGCGTGCTCGTCCCCGGCTGCGGCAGCGGCTACGAGGTGGCGGCGCTCGCCGCCGCCGGCCACGACGTCCTCGCGATCGACTTCAGCCCGGCTGCGGTCGAGGCGGCACGTCGGGTGCTGGGGCCGCTCGGCCGCCTCGTGGTGCAGGGCGACTTCTTCGGGCACCCGGCGGGCGCATTCGACGCGCACCGGCTGGGCGCATTCGACGCGCATCGGCTGGGCGCATTCGACGCGCACCGGCTGGGCGCATTCGACGCGCACCGGCTGGGCGCATTCGACGCGCACCGGCTGGGCGCATTCGACGCGCACCGGCTGGGCGCATTCGATCTGGTCTACGAGCGCGCGTTCCTCTGCGCGCTGCCCCGCCGCCTGTGGGAGCGGTGGGCGGCGCGCGTCGCCGAGGTGCTGCGGCCGGGCGGACGGCTCGCCGGCTTCTTCTTCTGGTCCGACGACGAGCGCGGCCCGCCGTTCGGCCTTCGCGCCGGCGAGCTCGAGCGCCTCCTCGAGCCCGGGTTCGAGCGGATCGACGACGCCGCGGTCGCCGACTCGATTCCGGTCTTCGCCGGGCGCGAGCGCTGGCAGATCTGGCTCCGGCGCTGACGCTTCTTCGTCAGTGTCGACACCGCGGTGTCGCACGACCGACGCTCGAGCCGCCACGCTCTCCCCACGCTTTCCCCCTCCGCGCCGCCCGGCGTGACGAATCTCACGCGCCGGCGCCTGAAGTGGTGGGAAAGCGTGACCGAAGAGGCACCGGCCGGTGCCGCTTGGCACCGCGCTTGCTCCGATCGCCCGCGTCCGTGCCACACAATGGAGCGACAACATGGCTGACGCGACCGTAGAAGGGATCGAAGTCGAGGAACTCGTCGCCGACGGGAACGACGGCCACGGCGAAGACGTGGTGCGAGGCGAGGCGCTCGTCGTGGGCGCCGGCTGGCCCTGCCAGCAGCGCCGCAAGGGCGCCTCCACCGAGCTGCCCGCGCCGCAGCGCTTCCTGGATCTCCCGATCTGGATGAGCGCGCCCGCGCGGCGGCAGGAAACGCCCGAGGAAGAAACCGTCTAGTCCCGCACCGCGGGGGAGGGTTCCCCCGCCGCGGCGCCCGATCAGGCCAGCAGGCGAGCCATCGCCTGCAGGTCGACGTTGCCGCCCGAGATCACCACGCCGACGCGCCTGCCGGCGCAGCCGGCCGCCCCCTGGAAGAGCCCCGCGGCGCCGAGCGCCCCGGTCGGCTCGACCACGATCTTCATCCGCTCCCACAGGTAGAACATCGCCGCGGCGAGCTCGCGCTCGTCCACCGTGCGCAGGTCGTGGACGTACGCGAGCACGAGCGGGAACGTGATCCGGCCGAGCGACGGCGTGCGCGCGCCGTCGGCGATCGTCTCCGGGTTGTGCACCGTCTGCAGGGTCTTCGTCCGGAACGAGCGCGTCGCGTCGTCCGCCGCGGCCGGCTCGACGCCGATCGTCCGGCAGCCGGGCGCGAGGTGCGCGGCCGCTATCGCGCAGCCCGAAAGGAGGCCCGCCCCGCCGCACGGCACGAAGAGATCGTCGAGCGTGCCGACCTCCTCGAACAGCTCCTTCGCCGCAGTGCCCTGTCCGGCGACGACGTGGGGATGGTCGTAGGGCGGGATCAGCGTGAGCCCGCGCTCGGCGGCGATCTTCGCGCCGAGCGCCTCGCGCGTGGTCGCGTGCTTGTCGTAGGTGACGACCTCCGCGCCGTAGCCGCGGGTGGCGGCGACCTTCACCGGCGGCGCGTCGTCGGGCATCACGATCGTCGTCCCGATGCCGAGAAGCCGCCCGGCGAGCGCGATCGCCTGCGCGTGGTTGCCGGAGGAGAAAGCGAGCACGCCGCGGCGCCGCTCCTCCGGGCCGAGCTGCGCGAGCGCGTTGTAGGCGCCGCGGAACTTGAACGCGCCGATGCGCTGGAAGTTCTCGCACTTGAAGAACACCTCGGCGCCGGTGCGCGCGTTCACCGTGCGTGAGGTCAGCACGGGCGTGCGGTGGGCGTGGCCGGCGAGGCGCACGGCGGCGGCCTCGACGTCGGCGTACGAAACGGGAAGCGGCTGCACGGGGGCGTTCATGGCCCGGATTTAACCCGGCGCCCGGGCCGGCGGCAAGCCCCCGGCCCGGCTCCGGATTCACTCGTCGTCGAGCGCCCCCCCGGGCAGGTGCCCGGTGTCGCCCCAGACCTCGATGTGCCACCGCCGGCCGCCGATGCGCAGGCGGTTCACCGCCGCGTTCGGGACGGTGAACGTGCGCGGCATCTCGAACGGGATGTCCTTCGCGTGCCGGTAGACGACGCCGAGCACTCCGCCGTGCGTCACCGCCGCCACCGTCGCGCCTACGTGCCGGCGCGCGAGGTGCTCGAACGCCGACACCACCCGGTCGCGGAACTGCGCCCCGCTCTCCCCCCCGGGCACGAGGTATTCCTGGTCGCGCGCCGCGATCCGGTGGTAGTCGCGCGGCCGCGCGCGCTCGATCTCCCGCCAGGTCATGCCCTCGAGCTCGCCGTAGCCGCGCTCGCGCAGGCCCGCGTCGAGCGCGAGCGGCAGCCCGAGCCGTGCGGCGATCGGCGCGGCGGTGTCGCGCGTGCGCCCGAGATCGCTCGCGACGATCGCGTCGATGCGCTCGCCCGCGAGCCGCGCCGCGAGCGAGCACGCCTGCGCGAGCCCGGCCTCCGAGAGCGGGCTGTCCTGCCAGCCCTGCAGGCGGCCGGCGCGATTCCACAGCGTCTCGCCGTGGCGAAGGAGCAGGAACGTTGTCAAGTTCAATCGCGCGAGTTGAGCGGCCGCAGCGTGCAAAGTGCCTGCGGACCGACGGTGCCCGGCAGCAGGCTTCTCCCCGATCCGCTAGTGTAGCGAAGCCCACCCGTTCGCCCCCGCCCATGCCCGTTTCCATCGACGCGACCACCGGCCAGCACCTCGGCGACCGGCAGGAGCAGCAGGATCGCGTCGCGATCGTCCCGAGCAAGAAGCTGCGCGGCACCGCGATGGTGATCGTCGCCGACGGCGCGGGCGGCTACAAGGGCGGCGCCGCCGCGGCCGAGCAGGTGATCGCCACCGCCGTCAACCTGTTCGAGGCGTTCTCGCCGAAGGACGAGAGCCCCGAGGGGCTGCTGCGCGAGATCGTGCTCGAAGCCCATACGGTCATCCGCCTCAACCGGGTGCTGACCGAGGAGGAGCCGCACAGCACGATCATCGCGATGATCCTCCAGCCCGAGCGCGTCGACTGGGGCTGGGTCGGCGACAGCCGGCTCTATCACTTCCGCGGCGCCGCGGTGCAGAACCGCAGCAAGGACCACTCCTACGTCCAGCAGCAGATCGACGAGGGCCAGTGGCGCGAGGAAGACCGCCACAAGCATCCCAACCGCAACCTCCTCCTCCAGGCGCTCGGCCACTCGGAAGCCCCGGTGCCGAGCTTCGGCGCGACCGCGCCGCTCGTCCCCGGCGATGCGTTCCTGCTCTGCTCCGACGGCCTGTGGGACTACTTCAGCGACACCGAGATCGGCAAGGCGCTCGCCGCGCTGCCGCCGCGCAAGGCGGCGGAGATGCTGATCAGCTCGGCGCGGGTGCGCGCGAAGGGCAAGGGCGACAACGTCTCGGTCGCGATCATGAAGCTCACTGCGAGCTAGCTCTAGCTACTGCCTTCCGAGCCAGCCGCGCCGCCGCCCGCGACCCTCGAACGACGCTAGAATCGGCCATGGCAGACCTCACGCTGCAGGTCCTGACCGAGATTCGCGACGAGGCGCGGGAGTTCCGCGCGGAGACGCGCTCGACGCTTGCCGGGCAGGGTCATCGGCTCGCGCTGGTGGAGGCCGACTCCAAGGCGACGCGGACCGACATGGCCGGGATCCAGACGAGGCTGAGCTCGATCGAGGGGCGGCTCACCTCGGTCGAGCGGCACATGGCGGCGCTCCTCAGCGTCGTCCCGGTCATGAACGAGCGCATGGACCGGTTCGAAGCACGGCTCACTGCCCTTGAGCGGCAGGCGGGCGGCTAGGGTTCGCTGCCGCGGCGGACCCGGGAAGTAACGCGCTTCTGCGCGGGAGCCGCGAGGTCGTTCGCGCTACCGTCCGATCCAGCCGCGCCGCAGCGCCGCCGCCCGCGCCGGCGCGCGCCGGTCGAACTCGAGCACGCAGGTATCCACCGGCGCCGCGGCGAACACGATCGCGATCTCGTGCAGCTCGTCGCGGCGGAAGACGTGCAGCCGCGCGCGATCGCCCGGCCGGAACTGCGCGAGCCGGCCGTCGAGCAACTTGGGCGTGACCCGGATGCCGTCGATCGCGACGAGCGCATCGCCGGCGGCGAGCCCCGCAGCGAGCGCGGCGCCGCCGTCGTACCCCTGCGTGAGCCTCACGTCGTCCCCGTCGGCGGCGGTCCGCGCGCCGAGGCTCACCCGCGCCGCCAGCGCCGCAGCCGGCTTCGACGCCGGCCGGCCGCCGCGATCGGACGTGCTCTCGGCCGGCCGCACCTCCATCCCGACCCCGACCGTCGCGAGCATCTCCTCGAGCGGCAGCTCGGCGGTCGAGCGCAGCCACCGGTCGAAGAGCGGGCGGAGCCTGAGCCCGCTCACCTCTTCCGCGACCCGCTCGACGCCGTCCTCCGGCACGCCGAGGCCGGTCCGGCCGTAGCGCCGCCACAGCGCGCGCATGACGTCGTCGAGCGAGCGGCGGCCCGCGGTGCGGCTGCGGACGTGGAGATCGAGGCACAGCGCGACGAGCGCGCCCTTGCCGTAGTAGCTCACGATCGCGTTCGGCGAGTTCTCGTCCTGGCGGTAGTACTTGATCCAGGCGTCCCAGCTCGACTCGGCCACCGTCTGCCGCCGCCGACCGGGCGTGCGCAGGAGCTGGGTGATCGAGCGCCCGAGAATCTCCAGGTAGGACTCCGGCTTCACCAGGCCGCAGCGCAGGAGCGCGAGGTCGTCGTAGTAGGAAGTGACGCCCTCGAACGCCCACAGGAGCGTGGTGTAGTTCTCGCGCTCGAGATCGTAGGGCGTGAACGCGGCCGGCCGGATCCGCTTCACGTTCCAGGCGTGGAAGTACTCGTGGCTCGCGAGGCCGAGAAACGTCCGGTAGCTCTCGGGGAGCCCCTTCTCGAGCGGCCGCGGCAGGTCGTCGCGGCTCGCGAGGAGCGCGGTGGAGGCGCGGTGCTCGAGCCCGCCGTAGCCCTCCCCGACCGCGGTCACCAGGAACACATAGCGGTCCATCGGCGCCGGCCCGCCCCAGAAGCGGATGTGCCACTCGCAGACGCGCTTGAGGTCGCGCGCGAGCCGGCCGAGGTCGGCGTTGGCGCGCCCGGTGATCGCGATCTCGTGCGGCACGCCGCCGGCGGTGAACGACGCGTGCGCGAAGGCGCCCATCTCCACCGGGTGATCGATCAGCTCGTCGTAGTCGGCCGCCGCGTAGCCGCCGAAGCCGAGCGGCCGTGCGCCCTTGCGCGGGAGCGAGGTCGCGACGCGCCAGCCGGCAAGGCGGCGGCCGGCGGGCGGCAGGATCTCGACCTCGCACGCGCGCTCCTCCCGGCCGAGCGCGCGCAGGAAAACGCTCGTCCCGTTGAAGAAGCCGTGGGTCGAATCGAGGTGCGCGCCGCGGACCGAGAGGTCCCAGCCGTACACCTCGGCGGTCACGGTGAGCGGCCCGCGGCACGGTGCCGCGCGCCAGGTCTGCTTGTCGATCTTCCCGAGCGCCACTCCGGCGCCGCGCGCGGCGGCGCGGATCGCCACGACGTGGCGCGCGAAGTCGCGAACGAGGTAGCTCCCCGGGATCCACGCCGGCAGCGCGAAGCGCTGGCCCGCCGGGTCGGGATCGGCAACGGTGCACTCGACCTCGAAGAGGTGCGCGGCGGGATCGCCGGGGCGGATGCGGTAGCGGATCGGGGGTCGGTTCTTCATCTTCGTCCGGTTTGCGACAATCCGCGCCGCCATGCCTCGGTCGGCTCTCCATGCCGCGCTCGCGGCGATCGCCCTCTGGGGCGTGCTCGCGGCGCTATCGCTCGCCTTGCGCGACTGGCCGCCGTTCCTGCTCGCCGGCGCGGCGCTCCTCGTCGGAGCGGCGTGCAGCATACACAGGCTCGCCGACTGGCGCGTGCCGCCGCGCGCGCTCGCGCTCGGCGTCTACGGCCTCTTCGTACGCCTCTTCTGCCCCGGCGCGCCGGCGAGCGCACCTGCGGCCCAGCGCGGGGCGAGCCGCGACCGCCGCGCGAGCTGCCCGTCCTGGAACAGTGCGACGAAGCGGTACGGCTGCTCGACCAGATCGTTGTCGAGCAGCACCGCCACCGAGGCCGCGGCCACTGCGCCCGGCAGATTGGCGAGCGTGCGCGGATAGCGCTCGTCGATACGCCGATCGGGAACGTCGTGGCCGGCACGCGCGGCGACGCGCTCCCGGACCCGGGCGCGGCTCAGGGCGGAGCTGCCGATGCCGATGAAGAACAGCCAGACCTGGTATCCGCGGTGACGGGCGTCGCGCAGCATCGCCACCTTCGCGCCGACCGGATCGGACAGGACGGTCTCGGTGACGAACGACCGGCCGAGCACGATGCTCGCCTGCCGCTCCTCGTCGGCGAGACGCTGCGCGGCCTGATCGATCGGGAGCGATGCGAGTTGCGGCGGGGCCGCCCGGGATCCTGCGCGCAGTTCGGCGGCGATCACGTCGGCGTTGACGAAGGGCAGCCCGAGCTGCGCCAGGTAGGCGGCGTAGAACGTGGACTTGCCGGCGCCGTTCGAGCCGGCGAGCATCGCGAGGACCGGGCCGCGCCCGACGCGGTCCGGTCCGCGCAGCACCCGCGCGAGCCTGGCGAGCGCGGCCTCCAGCGGCATCTACCGCCGGGGCTTGCGGACGGCGACGAATTCCCTGCCGACGAACCGGCCGCTGACCTTCCGCCCGTCCGGCCAGACCTGCACCACCCGGTCGGCGCTTCCCGGCGCGGCACCGTAGACCGGCTGCCCGGTATCCCGGATCAGCGCCAGCGCCGGAGCGCGGTCCGGATTCTCGGCCAGCGCGGCGACGAGGCGCCCGAGCGCAGCGCGGACCCCGGCGTGCTCGCGCCCCTGCGCGGGATCGATCGCCGCATCCTTGAGCAGGAACTGGTCGGGAAGCGTGACGAGCGCCTCGATCGCGCGGCCGAGCTCGGCCCAGTGCTCGATCTGCTTGGTGATCGAACGGTTCGCCTTCTCGGCGGTCTCGCGCGCTGCGGCGAGCAGCTCTTCGGAGACCTTGACGGGCAGCGGCATGGGACTCCCGAGGTAGCCTTTAGGAACCCGAAGTACAATTAGGGTAGCAAATTACTACCTCCCCGTCCAGCCCGGCGGTCAATCCCCCTGCGCGAGCAGCGCCGCGTTCCCGCCCGCCGCCGCGGTATTGACCGTCAGCGTCCGCTCGATCGCGAACCGCGGGAGGTAATGCGGCCCGCCCGCCTTCGGGCCGGTGCCCGACAGCCCCTCCCCGCCGAACGGCTGCACGCCGACCACCGCGCCGATCATGTTGCGGTTGACGTAGGTGTTGCCGACGCGCACCCGCGCGCGCACGCGCTCGGCGAACCGCTCGATGCGGCTGTGGATCCCCAGCGTGAGGCCGTAGCCCGTCGCCGCCACTGCGTCGAGCGCGCGCTCGAGCTCCTCCGCCCGGTAGCGCACGACGTGCAGCACCGGCCCGAACACTTCGCGCTCCGGAAGATCGGCGAGCGCGATCTCGAACGCTACCGGCGTCACGAAGCTCCCGTGCCTCGCACCCTCGGGCAGCGGCACCGCCGCGATCGGCCGGCCCCGCGCGCGCAGGCGCGCGATGTGCGCCTCCAGCGTCGCTTTCGCCTCCGCGTCGATCACGGGACCGACGTCGGTCTCCGGCGCGGCCGGGTCGCCCACCGCGAGCTCGGCCATCGCGCCGGCGAGCATCTCGAGGATGCGTCCGGCGGCATCCTCCTGGACGAGGAGGACGCGCGCGCTCGAGCAGCGCTGCCCCGCGCTCTGGAACGCGGAGGCGAGCGTGTCGGCGACGACCTGCTCCGGCAGCGCCGACGAGTCGACCACCATCGCGTTCAGGCCGCCGGTCTCGGCGATGAACGGCACGATCGGACCCGCGCGTGCGGCGAGCGCCGCGTTGATCGCGCGCGCGGTCTCGTACGAGCCGGTGAACACCACCCCGCCGATGCGTGGATGGCGGACGAGTGGCGCGCCCACCGCCTCGCCGGTGCCGCAGACGAGCTGCAGCGCAGCGCGCGGGACGCCGGCTTCGTGCAGCAGCGCCACCGCGCGCGCCGCGACGAGCGGCGTCTGCTCCGCCGGCTTCGCGACGACGGCGTTCCCCGCCATCAGCGCCGCGCTCACCTGGCCGGTGAAGATCGCGAGCGGGAAGTTCCACGGGCTGATGCAGGCGAACACGCCGCGGCCGGCGAGCGCGAGCGAGTTCAACTCGCCGGTCGGCCCGGGGAGCGCGAGCGGTGCGCCGAAGTCGACGCGCCCGCGCGCGGCGTAGTAGCGGCAGAAGTCCACCGCCTCGCGCACTTCCGCCACCGCGTCGGGCAAAGTCTTGCCGGCTTCGCGGACGCACAGCGACACGAGCTCGTCGGTAGCGCCCTCGATCAGCTCCGCGGCGCGTTCCAGCGCTCGCGCGCGGACGTCGGCCGGTGTCGCATCCCACTCCGGCCAGGCGGCGTGGGCGGCACGCACCGCCGTGTCGAGGTCGGCTTCGTCCGCCTCGCGCACCGCACCGACGATCCGGCGGCGGTCCGCCGGCTCGGTGATGACGCGCGCGCCGGAGGTCGCGATCGCGGCGCCGCGATCGGCGGCGATTCGCGCCGTCAATCGCGCGAGCACCGTCCGCTCCGCGAGGTCGACCCCGCGCGAGTTGAGCCGGTCCGGCAGCAGGAAGCGCGGCCGCGGCACGTGCGGATTCGGCGCGTACGGCCGCGGCAGCGCGGCGATGGGGTCCGCCACCAGCCGCTCGAGCGGCGTGTCCGGGTCGCCGACCTGGTGGACGAACGAGCTGTTGGCGCCGTTCTCGAGCAGGCGGCGCACCAGGTAGGCGAGGAGATCGCGATGGCCGCCCACCGGCGCGTAGACGCGGCACGCGATGCCGGTCTCGGGCACGAGCGCGTCGTACAGAGCATCGCCCATCCCCTGCAGCTTCTGGAACTCGAAGTCGCGACGCGCGCCGGCGCATTCGAGCACGGTCGCGACCGAATGGGCGTTGTGAGTCGCGAACTGCGGGAAGATTCGCGGGCCGGCCGCGAGGAGCGCTTGCGCGCAGGCGAGGTAAGACACGTCGGTCGCGCTCTTGCGGGTGAACACCGGGTAGTCGTCGAGCCCGAGCACCTGCGCGAGCTTGATCTCGGTGTCCCAGTACGCGCCCTTGACGAGGCGGACCATCAGCCGCCGCCGCGCGTCGCCCGCGAGCGCGGCGAGCCAGTCGCAGACGTGGATCGCGCGCTTCTGGTACGCCTGCACCGCGAGGCCGAGCCCGTCCCAGCCGGCGAGCGCCGGATGGCGCGCGAGGCGTGCGAAGAGCTCGAGCGAGAGCTCCAGCCGGTCGGCTTCTTCCGCATCGAGCGTCACCGGGATGCCGGCGCCGGCGGCGCGCTCGGCGAGCGCCTCGAGCCGCGGCAGGAGCTCCGCGAGCACGCGCCGCTCCTGCGCTACTTCGTAGCGGGGGTGAAGCGCCGAGAGCTTGATCGAGATCCCGGCGCGCCCCGCGATGGCGCTCGCGCCGTCGGCGGCGCGTCCCACCGCGTCGATCGCCTGCTCGTACGCGGCGAAGTAGCGCTCGGCGTCGGCGGCGGTGCGCGCCGATTCGCCGAGCATGTCGTAGGAGAACCGAAGCCCGAGCGCCTCGCGCGGCGCCGCGCGCTCGATCGCGTCGGCAATCGTCTCGCCGACGATGAACTGCTCGGCCATGATCTTCATCGCCTGGCGGATCGCGCCGCGCACGAACGGCTCGCCGGCGCGGCCGAGCAGCCGCCGCACGATCGTCGCCGGCTCGCCGCCGGCGTCGTCCGCCCAGGCGGTGAGCGTGCCGGTCAGCATCAGGCCCCAGGTCGCGGCGTTGGCGAGCAGCCCGCCCTCGGCCCACTCCTGCGCGTCCCACTGCGTGCCGGCGAGCTTGTCGCGGATGAGCGCGTCGGCGGTCTCCGCGTCGGGGATCCGGAGCAGCGCCTCCGCGAGGCACATGAGGACGACGCCCTCGCGCGAGGACAGCCCGAAGCGCCGCAGGAAGGCTTCCGCGCCGGACGATTCCCCGGCGCGGCGACGGATCTCGCGCGCGAGCCCGAGCGCGCGGGATGCGATGCGCGCGCGGGCAGCGTCGTCGAGCCGGATGCGCGCGACGAGCGCGGCGACCGCCTCGGCTTCCTCGCTGCGGCAGGCGCTGCGGATCGCCGCCAGGCCCGCCGCGGTCATGCGCGCCCCGCCGCTTTCGTCCGCGGTTTCGCCGCGCGCTCGCGCTCGGCCGCCACCATCGACTGGAGCCAGCCGACGAACGCGTCGACCTCGGGTCGGCCCGCGGCGCGCGCGCTGAGGACGACGTAGTAGGCGCGCGACGCCGCCGCGGTGGTGCGCGACAGGCCGAACGGGGCGACGAGCTCCTTCGCGCGCAGCAGGTCGTCGACGAGCGGCACGCGCCCGAGCGCGACGCCCTGCCCCGCCACCGCCGCCTGGATGATCTGGTGGTACTGGGTGAACTGCTGCGTCGCCGCCGGGTGCGGCATCTCGACCTTCATCGTCTCGAACCAGACCGGCCAGGTCAGCCAGACGGTGTGGGGCACGCCGTCGTACTCGAGCAGGACGGCACGGGCGAGATCCTCCGGGCGCTGGAGCTTGAGGCGTGCCTGCACGGTCGGGCTCACCACCGGCAGCACCCGCTCGCCGAAGAGGCGGACGGCGCCCGACCCCGCCTGCGGCGGCGGGCAGTAGCGCACCGCGACGTCGATGCCCTCGCGCTCGAGGTCCTGCATCCGGTTCTCGGCGACGAGCCGCACCTGGACGCCGGGCTGCACGCTCTGGAAGCCGGCGAGCTTGGGGACGAGCCAGAGCGAGGCGAACGTCAGCGTCGTGCTGACGGTGAGCGTCGCCGCCTCGCGGGAGGCGCGCACCGACGCGGTGGCGGCGCGCAGGCCGTCGAGCGCCCCGCGCACCGCCTTGTAGTAGCGCTGCCCCTCGTCGGTGAGGAGCAGCGCGCGGGTGCGGCGGTGGAAGAGCTTGACGCCGAGGCTCTCCTCGAGCGCCTGGACCTGGCGACTGATCGCCGACTGGGTGAGGAAGAGCTCCTCGCCCGCCCGGGTGAACGACAGGTGGCGCGCGGCCGCCTCGAAGCCCTTCAGGAGGTCGAGCGCCGGCAGGTCACGCGCCATGCGGAATCCCCACGTTCATTCCTCCAGCGCATGCATCCGATGTCGAGGGATCGTTTGCCCGGGCGCCGCCGGACGCGGACACTCCGCCGATGCGCCGACGGCCGCATGCATGCGACCCAGGCATTATCAGGAGCAGCGCCATGAACATCAAGGCCCGCATCGCCCGCCTCGCCCTCCCGCAGCGGGACACGTTCACGCTCGAAGCCGCACGGGGCGCGCTGGTACGCTGCCTCGACGGGCTGGTGTGGATCACCCAGGACGGGGACCGCGCGGATCACCTCGTCGGCGCCGGCGACTCGTTCCGGATCGACCGCGACGGGACGGTGGTCGTGCAGGCGACCCGCGCTGCCCGCGTCGCGATCGAAGCGCCGCAGCGCACCTGAGGCGGTGCTAGCGCTGCCGGCGCCGCGCGCCCGCTGGCCGCGCGGGCGAAGTACCCGGTCGATGGTTGGTATGCTCACCATCTTTCCCGGGGACGTCGATGAGCAAGCTGCGGATCACCCTCGCCTGCTGGGGCTACGACCGGGTGGCGCCGCTCGCCTCCGGCGCGGTGCGGCCGGACGGGATCGACCTCGTTTTCCTCGACCAGCCGGTCGAGGAGACGTTCTTCCGCATGGCGCGGCACCGCGAGTTCGACGCCTCGGAGATGTCGCTGTCGTCGTACACGGTGACGCTCGGGCGCGACGACCCGCCGTTCGTCGCCATCCCGGTGTTCCCGTCGCGCGTGTTCCGCCACGGCAGCATCTTCGTGTCGGCGAAGAGCGGCATCCGCGACCCGCGCGAGCTCGCCGGAAAGCGCGTGGGCGTCCCCGAGTACCAGATGACCGCGCCGGTCTGGATCCGCGGCATCCTGTCGGACGACCACGGCGTGAAGGCCGCGAGCGTCGAATACTTCAGCGGCGGCGAGGAGCAGCCCGGCCGCGAGGAGAAGCTCAAGCTCAGCCTGCCGCCGCAGTTCAGGGTGCGGCCGCTCGGCCCCACCCAGACCCTCTCGCGGATGATCGCCGACGGCGAGATCGACGCGCTCTACACCGCGCGGCCGCCGTCGACCTTCGCCTCGCGCCCGCAGGACGTGCGGCGGCTGTTCGCGGACTACGCCACGGCCGAGCGCGAGTACTACCGGCGCACGCGGATCTTCCCGATCATGCACACGGTGGTAATCCGCCGCGACGTGTACCGCGCGCACCCGTGGGTGGCGCAGTCGCTCTACAAGGCGTTCGTCGAGGCCCACCGCCGCACCCGCGACGACCTCCTCGAGGCGCACGCGCTCAAGGCGATGCTGCCGTGGCTGCCGTCGCACGTCGAGGAGACGCGCCGGGAGATGGGCGACGACTGGTGGCCGTACGGCTTCGCCGCGAACCGCCACGTGCTCGACACCTTCCTCCGGTATCACCACGAGCAGGGGCTGTCGCCGCGGCGGCTCGCGCCGGAGGCGCTGTTCGCGCCGGAGACGCTGGAAAGCTTCGTAATCTAGCGCCCTAGCCGGCCGCGAGCGCGTAGGCGCGGTCGATCAGCCGCACCGCACGCAGGCAGTCGTGCACGCTCGCCGGCGGCGGCTCGCCGCGCTGCCAGGGGCCGATCGCGTCCTCGAGCAGCCGATACGACGGGCTGCCCTCCGGCGTGCCGGAAAGGGTTTCCTCGCCCTGCGCGGTGACGACGCGCAGCGCGCCGTCCTTCGCCGGCGCTCGCGAAGTAGCGTCAGCCGGGGCCGGCGACGGCGGTGAGCATGCCGAGCGAGCCCATCTCGATCCCGTCGACGGCGAACGAGATCTTCTCGTCCGCGGCCTGCACGCCGGCGAGGTAGAGGAGCGGCAGGTAGTGCTCGGGCGTCGGCACCGCGAGCGCCGCGTCCGCGCCGGCCGCGGCGAAATCGACGAGCGCGTCGTGGTCGCGCCGCTCGAGGGCGCTGCGCACGCGGTCGTTGAAGCGCACCGCCCAGTCGAACGCCGGCGCCCCGTCGCAGCGGTTCATCACGCGCAGGTTGTGCACGACGTTGCCGCTGCCGATGACGAGCACGCCTTCGTCGCGCAGCGGCGCGAGCCGGCGGCCGAGGTCGTAGTGGAAGCGCGGCGGCTGCATCGCGTCGATGCTGAGCTGAAGCACCGGCAGGCTCGCGTCGGGAAACGCGTGCACCAGCACCGACCAGGTGCCGTGATCGAGCCCCCAGGTGCGGTCGAGGTCGACGTCGACCGGGTCGAGGAGCTCGCGCACCCGAGCCGCGAGCAGCGGATCGCCGGGCGCCGGGTACTGCACGTCGAAGAGCGCCTGGGGAAAGCCGTAGAAGTCGTGGATCGTCTCCGGCCGCTCCATCGCGGTCACGCCGGTGCCGTGGGTGTACCAGTGGGCCGACACGCACAGGATGGCGCGCGGGCGGGGAACCGATTCGCCGAGCGTCCGCCACACCTCGGTGTAGCGGTTCCGCGCGAGCGTGTTCATCGGCGAGCCGTGGCCGAAGAAGATCGCGGGCATGCGCGGGACGGTGCTCATGTTCTCGAGCGCACGCTCAAGGTGCCCCGGGAGACGCCCGGTCCCGAATCCACCTCAGCCGGCCGAGGCCGGCCAGATCTCCGCGAGCGGGATCTCGACATCGGGCCGCAGCAGCGGGGAAATCCGCGCGTCGGGCGCCGGCGACAGCACCGTCCCGTAGCCCTCGGCACCCGGCCCGCGAAAGATCGTCACCCGCCGCGCGTTCAGGTCGAAGAGCCACGCCTCGGGGATGCCGTGCCGCGCGTAGAGCGGAATCTTCACGCCGCGGTCGCGCCCGAGCGTCGTGTCGGCCACCTCGACGACGAGCAGGACGTCCGCCGCTGCCGGCAGCGTGGCACGGCTCCGGTACTCGGCCCGCAGCAGCGCGATGTCCGGTTGCGGCTCGCTGTCGGGCGGCAGGCTGATCGGGTTCTGCACCAGGACGAGCGCGGTGCGTCCGACCTGGCCGGCGAAGAGCTGCGCCACGAGCGTCACGACCTGCAGGTGCGGCCAGCCGATGGGCGCCATGGTGATCAGGTCCCCGTGAATGAGCTCGAGCCGCTCCTCCGGGCCGAACAGCCCCGCCTCCCCGATCCGGTGATAGTCCTCGACCGAGAGCGCGCGGCGCGGCAGCGTCAGTTCGGCACCCATGGCCGGAGATTGTACGGGTTCTTCAGGCGGCTTCCCGCCGGGCGGCGTGGGGATGCACCCCGCTCCGCGTCACCCGGCCGTGCAGCTCCCGTCCGAGCGCCTGCTCGCAATAGCGCGCGGTGTCGACGAGCCGGTCGAGGTCGATTCCCGTCCGGATGCCGAGCGACTCGAAGAGGCTCACGAGATCCTCGGTCGCGACGTTGCCGGTGAAGCCCTCGCCGTACTGCACTTTCGCCGGGTGGCCGCCGACGCCGCCGAACGAGCTGTCGAAGTGGCGCGCGCCCGCCTCGAAGGCGGCGAGGTAGTTGACGAGCCCGGTGCCGCGGGTGTCGTGGAAGTGCGCGATCGGCGTCACGCCGGGCGCCTCGCGCGCGATGCGCGCGAACAGCTCGCGCACCGACTTCGGCGTCGCCATGCCGGTCGTGTCGCCGAGCGCGACGAGCCCGACACCCAGCCCGGCGAAGCGCCGCGCGTCGGCCACTACGACGGCCGGGTCGACCACACCCTCGAACGGGCAGCCGAACGCGACCGACACGGTGCCGACCATGCGGAATCGCCCGCGCGCCGCAGCGACCATCGCGGCGACGTTCTGCCACTGCTCCGCGCGCGAGCGCTTCAGGTTCGTGCGCGTGTGCCACTCGGTCGCCGACACGAGCAGGCTGATCTCGTTCGCGCCGTAGCCTTGCTCGAGGTCGCCGAGCGCCCGCTCGACCGCGCGCACGTTCGCGCAGGTGGCCTTGTAGAAGACACCCTCGCGCCGCGGCAGCCGCCGCAGCAGGTCGGAAGCGTCCGCGAACTGCGGCACCACCTTCGGGTTCGAGTACGAGGTCGCCTCGATCCGCTCGAACCCGGTCGCCGCGAAGCGCTCGATCAGCGCGAGCTTCGTCTCGGTCGCGACGAAGCCGGGCTCGTGCTGGAGCCCGTCGCGGGCAAAGCACTCGCAGAGGATCACGTCGCGCACTGCGCCCTCACTCCGGCTTGATGCCGGCCTTCGCCACCACCTGCGCCCAGCGCGTGCGCTCGGCGGCGATCCATGCGCCGAGCGCCTCGGGCGACCCGGGCGAAGGCTCGATGTTCTGCTTCTCGAAGGTCGCCTGGATCTCCGGATCGGCGAGCGCCCGGGTGATCTCCGCGTTGAGCCGCGCGACGACCGGCGGCGGCGTTCCCGCGGGCACCACGATCCCCCACCAGAACTGCGCGTCGACCCCCTTCACGCCCTGTTCGGCGAAGCTCTTCACGTCGGGCAGCACCGCGAGCCGCCTGTCGCCGGTCACGCCGAGCGCCCGCACCTTGCCGGCGCGAATGTGCGCGAGCGGCCCCGGCATGCCGTCGATCAGCACCTCGACCTCGCCCGCCATGATCGCGGTGTACATCGGCGCCCCGCCCTTGTACGGCACGTGGACGACGTCGATCCCGGTCGCCTGCTTGAGCATCTCGTTGACCAGGTGATGCACGCTGCCCTGGCCCGGCGACCCGTAGTTGAGCTTGCCCGGGTTGCGCTTCGCGTACGCCACGAGCTCCGCGACGTCCTTCGCCGGCACCGCCGGGTTCACCATCAGGACGTAGGGTCCGCGCGCGATCTCGACCACCGGCGCGAACGACTTCACCGGGTCGTACGGCACGGCCCTCAGCACCGCCGGCGCCACCGCCAGGTTCGCGGCCACGCCGAACAGCATCGTGTACCCGTCGGGCTCGGCGCGGGCGACCGACGCCGCGCCGATCGTCCCCGCGGCACCGGCGCGATTGTCGACCACGACCTGCTGGCCGAGGCGCTGCGAGAGCTTCGCCGCGAGCTGCCGCGCGACGATGTCGGTGGCGCCGCCCGGCGGGAATGCGTTCACCAGCGTGACCGGCTTGGCCGGATAGGTCTGCGCTCCGGCGCCGGCCGCCGCGGCCGCGCCGAGCGCGAA
>Ga0187892_10005543_pt1 | contig 19734 bp, 12 predicted proteins | sample MA1701073metaG_FD_139345 | JGI IMG/M metagenome (GOLD analysis project Ga0187892, IMG submission 139345) | Bio-ooze microbial communities from a basaltic lava cave in the Kipuka Kanohina Cave System on the Island of Hawaii, USA - MA170107-3 metaG ...
ATTCTTCTCCGCCAACAGTTGTCTCTGGTGACCGGGGTCTTCAAATTCTCTGATGCAAACATCCAGGCTTTGGGATTGATGTCGATTGAGACTGCTCTCCAACTTTCGATCTCTGCCAACAACCCTTCTGAAAGAGCTACCTTCCGAACTGAATTCGTCGTCTTCGGGACATCCACCTTGCCTCGGTAAAGCCTTTGCCGAATCTCAGCGCAGTGTCCGGTGAGACGCTCCCAGGTTAAAGCAAGGATCTCACCCGGTCGCATTCCAGCCAGAAGGGCCAACTTTACGATGAGCCTCTCCCTCTGTTCAAGCACCGAAAGAACTCTTCTCACCTCCTCCAGATTCATCACCAGCCGGGTTGGTTTGGGAGCCTCTCGCGGAGTGAAGAGTTTCAACGCCGGGTTTCGTTGAGCACATTCTTCTGCAACCGCCAGATCGAAAACCTGCTTCAGATCCCACCGAAGATGGTCGACGACACTGAAGGAAAATCCTTCAGCCGCTTTTCGTTCAAGAAACCTCACCCACAATAGGAAGGAACAAAAGTCATTCGAAAGTGACACCTCACGGATATCTGAAAGAACGCGTTTCTAACATTCGAAGAGCATAGTGTCCAATTCATAACTTTTCGCCCCCTATCAAACGTATAGATGGATAGAGTGCGCTCGTAAACATGCATCAGCTCTATATTTTCAAGGGTTCAGACCGGCAGCTTCGCCAAGGCACACCCGTTTGCTTGATCGATTCGCAAGGCGCGCTCGATTGGATCGGCGCCGACGGCTCCATTGCTTGGTTATGCCGTCTGCTGGAAGATCGCCATATTTGTCCGGCGACTTTCAGTCACCTGCGGTCGGCCCGAGGCGACGAAGGATTCGGCCGCCGTTCCTGAGCCAGGCCACACGGCCGGAGGCGTCCCGAATGAACTCTCCGCTGGGTTCACCAGCGTTCGGACCGTCGAGTGCGATGAGACGGTCCTTCGCGAGGAAACCAACGCGTCGCTCGGGCGGCGGCCGCGGGACCTTGCCGTCTAGACCGGGCATCTTCGGCGTCACATCGATCTTCAGCGCATCACCGTCGATGACTACACGCAAGTCCTGAAACTGGCGATGGTACGTGCCCACGTATTCCGCGAGTCCGGCAGGTGACGTCGTGATCGGCGATGGGCGTGACGGTGCCACGCCGAAGTAGGCCTCCATCGCCTCGCGCAACACATGAACGTTGAGCGCGCCTCCGCGACTCGAGTTTGTAAGCAACGCGAGCGCGAACCGGCGCTCGGGCACCAGACGAAGGTGCGCCTGCTGCCCGATAGTACTGCCGCTGTGCCCGGCCACGGCAAGCCCGCCGATACGGTTCAGGTGCCACGTGAGCCCCATCGTCTCGTCCGTGCCGGCCTTGGCTACGACGGTGCTTCGCATCTGGTCTAGCAACGACGCCGACAACAGACGAGTGCCAGTGGCGCTTGTGCCATCGCCCATGTGGAACGCAGCATAGCGAAGCAGCGTGGATACGTTGGTGATAATACCGCCGGCGGCGTTGGCGGTCCGGGGAACGGGCCAGGGCGTCAGAACAGCCGCGACGTCCTTGGGTGTGCCGTGACCAACAACGAAGCGCCGGGTCATGACGTCAGCTGGAAAATAGTACGCCTGCTCAATTCCGAGGGGATCAAGCACCAGGTCCTTGAGCGCCCGTTCGAAGGGCTTGCCCGTCACGACCTCGATGACCCGACCGGCGACGTAGAAGCCCGCGTTGTTGTAGCTCCAGATCTGGCCGACTTCGGCCGTCTGCTCGAGCGTCGCCATCCGCTCGACGATGCGTTCCAAGGCATCGTCTCCATTCGACGGATCGTCGAACAAGTCACCCTCCCAGCCACCCATGTGCGTCAACATGTCGCGAATGGTGGCGCGAGTCGACGCGTCGGCGTCTTTCACAGCGAACCGCGGGAGGTGCTTGCGGATGGGATCGTCGAGGTTCAATCTACCCTGCTCGACGAGCCGCATGATCGCGGTTCCTGTGAAGGTCTTGCTGATGGAGCCGATTTGGAAAAGCGTATCATCCGTGACCGGCAGCGGGTGATCAACGTTGGTGACGCCGAAAGATCGAATGCGGACCGCGCCGTCCGCCACCACCCCGACCGCCACTCCCGGGACAGCGAGGTCCTTCATCTTCATTTGTACAGCGGCGACAACCCGGTCGAAACGTGGATCGCTGACTGCGACCTGCGCGAGGGAAGGCGGGGCTTGAGCCCGCAGGCTGACCAGCGCTAGCAGGAGTAGCAGAGCAACCAAGCGGGTTACGACAGCAAATTGCATTCGTCACCTCCACGTCAACCCGCGAGCCGACTTGTCACTCCAAGGGGTTCAATGTTGTCGGCATAACGCTTGGCCCGCTGGTATGCGGACACGAAGGTCGTGTGCATCATCATTGCGCACCTCGCGTGTCGCGCGTCAACGGACGCCCAGGTGCAACTCCTTCCACAATGTGTCCGTTGTCGATGACAACCACCCCTGCTACAAGCAGATAACGCACCCCGACACTGGGCTTGGTCGGCGCCCGCAATGTCGCCTCGTCGTGAATGGTGGTCGGGTCGAACACTACGATGTCAGCCATCGCGCCTTGCTGAATCCTTCCGAGACGCTTCGCCACGCTCGTGGACTTCTGCAGGCGCAGGGCCGGCATCAGGGACATTTTCCGAATAGCTTCCGTCAGTGTGATCAACTTCTGCTCGCGCACGTAGCGCGCGAGCACCCGGGCGTGGGTTCCGGCACCTCTCGGGTGCTGGGCGAGACCGTCGCTGGCGACCGCCACGAGAGAGTTAGCCATGATAGCGTCAACGACGCTATCCGAATTCATGTGAACGAGCACGAGCTGCGGATCCCCCGACGCGCGCATCCGATTGAACTTCTCGCGAGTAAGTCGCGAGCCATCTTCTGGGAGCTCGATATCGGAGTAATCGATTGCACGTCGTTCCCGCCACCCAGGATTGAACAGGGCGGATCGTATCATCGTCATGCCTGCTGTGTACGGATACGCTTCCGTCGTAACGTCGAGACCACGCATGCGGGCACCAGCGATCATGGACAAGCATTCCGGGGCATCGCGGAGGCATATGCTGTTCACGTGCACGACGTGAAGCGCAGCTCCAGTGATAGCGGTCGCGCCAATCAGTTCGTTGATTGCCTCGATACTCGAACCCGGTTCAAGCCGTCCAGCGGCGCGCGCATGCACGAATACGGGTACACCATGCTCCGCAGCGAGCCCAAACATCCTGATCACCTCGTGGCGCGTAGCCCCAGGCGAGTACTCGAGACCCATCCCAATTCCGAGAGCGCCAGCAGCTAGCTGCGCCCGCAGGTATGCCAGCATCGCGTCCAGCTGGCTCGGCGAGGGAGGATCGTTGCTGTATGGCCCGGCAGTCGGTAGGGCTATGGCAGCCTCAGGACCCTGGTTCAGCCGGGCTGGCGGAAGGGGAAGGGACCACGCTAGCACTCGAGCCGCTAGATGACTCGCTGAGGCACCAAAATGAATGAGACTCCGACCACGACGCGCGTCGACAAAGCGCCGGAGATCGGGCACGCCGGTCTCGAGTTCCAGTGCGGTGGTGATCCCGTCCAGAGCCATGATCCTGTAGCCGTCGAAGCTCTGCGTGTGCTGGTGCAGATCAATGAAGCCTGGTGCGACCACGAGACCGCGGACGTCGATAGTCTTGGTTCCGGGAAGAGGTTCTGCGGCAACCCGGACGATCGTGTCGCCACGAATGCCAACATTCCGGATCGCATCGAGCCCCGTCTCCGGATCGACGACGCGCCCATTCACCAGAACGATATCAAATCGTTCGCGGGCGCACGCTCCAGCGAGTAGGGCTAGAATGCTGATCATCACTCCCAGCTTGATTCGTCGGTACATGGCTCTCTTTCGTTGTCCTCTGTCGGGCTGACGGTTTGCCGCTCAGCCGCCGCGCTTTCCAGCGGTCGGCTGCAGCGGCGTGATACTCATCATGCCCGGCCCAACTTGCGTGGTGCTCCTTGCACGCCGAGGTCGGCAGCGTCATTTCAGAACTGGCACACTCGTCGGTGGCCGTCTATGATGGGTTGCCTGTTCATAGGCAAATGCGTAGCCGATGATCCTCCTCTCCTCCCACGCACGACCCAGAATCTGCAGACCCTGTGGTAAGTTGTCGCCGAGGTACCCGCTTGGCACTGTCAGCGCGGGCCACTGCAAAGCGCTGCCGACGCCGACAATCGCAAGCCCCCCGTTCAACGCCGTGGGTCCGGCATTGGGGGCAGGCTTCGGCTCGGGCACGAGTTGGGTGTTCCGGTCGCCGTTGATAGGCGGAAGCTGCGCCGACGACGGAAATACCACTGCGTCGATCCGATCGGCATTCATCATCTCTGTAAAGGCATCGCGGTAGCGTTGCTCGTTGTGTCCGGCCTCCATGGTTGTGGGATCCTGATCAACCGGCCCGGCCGCCGCCGCGGCTTCGAGCAGCGTTTGATGAAGCGGATGCAGGAGTCCCGATTCGACAATAGCCTGCATAGACGCGTACGGGACACTCGGATGTGTGGCAATCCACTTGGTGAGGTCGTCCTTGAATCGAGCGGGTGGATTCGCGATCGGACGCGGCAATGTATCGAGAGCAGGAACGACAAACGGGTCGACAATCTCTGCACCGGCGGCCTTTAGCTCGGCGAGCGTGCTTTGAAAATGAGCGATCACCCGCGGATCGGTGACCTCCGGTCTAAAAATCTGACGAAGTACCCCCAATCGCGCGCCGTTGAGCGCGTCCTTTCTGAGCGCGGCGGTGTGGGTGACAGCAATGAGCGGCTGCGCGCGTTCGGTGGCGATATCATGCGGATCGCCCCCAACAATCGCATCCAGAAGGATTGCCAAGTCGGCGACGGAGCGGGCCATCGGACCGGCCGTGTCTCGAATGGAATTTAGAGGCACGATGCCAGTACGTGATACGAGACCGACGGTCGGACGAAGACCGACCAAGGCGTTGAACGCTGAGGGCATACGGATAGAGCCAAGCGTATCGGTTCCGACGCCCACCACAGCAAAGCTCGCCGCGACAGCGGCGCCGGTGCCGCCCGACGAACCTCCGGTCGCGAAGGCTGTGTTGTAGGGATTGCGCGTGTAACCGGGAATCACCGAATTGATGTTGTCTCCAGTGCCTCTCGCAAATTCCGACAGAGAGGCTTTTGCCAAGATGATGCCGCCCGCGTTCCGGATGCTTTTCACCAATGGCGCGTCTTCCGGAGGGTAATAATTCTTCCAGCCTTGAAAACCGGATGTCATCGGCAGACCGGCGACGTCGATGTTGTCTTTCACGATGACGGGAATCCCATGCAGAGGCCCGACCAATGTCCCGCTCGACCTCAGCGCCGCGTCGATCCGATCGGCTTCGTCGAGTGCCTTCGGATTCACCGTGATAATCGCGTTGATCAGCGGGCCACGCTTGTCGTAAGCCGCGATGCGATCGAGGTGGAACTGCGTGACAGCGCGAGCGGTTGTTTGATTGGATCGGTAAGCGGCTTCGAGCACACCGATGGACGTCTCCTCCACAGGAAAGGAGATAACCTGTGCCTCGGCGAGTCGAAATCCGGCTTGCCCCCACCAAGCCATCAGAGTCAGGAATGTCACAGCGAGGGCCGGGAGTGTCGAGGGTCTTCTCATCTCTTACCTCAAGTGAGGGTTTCGCCATCCAGGGCTGAAAATTCTCCCCTCGCATGCCTAATGACGAGCATCAGCCGCCCCGCCGCTGCTTTCTTCGGCGGATCGGCGGATGCAAAGGTTAGCCGTGGAATTGGGGAGCAGTAGTGAACTGTTTCATAGGGTGTGCGCCATGACTCCACCGTCAACAACCAGCACTGTCCCCGTAATGTAGCTCCCTGCGTCACTTGCCAAAAGAAGAATAGGGCCCATCATCTCGTCAGGGTCACCCCAGCGACCGAGCGCAGTGCGGTCAGAGAAGGGTTGCCTATCCGCAGGTGGGTGGAGACTCTTTGCTAAATCTGTGAGGAAAGGACCGGGTGCAATGCAATTGACCGTGATACCAAACTGACCTAGGTCAAGAGCACTACCCTGTGCCAAGCCTATGAGGCCTGCTTTGGTAGCAGAATAGCTGCTTCGCCCAGCTTTCGAGCCTAGTCCGAGCACTGAAGAGATATGAATGATGCGGCCCCAGCGACGCTGCTTCATGGGAGGAACCAGGGTTCGGGTAAGTGCCATGCAGGCACTCAAGTTCAATGCCAGGATCCTGTTCCAGTCTTCATCCTCCACATGATCTATGGGCTGCGGAATGTTTGTGCCAGCGTTGTTTACAAGGATGTCGATCCGACCTAGCTTTTCGATCGCTGCTTTGGCTAACCGTTCGGCCTCCTCTCTCTTAGATAGATCCGCGACTATAGCGATACCACGCCGATCCGTTCCCGCAAGGATATCAGGCAGCGCACTTTCCAGCTCATCCTGATGTCGGCTGCTGATCACTACGTCGGCACCTGCCAAGGCAAGGGCCCGCGCCATCGACTTTCCCAAACCTTTGCTGCCTCCTGTGACAAGAGCGACCCTGGATGAAATATCAAACAAGTTCAAACAGCTCATGAACTCCCTCCCGAACACTGCCAATGTGCAAGTGAAGATGTCCGACCGTTTTGCGGAATGTAATTCGTTCCCCCACAACCCCCTCGGGCCACTGCGGGATTGAATGGCGCCTGAACTAGCAGAACCGGTGATCCTCTTCCTTGTCGTTCAACCAGCCCCAATAGGCGGCAACAAAAATCAATGCTGAGGTCAGCACGCCGTGCGTGCCGTGAGCGCACCAGAGTTACTTTGGTGCGATCATAGCTTTTGCTGTAACAATCGATGAGTAAGCCAAAGAGGTTTGTTCCGACCCAAGCGGTCACAAAAGCCACGAAGCGGCTGCCAATTCTCTCTCTGACATAAGGAATTTCGGAAGCCAGGTCACTAAGACATACGCGAACCAGTTCGACGAGAATTGAAGTGAGATTACTGCACCTGCGGATTCTAATCTGAACGACTATGTCCACATCGCATCTGCAACTAACTTAACGGCTAGCGCGCAACAGCCGGTTATGACGTGCTCGCTTGGACGCTACCTCAAGAATCGCTTCAATCCTTTGGGCTCGCTTAGCTAGCTTAGGGCTTGAGAGAAAGTCGAAACCCAACCAGATCTCGTTTTTGACTAGTACTCTGAGTCTCAAACAATAAAAGAATCTCGTTCTCAGACGGATCGGATGATTTGTACAGTCTCAATGTCGCTTTCCAATCTAGCCTGGGTAAAGCGGGTGCTATTCTGGGAGGAGATATCTCAACAGATTGCTTCACCACAATGGTGCTAGCACGCATCAGAATTGTCCCCACAATCGGAATAGTGTAGTGGCTTTCGGAGAACTTGGGCCGCTCCATTCGCCCACCGATGACTTCAGTTAGCGCTTCCGCTTTGTTTCTGTGCGAGAGAATAAGAGAATAGGCTGCGTTTTGATACCTCACTTCCAGGCTACAATGACCAGCCGAAACGAGAACGTGATCTTTGGTGTACAAGTCGAATGGTAGTTCGACTTCGCCCTTGTAGGAATTTGGATAGTCACCAGTTGATAACAGGAAGCCCAACAAGATGAACACCAGTTGCATATACTATGCTCCGCAAGGGACGCAGACTCCCATGGCTGCGAATTCCTAAGCCTTGATAAGTCGCGCCGCCAAGTCATTCGCACCTCCGACATCCGTCAGGCGTCGGTCCCTCCCCTGGTAGAAATAGGTAAGTTTCTTGTGATCTAACCCTAGAAGTGAAAGCATGGTGGCATGCAAATCATGTACGTGTACCTTATCTTCGACAGCTCGAAAGCCGAGATCGTCGGTGGATCCGATCACCTTGCCGCCACGAATGCCCCCTCCGGCCATCCAACTGGAAAACCCATAGGGGCTGTGATCTCTACCTCTATTCCCCTGCATAATTGGAGTGCGTCCGAACTCTCCACTGGAAACGAGCAGTGTGCTTTCCAGCAATCCTCGTTGTTTAAGATCCGCCAATAGCCCGGCAATTGGTTTGTCGATCTTCCGAGAATTTTCCAAGTGGTTTTTGTCACACTCGGCATGCCCATCCCAGTCGGTGCTGATCAGTTGGATAAATCGAACCCCTCGTTCTACCATACGTCGAGCCAAGAGACATATTCGTCCAAACTTAGCGGTGCTCTCCTCATCGAGCCCATACATCCTGCGAATCCCTTCCGGCTCCTTGGTAATGTCGATCAATTCAGGAGCGGCCATTTGCATCCGAAAAGCAAGCTCATAGTTGGCAATGCGGGCTGACAAACGGGAATCGTCCTCTCGGCCTTCCGAGTACTCCTGATTCCACTTGTTGATCTGATCCAACATTACCCGCTGCTCGTTGGGAGCGATGTAACGAGGTGGGGTCAAGTTCATAATGGGGGAGCCTTCGGTCCGTACCAGGGTCCCCTGATAAATTGCAGGCAGGAAACCACTCCCAAAGGATTTCCTGTTCCTGCCGTTGAGGCTTCCGTCCGTCATTACCATAAACGCTGGTAGGTTATCACTTTCGCTTCCTAGCCCATAAAGCACCCATGCCCCCATACTTGCGTTGCCTACCAGTAGGGAACCCGTGTAAAGCAGGTTCAGTGCGGGGCCGTGAATGAATGAATCGTGATAGCAAGAGCGAATGACCGCAAGATCGTCAGCGTGTCGAGCCAGGTTCGGGAACAATTCCGATAGCTCCAGGCCGGATTTTCCACACTTATGGAAGGGGAACTGTGCGCCCATCAATTTTGCTTCCGACGCCTTGAGAAATTGTAGGTTCAAGCCTTCCGCGGCGAAGCTCGGTGGCAGGGATTCGCCGTTCAATCGAGTTAATACGGGCTTGGGGTCAAACGTGTCAACATGGCTTTGTCCGCCTTGCATGAAGAGGAAAATGACACTTCTTGCCTTGGCTTGAAAGTGAGATGGCTTGGCAGCCAAGGGGTTTATAGCAGGCGGGAGCTGGTTACTAGCAAAGACACTTGTCCAAGCGGATTCCTTATCGAAAATATGAGTCAGCGCGAGGGTTCCAAAACCAAAAGCCGACTTAACCAAAAACTCGCGTCGAGAATGCACTTCCTCACGTCGATTGCACTGGTGGGCATTCATAGTGCCTTCCTTCTTTCGCGTTTATCAATCGATGAAGACAAACTCACTCAGGTTAAATAGAGACAAACAGAATTTCGTTAAAGCAGCCGCACGTGACGGGCCTAGTGCGGCCAACCCAATGGGAAAGTCGGGCAGTTTTTCAACGCCATCTTTGCTTGTCATAAGAGAATCCATAAGCTCAAGCGCTGCTCTTTTTTCTCTGTCTGAGGGAAGCCGCCCCAGTGCAAGAAGCCAGGCGTTATCGACCCACGATTTTGGGTCGGTGCCCCATTCCGTCACGAGTCGACTCGCGAATTCCTGTGCCTGCTGGAAAGCAATCTTGTTGTTTAGAAACCAGAGAGCCTGAGGAGCCACCATGGTCACGTCGCGCTCTGGGCAGCTGACCGCATTATCTGGACTATCAAATGCTTCAAACATCGGATAAGTAAAGTTACGCCGGATGACGATATAGATACCCCGACGGTTGTGTTCCTTGGGATCAGCGGAAACTGGCCACTGCTCTACGCTTCCCAGTGCAGTAAGCTCATCTTCAGCTAGAGGCGGGGCCACCGGACGTCCTCCCATTTTCAAGTTCAGGGTACCCGCCACCGCGTGCATGGCATCCCAGAGTACTTCGCCTTCCAATCGCTGCCGATTCATGCGCCATAGATACTGATTATCCGGATCCGTCCGGGCATTTTTCTCGTCATGATACTCGCTGGCCATTTGATAGACAGTTGAAAGCATAATCGACCGGTGCATCTGCTTAATGCTCCAGCCGCTCTCCACAAACTCTGTCGCCAACCAATCCAACAATTCTGGATGGGAGGGCAGTTGTCCTCTTCGCCCAAAATCATTAGGGCTACTGACAATGCCACGGCCAAAGTGCCATTGCCAGATGCGGTTGACCATCACACGACTCGTCAGAGGATGATCCGGCCGGCTTAGCCAAAGCGCGAGCTTCTTGCGCGTACGCCTTGGCAATCCTCCAGACAAGGACGGTTCGAAATCCAGCGTTCCATCATCGAGAGCGGTCAACAAACCAGGACTCACCTTCTCTTTCTCATGACCCAGATCGCCGCGGTTCAGGACGTAGATTTCTGGCACAAACTCGGAATCGTGATGGCCAAGCACTGAGGCACTAGGTATGTCCATCAATCCGTCATAGAAACTTAGACCGCCTGGGAGTCCGTCTGTCTCAGGAAGAGCAAGCAGAGCTTGTCCCGTTTGTTCAAGTAGCTTCCTCTGATCCTGTTTTTCTTCTGAGGTGAGTTCTTGTTCCCAACGGCTATCCCCATCTGGCGATGGCATTTTGATGGCTTTGATGGCTTCCGCCAACGGCATGGCAAGTCTTTGCTGCTCCGTAGTCCTCTTCTCTTCCGCTATGTCGTAAGCCTGAACTACATCAGGTGGATATTTGGCCTTGACCGTTTGTATGATTCTTTGTTTGACTTTCTCTTCAAAAAGTCGGTAGGCAACTCTACGTTCAACCACGCCGAGAATTTTTGGATAGTTCCGCTTGTAGTCCGCGATGGAATGGCTAACGATTACGGGAATTTCTACCTGCTTGCTCTCTGCAAAAATGGCCTGCAAGCGGTAGTAGTCTCGCTGGGGAATCGGATCGAATTTATGATCGTGACAACGGGCACAGCCTACGGTCAAACCCAAGAAAGCAGCACCGGTCGTATCAACAGAATCTGATAATTTCTCGTACAGGAGTTTCTTGGCATCCATATTGGATTCATGGACTTCAGGACCCAATGTATAAAATCCGGTGCCAATTCGTGCCTCCAGATGTTCTAACTTCTCTTGGGCAAGTTTGTAGCTCCCGTGGAGATCAATGTTGTCAGGCCAAAGCTCATCACCGGCAATCTGCTCCTGCAAGAACCGGTCGTAGGGCTTGTCATCGTTAAAGGATTTGATGACATAGTCGCGATAGCGCCACGCATTGGGATAGTAGATGTCGGTTTCGTACCCTCCACTGTCGGCATACCGGGCCACATCTAGCCAGCGGCGTCCCCACCTCTCTCCGTATTGCGGAGAGGCCAAGAGCTGATCAATCAGCCGCTCATAGGAGTTTGGAGAAGTATCTTTGACAAAAGTCTCCACCTGTTTGGGAGTTGGAGGGAGCCCGATCAAGTCAAAATACGCTCGGCGGATAAGCGTACGTTTGTCTGCCTGAGGCGCAGGTTTTAGTTGTTTTTGTTCTAGGTTAGCCAGAATGAACGCATCGATGGGAGTCCTGATCCAATTCTCATTCCTAGTCGTGGGCACTATTGGTCGCTTCGGTTCTCGGAAGGACCACCAGGACGCATCGGGTGCATTCGTCTGGGCCACTGTCGACCAGGGTGCACCCCGGTCGATCCAGGTCTTGAGAACTTCCAAATCCTCCTGAGGAATCGGCGGTTTACCCAGCGGCATCTTCAACTGTCCTTTGTGGGAGGCTGCCTGGTAAAGCAAGCTTTCTTCGGCTTTCCCGGGTATCAAGGCTGGCCCGCGCTCTCCACCCTTCAAGATGCTTTCCCTTTGCCTCATGTCCAGCTTGGATAACTGAGCTGCCCCATGGCAGGTCAGACAATGCTTCTGCAGTATTGCAATTGCCTTAGCTGCTTGATCACTGGAGGCATCGGTGTCCGACCAGGGCACGCCCTGGTCGATCCACTCTTTTAGGATCTCCAAATCCTCTGGGGAGACTGGTGGCTTGCCGGGCGGCATCTTGGGCTCGCCTTTGTGAGAGGCTACTAAGTACAACAAGCTCTCTCCCGCCTTTCCCGGAATCACTGCTGCCCCTTTACTGCCCCCCTTTATTATGGTCGCCCTCTGTCTCAAGTCTAACCCCGACATTCGAGTCTCACCATGACAAGCCAAACAGTTCTTCTCGAGTATCACTCTGACAGCCTGGTCTATGGGAAGAGATGACTGCGGCAAGGCCAACAGAAATTCGGGTGAAAGACAGAGCAAAATAGCCAAAAAGAATATTGGACTGGGCATTGTTGCTCACTCCACTTGAGTAATCGGTTGCCTTGGTAAAGGGTGGCGCCGCAAAGGGACTAACAACGGCTTGCAGAAGACCAAATTCGATCGTGTCGTTACCCGGAGGACCCTCAGGGCCTTGCTTTCTTGTATTCCGCTAGTGCCGCTTCTGCCTTTGCGTGTTGGCCAAGCTTGCGATACACCCCCGCCATCACGTAAAAGATACGGGCATCTTTTGGATCAATAGTAATAGCCTTTTCATACATCCGGGCCGCTTCGGCGAGGTTCCCTTCTCGTGTAAGAATCCCGGCCCACTGCTTGATTCCTTCCACAAATTTCGGGGACAACGCGACGCTCTTCTGTATGTATTCTTTCCCCTCCTGGAACCTCTGTTGGTCCTCAATCAACCAAATACCATAGTAATAACACGCCAAATGGCTCTGGGGATCTAACTGGACTGCTTTTGTGGCGGCAGTGCCAAAACTCCTACGGTCGCCTAACGCATAGAACAGTTTAGCGAACAGGACATGTGCAGGCGCGCTAACGGGATCTATTTCCGCGGCCTTGCCAAGCCATTGCTCAGCTTCCTGAAATCTATTCAGTTCGAATAAGACCTCTCCTAGACCTCGATGCAGTTCCGCCGAACGCGGAAACCGGTCGATGCCTTTGCGGAAGCACTGTTCGGAATCCTGAAGATTCTCTTTGGTGAGGAGGATCAGCCCAGCATTGTAAACATAATTGGCGCTGGTCGGATCGAGCCCTTGGGCTCGATGGTTAGCAATCAAGGCCTCATCGTAGCGCTGCAGTCCAGCGAGAGCCAGCGCCTTTAAATTGTAGGCGGCAGGCCTCTCCATTTCATTCTCATGCAGTTTGTCCAGCAACGAAATGACCTGATCAAAACTACCCTGCTGAAAGGCAACCACGGCCTGCTGATAGAAGTCCTTCGAAAGCTGCTGCAGGATCAGACTCGACACTATTAGGATAGCGACTGTCATGCACCTAAGCTTTCATGATTAGATCCAAATGTGAAATCAACCTGTATCACCAAGGCCGCTGCATTCTTCGTGGTATATGACCATTCTCGCTCCACTTTCGAACCAGAGGGTCCCGACCCTAAGAACGATCGCTCCCTTCATGAACCCTGATATACCGGTTGCTACTCTTAATGCCGACCTTCTGGACTAATCCACTAGGCCAGGTGATTTCCAGACTCGTAGCGCTTCGGCCAAGGAGGCCAACAATGATCCTCGCATCGCTGCTTGAAAGATAACTGCAAGCCCGTGCAACCGAGAAGTGCTGTTGCCCTCCACAGTTGTCGACCACCTTTATGGCGGTACCAATTGCATCTCGGTTGCTTTTGCGCCCAATCAGCTCTATACCCAGCCAATGGCTTCCATTGCCGTTCACATTTTCCAGCAGAAGTGGTCGTCCGCCCAGAACCTGAACTAGAATGTCCACATCGCCATCATTGTCGTAGTCGCCAAAAGCGGCGCCACGAGCTGCCCATTTCTGCACGAACGTCGAACCCATGCTGCCTGTGACGTCCGAAAAGCGACCTTGCTCGTTCTTGAGCATCAGAAGGGGTTGAGAATACGTAAGGGTTCGAAGATGCTCCTGCACACCTCGCATCACGTGACCATCCGCCACAAACAAATCTTTCCAACCGTCATTGTCAAAATCGAGCAACTTGGTCCCCCAGCCACCAAGGTAAAAGCTAGCCTTCTTCACCCCAACAAGATCCGAGACATCAGAGAAGGTCCCATCCTTGTTGTTTTGAAACAATACGAACCCCTCGAGGGACAGTGCAGTTACAAAGATATCTGGCCAGCTATCATTGTCGTAATCCGCGATGTCGACTCCCATTCCGGCAAATGCGGATCCATGTTCGTTAAGTGCGGTGGCCGAGTTCAGCCCGATCTCTTCAAAACTCTTTCCCTCCTTATTGCGGAAAAGAAAGCAAGGGACGCCGTCATTTGCAATGTAAACATCAGTCCAACCATCCCTGTCCAAATCCCCAATCGCAATGCCAAGGCCCTTGCCGGAGGAAAGAGCGATACCAACGGCGGAGGAAACGTCGGTAAAAGTCCCATCGCCATTGTTCCGAAACAGCAAGTCTGGGACTCCTTTGAACACGTGAGGGCTGCAATAATCCTTGTTTTCCGAGGTTCCACAAACCTTGTTGTTCACAAAAGACCAGTCTAGGTAACGGCAAACGTACAAGTCGAGCAAACCATCTCGATTGTAGTCAAGAAAAGCTGAGCTGGTTGAAAACGCCTCCCCAGCTGTGCCCGCTGCGTGGGTAACGTCCTTGAAGGTCCCGTTGCCTTGATTGTGATAGAGCTCATTCCGCCCATAATTGGTAACATACAAGTCTGGATAGCCGTCGTTGTCGTAATCCCCTACGGCAACCCCCATCCCAAAGCCCTTTCCTCGTACACCTGCGCTCTCGGTGACATCTCCGAACCGGCCACCGCCTAAGTTCCTATATAGCCTGTTCCAATACTTCGGCTCGGATTTATCTATCCTGGATCTGCCAGAGACGGTCCTGATAGCTGCGCCATTGACTAAAAATACATCCAGAAGACCGTCGGCGTCGTAATCCAGGAAACCACAGCCACCTGTCATAGTCTCAATGAGATATTTCTCATTCGTCGGAAAATTCTCCAGCCGAAAATCTATACCGGAGCTCCCTATTTGATCCCGAAAGAAAGTTCCCTCCTGGGAATCCGGCTTCGCCATAGAGGTGAAGAGGTAAAGAAAAATGAAAAGACCAGTACTAGGTTTCTTCGTTTTGTCACAAAAGGATTTTATCCGGCAATTGTGGAGTTCGTAACTCATCGTTATGCGGCCGTCGAGCACAAGGCGAAACAGCGCTTCGAACCCTACCAGTCGCTCTTTGGGTTCAAAGACAGTCGAAGCGGGCAGGAATCTCGCGCCCTAACTTGGTCAGCAACAATATGCCCTGTTCTCTGAGACGGAAGACTCGGCCGCATCACCTGTCCGCGCGGCATCCCGTTTTCAATGGTCCTCTTAGACAGTTGATCGCGTAAGAAGAGTTTAAGTAGTCATAAGACCTCCGGCAAAGCCGGAGGCTTGGTGTTGTGAACCGCTCAAAGCGGTTTGGGTTTTGGAGCCACTCGAAGTGGCTACTTGCTGAACATGCTGAGTTGGTCGATCCTCTGGTCTTCCTGCTCTTGGTTCTTGATGTACTCGCGAATTACCTTCTCATCGCGCCCTGCCGTCGACACGAAGTATTCCCGTGCCCAGAAACTTTCACCCGTGAAGTTTCGCGGCTTGCCCATGAACGTCCGAGCAATGTAAATGGCACTCTTGCCTTTCATATATCCCACCACCTGCGCCACTGAATATTTCGGTGGTATCGAAATCAGCATGTGCACGTGGTCCAACATCAGATGGCCCTGCTCAATCCGGCTCTCTCGTTGCCCGGCCAACTCTCTCAACAAACCTCCCATTCGTTGGCGTAAGGCACCATACAACGCTTTCTTCCGGTATTTCGGGATAAACACGATGTGGTATTTGCATTCCCACCGAGTATGCTTTAGGCTTTCTAAGTCGTTCAATAAAGTCTCCTTTCCGTGTGACTTTGAGCGGTTCACGGATCGGAGACTTTCTTTTTTCCACCCCGCAAATGTCAAACTTCTGGAGTCCCCCAGCCTAGCTGGGGGGTTTCCTATATGAACTAAGAGCTCTAGAGTTCGCTGCCGGCCTACCTTGCAGGAAAGTGGCGGCCCGACCCTAAGGTTTTGTGCCTTCGGGCCACCACTCTCCTATTCAGCGTCAGAACGAGAGTCGCAGGGCGTACTGTACCGTTCGGGCTGGTAGCGCGCTCGTAATAGTGCCAAAGGCGGCTGAGCCGAGAGTGGCATTCGGGGGGGTGAAACTGACGAAATTGAATAGGTTGAAAGCCTCACCCCTAATTTCAAATCTCCACCTCTCGGTGACGTTGAAGGATTTGCTGAGAGTGACGTCGACCGTTCTGAGGATGGGACTCGTGATAATCCCAGCCCCGGCATTGCCGTAAGTGAAAGGCCTTGGAAAGGCAAACGCCGCCGTATTGAACCAAGTGTCTTTACGTGGATCAAAGTTGCTGGTGCTCTTGTTATGATCTGCGATTCGATCCACACCCTGAGTTCCCCCAGCAGCGCCTGCGGATCCGATTGCATCGGTAAAGCAATTGCAGGTGTTGATGGTTGAAAAAAGAGAAACTGGCTGTCCACTCTGAAGGTTGATGAAGGAGGCAAGATCCCATCCGCCAAGGATGTTGGACAGCATACCCTGATTCAAAAACTTTCTTCCAGGGCCCCACGGCAATTCGTAGACACCAGCCCAGACAAATCGATGGCGGCGCTCCAGAGTGCTTGGACCGTAATCTAACATCCTCTCGTAGTTACTCCTCGTGTAGGAGATATTGTCCAGGTGTCGCGCAAAAGTGTAATTGGTCTGGAAAGTCAGGCCATTGCTGAAATCACGTTTGAATGTGATCAGGAAGGCATGATAGAGGGAGGTACCCTCTGGGTAACCGAAAGCATACACGTTCCCAAACTGGGGAAAAGGACGGCGTATCTGGGCATTTCCCGGCCCACGGTCCTTGGGCAACACCTCGTTGCGGTTCTGGTGTTTAGGAATCTTCTTGCTCGCGTTACCCAAGTAGCCCACTTCGAGAAGATTCCTTCCGATCTCTTTCTGGATACTCAAGTTGAATTGCTGGGCATAGCCTCCAGGGCGGTCGGGATAGAAGTACCTTACGTCTACGCGCGGTAACTGTCCGACAGGCACTGCTCCCCAACTGTCATTGAGCGGTTCTAGAACAGGGTTAGGGAACCCCGCTGACAGCTTAAACGCCGGCGTTAAGCCTTGGCCATCTGAGGTATAAGATGCATTAATGCCGCTCCCCAGCAACGGTCCGTCCCAAAAAAGGTCTCCATATTCAAGCCCAACATAGAACATCCCGTAACCGCCACGAACCACCAAGTCTTGCTTGTCAGTCGGCGTCCATGCGAAGCCGAAACGGGGAGCAAAATCGTAAGGCTGCTCGTTCACCCAGGGCGTGTGCTTGAAAGTAATCGCATATTTGTTGACGCCGAACTCAACGACACCTGGGGTATTACTGACCGGGTTAGTCTTTGTGGGGTTGAAGAAGTTCGTATTCTCGGTTACGTTGACTTTGGGCTTGTCGTACTCGTAACGCAGCCCCAGATTGATGGTCAGCCTCTTGGATACCCGCCAGTCGTCCTGAAAGAACCCACTCGCGAACCAAGTCCGTGCATCAACTGGGGGTGAATCCTGAACTCTGGCACTAGCTACCTGGCCGAGCAAGAAGGAAGCAACGGAGTTCCCAGTTCGAGAATCCCCTGGCAAAGCGGTAGCTCGAGTGTCGTAGTTGGACACGCCGGAAGGCCAAAAACGGGATGCATAGACGGCTTTGGAATGCTTGTACTCCCCGCCCATCCTTAAGTTATGCTTTCCACGTTGCTGGCTGATGGTTTCACTGAAGCTCCAGGCGCGCATGGTCTCGTACGTAAGCGACTGCGAAAATCCGAGATAGCCACCTCCGATCGCCTGATACCCTGCCATCTGGAAACTAGGAAAAGTGTCCGGCCCCAAATTTTTGAGTCCCAGCTGTCCCGCGAAGTCCTTTTGCCAAACATCGGGCTGACCAACCCCCGTCCGGGTGTACTTGAACGCCGTATAACCCCATCGAAAGTCGCTCAGCGTGGTCGGAGAAAGAATGTGAGTCCATCCTCCTCCAACTGTTCTTTGAAGTTGGTCGAATAACGAAGCTTCATTTGAATCTGCCACGCGCCCCTTAGTTTCTAGCCACGGTCCATAGACCGGCTGATCCATTGGCTGCTCAGTAAAACGCGCATAGAGGCTGTCATTCTCAGTCAATTTATGATCCAATCGGTAGAATTGTGAGGTCTGTATTAGGTTGGGTCTTTTGGCCCTCGCGGTGAAATTGTTGCCTCCAGCGATTGTACCTGGCAGGTTCGGGTCAGGAACATACTTGAATACGTTCATCGCTACCGGATCAAGCCGGTCAGCCGGGATGATGTTTCCAGGAAACCGATCACGAATAACATTCCCGGTCGCCGGATCCGTTCGCGTCGTCGCCGGATCATAAATCGGAATCAATTGCCCAGCGGCATTGAAGGTCCTGGAGAAATCCCCCCTGCGCTGCTCCAGAGTCGGTAGCGTCTGTACAAATATAGCGCTCGAAAATGCACGCTCCTGCTCAATATTGATGTAGTAGTGGGTCTTGTTCTTTACAATCGGTCCGCCGACCGTACCGCCGAAACCATGATAGTGATTCGGTGGCTTGGTGCTGGCAAAGTAATTTTTGGCGTCAAGTGCGTCGTTTTGACCAAAATAGTAAAGCCCACCATGCAAGTCGTTGGTACCTGACTTCGTGGTCATCAAGAGGACACCGCCGACGCCCTGCCCAAATTCTGCCGAGTAATTGTTGGTGATGACTCGCATCTCCTTAAGAACTTCTGTCGAAGGATTTATGGCAGCCAGATTTCCTCCGTCCCCGTTGGCACGAGGAAAGGAAGTGTTTGTCCCGTCCAAGACGTATATGTTGCCGCGCTGGCCAGGGTTGCCGGCGATGCTGAAGAACGCAAGATTCCCCTGTCTAGCACCACCCAGCCCAGTCAAAGTGGTTGCAGGAGTGAGCGCGACCAGCTGTAGCGCCTTGCGGCTGGTTGCTGGTATCTCTTTTACAACTTGCTGAGTGATTACTGAACTTATGTCTCCAGAGTCCTTCTGAATTTCTAGTGCCCCGGCATCTTCCTTCACCTCGACTGTTTGTGTGACTTCACCGACTTCTAGCTTAAAGTCGTGACGCAGGACTTGGCCTGTGGACAACTGGAGTCCCGAGACGCGGTAGGTCTTGAACGCAGGGAGTTCCGCTTCGAGATTGTAGACTCCCGGCGCAAGAGACCGAATATAGAACACTCCAGCTTCGTTGCTCTTGAGAATTGTCTTAATTCCGGTCGTCGTGTTGGTGAGAGTAACAGTGACACTAGGCATTGAAGATCCGGTTGCATCCGTTATTTCACCCGTAACTTCGGACAAAGCTGTCTGGGGCCACAGTCGGCTTGGGAAACCTAAGAGCAGCGACACTGCGAGAAGTAGGGGTATTACCATTGTATTTCTTTGACTCATGTCCTCATCCTCCTTCGAACACACTTGAAGTGGAAACGGCCCCTTGGGGCCGTTTCCGGTTTCTTGAAGAACTGGCGCGAGGCAGCAAATACAAATTTGCACGAAGCACGGGCAAATGTTGATATATAAGCTATGATAGATCACACCTCATGTCAAGTGTTTTTTTGGAGTTATTGCCAACCTTTCCCGTCTTGATCTATTATAGATGCTAGCGAAGTGGTCTGCAAAATACTGGTGAGTTCGAGTACTCACCTGTAGAAGGTTGCTGCAAACCAAAGCTGAATCATCTGGTAGGTGCGCAGCGATGAGTGTGATCTGCGGTAAATGAATATCACGCTTGCTCCGGCTCTGCGGTCAAGTGCTTGTAAGTAATCGTGGTGGTGTTGAGACAGGCCTTGGTGAGTCGCTCAAACAAGTTGGTTTCCATGGTTCGCCGGTTCA
>Ga0187892_10005544_pt1 | contig 19732 bp, 17 predicted proteins | sample MA1701073metaG_FD_139345 | JGI IMG/M metagenome (GOLD analysis project Ga0187892, IMG submission 139345) | Bio-ooze microbial communities from a basaltic lava cave in the Kipuka Kanohina Cave System on the Island of Hawaii, USA - MA170107-3 metaG ...
CGCATTCGCTCCCCTCGGGAGTCTTTGGCATGCTCATCTGAGTCCCTCTCTCGGCGCATCCGCACCAAAGGACTCATCGGCAAGACCCCCCAGAAACTTGAGAGCGAATGGTGCTCATCACGACACCCACGATGAAGAGCTGCCCCACCAGCAGCCCCGTCAGGAAACTCCTCCGCCCTCGCGAACGCTGCGCCGCCGCCACCGTCGCCGCCCGCTCCTGGGGAGTCGGCTTCGGCGTCGGCGGCTCCTCCTTCTTCGGTAGATCGATGACGCGGAACCCCTGCCCGACGTCATCGGGCGCCGCCATGTCGAAGATGAACTGCTTGCGCTCGGGCTCCTCGTGCGGCGGCCGGATGTCCATCCTCAAGGATCTTACCGCTCTCGCCGATTAAGTCCACGGGGGATCCCATGTCCACTGACTTCCAGCGGGTTCGGACATTCTCTGACTGGGTTCGGGGTTCGGGGTTCTAGGAGATTCCATGTCCGTCGTCGACGCCATCGTCCTCGGCGTGATCCAGGGGCTGACGGAGTTCCTGCCGATCTCGTCGAGCGGCCATCTGGCGCTTGCCGAGCAGCTTCTCGGTATGAAGGACCTCGACCGTAACCTGGCGGTAACGCTGCTCCTGCACCTGGCCTCGCTGGTCGCTGTCTTCGTTTACTACCGCAAGCGGTTGCCGGAGCTTTTCACGACCCGCCGGCGGGAGAGCGCCTACCTGGTCCTCGCGACCCTGCCGATCGTGGTTGTCGGGGCGCTCCTCGATAAGCAGATAGAGAAAGCGCACGGGCTGCCGGTCCTCATCTGCGCCTGCCTCGTCGTCAACGGCGCTTTCGTCTATGTTTCCGACCGCTTCGGGCGCGGGACCCAACCGCTTGCGGAAGCGCCGTGGTGGAAAGCGCTCATCGTGGGACTGGCGCAAGCGGTGCGGATACCCGGCCTCTCCCGCTCCGGCAGCACCATCGGGACCGGCTGGCTGGTCGGGCTCGACCGCGCGGACGCCGTCCGCTTCTCCTTCCTGCTTTCCATCCCCGCCGTCCTGGGGGCGGTCGTGTGGAAAGCGCGGAAGCTCGATTTCGCCGCGCTGGACCTGCCCCTCATCCCCACACTGCTTGCGCTGGCGATCACCTTCGTCCTGAGCCTGCTTTCCATCAGGGTCGTCGAGACCCTTGCCCTCGGGCGGCGGTGGCTTCTCTTCGCCGCATACTCCGCCGTCGTCGGTGTCGCGGGGCTGGCCTGGTTCCTCAGCCGCTAAAGCCGGCGACCCGCCCTGCCGATACTCCCCACGGTGGGTTATTGAGATGCGCTTCATCTCCGCCTTGGGAGAGGTATGAGCAAAGCTGACAAGGGGCTCGATGCCGGAGTCAGCGGCCGCGAGAAGGCGCGCGAGCTCGGCGCCCTCGCGTTCGTCCTCGCCGCCTGCTTCGTGCTGGTTTCGCTCGTCACGTACGAGCCGCGCGACATCGGGGCGGTCGCGTATCCGCCCAACAGCCCGGTGGCCAACAAGGGCGGCCGTGTCGGGGCGGCGCTCGCCTATTTCCTCTACTCCAACCTCGGCCTCGCGGCCTACCTCGTGGCGTTCCTCACCGGCTTCTGGGCGTTCAGCGTGTTCTTCCGCCGCCGCACCGACGGACTATCGCTCACGCTCGTCGCCGCCGCGGTCGCCGTGGTCGCCGCCGCGACGCTCCTCTCGCTGCAGCCGTTCTTCGGCGCCCTCGACGGCACCGCCCCCGGCCCCGGCGGCGCGTACGGCAAGGCGGCGGAGATCGTGCTCGTCCGCAACCTCGGCGCCGCCGGCGCGGCCTTCGCCCTCCTCCTCGCCTTCGCCATCTCGATCGTGCTGGCGACCGACTGGATGCTCTGCGTCCTGGCCGCGCGCGCGTTCGGCTGGATGAAAGTGCTCTCGCCCGAAGCGATCGACCGCCGCACCGCCGAGCGCGAGGCGCGTGACGCCGAGGAGGCGCGCCGCGAGATCACCAAACGGGTCGCCATCGAACGCGCCAAGCTCGCGGAAATCGACCCCCCGAGACCGCCGTCCCCGGTCAAGCGGACGGAGGACCCTGGACCGAGCACCCAGAACGTGTCGGCGCCGAAGGTGCCGGCGAAAGACGTCATCGCCGCCGCCGCCAAGGGGAGCGACCACAAGCCGGCCGCCCCCTACGAGCAGCCGCCGATCGACCTCTTCGAGAAGAAGGCCGACAACGGCCCCGCGCTCAAGGAGCCCGAGATCCGCGACCGCATGGCGATCATCGAGAACACGCTGCGCGATTTCCGCATCGAGTCGCGCGTCGTCAACTACGAGGTCGGCCCCGCGACGACCACGTACGAGCTGGAGCTCGCCCCCGGCACCGCCTGCCACAGCGTGAGCGCCCGCGCCAACGAACTCTCGATGAAGCTCCAGGTCCCGCCCGTGCGCGTCGTCGCGCCGATCCCGGGCAAGGGCACCGTCGGGGTCGAAGTCCCCAACCCTACGATCAACGTCGTGCGCATCCGCGAGTTCCTCGAGCGCAACTACGCCGACCTGCGCAAGATCCCCCTGCCGCTCCTCCTCGGCAAGACGAACAGCGCCGAGCCGATCGTGCAGAGCCTCACGGAGATGCCCCACCTCCTCATCGGCGGCTCGACCGGCTCCGGCAAGAGCGTCTGCCTCAACTCCATCATCACGTCCATGCTCTGCGGCATGAGCTGGGACGAGATGAAGCTCATCCTCATCGACCCCAAAATGGTCGAGCTCTCCATCTACCGCGACATTCCCCACCTCTGGGCGCCCGTCGTGACCGACGCCAAGAAGGCCGCGCAGGTGCTCGACTGGCTCGTCAAGGAGATGGACGACCGCTACGAGCTGCTCTCGCGCGTCCAGGTCCGCGACATCGACGCCTACAACCGGCTCGGCGAGAAGCGCCTCGTCGAGCGCCTGCACGAGGCGGAGGCGGACGAGCAGGAGATCGCCGAGGCGCCGCGCCGCCTGCCGTACATCGTCGTCGTCATCGACGAGCTCGCCAACCTCATGCACGTCGCCCGCAAGGAGGTCGAGACGACCATCGCGCTGCTCGCCGCGAAGGCGCGCGCGATCGGCATCCACCTCGTCTGCGCCACCCAGCGCCCGTCGACCGACGTCGTCACCGGCCTCATCAAGACGAACCTGCCGTCGCGCATCTGCTTCCGCGTCTCCAGCTCGATCGACAGCCGCATCATCCTCGACCACAAGGGCGGCGAGTGCCTGCTGGGGAAGGGGGACATGCTGACGATCCTCCCGAAGGACTACAAGGTCATCCGCGGCCAGTGCACGTACGTGTCGGACGACGAGATCCGCGGCGTGGTCCAGTACCTCAAGGGCAAGGCGAAGCCTGTCTACCACACCGAGCTCATGGAGATCGAGACCGCCGCCAGCTTCGAAGGCACGATCGACGACGACCGCTTCGAGGACGCGGTGCGCGTGATCCTCGAGGAGGGGCGCGGCTCGACGTCGCTCCTGCAGCGCCGGCTCGAGATCGGCTACTCGCGCGCCGCCCGCCTCATCGACGCGATGGTGAAGTACGGCATCATCAGCGGGCCCAACGGCTCCAACGCGCGCGACGTGCTGATGTCGCTCGAGGAGTGGGAGACGCGCAAGCGGGAGCCCGCCGGACGGGAGTAGGCGAACCGGCGGGCCGGCTCCTCCGTTCAACCCGGCACACTGAACGGAGGACCCATGCGTACGCTGCTCGGAGCGCTTCTCCTGGCCGCCGCGGCCGCCACCGCCGCCGCCGGCGACCTCATCCCGACCGACCCTCGCTTCGGCCCCCTGCGCGTGAAGCTCCACCGGGTCGAGACGACGATCGACAACCAGATCGCCGTCACGAAGATCACCCAGATCTTCGCCAACGACCACAACGAGCAGCTCGAGGCCATCTACGTCTTTCCGACGCCTTCCGAGGCCTCGATCATCGACTTCTCCATGACGATCATTCCTTCGACGTCGCCCGCGCCTCCGACCGCGAGGCCGCCGCGACGCTCAATCAGGCGAACGCCGACCTGACGAAGGATATCGAGCTGACCTACCGGCTCGCGCGCGAGAAGTCCGGCTTCGACATCGTCGCGCATCGCGTGCAGGGGGACGGCTACTTCCTCATGCTCCTCACGCCGGCCGTCGACGCAGCCGAGGGCGCGATGCCGAAGGACATGACGTTGCCGACCGGAAGACGCTCGATCTCAAAGCGACCGGCTGGGCCGTCATGGCCATCAAGTCGGCCGAACTCAGCGAACTCGCGCTTCCCAAGGACGTGTGGGACGGCACTCTGGCGGCCTACGATGCGGAGATTGCCAAAGGCAAGGCGGAAGCCACGCTGATCGCGATGGCCGGGCTGTCGCGCCTTTTCATCGAAAGGAAGAGCGACGATCGGGCGTTGCGGCTCGCGGATGCGCCTCCGGAGTGGAGGGAAGGGAAGATCGACTTCACGCTCTGGTGCTTCGCGTCCCAGGCGCTCCTAGATCACGAGACCGCGTGGCAGAAGTGGCACGAGCCGGTGAAGAACGCCCTGATGCCGCACCCGATGACGGCGAAGGACGGCTGCGTCAGCGGGTCGTGGGCGCCGGACGGAGATCCCCGATGCGCCGAGGGCGGGCGCGTCTACGCCACGCCATCAACGCGTTCACGCTCACGCTGAACCGGCGTCATCGGAGCGTCTTCAAGTAGGAGCGGATATCCCGCGCTGGATCTACAATCCCCGCGTGCTCATCGCGATCCTCGAGGATGACGAGCGGCGGCTCGACGTGATGGAGAGCACGCTCGACGAGCTCGGCCTTGCCCACCGCGCCGTCTTCTTCGACGGCGCCCTCCAGATGATCGCGTGGCTCGAGGAGAACTTCGCCCGCGTGTCGATCGTCTCCCTCAACCACGCAGCGCGTGCGACACGCGTGCGCGAGCTCCAGCCGGTCTCCCCGGGGACGGGCCACGACGTCGTCGAGTGGCTCGCCGCGCGGCCCCCCGCGTTTCCGGTCCTCCTGCACTCGGGCGACGCGCGGGCGCGCGACGCGATGCAGGCGGCGCTCCAGAAGGCCGGCTGGACGGCCGAGGCGATCGCGCCGGTGGCCGACCTGCTGTGGATCCAGAAGTACTGGATCCGGCGCGTGCGCGAGCTGTTCGGCCCGGGCGCATGAGCGGGATCGCCGTCCTCGAGGACGACCCGCGCCGCGTCGAGGCGATGAAGGACGCGCTCGCCGCCGACCATCCCGGCCTCGACGCCGTCTTCTTCGACAACGCTCCCGACATGATCGCCTGGCTCAGCGATCACCTCCCCGAAGTCCGGCTTCTTTCGCTCGACCACGACCTTGGCCCCGGCTCCTCGGTCGGCGACGGCCGCGACGTCGTCGCGTTCCTGGCCGCGCGCTCCCCCGCCTGCCCGGTGATCGTCCATACCAGCAACGACCTCGGCCGGCAGCCGATGCTGCGCGAGCTCCGCAAGGCGGGCTGGGCCGTCGACTGGGTCGCCCCGTTCTCCGACCTCGACTGGGTTCCGACCGCCTGGCTCACGCTCGTGGGCCGGAGCCTCGGAACCATCTGAGGTAGCCGTCCGTCAGCGCCCGCAGCCGGCGCTTCTCCAGCCGGTAGACGCGCTCCCGGCCGCGCCGCTCGACCCGCACCAGGCCCGCCGACTCGAGCACCCCCAGGTGCCGCGTCGTGGTCGGCCACGAGCACGAGAAGCGGTCCGCGATCTCGCCCGACGTCATCCGCCCGCCGCGGAACCGCAGCACGAGCAGGATGTGCCGGCGACCGGCGTGCGCCAGAGCCCCGAACGCCGCGTCGAGCTCAGACCTGCGCGCGCGCAAGGCGGACGGGCCTCACGTGAGGGAACTCCATCGCCGGCCGCCCGAGCCGCGCCTCGGTGAGCGCGCCCATGCCCTCCCAGATCTCCATCACGGCGGGGGTGGTGTGCGCCTTCGCCGTCGCCGCCGGGCTCCGCCACACGAAGATCTCGACGAAGAACGTCCGCTTCGCCGCGTCCGTCCCCCGGAAGACCGCGGGCGGCGGTCCGACCACCAGCCGGTGCCAGACCGCGTCCATCGAGTCGGCCGTCACCTGGTGGCCGACGCCGGCATCCTCGTGGTACTCCACGGCGTGGCCCGCCTTCTCCAGCCGCTCCTTGAGCCGCTTCGCCTGCGCCGGAGCGTCCTCGGAGCCCATCGTGATGATGACCGGCGCTTTGCGTTCGGAGCGCTTCCCGGCCGCGGAATCGTCCGCCCCGCAGCGGATCTTCAGAAGATCTCCCCCATCCACGGCGACGGTCCCGCGAAAACCGCCGGCATGTCGATGCCGAGCTCCGCAGGCGACACGTATCCACTGTAGAGCGACGCGAGCGTCCGCACGTCGATCTTCACCGCGCCCCGCCCGCCTTTGCGCACCCGCGCCCGCCCGTGCGACACCGCAAGCACCCAGCGGCCGTGGTTGCGCGGCAGCACGTCGTCGCGCACGTCGAGATGCGCCTCCGCCTCGACCGCCCCGTATCCGCGCGCCTCGAGCGCCCCCTTCACGTCGATCAGCCGCAGCATCCACCGCACCACGCGCGTCACCTCCGCCTCCTGCTCCGCCGCCAGCATCAGCAGCGGCGCCTGCGGCCCGCCCGCGAACTTCACGCTGTCGCCGAGCGACCGGTGGTCGGCGAAGAACGTCAGCAGCCGCCGTCCCGCCGCCGGCGTGAGCGCCGCCATGTCCCGCACGTAGAGGTCGTAGTGCCCGGCCTGCCGCCCCGGCTCCAGCCCGAAGATGACGTAGCCCTCGTCTCCCGCCAGATACGCCGTATTGCGCCCGTGGAACGGACGGAAGATCCGCTCCCACAGCGGCTCGCACCGGTCGAGCACCCCGTTCGTCCGCCGCGCCGCCTCCGCGTTGATGCGACGGATCGTCCGCTCGTCGCTCCGCGACGCCGCCCGCATCGCGAGCGCCCGATCGCGCGCGTCGATCGTCCGCGTCGGCAGCGTGTACGCGACGTACGTCCCCGCCTGCTCGAACCCGACGCGCCGGTAGACCGGCTGCGTCGCCGGATAGAGGCACGCGAGCGGCGTGCGCATTTCCTCGACCGCCGCCCGCATCAGCCGCGACGCGACTCCGCGCGACCGGTGCTCCGGCGACACCCCGACCGCCGCGACGCCGGTCATCGGCACGCGGCGCCCGCCGAACCACTGGCCCATCTCGTAGACCACGAGCCCGCCCGCCACGCGGCCGCCGACGCGCGCCACGCGCATCTTCGCGACGCCGACGCGCTTCGCCCACTTGCGCGCCATCGCCGCCCCGCGGATGTCCTCCCACGCGAAGGCGTCCGCGAGCGACGCGCAGTACGCGCGCAGATCCTCCGCCCCCCGCGGCCGCCCGACGTCGATCACCGCCGCATAGTGTAGCGTCGGGTCCACCCGCGTCCTACAATCGACCCCCATGGCCATCCGCAAGGGGCGCAGCGAGACGGGCGACAAGCTCTTCACCTACGTCGTGCTCGCCCTCATCGGCGCCGGCGTCGTCGGCGCGGGCTACCTCGGCTACAAGGGGCTCGGCGAGACCGTCGGCATGATGCAGGAGATCGAGCTGCTCACCGAGGAGGTCGAGCTCAAGCCGGGCGAAGCCAAGCGCTTCAAGAGCATCCGCGTCGAGCCCAAGGGGCGCACGTCGATGCGGTACTTCCTCGACCTCACTCCGACCCGGGGGGAGATCCACGCCGGCGTCGTCCGGCCCGGCACCAAACTTGAACCCGGCAACTGCATCTGGAACCAGCCGGGCGAGGGCATCCTGCGGGTCACCCAGGGCAAGTCGCGCGCCATCAAGGACACGATCTCCCCGGGCCTCTTCGACGTTGTCGTCGAGAACCGCGCGCAGTCGATCGCGCGCACCAAGCTGGTCCTCAGGATCCTCTACGAGCCGCTCCACTAGGCGGTCCCACGTATCAAGGAACAGGTTTCAGGTCGTCCTGAGTGGACCGTCGGCGGTCGTCTCCCGTCTGGTCCGACTCCGGCGCCGGCGCCTTCCGTGTTTCTGGCTACTTCTTCAGGCTCACGCTCTTCGCCCCGGCCTTCACCGTCGCGTCGCAGTTGAGCGCGATCACGCGGCCCAGCTCCGGGCACTCGTCCAGCAGCTTGAAGAACTCGTCGCTGTAGAACTTGATCTCCGCCTCCGGCTTGCCCGCCGCGAGGTCCACGAACTGCCCCTTCTTCATGTAGAGCGTGGTCTTGCCGAGCGCGACGCATCCCTTCGCCTCGACAAGCTCCCCCTTCTCGTTCCGCCACGTGTTCTTGTCGCGCGCCTGGTTCGCCTCCTGGCAGTCCTTCTTGTCGCCCGACTTCGAGACGCCGTACGCGCCCGTGTCGGTCGATACGCCCTTGAGCTCGTCCGACGCGCGCTTCGCGTTGCCCGAGTGGTCCTTCACGTCCACGTCGTCGCGCACCAGGAACGCCGTGTACTCCGTGATGATCCCGAATTTCGTCGAAAGCGCGACGATCTCGTCGACCAGCTCCTTCGACTGCCCGTAGAGCTGGATCTGGTCGATGATGTCGCCGATCCGCCGCGTCGCCCAGAGCCGCGCCACGAAGTGCCGCTCCTCCCCCTGGGTCTTCTCGTCGAACGCCACGTCGTAGCGGAAGATCTGCGCCTTCCCCTGCGCCGTGCCGGAGAGCACGAGCGTCGTCGGGCCGTGCCCGTCGTAGCGTCCCGCGACGACGAGCTGTCCGCCGCGGAAGAGGTCGGGCAGAACGGGCGGCTGCAGGTCGCGCGCCTTGATCCCGCCGAACTCGAGCTTCACGTCCCCGAGCACCGGCGACTGGATCTTGCGGTAGTACGCCGAGATCCGCGCCTCGAGGTTCTCCTGCGGCTTGATGTAGTCGCTCATGCCGTGGTTCTCGCGCGCCAGCTTGTCGAGGAGCGTCGTGTTCACGTCGTTCCCGACGCCGAACGCGAAGAGCCGCACGCGCGCCGCGTTCGCGCCGCCCGCGTCCTTCGCGATCGTGCCGACGTCCGTCACGCCGACCGTCGGGAGCCCGTCCGTGAGGAAGAGGGCCATCTTCGTGCGCCCCGCCTCCGGCGGCAGCATCTTCATCGCCTCGACGAGCGCGTCGCGGATGTTCGTGCCGCCGTTCGCCTGGAACTGCTCGACGTACCGGACGGCGCGCTCCTTCTGGTCGGGCCCGACGAGCGCGTCCTCGAACTTCTCGACCTTGTCGCTGAAGATGACGATGCCGAAACGGTCCTGGTCGTTGAGCGCCCTCAGGCAGAAGACGAGCGCGTCCCTGGCCTGCTGGATCTTCTTGTCCCCCTGCATGCTGCCCGACTTGTCGAGCACGAAGACGATGTCCTTCGGCTCGACCTTCTTGTCGTCGATCTCCACCTTCGGGGAGGCGAAGAGGAGGAAGTAGCCGGGCTCCTTCGGATCGGGCCGGTACGTCAGCAGGTTGAGCCCGATGTCGCGGTCGTCGACCGCCCACATCAGGACGAAGTCGGTGTCCGGCTTCACCGCCTTCGCGTCCCAGACGACCTTCGCCTTCGCGTCGCCCGAGCGCACGACGCTGACGGGATGCGACGGCGAGTAGACGTTCCTGACCGGGTCGCGGTCGGCGATCTCCGCGGTGATCGTGACGCTCTCGAGCGGATCCTTCGAGTGCTTGACGGTCGAGAGCGGATAGCCGAGGCGCACCATGCCGCCGTCCTTCCTGAGGACCTCCGTGTACTTCACGCGCAGGCGCCGCTCCTCGTCGCGGGCGATCGGGAAGATGCTCGTCTTGAAGAGGCCGCTCCCGAGGTACTCGAGGAGCGCGGGGTCCTTCTTCGCGCGCACGTAGTCGTAGTAGATCTGCTTCGCCTTGTCGGCCGGGAGCAGCTCCCCCTCGATCTTCTTCTCGCCGATCCACATCTCGAAGCCGCTCACCACCGCGCCCGCGGGCACGGGGAAGAGGTAGCTGACCTCGAGGTCGCCGCCGGAGGTGTTCTTGATGACCTGGTCGACCTCGACGACCGCCACGAGCTGGTCCACCTTGATGCGGACGGCGTGCGAGCGGACGGAGTACTGGCCCGAGAGCGGGCGCTCCGTGCGGTCGCAGAGGACGCCGTCGGCCCACGCGGCCGTGGCGGAGAGCAGGACGAGGGAAATGGCGATCGGCTTCATAGAGGCACCTCCACCCACTCCGTAGAGGCGCGGGCGGCAACTACGAAGAGATTCGGAAAAGCTCCCGCGCGAGCCGCTCGATTTCGTCGCGCGCCTCGAGCCGCGCCAGGAGCTCCGCCGGCAGCGCCGCCACGCCGTACCTCGCGCCGAAGATGCCGCCCGCCATCGCGCCGATCGTGTCGGTGTCGCCGCCCATCGCGATGATGAACTCCATCATCGCCTTGAAGTCCGTGAAGCGGCGCGACGCGTAAACGGCCGTGACGGCCGACTCGTGGGCGGCAACGCTGCTCCCCAGCGCGTCGCGCACGCGCTGCGCGTCCGGCTCGCGGCTGAGCCACATCTGCGCCCACTCGAGCCGGCTTCGGTACTCGCTTGATGTCGCTTCCGCCCGCAGGATCGGCAGGTCCGGTGGTCCCGTCAGCGCCATCGCGGTGGCCTTCGCGATGAGCACGCCCCCTTCGATGCCGAGCGGATGCGCGTGCGTGATCGAACTCGCCAGCTCCGCCGCCTGGCGCAGCGCCTGCGGATCGCGGTGGCAGTAGAGCCCCAGCGGCGCCGCCCGCATCGCGGCGCCGTTTCCGAACGAGCCGTCCGGAAAGATCGCCTTGTTCGCCTCGCGCCAGTCCGCCCCCTTCGCGATGAGCGCGAGGAGCCGCCGCGCCCCCGACCCGTACCCGCGCTTCCAGTCGGCGCGCTCCGCCCATAGCTTCGCCACGTGATCCGCGTCGAGCCCGCGTTTCGCGATGAGCGACTCCGCCAGCCCCATCGCCATCTGCGTGTCGTCGCTCCAGCGCAGAAGGTCCCCCTTCCCGATCCCGAGCATCCACCACGCCGCCTGCCCGAGCGGCCCGCCCTCGTGCTTCGCGCCGAGCGCGTCGCCGAGCGCCAGACCGAGCATCGACCCGACGAATCTATCCTCCATCAGAGCACCAGCGACCGCCCGTTCTTCCGCAGCCATTTCTCGCGCTCGCGGTAGTCGTGGCACATCTCGCCGACCTTCAGCCAGAACGCCGGCGAGTGGTTCAGCTCGAACCGGTGCGCCAGCTCGTGCGCGACCATGTAGTCGACGACCTCGGCCGGCGCCAGAAGCAGCCGCCAGTGGAACGACAGCGACCCCGCCTCCGTGCAGCTCCCCCAGCGCGTCTTCATGTCGCGGATCGTCACCTTGCGCACCGCGATGCCGTGGCGCCCCGCGATCGCGCGCACGCGCTCCGGGAAGACGCGCTCCGCCTCAGCGCGGTACCAGGCCTCGAGCGCCCTCCGCACCGTCCCCTCCGCCCGCCGCGGCACGTGGATGACGAGCGTGTCGCCGAGCCGGCCGACGCGCGCCTCGCCGACGTTCACGTCGAGCGCGAGCTCGCCACCGAGATACGGGACGCGCGCGCCGTGGACGAGCGGGCGCTCCGGGATCTGCCGCGCGAGCCGGTCCATGCGCTTGAGCGTTCGCAGCACCCACCGGCGCATCGACCGCAGGAACGGCGCCACGCGCGACTCGTCCATCGCCTCCGGCAGCGTCACGCGCAGCCCGCGCCGCAGGCGGATGTCCGCGCGCAGGTGCCGCGCGCGGGCGCTGCGGCGGAGCTCAAACGGAACGCGGACGCCGTCGAGATCGATCGTCTGCATAAAAAGCGGGCCGGTCCTCGTGGGACCGGCCCCTTGGTTACCGCTGATTCGGCTCTCGTACGGCTAGGCGCGCGAGAGCACGCCTGCTCTCACGCGGAGAGCCTCCTCATACATTCACCAATCACTCTGGACCACCTCCTTTCCCACCGGGGGCAATCCGCTGTCGATTACGGCCGCGCGCACCGGTGCCACGCGACCGGCGTATGTTTACGTCCCCACGGTGTCGATGCGGAAAGTATATCCCAGATCCCGGATTCCAGATCCCGGATTCCCGCAGACCTCCTCACATCTTCGCCAGCGCCCGCACTTCCGGATCTGCCACCGCCCGCGCGACCGCCTCCTCCGCCTGCGGAGTCTTCTGCGCCGCCAGCGCCAGCACGGCCGCCGCGCGCGTCGGCGCCTTGTAGCCCTTCACCAGGCCGAAGATCCGCGGGCGCGTGCGCGCGATCTCCGCGAGCGTCCCGATCACGACAGGGTTCGGCACCTGTGCGAAGTACCCGCAACAGCGGACGATCTCCTCCTCATCCTGCGTCTCCTCGAGGATCCGCCCGATCTCCGCGGTCACCTCCGCGAGCCTCATCCCTCCCGCCATTTCGATCCCCGCGCCGCGGTCCCCGGGCCGCCCGCTCGCGATCAGGCGCCGCGCCACCGCCAGCGTCACCGCCCGCGGCCCCGCCTTCGCCGTCCGCATCACACCTCCCCGCACCGCCGGCGACGCATGATCCAGGAGCGCCGCCAGCGGCACCGCCAGCGACGGCGACTGCAGCGCGTCGACCACCTCCAGCATGCGCGTCAGCCGCTCCAGCGGCGCCCCCGCGGCGAGCGCCGCCCCCAGCTCCGCGGCCAGCGGCTCCGCCACCGGCGCCAGAGCCGCGGCCACCGTCCTGCGCGCCCCCGCATCGGCCTCCTCGAGCATCGCCTCCACGAGCGCGCGCCGCGCGTTCCCGCCGACCGCCATGACCACCTCGATCGCCGCGCGCCGGTCCTGTTCGTTCGCGCGCCGCACCGCCGACAGCACGCGGTCGAACGAGCGCGCCTCCGCGATTTGCGCGAGCCCCGCCTCGCACATCTTGCGGATCTCCGCGCCCGTGTCCGGCGCGTCGATCCGTTTGCGCAGCACCTGCCCCGCGATCTCCGCCAGCTCCCGCAGGCACCCCGCCGTCACGGCCGCCGGAATCCAGATCGGCAGCAGGTTGATCGCCGCGTGGAAGTGCAGCGGCCCCGTGTCCTGCGCCAGCCGCGTCCGCAGGGGCGGCGCCGTCCGCGCCACCTCCAGCTGCCGCGTGCCGGGCGACGCGTACGCGATCGCGTGCTCCGCCAGCCGGAACGCCTGCCGCCGGTGCCCCAGCGCCCCGTCGTGGAAGTGCTCGCCCAGCCGGTCCACCATCTGCTCCGCCAGCGGCCGGCCCGCCCCGTACGTCAGCGCCTCGACGAGCACCGGCAGCTCGTGCTCCAGCTCGAACGACAGGAAGCGGTCGTAGGCCCGCGCCAGGTGCGCGCGCGCGCGCAGCTCCGCGCGGACCGCCTTCGGCGGCGGGTGCACCAGCTCCGCCTCCGACGCTTCCGACGCCGAGCGCTCGTACTTCAGCAGCGCGATCGCCACGTGCGCGAACTGCCCGAGCAGCGCCTCGCGCACCTCCGGCGACTCGAGGTCGCGCGCCGGCATCGACAGCGCGCTCACCAGCGCCCGCACCTCGTCCTCCCCCAGCCCCTGCCAGAGCGACAGGCTCTTCAGTTCCCGCGCGTCGATCTCGCGCGCCAGCCACGCTCCCGCGTCGCTGAAGAACTTCTTGTCCGCCGGCATTCCGTTGATGACGAGCTCGCCGTCCGCGGTCCCGCACGTGATCGCCGGCACCTTTCCGACGAGATCGATCAGCGACCGGCACGCCTGCACCGCGGTCTCCTCCACGAGCGGATGCCCCGGCGGATACAGCCGCAGGTTGTCGACCGCCGCCTTGAGGAACCTCATCGAGTCGCGCAGCGCCGGCAGCTCCTCCGCCGGCACCGGCTTGTCGCCGTGCTTCGCCGCCGCGCGCACCATCGTCCGCTGCGCATCGAACGCCTTCTGCACGAGGTCCACGTCCTCGAGGTTCTCGCGGCCGAGCCACCGGTCCCACTGGTCGGGCGTCGCGCGCAGGCGGTCGAATGGCGCGACGAAGGCGCCGATCACCTTCTCGAGCCGCACCGCGTCGAAGCCGCGCAGGATCGTCATCGATTCGACGAGCCGGTCGTCGAGCAGCGCGACGAAGTCCGCGACGGCGACGACGGCGCTCGGCTGCCCGTTGAGCGTCGGGCCCGCGGGCGACGCGGCGACGGTCAGGCCGGGGGACAGCACGAAGAGCGCCTGGATCGCCGCGTGCAGCTGCGTCATGAACTGCGCGCCGACCTGGCTCCACTGCGGATACAGCCGCTGGATCTTGACGGCCGCCGCGAAGTGCCGCAGCACCGCCAGCGCGTGCTCCTGCGCCGCCGGCGTGAGCGCCTCCGTCACCGGCGCCAGCCGCGCGCGCCGTGCGCCGCGCGACCGCGGCGGCTGGACGAGCGCCGCACGCTTGCGCGCCAGCGCGTCGAACCGCCGTGCCTTCGCGTCGTCCCCCGCGCGCCCGTAGTGGTACGTCAGCTCGTCGGCGAGGTGCGCCGCGTCGCCGCCGTGCCGCGCCTCCTGGACGACGCCGACGCGCCCGTGGATCGCCTTCCGCTCGGCGGCGTCGGACGCCAGCAGGCGCACGCGCCGGGCGTGCGACGCCGGGAACGACAGCACGTCCTCCTCGCCGTCCCCCGGCAGGAGGAGGCGCGCGCGGCGCGCCTCGTCGATGAAGTCGAGCGTCTCCGCCTCGCGCTGTCCGAGCACCTCCTGGAGCAGCTCCTGGTCGATGCGCGTGCCGATCACCGCCGCGCGCGTCAGCAGCCAGTTTGCTCCGGGCGGGAGCGCGCCGGCGACCGCCCGGATCGCGCCCTCGAGGTCCTTCGGCACGTCCGCGGGCGCCAGGGGCGGCAGCGTCCAGCGCCCCTTCTCCATGTGAAGGCGCCCGCGCAGGAGGAGCGCGCGCACCGTCTCTTCGAGGTAGAGCGGGTTGCCGTTCGCCGCCACGACGAGCTGCTCCACCGCGTCGGGCGCCACGTCCGCGTCGGGCAGGATCGCGCTCAGCGCCTGGCGCATGTCCTCGGGCGCGAGCGGGCCGAGATCGAGCCGCGCGGCGGCGGGCTGGCGCTCGCGGAGGAACTCGCCGGCGGGCGAGCGCTCGAACTCCTCCCACGGGCGCTCCGTCGTGGCCACCACGAGCATCGGCAGCCGCTTGTCGAACGCGGCGCGGTAGGCTTCGAGCGTCGCGTCGTCGGCGTTCTCCGCCTCGTCCGCCACGGCGACGATCGCGCCCCCCTTGCCGAGCTCGGCGAGGAGCGCCGCGAACGCCTCGAATGTGACACGGGGGCGGTCGGCCGCCTCGATCGTCAGGGGCGGCTGGGCGGGGACGTCATGCGACAGCGCGGCGATCGCGCCGCGGTGGAGCGGCGTGAGGCGCTCGAAGGCCGCGGCCGCCTGCGCGCGGTCGAGCGCGAAGTGCCGTTCGATCTGCTCGAGCAGCGTCGAGTAGGGGGCCAGGGCGCGCGATTCGAGGCAGGACGACGGAAGGACGACGAAGCGCTCCGCGCGCGCCCACGCGCAGAACTCCCGGAGGAGGCGCGACTTGCCGATGCCGGGCGGGCCGGTGACGACGGCCGCGACGGGGCCGGTCTCGCGGGCGCTCGCGGCGAGCTGACGCAGGCGGGCCTGCTCGGAGGCGCGGCTGACGAAAATGGGGCAGGGGAGCCCGCGGAAGATGCCGATCTCGGCGAGCGCGGCCGGGTCGAGCCGGCCGGCGACGGCGATGCGGTTGCGGCCGGTGCGCTTGGCGACGAAGATCGCGCGCTCGGCGGCCTCGATGAGCGCGGCGGGCGAGCGCGCGTCGGCGGGGTAAGTCGCTACCGACCCGCTGGCGGTGATCGGCAGGACGGCGGGGATGGGGCCGAGCCGGTCGTGCACCGCGAACGGCTCGCGATCGAGGGCCGCGCGCAGCGTCTCGGCGACGGCCGCCGCCTTTTCGCGGTCCGCGTCGGGGAGCAGCAGCGCGAACGCGTCGCCGGCGTAGCGGCAGAGCATCGGGTCGGCATCGAGCGATCCGAGGAGGCGGCCGGCGACGTCGAGGAGCGCGCGGTCGGCGCTGTCGGAGCCGATGCGGTCGGCGATGGCTTTGAACTGGTCGAGGTCGAGGAGGACGAGCGCCCCCTGGCCGGTCGGCATGCGCTCCCGGAGGGCGGCCAGCAGCGCGCGGCGGTTCCACAACCCCGTCAGGCTGTCGAGCATCGCGAGGTCGGCGGGGCCGCGGCCGGGATCGGTCATGGCGTCAGTACTATATCCCCCTTCGCCGTCCCTCCATCACCTTGTCCTTGGGAAGGCTACGGGGGACAAGCCCCCCTTCGCCGTCGCATCTACTGCTGTGTCCCCGCTGAGGCTTCGGCGGGGCAGGCCCCTCCTTCGCGGCCATCTTGCGGACGCGTGCGCTTTGCCTATAATGGCCGCGCTCGGTGCCCGTAGCTCAGCCTGGATAGAGCACCTGGTTGTGGCCCAGGTCGTCGCGGGTTCAAATCCCGTCGGGCACCCCACTTCGCCGTCCCACGAAATGCTGAGCGGGTTGGGAAGGCCTCCTCCTTCGCCGTGCCACGCCGAACAGAGACCCGTTGGAGCGGCTTCGGAGGACAAGTCGTGGGGCAAGCCCCAATTCCTTCGACCGAGCGCGCAGCTTTTTCGTCACGGCAGGCCGCACAGACCCTCCGCCTTCGCCCGGCGAAAAATGACGCACCGCGCCACGGCCGGCGCTAGAATTCAGTCGTGAGCGCGCCCGAGACGCACGCGCCGCCCGCCCGCCCGAGCGAGCGCGAGTCGATGGAGGCCGCCGAGGCCGCCCGCGAGAAGGAATGGCGCTCCGCCTCCTTCCTCAAGGAGCTCTTCCTCGGCTCCTTCCGGCTCCACCTCATCCATCCCTTCCCGCCCATGGAGGATCGCCCCGAATTCGCCGACTTCTACCGCCGCATGAAGGAGTTCCTCGAAACCGCCGTCAAGCCCGACGAGATCGACGCGACGGGCGAGTACCCGAAGGAGGTCGTCGACGGCCTCCGCGCGCTCGGCGCCTTCGGCATGAAGATTCCGAAGGACTACGGCGGCCTCGGCTTCACCCAGGCCGAGTACGACAGCGTCATGAAGCTCCTCGGCAGCCGCGACGCCAACGTCACCGCCCTCCTCTCCGCCCACCAGTCGATCGGCGTCCCTCAGCCGCTCAAGCTCTTCGGCAACGACGAGCAGAAGAAGAAGTACCTCCCGCGCCTCGCCGCCGGCGCCGTCAGCGCCTTTGCCCTCACCGAGCAGAACGTCGGCAGCGATCCCGCGAGCATGCAGACGACCGTCTCGCGCACGCCCGAGGGGGACTACCTCCTCAACGGCGAGAAGCTCTGGTGCACCAACGGCACGTTCGCCGAGATCATCGTCGTCATGGCCCGCCACGCCGAGGGGAAGAAGCTCAGCGCCTTCGTCGTCGAAACCGCCTGGCCGGGCGTCGCCGTCGACCACCGCTGCCGCTTCATGGGCCTCAAGGCGCTCGGCAACGCCGCCATGAGCTTCCAGAACGTGCGCGTGCCGAAGGAGAACCTCATCGGCGCGGAAGGGCACGGGCTCAAGATCGCGCTCACGACGCTCAACACCGGCCGCCTCGCGCTCCCCGCCTCGAGCGTCGGCGTCGCGAAAACCGCCCTCGCCATTACGCGCCGCTGGGCGAACGAACGCGTCCAGTGGGGACACCCGATCGGCAGGCACGAGGCGATCGCCCACCGGATCGCCGACATGGCCTCGCACGTCTACGCGATGGAGGCGGTCTCCGATCTCGGCAGCCGGCTCGCCGGCCACGGCACCGACGTCCGCCTCGAAGCGGCCGCCGCGAAGGAGTTCAACACCGTCCACGGCTGGCGCATCCTCGACGAGGCGATGCAAATCCGCGGCGGGCGCGGCTATGAGACCGAGCAGTCGCTCGCCGCGCGCGGCGAGCCGCCCATCCCGATCGAGCGCCTCATGCGCGACTTCCGCATCAACCTGCTCTTCGAAGGCTCCAGCGAGATCATGCACCTCTTCATGGCGCGCGAGGCGGTCGATCGCCACCTGCAGGTCGCCGGCGCCATGATCGACCCGAAGGCCGGCTTCGGCGGCCGCCTCAAGGCGCTCCCGAAGATCGCCGGCTTCTACGCGTGGTGGTACCCGTCGCGCTGGCTCGGGTGGGGGCTCTGGCCGCGCTACGCCGGCTTCGGGCGCCTCGCGACGCACCTGCGCTTCGCCGCGCGCAACTGCCGCCGGCTCGCGCGCGAAACGTTCCACGGCATGATGGCCTTCCGCGCGCGCATGCAGCGCAAGCAGGGATTCCTCTTCCGCGTGGTCGACATCGGGCTCGACCTCTACGCGACGACCGCCGCGGTCGTCAAGGCGAGGGCGGACGCGACCTCCGAGGCGTCCGAGCTCGCCGACATGTTCTGCCGCACCGCCCGCCGCCGCGTACGCCAGCGCTTCCACGACCTCTGGCACAACGACGACGCGCGCAAGGTCGACTTCGCGCGCGGCGTGCTCGACGGGCGCTACGCGGGTGTCGAGAAGGGGACCGTCGACCCCCCCTGGCTCAAGCCCTGACGAGCGGCAGCACGCACTCCATCGGGAGCCCCTTGACGTTCGTGAACGACCCGTCGATCCGCTCGATGAGGGGGTCGTGGCGCCTCATGACGTACCCTCCGGCGAACCGCGTCGGGTCGTACGACGCGATCAGCTGCGCGATCGACGCCCGATCGAGCGCCCGCAGCGTCACGCGCGTCTCGACATAGCGCGTCCGCGTTCGCCCGTCCGCGCGGAACGCCACGCCGGTCGCGATCACGTGCGTGCGCCCCGCGAGCCGCACCAGGAGGTCGACGGCCGCCTTGCGGCCCGCCGGCTTTCCGTATATCCTGCCGCGGTACGCGATCATGGTGTCGGCCGCGAGCACGCGGTCTCCCGGCACGGCGGCGGCCTTCCGCCGCGCGTTCTCGACCACCGTCGCGCGCAGCGTGCGGCCCCGCCCGCGCAGCTCGCGCACGAGGGGCGGGACCACGCGGAAGCGCACGCCGGCCCGCCGCAGGAGCGCCCGCCGCGCGGGCGACGCCGACGCCAGGATGAGCATGACGCATGATTAGCACGCTCCCGAGGATCCTGCAATCGCCCATGGCGGGCTGCACCGACCTGGCCTATCGCAAGATCGCCCGCCGGTTCGGCTGCGAGCTCGCCTTCTGCGAGATGGTCAAGGACCGCCCCGTCCTCGAGGGGAGCGGCCGCACGATGGACATCATCCGCACCGCCGACTGGGACCATCCCCTCGGCATGCAGCTCCTCGGGCGCGATCCCGCGCTCCTCGCCGACGCCGCGAAGCGCCTCGAGGCGTCCGGCGCCGATCTCATCGACCTCAACCTCGGCTGCCCCGTCAACAAGGTCACGAACGACGGCTGCGGCTCCGCCCTCCTCAAGGAGCCCGCGCAGGTCGGCCGCATTCTCGAGAAGCTTGTCCCGGCCGTCCGCCTGCCGGTGACGATCAAGATGCGCACCGGCTTCGACGACGGCGACGACGGCCGCTTCCTCCAGATCGCGCGCCTCGCGGGCGACTGCGGGGTGACCGCGATCACCGCCCACGGGCGCACGCGCAAGCAGATGTTCAGCGGCCTGTCGAACTACGACGCGATCCGCCGCGTGAAGCAGGCGTCGCGCGTGCCGGTCTTCGGCAACGGCGACATCCGCGTCGGCGCCGACGCGAAGCGCATGATCGACGAGACCGGCTGCGACGGCGTGGTGGTCGCGCGCGGTGCCCTGGGCAACCCGTGGATCTACCGCGAGATCGCCGCCTATCTCGCCACAGGCGAGTCGCTCCCGCGTCCGACCCCCTCGGAGCGCGCCGTCGTCCTC
>Ga0187892_10005545_pt1 | contig 19732 bp, 11 predicted proteins | sample MA1701073metaG_FD_139345 | JGI IMG/M metagenome (GOLD analysis project Ga0187892, IMG submission 139345) | Bio-ooze microbial communities from a basaltic lava cave in the Kipuka Kanohina Cave System on the Island of Hawaii, USA - MA170107-3 metaG ...
CTTGGTCCCCCTTGCGAAGGGGGACTACAGGGGGTCTAAGGCATTCTCGACAACCCATGCCGCAAAGTACCCGACGTCCCCCTTGAAAAAGGGGGGACAGAGGAAAGTGCGGCGTTTCTTTTTAGAGAGCAGCTTGACTAGAAATATTCCACTGGGTCTAAACCTTGAATATGGACTACTCGGCAGCCGGAATAGCAATTGCTTGCGCGCCGCCAATACCACCACCTGCCAAGACGCCGGTGCTACCAATGACTCCTCACGCTGGTTTCTCCCATTCTCCCGAGCCTAGGAAGAGAGGCGAGTCTCTTCTTGAGTACGGCCAAAGGCTGCACCGCTCAGAACTGCGGCGGCTCAAGATGAAACACCGGGCCGGTATGGGGGGCAGGGAAGTGACCCTCTATCGGAGCGAACTCCTCGATCACCTGGTTCGCGAAATGTATGCGGAGAGTCTCGGTAAAGACGTAACGAGTCAGAGCAATACGGCGGTTATCGCCATCGGTGGTTATGGACGCAGGGAACTGGCGCCCTTTTCGGACGTCGACCTGATGTTTTTGGTTAAGAGCCGGAAGTCACAGAAAGAGGCACAGCAAATTCAATTCATGCTCTGCCTGCTGTGGGACATGGGACTGCAGGTTGGGCACAGTGTGAGAACCCTCAAGGAAGCGCTGCAGATGGGCAATGAGGACTTGGTCTCGCTAAACTCGATGCTGGATGCGCGACTCCTGGCCGGGAGTCAGGAACATTACGAGGACTTTGAAGAGAAACTCAGCCTTTCAATCAAGCGCAGTCGAAAGTCGATCGCGGACAAGATGCTCCGCAGCATCGAGGAACGCCATCTGAGTCAGGGGGGCACAGCCTTCATTCAAGAGCCCGACATCAAGGAAGCGAAAGGTGGCTTGCGGGACTTTCACCTTGCCGGCTGGATCGCGAAGGTTTTCTATCCGGGACAGAAGATCGAACAGGTGCTGCAGCACCACCAGGTGACACCAGCGGAATGGGCACGCGCCCGCCAGTCGTATGAGTTTCTGCAGCGTCTCCGGAATGAGCTGCATTTCTGCAGCAATCGCAAAACAGACGTGCTTTCGCACAGCGTGCTGGCGACGGTAGCCAGGAGCATCAGTCTTCGCAAGGGCCGTGGACAGAAGGACTCGGAAGCGCTTCTGCATCGTTACTACCTTGAGGTACGCCGCATCGAACGCGTGCTGGACGCGCTTACGTCCCGGCTTCAGCAGGAAGCCAGGCCGGTTCGCCCAACGTGGTTGTCCTCAAAATTGATCCGCCTGACGCCTGGGAAGACAGCTCCCAGGCAGTCGAAGACGGGATCTTCCCCTGCAGAGACCACTCCAGAGCAATGGATGCGCACCTTCCGCTACGGTCAGGCCGCAGCCGCGTCGTTGGACGTGGCCACTCAGACCGCAATTCGTCAGAAGAGTTCCGGCTTTCGACGCAGTGCTTTTGCCACACACTCCATTGGCGCCGACTTTCGTGCCATCTTGCGCAACAAGGGTAAGGCGGCTCCGATTGTCCGGCAGATGCACGCGCTAGGTTTCCTCGGACGGGTTCTACCTGAGTTCGGCCGGCTCACCTGCCAGGTGCAGCACGACCTCTATCACAAGTACACAACAGATGAACATACGCTGCGAGCGCTGGACATCTTGGACTCCATTGCAGACGGCGCGGATCCAAAGCACGCGCCCTACCGCAAGGTGCTGAACGAAATTCACGACTCTTCTTCGCTTTATTTTGCTGTCCTGATGCACGACACAGGAAAGGGACTGGGCAAGGGGCATTCAGCGAAGGGAGCGACTCTTGTCAGCCGGGCACTGGAACGCCTGGGATTTGATCCTGACGAAGGAGAAAAGATCCAGGCGTTGGTGCGGAACCACCTGCTCATGGGGCACGTGTCGCAACGAAGAAACCTCGACGATCCGCACACCCTTGAAGAGTTTGTGAAGGTGGTAGACCGGCTCGATGTTCTCAACATGCTGCTCCTGCTTACCTATGCGGATGCGCAAGCCGTTGCGCCGGGCGTGTGGACGGACTGGAAGGACTACCTGCTTTGGGACCTCTACCACAAGGCTTCGGACCGGCTCATGTTTGCCGGGTCTGTCTCACGAGCGAGCCATGCCGACGCAGAAAGTGTTCGGAAGCAGGTTCTGGCGCTGCTGAAAGACGAGATGAGCGCCGAAGCCTTGCAAGAGCACTTTGCAAGGCTTCCGGAGAGCTATCTGCTTTACACGGCGTCAGCCCAGATTGTGCTCCAACTGCGGTTGCTCCGAAAGCTTGAGGCTGCGGATGTTGTGATCGGATGGGTTGACCACTCGGAGCAAGGCTACAGCGATCTCGTTCTGGTCACTCGCGACCATCCTGGTCTGTTTGCGCAGATCGCCGGAGGCCTTTCCGCCTTTAATCTCAACATCCTGAGCGCGCAACTCAGCACGCGGGAAGACGGTTTGGTGTTCGATGTGTTTCAGGTCGGCAGCATCGGTGGCACACACCAACTTCACCACGAAGATCAACCGCGTGTCGAGAAGCTGCTAAAGAAGGTTATTTCCGGGCAGGTGGACGTTGACGAGTATCTCAAGAGCCACTCCAAACCAGGAACGGGAAACGATGGCCCGCGGCTCTCGTTTCCATCGCGAATCCGCATCGACAATGACGTGTCTCCGACGGCCACAGTGATTGAAGTCCAGGCAGGCGACCGGCTCGGGTTGGGTTACCGCATAGCCCGCACGCTGGCCAGTTGCAATGTCAACATCATCTTTGCGAAGTTGGCCACGGAGAAATCCCACGCATTCGACGTCTTCTACGTTCGCGATGCCAGCGGCGGAAAAATCACCGACCCTGGACGACTGCATGAGATCGAAGAACGGCTGTGCATGGACGCCATGGGACTGGCGTGACATTGGCCACGCTCTAAGTGCGCCCGTCGTCGTGGCTTCCTTGGAATCCGAAGACTGGATCGGCCCTCACTCAATCGTTGTCGCGTCGAAGCCGAGTGTTCAACGTCAGGGTGCAAGCAGCAAAAGGTGTTTCAGTTACCACGCGTTGTAAATCCATAAGGAGAGGAAGCACTATGAAAAAGCTGGAGTGTATTGTCAGGCCGCACAAGCTTGAAGAGGTCAAAGGCGCCCTCGAGAGCCTCGGAGTTCATGGTATGACCGTGTCTGAGGTACGCGGGGTTGGGCGGCAAAAGGGCCACACGGAGCACTATCGCGGCAGTGAGTACACCGTCGACTTTCTGCCAAAGGTAAAGATTGAGGTGATTATTCCGGACGAATTGCTCAGCCAGGCGACGGACGCCATTACCAAGTCAGCCAAGACCGGGAAATTCGGAGACGGAAAGATCTTCATTTTTCCTGTGGAGCAGGTTATCCGAATTCGCACTGGTGAAGTCGGTTCGCAAGCGATTTAGGTGGTGGGCAGGTCCTTCAGATCGATCCGCTTGGCCAGAGCAGGATCGACTTGGAGTTGTCACGGTTCCAGGCAGAGCGGATCGGCTTGGACTCGTTCAGTTTCAATGCCTTGCTCTCAGAGTACGGCACACTTTGACTAAGGAGACAATTGACAACTATGAAGAGCCTTCAGAAAGAATCAACCCGCTTGGGATGGGCGGCTTTCTTTATGGTGCTGATGGCGTTCTTGGTTACACAGCCGATGTTTGCGCAGAATGCGGCGCCAGTGGACCCGATGAAAGCCCTGATGGACAACAGCAGTGCCATGCGCATTGGCGTTGACACAGTTTGGGTGCTCGTCACGGCAATGCTGGTTTTCTGGATGAATGCCGGTTTCGCACTCGTGGAAAGCGGACTTTGCCAGGCAAAGAACTGCACCAACATTCTCGCCAAGAACTTTATTGTCTTTGCCGCTTCCACGATCTCGTTCTACGTGCTCGGATGGGGGCTGATGTTTGGGGATGGCAACGGGTTCGTCGGGATGAGTGGACTTTGGTTTGTGTCTGGAGCCGACAACTCGCCGGCTTTAGGTGCGGCCTACGCGGCGTCCAACCCGTTCTCCACTGCCACTTACGCGGGCGTCTACGGCGCCATCAACTGGACACCCGTGCCATTGTGGGCAAAGTTTTTCTTCCAACTGGTGTTCGCCGGAACCGCAGCCACGATCGTATCGGGAGCGGTGGCCGAGCGTATCAAGTTTGGCGCGTTTCTTATTTTCAGCTTCCTGTTGGTGGCGTTTATCTATCCGATCACAGGCCACTGGATTTGGGGCGGCGGTTTCCTGGGTTCCAACAATTTTCGTGACTTCGCTGGATCGAGTGTCGTGCACTCAGTCGGTGGTTGGGCCGCCTTGGCAGGTGTGATCGTGCTAGGTCCCCGCTTGGGCAAGTACACGAAGGATGGCAAGATCAAAGCTATCCAAGGCCACAGCATGACGTCAGCTTCTCTGGGCGTCTTGATCTTGTGGCTCGGTTGGTTCGGGTTCAACCCCGGCTCCACGATGTCGGCCGGAAACGGTGTGGCCATCGCGCATGTGTTGGTTAACACAAACATGGCGGCTGCAACCGGAGCGTTGGGCGCTTTGGTAACGGCCTGGGTTCTTCTGAAGAAGCCTGACCTGTCAATGATTCTCAATGGCTGCCTGGCGGGATTAGTTGCAATCACTGCACCCTGCGCCTTCGTCAGCGTTGCTTCGGGAGCGGTGATCGGTTTGATCGGTGGCGTCCTGGTAGTTCTCGCCGTTGTCATGTTTGACCGGATTAAACTGGACGATCCGGTCGGCGCGCTGAGCGTTCACCTTGTTAATGGTATTTGGGGCACGCTCGCTCTCGGTCTGTTCTACGACAATCAGGTTGCGACCGACATCGCTGCTTTGGCAACGGGGTTGACTCGAATCCAACAGTTCATGGTGCAGTTGAAGGGAGTTTTCTGGGTTGGCCTTTTCGCATTTGGCGTCTCAATGATTTTCTGGTACGCCCTGAAACTTGCGATGGGTATTAGGGTATCGCCAGAAGAAGAAATCGAGGGTCTGGATATCGGCGAGCACGGCAACAGAGCATATCCTGATTTCGTGGTAACCGGGTCCTCGTCGATCGCCGGAGCCACTGCTTCCTACATGGCGGCAGAGCTTCTTCTGAAGCCCTCCGTCGCCAAGAGCACGACTCTTTAATTTCCAGCCAGAAGCGGTTGCCGGAGACGGTTCAAGTCATCGGCGACCGCTGTCTTATCAAAAAGAAGGCATGAATGTTAGTTTCTTTTCTCCCGCTTGTTTGGCTTTGTTGCCAACCCAATCTCATTAAGGAGAAGCTTCCACGATGAAGACGGCATGCATGAAGACCTCTCGCACAGCAGTGTTGTCACTGCTGGTCGTTTTAAGCCTGGGACGACCAGTGTTGTCTCAAAGTGCCCCGGCCGCTGAGGCTTCGGCGCCCACGGCCAACCCACCCGCAGCCGCAGCAGGGAACGGCGCGCCAGCGGCTAACCAGGCTATGCTGGATCGCATCGCCGACCTCGAGGCTTACATAAACAACACTGCACCAAAGGCGCTCGTGAACGTTGCCGGTCCTGGGCACAATGCGTTCATGATGATTTGTGCTGCGCTCGTATTGTTCATGACTCTCCCCGGCCTTGCTCTGTTCTACGGTGGACTGGTGCGCACCAAAAACATCTTGTCGGTGATGGCGCAGTGTCTGGGATGTGCGGGACTGGTCACTATTCTTTGGTGGGCGTTTGGGTACAGCTTTGTTTTTGATGCGGGCTCCCCGTTTCTTGGAGGAACCAGTCTGGCCCTTCTCAAGGGAGTGAGCGCAGCACCCAATACCAACTACGCTTATTGGGTGTCTCAGAACGTTTTCTCGATGTATCAGTTGATGTTCGCCATCATCACGCCTGGTCTGATCATCGGTGCCATCGCAGAGCGCATGAAATATAGCGCCATCATGCTGTTCATCCTCGGTTGGATGCTGGTGGTGTACTTTCCGCTGGCTCACATGGTCTGGGGCATCGATGGTTTCATGAACGGCGTTTGGAATGCGTCGGCGACGATCAAGGCTATTGATTTCGCCGGCGGTACGGTCGTCCACATGTCGTCTGGATGGTCGGCTCTGGTGCTCTGTTTAATGCTGGGTAAGCGCACCGGGTTCGGTCAGAAAATGATGGCACCCCATAGTCTGACGCTAACGATGGTCGGCACCGGAATGCTGTGGGTGGGCTGGTACGGATTTAATGCAGGCAGTGCCGTTGCGGCCGATGGGATTGCAGCGAATGCCTTCATGACAACGACGCTCTCGGCCGCAGTGGCTGGTTTTACCTGGCCTGCGCTCGAATGGCTGACTCGGGGCAAACCCACCGTCCTGGGGTTCTGTTCTGGAATCGTCGCAGGCTTGGTTGTGATCACTCCGGCTGCCGGATTTGTGAACGCGTCGGGCGCCGTCATCATCGGCGTCCTGGCAGGGGTGGTGCCGTTCTTGGCCTGTACAAAGCTGAAGAGTATGCTGAACTATGACGACTCCCTTGATACTTTTGGCGTCCATGGCGTTGGTGGCACGTTAGGGGCGTTCCTCACAGGCATTCTGGCCACGGCTGAAGTGAATGGCAACCTGAGCACCAATCTGAAAGACATCGTTGGGCATACCTTGTGGCTTGAGCAGCTCAAGGCGATTGTTCTAACGATGGTTCTTGCCATCGTCGGGACGGTAGTCCTGACATTGATCGTTAAGGCAGTTGTCGGTTTGCGCCCCACTACCGAAGAGGAAATTCAAGGATTGGACTTCACGGATCACGGCGAAGTGGGCTATCACTACGAAGAAGCCTAACTTTTGAGTTCGTGAGTGTTTCCAACTAGGCCACCCCGGTGTAAAAGCCGGGGTGGTCAATGGGTCGCCATCGGATCAACCGCAAGTCTCATACGCACGCCGGAGATTGGGAATGCAACGGAGTGCGCAGGTTGAGCAGGAACCGATGGTCTGCATGGCATTTCCGTCATACTTCCCCGGAAATTGATTACCTGCCCGTAGTTCCACATCTGCCTAACATTTTTCAAACCTAGTCGGCGAAACGGTGATGTCTTGGCGTAGTTTTGCCTGATGGACGCCGAGTTACTGGGCGCTCATGGTACAGCAGCGTTCCGATATTGGCAGAATGCCGAGACCGTGACATAGTGCGCTCTCATTTTTACTTTCTGGAGTAGGAGGCCAGGGCCAACTTCCGACGTGTCGAACCTGCCTGTTCCGCGAGCAGCTCGACATCTACATTTGACTAAAGAGATGCCAACCACGACTTTGCCGGATTTTGTTAGCAAGTGGCGCGACGCTGCATTGACGGAACGCGCGGGCGCACAAATGCACTTCATTGAGCTTTGCGATGCACTCGCATACCCACATCCGGCGGCTGATGACCACTCCGGTGAGTCCTATATCTTTGAGAAGGGCGTGACGACCACCACAGGCGGCCAGGGTTTTGCCGATGTGTGGAAGCGCAGCCATTTTGCGTGGGAATACAAGAGCAAGGACAAAGACCTGAAAGCGGCGTATCAGCAACTACTGAAGTATCGCGAGGATCTGGAGAATCCACCTTTGCTCGTGGTCTGTGACCTGACGCGCTTCGAGATCCATACCAACTTTACAGACACGGCCAAGAAGGTTTATCGATTCGCGCTCGACGATTTGGTGAAGAACACTCCAACAAGCGATTGCGCTCTGCCTCCGCTCGACGTACTTCGGGCCTTGTTTACCGATCCCAACCGGCTCCGGCCCAATCGTACTGCCGTAGAAGTGACAGAGCTTGCCGCTGCGGAGTTTGCGGCCCTCGCGGACTCTTTGCGGAGGAGAGGCAACGATCCCGAACGCGCCGCGCACTTTCTGATGCGTCTGTTGTTTTGCCTCTTTGCCGAGGACACAGGGCTGCTTCCTCCGAAGCTGTTCTCAACGCTGTTGCAACGCACGCGCAGCCGTCCAGACGATTTCAAGACGCGATTAGCGGGGCTATTCACAGCCATGTCAACGGGCGGTGCGTTCGGTGCAGACGATATCGCGTACTTTAATGGCGACTTGTTTACGGACGCTCAAGTCTTGGAGATGTCCGTGGCCGATCTGGAAACGTTGGTTCGAGTCAGCGTGCTTGATTGGTCATCCATCGAACCGGCTATTTTCGGAACGCTATTTGAGCGCAGCCTCGATCCGGATAAACGCTCGCAATTGGGCGCGCACTATACCAGCCGCGAAGACATCGTGCTGATCGTAGAGCTGGTCCTGATGGCCCCTTTGCGGCGGCGCTGGGCTGAGGTTAGGTCCAACGCGGAAACAATTCTGAAGGAAGCCAAGCCCGGAAAAGGTGGCGCGAAGAAGTTCCAAAACGACCTGAGGAACTTGCTGCTTGGCTTCGTGGATGAACTGTCGCACGTTCGGGTGCTCGATCCCGCTTGCGGCAGTGGCAACTTCCTGTACGTCGCGCTCAGGTTGCTGTTGGACTTGTGGAAGGAGGTCAGTGTCTACGCAGCAACGAATGGACTTACCGGCTTTCTGCCCTATCAGGTTGGGCCCTCCCAGTTGTATGGCGTTGAAAAGAACGTTTACGCCCAAGAGCTTGCTTCGGTGGTTGTGTGGATAGGTTACATCCAGTGGCTGAACGACAACGGCTTTGGGATTCCTCCTTCCCCTATTCTCCAACGCCTGGACAACATCCGACGCATGGATGCGGTAGTGAGTCACGACGAGGAGGGCCTCGTGGCAGAACCGCAATGGCCCGAAGCCGATGTGATCGTAGGGAATCCGCCGTTTCTTGGCGGGAAGAAAATGCGATCGGAGCTGGGTGACAACTACGTAGACGAGCTGTTTAGGCTCTACGATCGCAGGGTCCCACGCGAGGCTGATTTCGTTACCTACTGGTTCGAGAAAGCACGCGCATATGTCGAGGAGAAGAAGGTAAGGCGCGTTGGCTTGCTGGCAACGCAAGGAATTCGCGGGGGAGCGAATCGGAAGGTTCTCGATGCAATCAAAACGACTGGCGACATCTTTTGGGCGCAGTCGGACCGCGACTGGGTGCTCGACGGTGCGGCCGTCCATGTATCAATGATTGGCTTTGATGATGGCTCAGAAAGAATCCGCGAACTAGACGGGACTATGGTTGAGACGATCAACGCTAACCTTACCTCATCCACAGACCTCACCAAAGCGCTACGATTGAGGGAGAACCTTGGAATTGCCTTCATGGGCGACACGAAGGGAGGAGCGTTCGATCTCTTGCCTCCTACTGCCGAGTCGATGCTGTTGGCTCCAATCAATCCCAACGGCAGACCGAACAGCGACGTTGTGGTGCCTTGGGTGAACGGGAGCGACATCACCGGTCGACCGAGAGGGATGTGGATCATAGACTTTGGCGTGGCAATGACCGCGGCTGCGGCGGCGCTCTACGAGGCGCCTTTTCAATTTGTGAGCTTGAACGTAAAGCCAGCCAGGGATTCGAATCGCCGTGCAAGTTACCGCGAGAGGTGGTGGATTCACGTTGAGCCTCGACCTGCGATGCGGAAGCAGCTCGCTTTGGTCGAGCGTTTCATTGTCACTCCCTGCCTTTCGAAGCACCGTGTGTTCATATGGCAACCCCGAGGCGTACTTCCAGACCACCAGACGATAGCTTTTGCGCGAAGTGACGACTATTTCTTCGGTGTCCTCCAGTCCAAAATGCATGGACTGTGGGCCCTCCGAAAGGGAACAGCACTAGAAGATCGTCCCCGTTATACACCAACGAGCACCTTTGAGATGTTTCCCCTGCCGTGGCCACCTGGAACGGAATCGAATGATGATCTGAGCGTTCAAGCGATTGGAGCTGCAGGACACGAACTTGTTCTGAAGCGCAATGCGTGGCTGAACCCTTCTGGTGCCTCACCACAAGAACTAAAAAAACGTACTCTAACGAACCTCTACAATCAGGAACCCCAATGGCTTCAGGATGCCCACCGGGCGCTCGATACTGCCGTCTTGGCCGCCTACGGATGGCCGGCAGAAATCAGCGACGGTGAAATCCTCGAACGCTTGCTGAAGCTGAATCATGAGCGTGCGGCAACGTCTGATGTTGGGCCAGAGATCGGTTCTGCAAAAGACGAGGACGAGTGAGCCGCTCAGAGCCGGCTTGATCAGTAGATGAAACACAAAGCTCGCAGTCTTCCTAATTGCGGGGCGGCACGGTGGTACACATGTCGTCCGGGTGGTCGGCCTTGGTGCTTTGCTTAAAGCTGAGCAAGCGCATCGGGTTCGGCCAGAAAATGATGGCCCCCATAGCCTGGCGCTGACGATGGTCGGCCTGGAATGCCACTGCACGAAGACTCGAGGACGAAGCCATCAGGAAAGCATCGGAGGGAGCTAACAGCGCGACTACTTCTTCGCCCCAAAACAATAGAGTGCGGCCACGGTTCGAACCAGGATTCGGTCTCGATCAATTGCCGGTGTTGCGAAAATGTCTTCGTCCAGGTTGTTGGCGCTCAGCAGTTCCTGCTCCGCACCAGCTTTGAGAACCGCGACAACGCCTGACTGGGAAGCTATAAAAACCTTCCCGTCGGCTGCAACGATAGAGGCCAGGTAGGAGCCCGGCACGCCGCGCAGGCGGCCCTGCTTGAACACCTTCCCAGTTGCTGGGTCAAGTGTCGTAAGAATTCCAGCGTCGCTAATCATGTAGAGGACACCATTGTAGACCACCATTGAGGGCAGCTGGGGAATCGCCCGCTGGTATCTCCAGAGAAGACTGCTTGCAGTAAGATCCCCGGAACCACCCAGCCTGTAAGCCTGCAGCGCATTCTCGGAGGTCATCAGTGCCCGATACTTGTCCCATTCCTCCCGGTCAAGTTTCCCATCCGCGTTGAGATCGATGAACACCCAGGCAGACTTTGCCCGCGCATCACGAGCTTCATCCTTGGCGACGAATCCGTCGCGGTTGGAGTCTTCCACCGCCAGACCTTCTTCAAAGGATGGGACAGGTCGTATGTTGCCAGCCTCGTTGTCGGGTGAAGCATAGCCATTAACGAAGAGGTGCGAGCCATCGAGAATTGGCTGCGACTTCATCTCCCCTGGAAGTCCAGTGACAAACCAAAGAACCCTACCCGTAGCCGCATCGTAAGATTCCATGCGGCGGCTCGAGGGCGCGATGACCTGCAGCTGCCCACCCGGCTCCCGATACAGGGTGGGCACCGAGGAGCCGCTGATCGCGTCGGGTCGCATTGTTTTCCAGCGCAAAGTACCGTCGGTTTTCTTGAATGCGGCAATGTAGGAATCGCGCGACTGGTCAACGACCAGCACGATGCTGCCTTCAACCACGACGGGGGAAACTCCCATTCCGTACACATTGTTGAAAGGCCCGAGTGGCGTTCGCCATAGCTCTCGTCCTTCCCAGCCGAAGCAGATCAGACCATGGTCCCCGAAGAAAACGTAGACCCGCGTGCCGTCCGAGGCTGGCGTCGCCGATGCTGGGCTGTTGAGTTTGTGGAGGCGTTCGGTGCGGCTACGGGGAGATTTCCGCTGCCAGACGATCCTGCCGTTCCGGCGATCCATTGCAATCAAAGACAGCTTCTCCTTGTCGACGGCAGTAAGAAAAATGCGATCGCGACTCAAGATTGGCGACGAGTGACCCGGAGGCAGCGAGGTTTTCCAAATCAAATTGTGCTTCGGGCCGAAGGTCGCAGGCAGGCCTGTTGCGTCAGCAACTCCTGATCCGTTTGGTCCGCGAAAGCGGTCCCATTCAGCGCCGGTGCCGAAAGCTGCCAACAGTAAAAACGAACTCCAACGGAGGCGTGGTCGCACAGAGTCTCCCTAGACAAGAATAGCTGATCGGATCTTACGAAGCTTGCGCCAATTCTTCAAGCAGATGGGGACTACGCATCAGGACGGGCGCCGATCCCAGCGGTGCCAACTAGACACAGCCAAACTGCCGGACCTGCGATCGATTGCCGGAGCGACTCTCGTCGTGAATTCCGAGAGGCACGATTCGACGACATCGTTCGATTCTTGCGAATCAGTTTGTTGAAATTCCTGCATGAAATTCCTGCAGGCTGGACAATTCCTCCTGTTGCCTTATAATGGCCGTCTCATGTCACCCGATTCATCTACGGAATCCCACCCTTCACCGACTTCAGCCGCAGACGTGCACGCTGAGAAACGGGAAAGCGGCTCCCTACGACAATGGTTTCTTGAATCCGACAATCCTCCCGAACAACTCGAGGAAGCCCCACAGCACACCGACTCCTGGTGGCGGGTCATGTGCCTCACCGGTGTGGATTACTTTTCCACGTTGGGCTACCAGCCTGGCATTGCCTTTCTGATGGCCGGAATCATTTCTCCGATTGCAACTCTTGTTTTGGTCCTCGTGACCCTCTTCGTCGCGTTGCCCATCTACCGGCAGGTTGCGGCACGGAGTCCGCACGGGCAAGGCAGCATCATCATGCTTGAAGAGTTGTTGCCACGCTGGCGAGGCAAGGTCTTTATTCTTTTCCTCCTGGGTTTTGCTCTGACTGATTTCGTAATCACCATCACACTGTCAGCCGCGGACGCCACGGCCCACATCCTCATGAATCCCTTCGTACCGGGGGCCTTCCGCCACCCGGTGGCGGTAACGTTGGTGTTGTTGGGTTTGTTGGGGGCGGTTTTCTTAAAGGGGTTCAAAGAAGCGCTCTGGCTTGCCGTGCTATTCGTTGGCACCTATTTGCTCCTGAATGCCATCCTCCTGGCTGTGAGTTTTTATGAGGTCTGGAAGAATCCGGAAGTGTGGATCAACTGGAAGAATGCCTTGCTGGCTGAGCATTCGAATCCGTGGATGATTCTGGGCATCGCGCTCATTTTATTTCCGAAGCTTGCCCTGGGACTTTCGGGGTTCGAAACTGGCGTGGCCGTGATGACCCACGTGAAGGGGGCTCCGGGAGACACTACCCGCAATCCAGCTGGAAGAATTCGCAACACGCGAAAGTTGTTGCTGGCGGCCGCTCTCATCATGAGTTTTGCACTAATGGCGAGCAGCGTTGTGACCACGCTGCTGATTCCTCCTCAAGCCTTTGCAGAGGATGGCGAGGCCAACGGACGCGCTCTCGCCTATCTCGGGCACAAGTATCTCGGCCATGGCTTCGGAACCCTGTACGATGTGGCCACCATTTGCATCCTTTGGTTCGCGGGAGCGTCGGCCATGGCTGGACTGCTGAATCTGGTTCCACGCTATCTACCGCCGTATGGTATGGCGCCCGACTGGGCGCGGGCCCGCCGACCGCTTGTGTTGGTATTCATTGCAATCACATTTACGGTAACGATTCTTTTTGAGGCAAACGTGGATGCACAGAGTGGTGCCTATGCAACCGGCGTGTTGTTTCTGATGTCCTCGGCGGCGGTTGCAGTGACGATCGCCACATGGCACACCCCGCAGCGTTGGCTCTATCTGCCGATGGCCGCCATCTTTGCCTATACGACCATCTTGAATATTTTCGAAAGGCCCGAGGGAATCAAGATCGCTTCTTTCTTTATTGCGGCTATTGTTGCGAGTTCGCTACTTTCGCGCGTTATCCGATCGACAGAATTGCGAATCCAGGGTGTCGCGCTTACGCAAAGCGCACAAGCGATGATCGACGAGATCAAGGAAAAGGGTGACGCCGTTCGAATCATTGCGCATCGTCCAGACAAGCGGACTGTCGAAGAGTACGACAAGAAGGAAGTGCAGGCCCGTGAGGATCACAGCCTGGATAACGCAGAGCCAGTCGTGTTCTTGGAGGTTTCTCAGGGTGATGCTTCCGACTTCAGCGACGAAATACTGGTTCGGGGAGTCAAAGTTGGACGACACAACGTGCTGCGGTGCAAGAGTCCGGCGATTCCGAACGCTATTGCGGCACTGCTGCTGCACCTGCGTGATACCACAGGTGTTCTTCCGCACGCCTATTTCGGGTGGACGGAGGGAAACCCCATCGTTTATGTCTTGAAGTACCTGGCACTGGGCGAAGGGGATACCGCTCCGGTGACTCGCGAGGTGCTGAGACAGACAGTTGAGAATCCTCTCGACCGGCCCCGAATTCATGTGGGGTAGGGATCTCACTAGAGAATTCAACCCGAGGATGCAGACTCGTCAAAAGTCCCGGGCGTCCGTGTTCGCCGGCTTCGCGATGGGATCCCCTTTGCCCAAGATATATGGGCCTGGCCTGGGCACCAACAATGAAAACTTAATCCGATGCTTTTCGCTGGTGAGACCCTGCCAAGCAGGCATGGAGACTTCGTCGGCAAACCATTGCTTGAGGTCATTGGACTGCTGCATCTGATCGAAAGCCGTCACATCAATCCACGTCTTCTTTCCCTGACTCTTGAGGTAGAGCATTTCCTCCCGCAAGTCTTGGAGATCATTAAATGTGATCGGCCGCCAAGTGGTGCGCTTGTTGAAGTACTTGAACATCCAGTTGTCACAGTTGAAATCGGCGTAGTAAATGACGTCGTTCTTCCAGATCTCCTTAGCTTTGATAGCGAGATCGACGGGAGGTGTCGCTTCAGTTTTGGAATAGGGATAGATCAAAAACGTGAAGTTAATCAGGGTCATGACGACCACAAAGGAAGCCAGGGCGTAAGAGTGTTCCTCGGCTGGAAGCCTGTGTTTCCGCTTCATGAGAATCCCCAATAGCAGGATGAGCGCTGGAAGGTAGAACAGCCGGTAGTAAGGGTACTCGGTTAGCCACAAGAATAAGAAGGCCGCAAACGATCCAATCCAAGTCAGCAAGAGCGGCAACAAGTTTGCGGTCTTCGGCTTGATGATTCTCATTTCTCGGGGGTCTGCGTGAGTTCGGAAAGTTTGCCACAACGTCAAGGTCAGGAGTCCAACACTGCAGACCAGAAGAACGCTAAGAATTACCAGCAGCGGCGTTTCGATATAGCTCAAGGCCAAAGAAACTCGCCCACCAAAGAACAGACGCACGTTGCTGCGAACTGATTCTTGAACGTTCCCGGTCAAAGATCGGAAGGAATACTGTTCATTCCCGTGAGACAGAACCCAGGAAAGGAAGTTGTCTACCCGGGCTGTCCGGATGCCCGAGGTATCAACCCGAGCCTGCTGAACTCCGCCCATGTCCGGGGCTCTCCCCTTCACAACGCCGAGCCAGACCCAAGAGTAGGACAGGATTACTAAGCCGCCGACGATAACGGTGTAGCGACTGGCATCACGAAGAGCCTGCCTCCGATCTTGGCCCCAGGCTTTTCGAAATACGGCAACCAGAACAACCGGATAGAAGAACACGGCGATTTGATGGAGCAACACACTAACGGCGTGGATCAACCCTATGGCGGCCCAGTTTGGTCGGGGCTTACGAAGTTTGGATGCGGCCAACAATAGAAAGAACACGCTGGGCACGTAAGCATTGGCATCTGTAGAGAACTTCCACCATGTTGCAGAGAATGCAAACAGAAGCGTGAGACAAACACTGTAGTAACGATCTTCAAGTTCAGCCATCAACACTGAGAAGAGGAGATAGGCGGCGCCAATGCTGGAAAGGATGCTGCAGATCGAAAGCAAACAAAGTGCCCGAAGATCAAGAGTCAGCCAATGAAGAGTGTGGTAAAGCAGGTATCCGAAGAAGTTGTAAAGGAGGTGATTTGGGTTGAACAGCCCAGACATTAGGCCTTGGGCATCTTCGATGGCGAGTGCGAAGCCAACGCCATCCCAGTAGTAGTTCCTAGTCGGAAACAGCGCATAGGCGAGCAGGATCAACAGCACGAGGCATAGGCCGAGTTGCCTGTGGTTTCGCATGGACGGACGCTCCCTCTTGTGGACTTTAAGTCTCTAGGGACGGTTCCTCCCGCTTAAGGCTGGAAGCAGTCGGGCCGCTGCAGTTCGCAGTTCTTTCCGCAACTACAGCACGTGCCAGCGATTCTCAGTCGAAGCGGCGGGGAACGGGTGCGCTAGTCAAAGTGATTTTTTGTGTTAAGGAAAATCTGGGTGCGACGAGGGAAATCAGAACACATCGAAGAGGGCCAAGTCAATGTAGCAAATACGGCCCTTTGCGTTTGCCATCAGAGTCCCAGTTTTTTTAGAGACAGAGCGTCAGGCTTGCCCGTCGTGCGGAAACCATTGTCCTGCTGGTAACCACTCATGGCTTTGCTGGTCGAGTCATCCCACTCGCCGCTGGGTTCTGTTTTGTAATAGCCAGCAGCGGCCAAAGCATTCTGGATTTCGAGTACACGGGTCGATTCAATGGTCCGTTGGCCGCGAACCGGCGGCTTGCGGCGCTTCCTGGTGCGAGATGCGACCTTCTTGCTTTTGGAACCACTTTTGGAAGACTGGACACCAGACTGTTTCACTGGCTTGGAAACTGCTGGACTCGGCTTCGATTTCGTTGCGGGCGCCTTCGAGGTGGCTTGCGAAACAGGGCTGCAGAAAAAGTCCATTTTGAAACTGGAAACGACGGCCAAACATACCAGAGCTAGACTCACTGTCTTCAATCGACGATCTGGCACAAGTGGCTGTACTTTCACGCAAACTCCCTAAATCTACATAGGTTTCCTTCGACCGGGTATCACTTAAAGCTTAAGGAAAATCAAGCTGCCGCACGCAGACTACTTCGTAGAGTTAACGCTCAAAGGTCGCTCCAGGCGAATGACTTGGCGAGTTCCTGCTGGGATTTCAATCTCTTTGCCTTTGCGTCGCATCGAGTCGGCAAGGCCGATCAAGCCGCCAACGCCTGCCCCTATGGCCGCACCTTTTCCACCCCCTGCGATCGCGCCGATGCCTGCCCCCGCTGCGGCGCCCCCCCCGACTTCGGCTGCGTCGCGCTTTCGGGAGGACTCTCCCTTGATCGTGCCCTCTTTGCGGTCGACCTCTTCCTTCTGTGTTTCATCCAGATCTGCCAAAGACGCAACAATGGTCTCAGAAACACCGTTCGGGAAGATGAGCCGTTCATAGGACAGATTCATTTCGGATCGACCCTTTACGCGACCAGCGGTTTTGACCTCGGCGACGCGGCCTTCCACAGTTGTACCGGCAGGGACCACCTCTTTCCCACTGACCATGATCGCTTCGACAACTTTGGCCGTAAAACGGTCGCCCGTTCGGTGAGTTTTTGAATTCAAGGTTGTTTCGAGCCGAACTTGGATTCGAGTTCCGTCGGGTACCGTATAAGTCTCAGTGGCTTGGGCCAAGACAGCAGGTGCGGGGCCGGCCGCGACAAAGAGCCAGAGCACGGAAGCGAAAGCAGTTTTCTTCATTTAGTTTCTCCTTGTTTCGGCGCGCACACAGCTAGCCCGGCCAAGTCAATTGGGACAAGCAGTTCGATGAGACCAGCCATTATAGGGTTGTCTTGGGGAGTAGATCAAGCAGAAGGGCATCTACAGACTGGCAAGTCGTGGTTGCGGCTCGGAAACTCGTCCTGGTGACAACCCGCGAGGGGTCATCACCAGGGTGCCTGAAGGGTTCAGGGTTAAGGAAGTGTTGCTGCCAAATACAAAGTGACGACGTCACCAGACTGCCTGTCCATTCGTTTGATCAGGAACAGGACTTCGGACTCCGGTTTCAGCTTGGACACTAGACTCCGAAGTTCTTCAGCACTGCGAACCGAGACCTTATTGATCTGCAGGATAACGTCTCGTGCTCGCAGGCCTGCTTCGTCGGCCACGCCTCCTACCTGAACGTCCGTTACGAGCACGCCTTCGCCCTGCTGGATATCGAAATCACGCGCTTGCTGGGCAGTCAAACTTTGGACTGTCATTCCAAGCTTGGTTCCACTGGCTTCAGGCGCTGCCGTTTCTGCAGGATCTCCATCCTCTCGCGAGAAGATCTTGGACCGATCGTCAATCGTCAGCGAGGCTGTCTGCTCTTTGCCATCTCTCAGATACTTGAGCGAGACACTCTTTCCCGGTGTCAATTCGGCTACTACTGAGCTGAGCTCCTGGTCGTCGTTGAGCTTCCGGCCGTTAATTTCGCGAATCACATCCCCTTGTTTCAAACCTGCCCTAGCCGCAGGGCCATCGGCGGGACGAATCTTGCTGACTACAACTCCTTTCCCATCGGGTGCACCAAGCGCTCGCAAAGCGGCACTGGTGACATCGGGCTGCATCTGGATACCGATGGCCCCACGCGTGACCTTCCCTGTCTTCACCAACTGGTTATAGATATTGGTGGCCGTATTCGATGGCAAAGCAAACCCGACACCCGCATTCTGACCCGTCTGAGTGAGAATAGCCGTATTGACACCGATTACCTCTCCCGCCATATTGACGAGCGGACCGCCACTGTTACCTTGGTTGATCGCCGCGTCGGTCTGCAAAAAGCGCTGATACTGCGACCCGCTGCGTCCCGTAGCACTTATGATCCCTGCCGTCACAGTTTGCTCCAGACCAAAGGGGCTCCCAATGGCGAGAACCCAGTCGCCCTGAGTCATGCCGTCGGAATTGCCCAGTTTGGCTACTGGCAAATCTTTCTTGGCTTCAATCTTAAGCACAGCGATGTCGGTGGCTTGATCCTTACCAACGACTTTCGCCTTGTACTCATCCCCTGAAGAAAGGCTGACATTAATTGTGTCGGCCTTTTCAACAACGTGAAAATTCGTGACGATGTAGCCTGCCTTGTCCACCACAAACCCGGAGCCTAAGGCGCGCGTCTTCAAGTCGCGCCTTGGTCCTTCCATCGGACCGCCGAAAAACCTCTCAAAAAGGTCAAACTGCTCATCTTGCTGGTTTCCAAAAGGAGACTGTCTTCGCTCGCGACTAGGAGCCTTGATAATGGTTTCTGTGTTGATGTTGACGACTGCCGGTTCCACCTGCTTGGCAATCTTCGAAAACTCCGAAGAGAGTTGGGAGGGTGAAGGAATGGCAATTGCCGTTGCGCCAGGCGAGATTCCGGGCTTGTCAGCATTGACGGAACGATTGATTACGGTGCCAATCACAACGCCAATGGCGAGTGTGGCGAGGATTAGAGAGAAGAAAAGAAGCTTTCGTCTTCTCATAGTGTCTATCATCCTTTCGATTAGTGAAATCATGGGTTGTATGCCTTCAAACTGCTGTTTCGGATCACGGGCAGTGCAACTGAGATTCCAAAGCAGTTATTCCGGGTGTCTTCAAGGAACCCCATGATTTTTGCTATAGTTTCTGAAAATGCCTGACTCGAACTGATCGGTTCAGCGCGGATTCAGATGCCGTTTTGGCAGATCCACCAGGAGGAAAGTGCAAAAACCGCAGATGACACGACCCTCTCTAGTGCAACCGAGTTCATCTACAGAGCTATTGACCCCCACCAGACACCGAAAACTCTACTGCGGGTGCCGTGTGGGGATCGTTCTGATGTTCCTATGCGCGATCGCGTCGGAAAGCCTGGCGCAGCGGTCAACACGCGCAATGCCCAACGCGTCCAGCGCTCCCAGAGGACCTGTCAGTTCAGCGCCAGCGCTCCCTACCTTTACCAACCAGGAGTTGGCCGGCATGCAAGCGGTGCTGGAGACCTCCCAAGGACAGATTGTTCTGGAGTTCTATACCGACTTGGCGCCGGCTCATGTGAAGTACTTTGCCGGGCTGGTGAAGACAGGTTTCTATGATGGCACGACGTTTCACCGAGTGATCTTGAGAGGAATTGTCCAGGGGGGCGATCCACTGTCGAAGGATCCTACCAAGAAGTCTCTTTACGGGACTGGCGGCTTGAAGAAGCTAAAGCCAGAATTGAGCAAACAGCCGCACGTGCGTGGGACGGTGTCAGCGGTCTTATTACCTGGCGACCCCAACAGCGCCGGATCGCAGTTCTTTGTTTGCGTCTCAGACCAACTCCAGCTCGATGGTCAGTACACCACTTGGGGCCGC
>Ga0187892_10005546_pt1 | contig 19731 bp, 22 predicted proteins | sample MA1701073metaG_FD_139345 | JGI IMG/M metagenome (GOLD analysis project Ga0187892, IMG submission 139345) | Bio-ooze microbial communities from a basaltic lava cave in the Kipuka Kanohina Cave System on the Island of Hawaii, USA - MA170107-3 metaG ...
CGAGATCGGCGCGATCGTGCTCGAGTGCACGAACATGCCGCCGTACCGGGCCGACATCCAGGCGGCCACCGGCCTGCCCGTCTTCGACATCACCACGCTCGTCCGCATGGTGCACGAGGCGGTCCGCCACGGGCTGGGGCCGCGCCCCGCCTGATCCCGCCCCGCGGGGAGCCAGACCGCCGACGTCGTCATGCTCCTTGACGGCCGCGCCGGCAGCATGGATATTCAAGCCCTATCCCTCGACCGCTTCGCCGCGGGAAGGCTGCGCGCCGAAGCCAACATGTTCTGAGTGCGGCGACAGGAGGCTGGACCGATGCGGAAGCGTTTCGGGCTCGCGGTGGTGACTCTGGCTCTGGTGGTGGGACTCGTCGGCGGCGCGGTCGCGCAGCAGTCACTGACCTGGACCGCCGGCGCGGTCGGCGGCGGCTGGTACACGATCTCGGGCGGCATGGCCGAGCTGCTGCGGGAGAAGGCCGGGCTCAATATCAAGGTCGTGCCGGGCGGAGGCACCCAGAACCCGGTGCTGGTCGAGAAGGGCGAGGCCGATCTCGGCATGGGCCTGCCGCCGCTGCTGGGGGCCGCGGTGCGCGGGGAGGACCCGTACCCGGGGCAGAAGATGGACAAGCTCCGGGCCCTCGCCGGCAACATGAGCCTCAACACGTTCCACTTCTACGTGGCCGCGGACTCGCCCTTCGCCAAGATGACGATGGAGGAGATCTTCAAGACCAAGAAGGCGATGCGTCTGGCCATCTCCAAGCCGGGATCCTCCGACGTCTGGGTCTTCGAGAAGGTCATGGAGTTCTACGGCTACTGCCAGGCCGGCAAGACCGCGGACTGCTACAAGAGCTGGGAGGCGACGGGCACCAAGTTCTTCCGCGGCTCCTACTCGGAGCAGGCGGGTGCCTTCAAGGACCGCAACGTGGATGGGACCTTCACGTTCCTGGCCCTGCCCGGCGCCTCCATCACCGAGGCCTCGGTCGGGCGCGACCTGAAGATCCTCGCGTTCCCGAAGCCGCTCCTCGAGCACCTCGGCAAGTTCGGGCTGGGGGAGGGTACCATTCCCGCCGGCACGTATCCGAAGGCCGCGAACGGCAACGAGCCGGTGGTCTCCGCCACCATGGGCACGACCATCACGGTCTCGAGCGGCATGCCGAACGACATGGCCTACACGATCACCAAGGCCCTCAACGACAACGCGGACCGCGTCCGGAAGATCCACGGCAGCCTCGCCGACTACGAGCCCTCCAAGGGGCATCTCTCCCTGGGCGTGGCGCTGCATCCGGGCGCCGAGCGGTACTACAAAGAGAAGGGCTGGCTCAAGTAGGCCGGGCCGACCCGGCCGAGAGGTAGCGCATCAGAAAGCTCGAGGGATGGGTCTACTGGGCGGCCGGCGCCTACGCGGCGGCGGCCGCCCTCTTCCATCTCTACACTGCGGGCTACGGCACGCTCGAGCCGCGGCTGCAGCGCTCGGTGCACCTCCTGTTCCTGATCCCCCTCGTCTTCGTCACGTTTCCGTTCAACGCCCGCTCACCGCGCACGCGGCCGAGCGCCTTCGACTGGCTATGGGCCGCGCTCACCGCGGTCGGCAGCTCGTACCTGATCTGGGACGCGGATCGCCTCAACCACCGCTGGGAAGGCGCCTCGCCGGTGCTGCCGATCGAGGTGGTGATCGGCTCCGTCATGGTCGTCCTGGTCATCGAGGCCTGCCGCCGATCGCTGTCGCCCTGGATGGCGGTCACCATCTGCGTCTCGCTCGTGTATCTGGGAACCAGCCAGTGGATCCCCGGGCTCTTCAACTTCAAGGGCTATACGTTCCCCCGGATGGTCGAGTTCGTCTACCTGGCGGGCGACGAGGGCATGTACGGCTTCCTCACCGGCATCTCGTCGAACATCCTCTTCATCTACGTTCTCTTCGCCGCGGTGATGATGAAGGCGGGAGTCGGCGAGTTCGTGATCGACCTGGCGGTGCGCATGGCCGGCTGGGCGCGGGGCGGCCCGGCCAAGATCGCGGTCATCGCCTCGGCGCTGTTCGGCACCATCTCGGGCTCCACGGTGGCCAATGTCTACGCCACCGGCTCCTTCACGATCCCGCTCATGAAGAAGGGCGGTTACACCGCCAAGAACGCGGCCGCGATCGAGGCCATCGCGGGCACCGGAGGGCAGATCATGCCGCCGGTCATGGGCGCGGGCGTGTTCATCATGTCGGAGGTCACCGGGATCTCCTACTTCGAGATCATCAAGGCCGCCGCGATCCCGGCCATCCTCTACTACGTGGGGCTGATGGCGATGGTGCACTTCCTGGCCCTGCGCTACGGCATGCAGCCGGTGCCGCGGTCGGAGCTCCCCTCGTGGGGGCCGGTGCTGCGGCGCGGCTACTTCGTCATCCCGTTCGGCCTCATCGTGTACCTGCTCGCCCAGGGCTACTCGCCGACCGGCGCCGCCTTCTACACGATCGTGGTGACCTTCGCCCTCTCCTTTCTCGACCGGAAGACGTGGATGACCCCGCGCCGGTGCTGGGAGGCGCTCACCGAGGCCTCGTTCTCGGCCGCGACCATCGCGGTGGCGCTGGCCGGCTCGGGCATGATCGTGGGCGTGCTGACCCGCACCGGCGCCGCGCTCGCTTTCAGCGGAGTGGTGGTCGAGATGGCGGGCGGGATCCTGCTGGTGGCCATGATCCTCATCTTCATCGTGGTGTCGGTCCTGGGCACCGGCATCCCGACCACCGCGGCCTACGTCATCGCGGTCACGGTGGGCGCGGCGGCCATGGGCAACCTCGGGGTGAGCCTGCTCGCGGCCCACCTCTTCGTCTTCTACTACGCGGTGCTGTCGGATCTGACCCCGCCCGACGCGGTCACCGCCTTCGCGGCCGCCAATATCGCGGGGGCCGACATGTTCGCCACCGGGATCGAGGCGTTCCGCCTCGGCATCGCCGGCTTCTTCGTCCCGTTCGCCTTCGTCTACCACCAGGAGCTGCTCCTCCGGGGCAGCTGGCCGCAGATTTTCCTGATGTCCGCCCTGGCCGCCGTCTCGGCCATCGCCCTGGCCTCCTTCGTGGTCGGACACGCCTTCGGGCCCCTCTCGGCCTGGCTCCGCGGGCTGTGTCTGGTGGCCGCCGGCCTGCTCGTGGTGCGTACGGGCGCGCTGCAGGCGGTGGGACTGGTCGTCTACGCGGCGATCCTGCTGCTGAGCGCGCGGCGGCGCCGGGAGGCGCTCGCGGTCACCTCCGCCTGAGCCGCGCCACGAGACCTGCGTCGGCGGGCGGGAACTCGTAGCGGCCGAGATCCGCCGGCGCCACCCAGGCGATCTCCTGGCCTTCGGCGGCGCGCGGCTCGCCGTCGAGCGTGCACCGGAAGAAGCGCAACCGCACCGTCTTCTCGGGGTAGCGCCACTCGACGTCGTCCAGTAGCTCGCCGACCGACACCGCCGCGTCGAGCTCCTCGCGAATCTCCCGGACCAACGCGGCCTCCGCCGTCTCGCCCGCCCGCCGCTTCCCCCCGGGGAACTCCCAGAACCCGCCCAGATGGCTGCCCGGGTGCCGCCGCGCGATCAGGATCCGCCCCGCGCGCTCGATCACCGCCGCCACGACGTCAACGACTCCCTCTCCCCTCTGGGGAGAGGGCAGGGTGAGGGGCTCGCTCACGATGCGGTCCAGCCACCGTCCACGGCCAGTGTCGAGCCGGTGACGTAGCGCGAGGCGTCCGAGGCGAGGTAGAGGCACGCGGCGGCGACGTCGTCGACGTGGCCGGCGCGTCCGATCGGGATTCGACGCTCGAGCATGTTCCGGCGGAACTCGCTCACGCCCGCGTCGATGGCGGTGTCGATGGTGCCGGGAGCCACGACGTTGACGCGGATCCCGTCCTGGACGAGCTCGACCGCCGCGGCGCGGGCCAGGGCGCCGAGCCCTCCTTTAGACGCGACGTAGGGCGAGAAGAACGGCGCGGCCGCGGTGCCGAGCGCGGAGCCGATGTGGATGACGCTCCCGCCGCCGCGCTCGCGCATCGGTCCGGTCACGAGCTTGGTCAGCACGAAGGCGCCGACCAGGTTGATGCGCAGCACCTCCGCGAAGTCGGCGGCCGAGATCTCGATCAAGGGCGACTGAAGGCGTACCGCCGCCGAGTTGACCATGACGTCCACGCCGCCCCACTCGGTCCGGGCGGCCGCCACCAGGCCGGCCACGTCGCTCTCGACGCCCGCGTCTCCCGCGATCGCCAGCGCGGCCCCTCCGGCGCCCCGGATCGTGCTCGCGACCTCCCGCACCGGATCCGGGCGGCGACCGAAGACGGCCACACGCGCGCCCTCCCGCGCGAACCGCTCGGCGACCGCCCGCCCGATCCCGGTCCCGCCGCCCGCCACGAGCGCGACCTTGCCGTCAAGCGCGCCCATCGGTCCTCCGATTCGTCGTCCCACTCGCCCGATAGGTCGCGCAGAAGCGCCGCATGGGGCAGGGGCGACAGCGCGGCGCCCGCGCGGTGCACCAGGTGGCGCCGAAGTCCATCAGCGCCTGGTTGTAGTCGTAGGAGCGCCGGTGTGGCACGAGGGCCGCCGCCAGATCCCAAATCGCCTTCTGGCCCCGCAGGGCCGCCAGGCGTCGCGGTCCCAGGAACACGCGCCCCAGCACCCGGCGCACGTTGGTGTCCACGATGGGGACGGCCCGCCCGTAGGCGAAACAGAGCACGGCTCCCGCGGTGTAGCGGCCGATGCCGCGCATGCCCCGGAGCGCGCCCGCGTCGTCGGGAAGCCGGCCACCATAGCTCGCCACCGCCTCGCGGGCGATCCCGTGCAGGTTGAGAGGGCGGACGTTGTAGCCGAGCGGATACCACAGGCGCCGGACGTCCTCCGGCGCGGAGCCGGCCAGGGCCTCGAGCGTCGGGTAGCGATCGAGGAACTCGTGGTACTTGGGCACGACCCGCTCCACCTGGGTCTGCTGGAGCATGATCTCGGAGACCAGGATGTGATACGGATCCTCGGTTCGGCGCCACGGCAGGTCGCGGCGATGGCGCCCGTACCAGTGCAGCAGGCGGCGGCGGAAGCGCGAGCGGGCCCGGGAATCGGGCGATACGGTGGGCGGCACGGCGGCCATTGTGGACGAGTCGAACCGGGCCCGCAAGTTGACAGGCGCCTCACGCGCGACAACAATGAGCCCATGCCCGACCCGACCGCCGAGTACCGCGCCGCCCGTCACCGCGCGGCCCTGTTCAACCGCTCCGCGCTAGGAAAAATCAGCGTGACCGGGCGGGACCGGCTGGCATTCCTCCAGGGCATGCTCACCAACGACGTCAAGGGCCTCCAGCCCGGTCAGGGCGCTCCCGCCGCGTTTCTCGACGCCCACGGCAAGGTGACGGTGCTGCTGGTGGTCTACGCGACCGCGGACCAGGTGCTGATCGAGCTGCCCGCGAGCCTCACCGAGAAGACGCTCCAGACCATCGACCGCTATCTCATCTCGGAGAAGGCCTACTTCGAGGCATTGGACGACGCCTACGCGATCCTGTCGGTGCAGGGGCCTTCCGCCCGCGGCCTGCTCGAAGGCGTGGCCGGCGTCACGCTGGAGCTGCCGCCCTACGCCCACGCCGAGGTCACCATCGGCGGCGTGCCGGTCCGCGTCATCAACCGCTCCGAGAACCCGGGGCCCGGCTTCCACTGCTGGGTGCCCGCCGAGCACGCCGTCGTCGTGCGGACCGCGCTCGAGACCGCCGGCGCGGTGCCCGCGGGGCCCGAGACCCTCGAGGTGCTGCGGATCGAGGCGGGGCAGCCGTGGTACCCGCAGGACGTGGATGATTCCGTGATCCTGCCCGAGACGCGGCTCGACGCGCTGGTGAGCTACACCAAGGGCTGCTACATCGGCCAGGAGACGGTGGCGCGCGTGAAGTATCGCGGCCACGTCAACCGCGCGCTGAGCGGCCTCGTGATCGAGGGCGACCGGGTGCCCGGCGAGGGCGCGCAGGTCACGGTGGACGGCAAGGAAGTCGGCCGCGTCACCTCCGCGGCGCGCTCGATCGCGCTGGGCCGGCCGATCGCGCTCGGCTACGTCCGGCGGGAGCACTTCGAGCCGGGCACCGCGGTCACGGTGGTGGACGGCGCCGGCGAGCAGCCGGCCCGGGTCGCCGCGCTGCCGTTCGTGCAGGCCCCGCGGGCCTGAGCGGGACTCTCTGCCATGTCCTCCTCCCGTCCCGCGAACCGGCTCGCCTCCGAGACCAGCCCGTACCTGCTCCAGCACGCCCACAACCCGGTGGACTGGCATCCGTGGGGTCCGGAGGCCTTCGAGCTGGCCCGCCGGGAGGACCGGCCGGTGCTGCTCTCGGTGGGCTACTCGGCCTGCCACTGGTGTCACGTGATGGAGCGCGAGTCGTTCGAGAATGACGAGATCGCCGCGCTCATGAACCGTCTCTTCGTGTCCATCAAGGTGGACCGCGAGGAGCGGCCCGACGTGGACCAGATCTACATGCAGGCGGTGCAGTCGATGACCGGCCGAGGTGGCTGGCCGATGACCGTGTTCCTCACGCCGGACGGCGTGCCGTTCTACGGCGGCACCTACTTCCCGCCGGTGGACCGCCACGGCATGCCCGCCTTCCCGCGGCTGCTCCAGTCCATCGCGGACGCCTATCACGGGCGCCGGGGCGAGGTGCTCGAGGCCGGTCGCCAGCTCATCGAGAGCATGCAGCAGTCCGAGCGCTTGACCCGCTCGGCCAGCGTGCTCTCGAAAGACGTCCTGGTGCGCGCCTATCTGGGCCTCTCCGGCGAGTTCGACGAGCGCGACGGCGGCCTGGGCCAGGCGCCGAAGTTCCCGCAGCCCATGGCCTGGGAAGCGATCTTGCGGATCTGGAAGCGCACCGGCGACCCGCGCGCGCTCCAGATGCTGCGCCACACCCTGACCCGGATGGCCCGCGGCGGGATGTACGACCAGCTCGGGGGCGGCTTCCATCGCTACTCGGTGGACGGGCAGTGGCTGGTGCCGCACTTCGAGAAGATGCTCTACGACAATGCCCAGCTCGCCTCGCTCTATCTCCACGGCTGGCTCGCCACCGGTGAGGCCGAGTACCGACGCGTCACCGAGGAGACCCTCGACTACGTGCTCCGCGAGATGACGCATCCGGCGGGTGGGTTCTACTCGGCCCAGGACGCCGACTCCGAGGGGGTCGAGGGCAAGTTCTTCGTCTGGTCGCCGGAGGAGATCCGCGCGGTCCTGGGCGACGAGGCCGGCGCGCGGGCCGCCCTGGCTTACTGGGGCGTGGACGACGGGCCCAACTTCGAGGGCCACAGCATCCTCTTCGTGCCGCGTGAGCCCGCGGAGGTGGCCGAGACCCTGGGCGTGAGCCTGGATGACCTCGCGGCCCGGATCGCCCGCGCGCGCTCCACGCTCTACGCGGAGCGGGAGAAGCGTGTCCACCCCGGCCTCGACGACAAGGTGCTGGCCTCGTGGAACGGCCTCATGCTGGCCGCCCTCGCCGAGTCCGCGTCCGCGCTCGGCCGGCCCGACTACCTCGCCGCCGCCGTCCGCAACGCGGAGCTCCTCACCTCCTCCATGGTCCGGGACGGCCGGTTGCTGCGCTCCTGGAAGGACGGCCAGGCCCGGATCATCGCCTATCTCGAGGATCACGCGATGGTGGGGGCGGGGCTGCTCGCGCTCTACGAGGCGACCTTCGACCGGCGCTGGCTCGACGAATCGCGCCGCCTCGCCGAGGAGACCCTGCGCCTCTTCTGGAACGGAGAGCGCGAGACCTTCTTCGACACCGGCCACGACCAGGAGGCCCTCGTCGTCCGGCCGCGCAACATCTTCGACAACGCGGTGCCGAGCGGCACGTCGGTCAGCATCGAGTGGCTGCTGAGGCTCGCGATCGTCACGGGCGAGGAGCGCTACGAGGCCATCGCGCTGCGGGCGCTCCGGCCCATGGCCGACGTCATGCAGAAGTACCCCTCCGGCTTCGGCCGCTACCTCTCCGCCCTCGATTTCCACCTGGGGCCGGTGGCCGAGGTGGCGCTGGTGTGGCCGGCCGGCGCCGACCGCGCCGCGGCCCCGCTCGTGGAGACCGTATTCCGCCGCTACCAGCCGAACCGGGTGGTGGTGGGCGCGGCGGTCGGCGCGCCGGGGGCGACGGGGCTGCCGCTCCTCGCCGACCGCGGCGCGGTGGATGGCCGGCCGACCGCGTACGTGTGCCGGCGCTACGTCTGCCAGCTCCCGGTCACCGAGCCGGACGCGCTCGCGCGACAGCTCGACGCTGGGGTATAATCCGGTCGCGTCGCTGGGGGAGGTCTCCTGAGAACCGGGTGCGGCCCGGGACCCCTCGAACCTGCACTGGGTAATTCCAGCGAAGGGAACGCGACGCGGAGCGCGACTACTGGACCGCACCCTTTCCTGGAAAGGTGTGCGGTTTTTTCATGACGGTCACCGTCAACGGCAAGCCGATGGAGCTGCCCGAGGGGCTCAGCGTCGACGACCTGCTGTCCAGGCTCAAGATCCGCCGCGAGTTCACCGCGGTGGCCCTGAACCGCGAGGTCACCCAGCGGGCCCGCTACGCCGACACCAAGCTCCAGGACGGCGACAAGCTCGAGATCGTGCGCCCCATGGGTGGTGGCTAAGGCGACGGTAGAACTGGGGCAGTGGCAGGGCGAGGCGCAGCCGAAGGCGAGCCGAGCGGATAAGTAATGCAGTTGCCTGGTGAGGCGCAGCCGAAGGCGAGCCGAACGGATAAATAATGCAGTAAAGAAGTAGCGGGTAAGGAGGGCAAGACCCATGTACGACACGTCACTGTGGCTGGGCGGAAAAGAGTTCAAGTCACGTCTCATCGTCGGGACCGGAAAGTACCCGTCGTTCGAGAACATGCGCGAAGCCATCGAGGCCTCGGGCGCTGAGATCGTCACGGTCGCGGTGCGAAGGGTGAGCCTGCCGGGGCAGGGGGAATCCCTGCTCGATTTCGTGGACCCCAAGAAGTACACCCTGCTGCCCAACACCGCGGGCTGCTACACCGCCGACGAGGCCGTCCGCACCTGCTATCTGGCCCGCGAGGCGGGCCTGGGCACCCTGGTCAAGCTCGAGGTCATCGGGGACTCGCGCACCCTGTTCCCCGACGTGATCGGGCTGCTGGAGGCGACCCGGACCCTGTCCCGCGAAGGCTTCACGGTCCTGCCGTACACGAATGACGACCCGGTCATGGCCAAGAAGCTCGAGGACGCCGGTGCGGCCGCGGTCATGCCGCTGGGGGCCCCGATCGGCTCCGGGCTCGGCATCCGCAACCCGTACAATATCAAGCTGATCCTGGAGGCGGTCACGGTTCCCGTGCTCGTGGACGCGGGCGTGGGCACGGCCTCGGACGCGGCCATCGCCATGGAGCTCGGCTGCGACGGCGTGCTGATGAACACCGCCATCGCGTCCGCCAAGGATCCGGTCGCCATGGCCACCGCCATGCGGCTGGCGATCGAGGCCGGCCGCCTCGCCTTCAAGGCCGGCCGGATCGGCAAGAAGCTCTACGCCACCGCGTCCTCCCCGCTGGAGGGCGTGCCCGAGTGGACCAGCTAGGCTTCTCCCTCTACCTGATCACCGACCGCGCGGCGGCGTCCCGGCCCCCGGCCGACGTGGTGGAGGAGTGTCTGGCCGCGGGCCTCCGCGCGGTGCAGCTCCGGGAGAAGGACCTCGAGGCGCGGGAGCTGCTCGCGCTGGCCGACACGCTCCGCGAAGCCACCCAGCGGCACGGCGCGCGGCTCATCGTGAACGACCGGACCGACGTGGCCCTGGCCGCCCGGGCCGACGGCGTCCAGCGCACGCACGCCTCGCTGCCGGTCGCCGCGCTGCGCGAGATCACGCCGGCCGGCTTCCTCGTGGGCGCGTCCGTCCATTCGGAGGCGGAGGCGCGGGACGCCACCGCGCAGGGCGCCGACTTCGTCGTCTTCGGACCGATCTACGACACCCCGTCCAAGCGGCGGTATGGCCCGCCCCAAGGTCTGGCCGCGCTCGAGGCCGTCGCGCGCGCGGTGGACCGCCCGGTCCTGGCGATTGGCGGGCTCACGCCGGAGCGCGTCGCCGAGGCGCTCGCGGCCGGCGCCGCGGGCGTCGCGGTGATCGGCGCCATCTACGCGGCCGCGCGGCCCGCGGATGCCACGAAGGCGTTCCTCGACGCCCTGGGGCGAGCCTGATGGCCGCGCCCTCGGTGGCGGTGATCGGCGGCGGCATCATCGGCTGCGCCACCGCGGCGGACCTGGCCCGGCGCGGCTGCCGCGTCACCCTGCTCGAGCGCGCGACGCCGGGCGCGGAGGCTTCGAGCGCGGCGGCCGGTCTGCTGTCCCCGCTCGGCCCATCGCCCGAGCCCGGCCCCTTCCACCGGCTGGCGATCGAGAGCTGGCGCCTCTACCCGCGCGTGGCGTCCGACCTCCGGGACCTGACCGGCGTGGACGTCGAGCACATGACCGCGGGCACGCTCTACCCGCTCCATTCCCCGCGCGAGATCGAGGCGGCCCGGCTTCGCGTCAGCTGGCCGCTGGCCGGCGAGTTCGGCATCGAGGTGGTGGAGGGGAGCGACCTGCGCGCGCTCGAGCCGGCGCTCTCCAAGGACGTGAGCGCGGCGCTCCTGATCCGCGGCGACCACTGGGTGAACAACCAACGCCTGGTGACCGCCTACGCGGCGGCCGCCGCGGCGCTGGGGGTCACGATCCGCACGGGCGCCGAGGTGAGCCGCATCCTGATCGAGAGCGGGCACGCCCGCGGGGTCCTCGTGGACGGCGACGCGATCCACGCCGACGCGGTGCTGCTGGCGGCGGGGGCCTGGTCGGGCGCGCTCGCCGACTCCGCCGGCCTCCGGCTCCCGGTCTCGCCCGTGCGCGGCCAGATGCTGGCGGTGAGCAATGTCCCGCCGGTGATCACCCGCGCCCTGCACGGCGACGACGTCTACGTGGTGCCGCGACCGTCGGGCGAGATCCTCATCGGCGCCACGGTGGAGCACGCGGGCTTCGTGCGGGCGGTGACGCCCGACGGGCTCGGCTCGCTCATCGCCGCCGCCGTCGGCCTCGTCCCCGAGATCGGCCGCCGGCCGGTCACCCGCTCGTGGTGCGGCTTCCGACCCTGGGTCCCCGACGGCCAGCCGGTGCTGGGGCCGTGGCCCGACGTGGCCGGCCTCTTCGCGGCCACCGCGCACTACCGCAACGGTATCCTCATGGCGCCGATCACCGCGGCCCTGCTGACCCGCTGCATCGTCGACGGCGAAACCCCGCCCTCGATCACTCCATTTCTCCCCGCCCGGTTTCTTTCCTAGGAGGCTCGCGTGCCGACAACCAAGCAAGACCTCAAGAACAACGTGTGCAAGGCCATCGACCGGAACGCCGAGCGCATCATCGGGCTCGGCGAGCGCATCCGACGCCACCCCGAGCTCGGGTTCAAGGAGTTCAAGACCGCGCGGCTGGCCGAGGAGACGTTCGGCGAGCTCGGGCTCAAGCCCCGAAGCGGCCTCGCGCTCACCGGCGTGCGGGCCGAGGTCGCGGGGGCCAAGGCCGGCCCGACCTTCGCGCTGCTGGGAGAGCTCGACGGCCTCGTGGTGGCGGGGCACCCGATCGCCGACCCCGAGACGGGCGCGGCCCACGCCTGCGGCCACAATGCCCAGATCGCGGGGCTCCTGGGGGCCGCGATGGGGCTCCGTGAGACGCGCGCCTTCGAGCATCTGGCCGGGCGCGTGGTCTTCTTCGCGGTGCCCGCGGAGGAGTACGGCGACGTGGAGTGGCGGGTGCAGCAGGCACGCGCGGGCCGCCTCGAGTTCCTGGGCGGCAAACCCGAGCTGCTGCGCCTCGGTCACTTCGATGACGTGGACCTCGCGATGATGATCCACACCACGTCCCAGCCCGACATGAAGAAGGCGGGAGTCGCCGCCTCCAACAACGGCTGCATCGTCAAGACGGTGCGCTACATCGGCCGCGCCTCTCACGCGGGCGGGGCCCCGCACATGGGGGTCAACGCGCTCTACGCCGCCAATATCGGCCTCTCCGCGATCAACGCGCTGCGGGAGACCTTCCGCGACGAGGACTCCATCCGGGTGCACCCGATCATCACCCACGGCGGGAGCCAGGTGAACGTGATCCCGGGCGAGGTCCGCCTCGAGACCTACGTCCGTGGCAAGACGGTGGACGCGATCCTCGACGCGAACCGGCGGGTGGACCGCGCGCTCCGGGCCGGGGCGCTGGCCCTCGGCGCCCGGGTGGAGATCGAGACGCTACCCGGCTACCTGCCGCTCTTCAACCACATGGGCATGGCGCAGCAGTTCGAGGCCAACGCGGCGGCGCTGCTGGGTGCCGACCAGGTGACCGAGTCCGGCCACCGCAGCGGCTCGACCGACATGGGCGATCTTTCTCATGTGATGCCGATTGTTCATCCCTATATGGGTGGGGCGGTGGGAGGCGGGCACGGCGCCGACTACGCGATCGCGGATCCGAAGCTCGCCTACGTGGAGCCGGCCAAGCAGCTCGCCCTGATGGCGGTGGAGCTGCTCTGGGACGACGCGGGCGCCGCGCGGCGCATCCTCGACACCTCGAAACCGCGGATGACCAAGACGGAGTACCTGAGCTTCCAGCGCGGCATCTCGAAGACCGAGCTCTATGACGGCTCGAAGTGACCCGCGGCTCGCGCGACATCCTCCGGACGTGGAAGCCGCGCATGACCAAGGAGGAGTACCTGGCCTTCCAGCGCGGCATCGCCCGGACCGAGCACTACGTTTCTCTCGGGTAAGTCGGCTCTTCCGGGAGTCCGTGGCCGGGGCGCCGGAGGCGTCGCCACAGGCGACGTGGGGGCCCCGGCGCGCCAACCGCGACGCCGTGCCGCGAGGCGATCGCGCAAGCCGCCGCGAGCAGCGCCCGCGGCGTGGCCCCCGCGAGGCAACCCCCCTCGCCCAGGGCGGCATCAAACATGATCCAGTCCTCCAACGCGCGCCGTGTCACCGGGTCGTCGCCTGCGGGACACCAGCAGGCGAGGGCATGCGCGATGGGCACCGGAGGATACGGCCCGCGGAGGTCCTCGTATTCACCGGTCAAGAGCGCGCGCAGCGTGCAGCGAAACTTGCGGACACCGACCGCCGGGCGTAGGAAGCGAGGCGAGAGGTGGAGATCGACCAGAACGGCCCGACCCGTCTTGCCCTCGACCATCACATTGCGGGGTGACAGGTCGCCCTTTCGCAGCCCGCGTCGGTACAGCGCCGACCAGCCCGCGAGAACATCGAGCACGATCCTGCTCGCGCGCGCCATTCCTCCCGCCCGGAAGGACTCGCTTGCCAGACACTCGAGCAGCGGAGCCCCGTCGACATAGTCCATGACGGTGTAGAGCACGCGTGCGGCCGCGCCCGTGGCGCCGTCAACCCGCAGGCACCCGGCGGCGTGAAACCGTACGAGATTCGGGTGGCGGGGCAGCAGGGCGACTGCCAGCTTCAGCGCAAGCCAGTTCCCGAGCGATACACGCTCCCGCGCCTTGGCCCGGAACGGATCCGGAATGCGGATGGCAACCCGCTCCCCGCTCGGCGACGTGGCCACGTAGAGGACCGCGACGTTACCGCGGGCAAACTGCCGGGGGGTGCCGTAGCCGAGAGCCGCGAGGCGGCGGGTCACCCCGGCGCGCCAGGCATCGAGGGCGGGATCGGGTCCACTGCCGGACCTCTCCGGACGCCAGGCGCTCAATCCCATCGCGACGTCCGGAACGCCAGCTCGGTGCGCGCGTCGGGATCTGCCTTCGCGCCGGCACGCACCCTCCTCGCGGCGGAGCTCTCGGCGATCAGCCTGGCGCCCTGGTCCGGGCGGTGGCGGCCGGACCGTCGCCGACCTCGAGACGCCCGCGCTCGATGCGAATCGGCGCCAGCGAACGGCCGGCGCAGGCGCGGCGTCGGGTCGAAGTTTCTCACGATCAGTCCACCAGGAGCGGGGGCAGGCGTACCCCCCGTAGGGCACCTCGTCGGCCCGGAAGGTTAGCGGCTGGCCCGGGGGGCCAGCCGCCAGCCGTGCCAAGAGTGCCGGGCTCGGCCACCCCGAGGCGCTCCACCGCGAGGGCGCCCACGTCCAGCAGCTCCACCACGCCCGTCGCGGCCAGCCGTCCCGGGTTCACCAGCACGTCGCGCGCGCGCAGCCGGACCGGCCCGATGCGCAGTGGCGGCTTGCGCCGGGCGAACTCGCCCACCAGGGCCGCGTCAGCCTGCAGCGTCACCGCGTCCACGTGCCCAGCGAGAACACCACGAAGGGCGCGGTCGCGAACAGGAGCGAGGCGAGCAGGCCCGCCTCGGCATCGATCAGGCAGCGCCCGAGCGCGAAGAGGGCCAGCGCGCCCGCCACTAGGAAGCCCCACATGACGCTCTGGGCGGTCAGGGGCACGATCGACAACGCGAAGTAGAGCAGGCCGGCAAGCGCGACCCCGCGACGCGCGGTCATGGATCGGCGCGCCTGGCCAACAGCAGGTCGCGAGGCCGAAAAGCGCCGACGCCCACCGCAGCAGGGGTGCGGCCGGCGGAAACAGCATGGTGGAGGAGTAGGTCAGCACGTCGAGCAAGCACACCGCGTCGCAGCGGATAGGAGACATCGAGCCCGTTCCCAGTCGGCTCCGTCAAGAGTGTGATGCTCCTCCTCGACGGTGCCCGATGATACCACGGGCACCGGTCCGCGGCGAAAGAGAGGGCGCGCATTCCTCGGCGAGCGCCTCAAGCGTTGCCTGGGAGACCTGCGCGATGTACCTTCGGGCGAGTGGATCGGACCTCTACTCTTCTATTCTTCCTCTCCCCGCAGCCCAGCGGGCGGAGTGAGGGCTAACGGACATCACCACCGTGTACGGCAAGTCCGGAGTCGAGCACCCGCGGCGCATCGTCTGCCTGACCGCCGAGCTCGTGGAGATCTGCTACGCACTCGGGCGAGCGCGTGGTCGGCGTGCCCGGCACCGCGCGGCGGCCCGCGGAGGCGGCGGCCAAGGCACGGGTCGGCGGCTTCTCCACATTGAAGCCGCGGATGACCAAGACCGAGTACCTGAGCTTCCAGCGCGGCATCTCGAAGACCGAGTTCTATGACGGCTCGAGTGCCCCCCGGCTCCCTCGCTCCGGTCGATTTTGATACGCGCCTCTTTACACGGATCTCACTTCGGACGCATCCTACCGGAGACTCGCGGGCTCGCTCGGCTCAGGCTCGCGGGTCGACACACCGAAGTGTCCCGTCGACTCGGGTCGTGGCATCTGTGGCGGTCTCCCCGGAGCATCGGTCTCGCGGAGTGGAGTCTATAGTGGCGCATGGTCAGTCGCCGGCCTTGGCCGACACGGATGCGGTGGCCCTCGCGCGCGTCAGAGCCAAGGTCCCCAACCTCCTGGAGTCCTACCCGCTCGAACGATACCTGGCCCTGCTGGATTCGGAAGGCGGCTACGGCGGGTACTCCCGAGTTCCCAAGAGCGTGGAATCGCTGTGTGTCGAGATTCAACACCGTCACGGCACGCGGGTCCTGGAGGACTACCATCGTCTGCTCCTGCTGACTCTCGTCCGGGACTTTGACGAACGCCTAGCCGGTCGCCGCTACCCTCCCTCGGTGCTCGCGCTGTACCGAACGTATCGCCGCCATCGTGGCGCGCCTTCACACGAATCCGCGCGGGTTCTATCTTCACCAGAACGATCTGTTCGCCAAAGATCTCGCGGTGTGTCGCCAGAAGCTGCTCCCGTGCGGATCTCAGCTCGTCGATACTCACTCGGGAGTCCCCCGGAGGTTCCCGTGGAAGGGAGGTGTCCGGCAGTTCCTTCGCCTATCGGCTTTCGTCGGCCGGACCCTCGGCGGCTGGCGGCCGCTCTATGAGATGCACATGGACCTCCGGTTCGACCCTCAGCTCGACACGGTGAGCCCCGGCTCGCCTTCCTCAGAACTCTCCCGGAGGCCAACGGGGTCCAGGTCTTCTATCAGGGCGTCGACGCGGCGAGCACGAGCAGCGCGCTCGCCAACTCCCGTCAACGCCAGGACCTGTATCGCGAGGGCCGCTACCGTCCCCGAAACTACTTGCTGATCTGGAGTCGCGACGATCCGATCAAGTGGTCGCGCGCCCAAGGAGGCTGACATCACGACTCGCCTTCGGCGGGGACTGAAGCGGGTGCTGCTACAGAGCGCCAAGAAGAGCGGAGCTCTCGGCCTCTCTCGGGCGATGACCGCGCGGGGCCTTCGAATCCTCTGCTATCACGGGATCTCGCTCCTCGACGAGCATGAGTTCCGGGGCCAGCTGTTCATGCGCCCCGAGCTCTTCCGCCGGCGCATGACCCTCCTCGCGGCCCGAGGCTTTCGCGTCATATCCCTGGCCGCGGCCGCCGAAGCCCTGCAGCAGGGAACGCTGCCGGACCGTTCGGTGGTCTTGACGTTCGACGATGGCTGGTACGGCACCTACCGGCACGCGCTCCCGGTCCTGCGGGAGCTCGGGATGCCCGCCACGATCTACGTGACCACCTACTACGCGGCCCGCGGGACCGCCGTCTTCGAGGTCGCGGTGAGCTACCTGCTCTGGCGCACCCGGCTGGCCCAGATCGATCTGTCCACCCTGGGCGGGGCCCTGACCGGTCGCTACGACCTGCGGAACCAATCTGACCGGAACCGCGTGGCGCACGCGATCTCGACCCACGGCGACGCCAATCTCTCGGCCAAGGAGCGTCAGGATCTCCTTCGCCACCTCGCGGTGCTCCTGCACATCGATCCGGACCTCCTGGAGTCCGGACGCCTGTGTCGGCTGATGACCCGGGAGGAGCTCGCCGACGCGGCTTCCGCCGGCTTCGACATCCAGCTCCACACCCACCGCCATCTTCTCTCGACGGACGATCGGGCCGGCGTGATACGCGAGATCACCGACAATCGGATCGCCCTCGATGGCATCGGGCGGCGGCCCCTGACCCATCTCGCCTACCCCGGCGGGGTATGGCACCCGCGGATCCTTCCCTGGCTCGGCGAGCTCGGCGTCGAAACCGCCACCACGACCGAACCGGGCCTCAACTATCCGCATACCGGCCGCCTGAACCTCGGCCGCTTTTTGGATGGAGAGAACATCGCCCCGATCGAGTTCGAGGCGGAGCTGGACGGCGCCCTCGATATACTGCGCCGGCTGCGATCTGGCTGGCGTCTGCCCTTCGCATGAGACACGCGCGAACCGGCGATGACTCGTAGCGAGGTCATCGCGAGCATCGTCGAGCACGCTCGACAGGCCCTGGTGCCCTACAAGGTTCCGCGAATCGTCCGCTTCGTCGATGCGATCGCCTACTCGTCCGCCGGCAAGAAGTCGAGACAGTCGTGACCGAGAACGCGGAGTGCGTGGTCGTGTCGGGCGGCAGTAGAGGCCTGGGCCTGGCCATCGTCCGCGACCTGCCGGGGCACGGCTACCGGGTCGCGACGTGTAGTCGCGGCACCAGCGCCGACCTGGACGCCTTGCGGGAAGCGGTGGGGGAGAAGCGCCTCTACTGGCGCGCGTGCCAGATCGAGCTGGAGCGAGAGGTGGCCGATTTCTTCTCTGACGTCGAGCGGTGGGCCGGGGCGGACGGACTGTACGCCCTGATCAACAATGCGGCCATCGCGCGCGACGGCATCTTCGCGACGTTTCCCGCCGTGGAGTCCGAACGTATCGTCGCGGTCAATCTCATGGGGGCTCTCCGGATGTCCCGGTTCATGCTGCGCGGCCTTCTCCGCCACAAGCAGGGCGGGCGCATCGTCAATATCAGCTCCCTCATCGGGTCCCGGGGCTACATCGGACTGGCCGCGTACTCGGCGTCCAAGGCGGGACTGGACGGCTTCACCCGGGCCCTCGCGCGTGAGGTCGGGCGTCGGCAGATCACGGTCAACTCGGTGGCCCCCGGGTACCTGGAAACCGAGATGTCCGCGCGCCTGGAGCGACAGCAGAAAGACCAGATCGTGAACCGGACGCCACTCGGCCGCCTCGGTCGGGTCGAGGACGTGGTCCCGGTCGTGCGCTTTCTGTTGAGCCCAAAGGCCGGCTTCGTGACCGGGCAAACGATAGTCGTCGATGGGGGAATCAGGGTCTGAGTCGAGACGTGACCCCGCGCCGAGCCGGCCGCTCTTCCGTCTGCTATTGTCCAGGAGGGCCATGTACGGCAAGTCCCCGGTCGAGTTCCCGCGCCGCATCGTCTGCCTGACCGCCGAGCACGTCGAGATCTGCTACGCGCTCGGGGCGGGCGACCGGGTGGTGGGCGTGCCCGGCACCGCGCGGCGGCCCGCGGAGGCGGCGGCCAAGCCGCGCGTCGGCGGCTTCACGACCTTCCGCGTCGACCGGATCCTCGATCTCCAGCCGGATCTGATCCTGGCCTTCTCGGATCTGCAGGCCGACATCAGCGCGGAGCTGATCCGGGCCGGGCTGCCGGTGTTCTGCGCCAACCCGCGCTCGGTGGACGAGGTGATGGGGACCATCCTCACGGTGGGCGGCCTGCTCGGGGCCGAGCCCGCGGCGCGCGCCCTGGTCCTCGACATGCGCGACGAGATCACCCAGGTGCGCGAGTTCTCGCGGGTGTGGCCCGACCGGCCGCGGGTCTACTTCGAGGAGTGGCCCGAGCCCCTCATCGCGGGCATCCGCTGGGTGTCGGAGCTGATCGAGCTGGCGGGCGGACGCGACGTGTTCGCCGATCTCCGGGACCGGAAGGGCGCGCGCGAGCGGGTGGTCGATCCCGACGAGGTCGTCCGCCGGGATCCGCAGCTGATCGTCGCGTCCTGGTGCGGCAAGCCCGCCGATCTCGACGCGATCGCGGCCCGCCCGGGCTGGGACCGGATCAGCGCGGTGCGGGGCCGCCGGGTCCACGAGATGGACGGGGCCGACATCCTGAGTCCGGGCCCATCGCTGCTGATCGGCTTGCGGCGGCTGCACGAGCTGGTGCAGGAGGCCCTCGACGCGCGCGACTGATCGGAAGCCGCGCCGGAGCGCGACGCGGGCAAGGCGTGGACACATCTGCGATAATCGAAACAGTCGCGTCGCGAGCCAGGCGCCGGAGCGAGCACTAAAGATGGGGGTCCCTCCGGGAGCCGATGCTAGGATGAAGCCCCTTTGAGACCGCCAAGGAGACGGCAATGCTAGCGCGCCCCGAGCGCTTTTTCGCAGACCGGTTCGGCCTCAACGCGGGGACCATGGAGCGGCTGCTCGGCTCGACCCTGGCCGGGCGCGTGGACCACGCGGATCTCTTCCTCGAGTACCGGATCAGCGAGGAGCTGGTGCTGGAGGAGGGCGCGGTGAAGAAGGCGGCCCGGCACGTGAGCCAGGGGGCCGGGCTCCGGGCCCAGTCCGGCGAGCGCACCGGCTACGCCCACACCGACGACCTGGCCCTGCCGAACCTCGAGGAGGCGGCGCGCCAGGCGCGCGCGATCGCGGACCGCGCCTCCACCTCGGCGGTGGTCGCGGTGGGCGGAGACGGCCCGCCCCACGATCTCTACTCGCTGGCCGAGCCTCCCACCGCGGCCGATCTGGACCGCAAGCTCAAGCTGCTGGGTCGCATGGACGCGGAGGCCCGCGGCCTCGATCCGCGGGTGCGTCAGGTCATCGCCACCCTCGGCAGCGAGGAAGTGGTGGTGATGATCGCGACGCCGTCCGGGTGGACGGTGGGCGACGTGCGCCCGCTGACCCGGCTCAATATCACGGTGATCGTGGAGGACGGGGCCAAGCGCGAGATCGGCAGCTTCGGCGGGGGCGGGCGGGTGGCCTTCGACTTCTTCCTCGAGCAGGACCGCTGGAAGCGCTTCACCGGCGAGGCGGTGCGCCAGGCCCTCATGAAGCTCGACGCGGTGGACGC
>Ga0187892_10005547_pt1 | contig 19726 bp, 18 predicted proteins | sample MA1701073metaG_FD_139345 | JGI IMG/M metagenome (GOLD analysis project Ga0187892, IMG submission 139345) | Bio-ooze microbial communities from a basaltic lava cave in the Kipuka Kanohina Cave System on the Island of Hawaii, USA - MA170107-3 metaG ...
GAGCACTGCAACCGCCTTCGAAACGAAGTCAGGGCGTCGAGCATCGAGATCCTCGGGCGTTGCCTGCGGCAACGCTTGGGAGCATACGCACCCTTGACTCGCGGGGCCTCATAAGTGTTAGGTGCCGTCTGACCGCCTCTCCACGCGCGACGTCATGGACTTGGCTGCGAACCGGCCTCTCGCAGGTCCGCCCTATCAGGAGTAGCGTATCCAGTTGCGGTTCAACCTGACAACACGCACTCGAGCACAGCTGCACGACAGCAGCACGGGCCTGCCGCACGGCGCTTGGTTCCTAGAAACACGGCACACGCTTGATCTCGTCAGCACCGCAAAGCTCGTGCTGAAACGACTCGAACTTACAGTTCCTCCAAGTTTCATTTGCGACGGGTCCACCGTCGTGGGCTCTGCCTCACATGGAAGCATCAGAGAACAACGATGCGTTTCGGGTCGACGATGTAGAAAAGTGGCTCTTCGCTGTTTCATGTGGGTGACAGTCCAAGGTCGAGTTTCCCGGCGATGAGATAGACGATGGCGATGAGGTTGCGAGTGCTGCGGTAACCGCGCGCCTTCGCCTTGGCGGCCTGGATGAGGCTGTTGATGCCTTCGAGGACGCCATTGCTGATGCAGGTCTCGAACCAGTTGAGCACGCCGTGCCAGTGCTTGCGAATGGTCCTGGCCACGTGGATCATCGGCTCGAGTCGACTGTGTGTGGCCCAGTAGTACCACTCCCGGAGCAGAGCTTCTGCGCGGTGACGAGACGCGATCCAGACGTCCTGGAAGGCGAGCTTCAGGTGATACGCACGCACGGTCTTGAGATGGCGGCGGGGCAGGTGAAGCCGGTCGGAGATCTCGATCTGCTTCACCGTGAGCTGTTCCGGATTCTTTACCCAGACGTAGCGGCTGCCCTTGAGCTCGGGCCGCCCCCGCTGCTCCTGACGGCGGACTTCATCTACCGCCTCGTTGATCAGCTTCATGACGTGAAACCTGTCGAAGGTGAGGCGGGCCATGGGGAAATGCTGGTCCAGCCCCTTCAGGTAGGCCGGCGACATGTCCAGACAGAACTCCTCGATCGCTTCCGCCCCAGACCCGTGCGTTTCCAGATCCTCGCGAAACGCCCCCAGCGTGGAGGCATGACGACCTTCCGTGGCAAAGAGCAGCTTCGGCGTCTCCAGATCCACGAACAGCGTGATGTAGTTGTGTCCGCGCTTGCTCGCCGTCTCATCCACGCCCACCGGACGAACCGCCGAGAAATCCGCTCGCTCGCGCGCCTCTTCGACGTAGTAGTGCACGATCCGCCACAGCCGCGTGTCGTGCTCCTTCAGCAGCCGCGCCGCCGCATTCACCGGCATCTCCTTCACCAGCGCCAGCACGATCGCCTCGAACAGCAACGTGAAACCGCTTCCCGGCCGCGCCCACGGCACCTCGATCTGCTTCACGCCGCAGCGCCCACACGTCACGCGCGGCACGCGCGCGTGCAGGTACGCTTCGTACTGGAGGAAATTCAGGTGTCGCCACTGCTTCTCGCTCGTGTCGTACGCCTTGCAGCCCGGCTGGTCACACTCAGGACACGCGAACGTGCCCCCCGTTTCGAAGTCCAGGATCAGGTCCAGACGCCCCCGCTCCACGTCGAACCTCGACTGCGCTACGAACCACGGCTTCGGCAGGGCCAGCGCCTGCTGGAACAGCTGCACGTCACGCACAGGCTTGCTCACCTCGCCCGGTCCCTCCCCCGATTCCCTTCCGCCTGTCTCCCGGAGCGTGACCGGGCGTCTGCCTCGATGCACAGGCGGCCGTGGCAAAGCCACCGCAAGAACGTAGCTGACCGAGGAGACTACCGCACAGCCCCAACGCTTCACGCAACTATCACGCACACGCCGCGGCTACCCACTCAGAACAGCGAGGAGGCAGTAAATCTCGATCTGATTGAGCCAGCTGGCGTGCTTGGGCAGGTGGACGAGTTTGAGGTTGTCGTGTCGGCTTTGCAGTCGGTTGACGGCACGCGGTCCTCGGTGGATGGTCCCCCCGTCGACGATCCAGAAGACGCGCCGGGCGGATCGATACGGCTCTTGACTCAACACTCGGGCAACCAGGGTGTCGAAGGCGCGGATGGAGATCTTGTTGACAACGTCACCGAAGAGTCGCGCCCGGTGCACGTCCCAGGCGGCGATGTAGGCACAGACGCCGTGACGCCGATACTCGTGCTCGACGCGAATCGACCGGCCCGGACCGGGCGGGAGGATGGGATGACAGCGGGTGCGGATCGGGATCTGCGTCTTCTCGTCGGCGCTGAGGACGAATTCGTCGTCCGCTGCGCCCTTTCCAGCGTCGGTGGTAGAGATCGAGTACAGGACCGGCTTTGGAGGCGAAGTCGGGGTCCCGAGGAAAAATCCAGCTCCGTCGGCTCCACGGACGCAGAGCGTCCTCCTGAAGCCAACGCCAGATTGTGATGCCACTGATCTCGGCTACGATGCCGGCAGCCAACACATAGCGACGCAACTCAGCGCGGCTGAAGCGCGAGAGCGGCAGCCCCAACCTGGCGGGCAGCTCACACGCCAGTGCCTTCACCTCGGCGACGACGCGAGGGGGAAAAAGCAGAGGGACGACCTCTGCGGGGACGCTCCTCCAACCCCGCCAGGCGTTCTCGGAAGAAGCGCTTCCGCCATTTGCTCACGATCGGCCGCGGCAAATCGAGGCGCTCCCCGATCTCCTTGTTCTCCAGCCCATCGGCAGCGAGGAGGATGATCCTGGCTCGAACTACGTCTCTATACGGTAACGTATATTGCCAGCTCCGCGCTTCCAGCTCACGGCGCTCCTTCGGTGACAACCTGATCTCGTACGGGCTCTTTCGTGGCATGGCTCCCTCCGGTTCCAAGGGAATATGCCATACGCGACCCCGCCACGTCCAGAAATATACGTATCTGTATTTATGTTGCCCAGGACTAGTCGGAGGCCCTGAGTCGCGACGGGCTGGCTCGGGGAGGAGATCCATTGCTGGATAGTGTCGATTCTGTCGGCCATACCCCTACAAATGGCAAACCGCGCTCCAGACGCGCACCTTGCGTGTAAGCGCGCAGATCCTTGTACTGGAATGGGTTACAGACCGCAGTCGGTCGGTCCGGCGCGATTCGCCGCCGGCGATTCTTTCACCGTGAAAGGCAGACCGACATTCTGAAAGCCGACTGGGAACGCCACGGCCCCTTTGGCGCGTTCGCGGCGATCACTCGACGCATACCAGAAAGTCCGTTCCCTCCCATCGCCCCGCTTCGGGCCAAAAGCAGGTGAGGTCGACCCGGCCGCCATGACACAGGTGAACCGTGTCGAGGTCTGCCACATGCACCCCCAGCGTCGCGTCGCGGGTCGGAGTGTCGTGGACCGTCCTCCAGCCATCGACGCTCCAATGCACAACCGCGGGCGCGAGCGTCTCGATCCGGAGCGTCCTGCCGGGCGACATGGTGCGGATCTTGTGATTGAAACGCCAGACGACAAGGGACGACGTGGCCTTGTTGACGAGGTAACGTTCGACGGTTTGTGGTGGCCGGTCGAAGATCTCGCCGTCGCGCAACGATCGACGCAACTTGACGTACTCGGCATGTGCCCAGACGAGCGGCATCGCGGACCCGGACGGATGGCCGATGGACAACTCGCGGTCAGGAATGTCGGCGCTGTCCCATACCTGCTCGGGAAGGAGACCGCTCTCGCCCGCAAGCGCCTCCATCGCTTCGGCGAGCTGGCCAGCCACGCCGGCACGGCCAGCGGCGAGTTCGTAGTGGCCCCGCTCGCCGGTCAGGAGCGGCCAGCCACGACCGATTCCTGTGCCGTCGAATGGTCCGCCATCGGCATGTTCGCCGTATCCATCCCCTTGATATCGATGCCAGACAGGGCCTCGCGGCGTCTCCACCTTGAGCGTCGCGTCGATCACCTTCACGGTGTTCAGGATGCGCGCGTCGTCCGGAGCGCGGAGTCCGAAGCGGACCAACGCCAGCGCATCGAGACTGACCATCAACGCCGCTGGTCCGGTGGATGGGTCCGGCGGCCGGTTCTTGATCGGGACGAATCCGAGGCGCGGCGATGAGGCATCCGCTCGATCGGGCTCGGACACGCGAACGTAATAGCCGTCAACACCGTGCCGTTCGGCGAGCTCGGTTCCCGCGACATATAGCCACCGTTCAATTCTCTCGTTCCAGGCGTCGGCGGTCTCGAGCAAATAGGTTGCCGTGGCTTCCTCGCCGGCGGCCTGCGCCAACTCCGCGGCGACCACCAGCGCCGCCACCTCGGTCGCAACCGTAAATGGCGCATAGCCCGGCTGCTCCTCCCAGCGATCCTGCGGACTCACCGGTCCGTTGCGGACGAGGAAGGCAGCCGCGCGGCGGACCATTGGCCAGAGTGCGCCCCGTTCACTGACGTCGATCACATCCTCCCGATACGCGAGATCGACAAGCAGGATGGGGAGCGCTGTTTCGTCCATCTGAATGCCGTGCCAGTACGGCGTGCCGTCGAGCCACATGTTCTGCGACCAGTGCCCGTCGGCCTCCTGAGTCACCTGGAGGTATCGCATGACTCGCCGGACGTGTTCGTGCGCGCCAATCGCGATGAAGCCCCCGGCCGTTTCCACGAGGTCTCGTGGCCACACGAGGTGATAACCGCCCAGATCGTCGTCGGGCTTGGAGAACCCCCAGGGGATCGAGAGGCTGGCGATGATCCCGCCTTCGACACGCTTGGATTCGTGCGTTCGCATGAGTGCGGCACTGATCTGATAGAGCCGGCTCTCGTCTTCCGGAGGTACCTTGCCGTTGAGCCGCGCATGCCAGGCGTGCCAGCCTCGGATATACGCGCCTTGCACATCGTCGAAGTTCTCCAACAGGCTGATCAGCGCGTACTGACCCGCTTCCATCGCCGTCGGGCCGAAACCAAGGGCCATGATGAACGCCCCGTCCGACGACGCCAGGTCGATTTCTCCAGTAACCGCGACGTTCCCGTTCTCGGCGCGCGTGTAGAGCTGATTCAGTCGCTTGTTGGTATGCAGGTCCTGCCACCCGTCGGACACGCCGACGATCCGACGGATCTGGCGAGCCAAGGAGCAGTGCTCGCGAGCGCCAGCGCGTGGTGGTCACGCTCGGCGAACAGCATCGGCCTGCCCTTGTAGTCACCCACCCACGCCGTGTTGCCGCCGCCTCGATTCGCAAGGTGTGGGGCCAACAGCACGTACAACCGAAAGTCGGTGAGCGGGCCCTTGAGCGGCACGAATCGGACCCGTTGGAGCACGACGTCCCGCCAGGGATCGGTGAGCACCTCCTTCTCGATGCGATACCGCCCATCAAGTGCGGTATTGCGAATCCGATAGGCAGGAATTCCTGGCTCTACCTGTGATGTTTCGGAGCGGGTGTCCCGCTTCTCCTCTGAGAAGTAGCCCTGGCCGTCGGTGACGATGAACCCGAGGTCGCGTGTACAGGCGTGGTCGATGCGCGGATAGTAGACCTCGTTGAGGATTCCGTGGCTCAGCGTGAACCAGACGCGACTGTCGCGGCTCACCGCGGTGCCGACACCAGTTTTCGCGCTGGATGTCCACCGCGCTGGGATGCCGGGCCAGCCGGGAGCAAACGTATCCGGAACGTCGGACATTCGCGCCTCCAATGAGCACGGGCGAATCGAACTGCCGCGCGCCTTCATTGCCCCTGTCGCACCTGCGCGCAGCTCGCTCCCATGGCGGTGAGCGCCACGTCGCCGCTTCCAGACGCGACGACACCGTATTGGGAGGCAAACAACACGCCGGAGACACTTGCTCCGTGGACCGCCCCGAAGGGGAATGACTGGAACTCCTTGCGGCAGCTGCGCCGCACGCGGGGCAGAGACCATGCTGAAAGACCGTGCCTCATTCCGAAAGGCGTGACGAGCATCGCCCGCCTTGGCCTTCCCCGTAGCTGCGTCGTCACGAGGTTGGCGCAACCGTGGGCGAGGACAGGTCCGGGTTGTGCCACGGGCCATCAGCGCCAATGACCCCGTTGGCTTCAGTTGGTCCCCAGGTACCGGAGTCGTACTCGTGAACCGGCGTTGCATCGCCGAGGATCGGGTCTACGATCTGCCACGCGGCCTCGACGGAATCCTGGCGGACGAAGAGCATCGCGTCTCCACGGATCGCATCTCTGAGCAGCCGCTCGTAGGGACTCATTTCGTCGCCGCTCGCATGACGCACGACCAGCTCCACGTGCTCGCCGACCATGGATTCTCCCGGCACCTTGACTCGTGCTCCCAGTGAAATCGATACGTCTGGACTGAGCCGAAAGCGAACGTGCTCCCTGTCGCCAAAGGACACCGGATCGAATACATCCTGTGGTGGGCGCTTCAGCGTCACGTGTAGTTCCGTGGCCGTCAGGGGCAATTGTTTGCCGGTGCGGATGTAGAACGGAACGCCGGCCCATCGCCATGAGTCGATGTACAGCCGCATTGCTGCGAACGTCTCGACCGTCGAATCGGCAGCCACGCCCTCCTGGGCGCGGTAGCCGCGAAACTGTCCACGCACCACGTCGCCCACAGTCAGCGGTCGCATGGCGCGAAACGCGCGATGCTTCTCGTCCCGGACGGCGTCGACATGATGTCCGATGGGTGCCTCCATGGTGAGCAGCGCGACAACCTGCAGGAGGTGGTTCTGCACGACGTCTCTGATCGCTCCGACCTCTTCGTAGAAGCGTCCGCGGCCATCAACGCCGAACGCCTCGGCCATGGTGACCTGGACGCTCTGAATGTATTGCCGGTTCCAGATGGGCTCGAGAAACGAATTGGCGAAGCGGAAATAAAGCAGGTTCTGGACCGGTTCCTTCCCAAGGAAATGATCGATCCGGAAAATGGCCGACTCCGGGAAACACGCACGGAGGGCCTGGTTGAGCGCCTGAGCGGAGGCGAGGTCGCGGCCGAATGGCTTCTCGACGACCACGCGGGCTCCCTGATGGCACCGCGCAGCAGCCAGTCCCTGGGCGACGGTGGCGAACATGTCTGGCGGAACGGCGAGGTAATACAGTGGGCGAGAGGATCCGTCCAACGCTCGCCGCAAGCGCAGGAACGTCTCCGGCTCGCGGTAATCGCCGTTGACGTACTGCAGGCGCGACGACAGGGTCGAGAAGGCGCGCGGGTCCACGCCACCGTGGCTCTCGAGGCTCTCGCGCGCGCGAGATCGAAGGGCGTCAATGCCTGTCGCCGACCTCGCGACCCCGATGATCGGCATGTCGAAAACACCACGCCTGATGAGCGCCTGAAGGGCCGGGAAGATTTGCCGATACGCGAGGTCTCCCGTCGCCCCGAAAAAGACGAAAGCGTCAGTCACATCGTGCGCCATCGTCAATGTCATCCTTCGCGGGGAGGCATCCTCTGCACGATCGTCTTCGCCGTCTCGGCGACATGTTCGGGTGTAAAGCCGAACGCGTACATGAGGGTCGGACCGGGCGCAGACGCTCCAAAACGATTGACGCCGATGGTCGCACCGTCCGCACCAACGTAGCGCTCCCATCCAAGGGACGATGCCGCCTCGATACTCACTCGGGCACGAACGCTCGGCGGAAGAACCGTGTCCCGGTACGACTGCGGCTGAAGGTCGAACAGCTCCCACGAGGGCATCGAGACGACACGGCTGCGAATGCCTTCCTTCGTGAGGAGCTGGTGGGCCTCGAGCGCAACAGACACTTCAGAACCAGTGGCAATGAGGATCACCGAAGGCGCGGACCCGTCTGCGTCCGCGAGGACGTAGGCACCCCGTGCGAGCCCTGACGCGGATGCGTACTGCTTTCTGTCGATGACCGGAACCTTCTGGCGAGTCAGCACGATCCCCACCCGGGCCCTCCGAATGGGCAAGGGCGACGCGCCAGGCCTCGACGGTTTCGGCGAAGTCGCTCGGTCGGAGGACGATCAAGTTCGGAACCGCTTGCAGAGCCGCCAGTTGCTCGATGGGCTGATGAGTCGGGCCGTCCTCGCCGAGCGCGAGGCTGTCATGGGTCCAGATATAGATCACTCGTGCCCGACTCAACGCGGCCGAGTCGGATGCTCGGCCGCATATAGTCCGAGAACGACAGAAACGTGGCGCCGAACGGGCGCAATCCACCGTGAAGCGCCATACCCGTCATGACGGCAGCCATCGCATGCTCGCGCACGCCGAAGTGGATGTTTCGGCTGCATACCCCCAGACACCACCAGCGGTTCCTTGTGTCGGAATGTCGCCAGGCTGGGCGACGAGAAGGCTCTGGAAGTGTCCGAACCCTTTCAACGTGGTCCGTGTCGAAGGGTCGAGATCCGCGGACCCTCCGACCAGGTTTGTAACCACGCTCGCCAAGGCGTTGATGACATGGTCGCCGGCGTCGCGTGTGGCGATTTCCGTGTGGTCGACGAAATTCGGCAAGTGTGCCTCCCAGTCATCGGGCAGCCGACCGGCGATGGCCCGATCAAACTGATCTGCCATGGCGGGGTGCCCGACCCTGTATGCATCAGCGTGGCGACGCCATTCGGCCTCATGATCGGCGCCCCGCTCGACAGATCGGAACTCGCGAAGGGCTTCTTCCGGTACGTGAAACGACGGATCCTCAGGCCACCCGAGAGCACGCTTCGTCAGGCGGACTTCTTCGACACCGAGCGGCTCGCCATGCGCCTGGAAGGTGTCCTGCTTGTGAGGACTGCCGTAACCGATGTGCGTCCGAGCGACAACCAGCGAGGGGCGGTCTTCGACGGCCCGCGCGGCAGCCAGCGCAGCGTCCACCGCTGCCCTGTCGTGGCCGTCGATCTGCTGAACATGCCAGCCATAGGATTCGAAGCGCGTGCCGACGTCCTCCGAGAACGTCAGGTTCGTCGTGGCGGACAGCGTGATGCGGTTGGCATCATAGAGAACGATCAGGCGCCGGAGACGCAATGTGCCCGCCAGGGACGCTGCCTCTGATGTGACGCCTTCCATCATGTCGCCATCGCTGGCGAGGACGTACGTCCAATGGTTCACGAGAGCGCCTTCGCTCTGGCAATCAAACCTCGCGGCCAACCATCGTTTCCGCGATCGCCAGTCCGACACCGTTCGCAAACCCCTGACCGAGAGGTCCGGTGGTGACCTCGACCCCGGGCGTGCATCCGCGCTCAGGATGGCCCGGTGTTCTGCTCTTCCACTGACGAAACTGCTACAGGTCTTCAATCGTGAGGTCGTACCCGGTCAGGAACAGCAAGCTGTAGAGGAGCATGCTGCCGTGCCCAGCCGGGAGCATGAACCGGTCGCGGTCCGGCCATGCAGGGTTCCTGGGATTGTGACGCAGGTGTCGCATCCACAGCACGTACACCATGGTCGCCGCGCCCATAGGTAGGCCTGGGTGACCCGAATTCGCCCGTTGGACGGCATCAACCGACAGCATGCGGATCGTGTTGACGCACAGCGCATCGAGCGACTCTCTCCTCACGGCAGTTGACCTCCGGCGGCCTCTTTGTCCACCCACCAGATGACCGCCCCCTCCGCCAGCCGAATGCGAGCTGCGGGGTACAGTTGGTCGTCGGGAGCATCACCGACCACGTGACGCAACGCCTGCGCCTTGTTCGACCCGCTCACGAGAACGTAGATGTTGCTGGCAGCAGTCAGTGCAGGCCACGTGAGGGTGAGACGTGTGGGAGGGTCGGCCGGAGCCGACACGGCACTGACCCAGCGCGTCGACTCCGCCAACACCGGGGACCCTGGAAAGAGGGAAGCGGTGTGTCCCTCTGGTCCGAGACCGAGAAGAACGAGATCGAAGCACGGTCGCTCGCCAGCAAAGAACGTTCTCAACGTGGTTTCGTAGTCTCGTGCCGCAGCGTCCGGTGAAGCGAAATGAGTCGACATCGGATGGACATTCGCCGTGGGACACGGGACGTGATCGAGGAGCGTCTCCTTCGCCATCCGGTAGTTGCTCTTGGCGTCGATGAGGGGCACGTAACGCTCGTCTCCCCAGAAGACCTGTATCAGGGACCACGGAATCTCTTGCTTGAAGCGCGATGCCAGCAGCCCGTAGAGCGCGCGCGGAGTGCTCCCGCCCGCCAACACCAGGGAACATCGGCCCCGGCCTCGCGCTGCCTCACTGATGGCCCTCACGGCGGCTTCGCCCGCCCGAAGACTCAATTCGCTGATGTCGGCGCAGACTCGGACATCCGGCTTCACGATTGGCTCCGATACCCGAGCGTAGCGGACCACTGTTCGTCGCGGTCGGGCGCGTCGCCAAGAACGAATCGTTCGATCGCACGTGCGAAGCCTTCGTCGGTATTAGACGACGTCACAAACGTGGCGGCGCGCTGGACTTCGTCGTTCGCGTTCGCCATCGCGATGCTCACACCGCTGCGCGCGAACATGAGCACGTCACTTGGCATGTCCCCGATGGTCGCTATTTGCGCGGTCGGGATGCCCAACCACTCGGACAGGGCGCTGACCACCTCGCCCTTGTTGGCCTTCGGATGAGTGACGTCGAGGTAGTACGGCTGCGAAAGGGCCGCCGATACCGGTTGGCCGCTTCTATGGCGGATCTCTTCGAGGCAGCGGGTCATCGACTCTGCGTCGTCGGTCACGCCGACGATCTTGCTGATCCAACCTTGCACGTCATCGAACGCCGATATGACGACTGGGTCGTACTTGACGGTCCACACCTCGCGATCGCATGCGGTCCGTGACGCGACTTCACGTACCAGTCGTTGTCCGTGTAGAGCCACACGTCGAGTCCGCCCCTCGTCATGATGTCGATCACCGACGTCGCGGCTTCGCGTGATATCACGTGTCGGCGAAGGACCGAGAGATCCGGCCGGACGAACAGCCCACCGTTGAATGCCGCGATCGGAGACTGCACTTGGAGCTCGTCGATGAGTGGCTTCATCCCCCTTGGCGGTCGTCCGCTGGTGATGGTGAATGCAAGATCCGCCTTCATGATTTGCCGAACAGCCGCACGCGCACGTGGGGTCACGACCTTGTCGGGTGTCACGAGCGTACCGTCGACGTCCGCGACGACCAGGCGCACACGATTGGGCTGGCGATGTGTCGCGGACGATTCAGTGATGGCCCTGCGATCCACGGGGCGTCGGCAGCCGTGTACTCTCTACATGCCCACCGAACTGATAGCGCATGGCTGCCAGGAGACGCTCGGCGAAATCAGCCTGCCCGCGCGAACTGAACCTCTCGTAGAGGGCCGCGCTCAACACGTGAGCCGGCACACCCTCGTCTATCGCCGCGGCGATGGTCCAGCGGCCCTCTCCTGAATCGGACACGTGCCCGGCGAATCCGTCGAGGGTTGGATCCGTGAACAGCGCGCGTGCCGTGAGATCCAGCAGCCAGGACGCAATGACACTGCCGCGGCGCCACGTTTCAGCAATCTCAGGAAGATCGAAGTTATACCGGTAGAATTCCGGGTTCCGAAGTGGTGTGGTCTCCGCATCCGATCCCTGGAGTCGGCTTCCGACGTTCGCACGCCGCAGGATGTTGAAGCCTTCGGCATACGCAGCCATGATTCCGTATTCGATGCCGTTGTGCACCATCTTGACGAAATGACCGGCGCCCGAAGGCCCACAATGGAGGTATCCACGTTCGGCCGTCCCGCGGTTCGCGCCCTCGCGGCCGGCCGTGCGGGGTGCCGAATCGACGGGCGGCGCGAGCGTGGCGAACAGCGGGTCGAGGTGCCTGACGACGTCCGGATCGCCGCCGATCATCTGGCAGAATCCGCGCTCGAGGCCCCAGACCCCGCCGCTGGTGCCGACATCTACGTAGTGGATGCCCCGCGTCGCCAGCGTTTTCGCACGGCGGATGTCGTCGATATAGTGAGAATTGCCGCCATCGACGATGATGTCCTCCGGCTCGAGCCGCCGCGACAGTTCTTCTACGACTTGCTCGACAGACGCAGCTGGGACCATCAGCCAGGCAATCCGCGGTTTTCTCAGAGTCTCGGCGAACTCATCGAGAGACGACACCCCGCGCGCGCCCTCGTTCGACAATCGCGCGACAGCGTCCGCGTTCAGGTCGTGAGCGACGCATTCGTGGCCGCCGCGCATCAGCCGTCGCACCATGTCCGCGCCCATTCGTCCGAGGCCGATCATGCCCATCTGCATTGACGTCGCTCCCGTGGCTGATTCCTGCGCCGGTCGCGCATGCGCTGCGACCGGTCCGCGAAATCGAGCTGTGGCTCTACTTCTCGATCGAGTCGCTCCCTCGATCTTTCCTCAGGGCCGCCAGAAGAGTGTCGAACGCCCTGCTGAACTGGGCGATGCCATCCTCGAGTAGACGGTCCGTCACCGCCTCGAGCGAGATGCCGGCGCGACTCAGTATCTCCATGACGTGACGCGCTCCCTCGACGTCGGCGTCGACACTGGCCCGCAACTGGCCATGATCTCGGAAGGCATCGATCGTCCCTGGTGTCATCGTGTTGACCGTCTCGCGGCCAATCAGTTCCTCGACGTAGCGGACGTCGCGATAGCGCGGATTCTTCGTGCTGGTGCTGGCCCAGAGAAGACGCTGCGGGCGCGCGCCCTCGGCCGCAAGGGCCTGCCACGCAGACGACCGGCAGACCGCAAGGTAGTGTTGGTAGGCGAGCTTGGCGTTGGCGATGGCGACCTTTCCCAGCAGGCTTGTCAGCATCGCGCGGGCGTCCGGATCGGTCACGACGGCCAGGCGCTTTGTGATCATCTCGTCTACCATCGTGTCGATGCGGCTCACGAAGAAACTCGCGACACTGCTCACGAGCCCAGGATCCCCGCCCCTTTGGATGAAATCCGAGAGACCCTCGAGATATGCCTTCGCCACGGCGTCGTAACGCTCGATGCCGAAAAGCAGTGTGATGTTGACGTTGATGCCCTCGCAGGTCAGTTGTCGGATTGCCGGCAGCCCATCGATGGTCGCGGGCACTTTGATCGCGAGATTGTCCCGACCGACGGCTTTCCAGAACGGCACCGCCGTATTCGGCGCCATCTGCGATCGCTTTCTCAAAGATCGATGGGTTGGATGTGACGCCGCGGAGCCCGTCCTCGGCATTCAGCCGCTGGAATTCGCCACTCGTGAATAGGCCGCGACGAAGATAGTCCAACCAGACCGACTGGCCAACACCCTGCAAGGCCTTGACCCGGTTCGTTGCGCCGGCTGCGTCGAGTGAAGTGGGCGGCCGTCGCGTAGGTACTTCTGTGGAAGGCTGACTCATCATTGATCTCCCGTAGCGTGAGCCGGCGCAAGGCTGCGTAAATCGACGTCCTCGTCCTTCAGTCGATCCGGGTCCGAGAATTCCCGGGACCGAATCAGCGGCATCGTACGGCGCACATCCTTGCCACGATTGAGCGCGACCACCGCATCGATCCGGCCCTGATTCAGATAGAAGGCAACGAAGCTGCGCTGCTCGAGGCTGCCCCGGACGACCAGTCCATCCCACTCGTGGTGGAACCCGGCATACTGCAGATTGGCATCGTATTGATCCGACCAGAACCAGTGGATCGCGTCGTATAGCCGGCGCGTGCCGAGCATGCTCCTGGCGGCTGCAGCCCCCTGTTGCATCGCGTTCTGCCAGTGCTCGACGCGCATACGCCGCCCGAGACCGGATGGACGTGGTTCGCGACATCGCCCGCTGCGTAGATGCCTTCGACCGTCGAACGGCAATACTCGTCAACGAGAATCCCGTTGTCGATCCCGATGCCGCTTTCGGCAAGGAAATCAACGGCCGGTTCAACGCCGACACCGGCGACAGCGAAATCGCACTCGAGGCGTCGACCACCCTTGGTGATCACACGTTCGACTCGACCATGTCCCTCAAACCGCATCGAGGTCGTCGAAGATCGTGTCGACACCGTGCTCACGATGAATCCCCGCAACGACACCTCCCACGTCCTCGCCAAGCACCCGAAACAGTGGTGTCGGCGAGGACTCGATGGCGACGACTTCGACGCGCATCTGGCGAAGCGACGCAGCGACCTCGCAGCCGACGAATCCCATCCCGATCACGACGGCTCGTTTTACCCGCCGCGACGCGGCCACGAAGGGCATAAGCATCGCCTACCGAGCGGAGATCGAGCACGCCTTCGAGTTCCAGACCGGGGATGGGCGGCCGCCGGTTCCGCACGCCCGTGGCAATGAGCAGTTTGTCGTAGCGCACGCGCCGACCCGTCTCGAGATGCACGGTCCGTTCGGCTGGCTCGACGCGCGTTGCGTTCAGGCCAAAAAGGGTCGCGCGTGGCACGTCCGTCGTCGCACGAGCGTCCCGCTGCCGCTCCCAGGACAATGCGCGCCCGCGTTCCTCGAGGGGTCCGGCGGGGTAGTCTCCGGCGGCGCGGCGGTCAGCTGGTCCGGGCCATTCGCGAGTTCATCGGCTCTGCCTCACATGGAAGCATCAGAGAACAACGATGCGTTTCGGCTCGATTATGTAGAAAAGTCCATACGGGAACCGGCGGAGCAGGGCGCGACGAATATCCCTGACGATCACCGGGTAGGCCTCAGGATTCTCGGCCACCCCAGCCATGCGCTCGCGCGCACTGTCCAGGAACTCGGCGCCGAGGGCTGAGCGCTGCTTGTCGTACCACGCGGCGGCCTGCTCAAGATCACGCTCCGCGGCTCGTCGAAGGACGACTTTCACTTTTTGAGCTGAGAGCGGATTCGCGCCTCCGCAACTTCCCAGTCAACTACGTCCTCCGGATTCTTCTCATGCTCGGCGAGGCGACGCTCGAGTTCCATACGCTGATCGTCGGTGAGCGGCAGCGCGTCTGGATCGGCTGCAACGCTCTCCCAGATGCGTTGAACCAGCTCGATTCGATCCTCCACGCTCAAATCCAGAATACCTTTCAAATCAATCTTGTCCACATCCACGCTCCATGATTCAGGTTGACGCGACTTCCTCATACACCGCCAGCGGTCAGATGGCACCTTCTTCTATGGGTTGTCTGCTGTCAAGCGCCTCGGTTCGGGGGAACACAATCCCCGTTGGTGCTTTCGCATCACGATGGGTGAATCGACGCCGGGGCTTCATGGGTTGCGTGCGGCACGCGCCGTCAGCCCCCTTCTATCCGTGCCGGTCGTGGTTGCGCCGGACACCCTCTACTTCATGCGCTCGATCTCTGCGCCTGGGAAGCCACTCGGGCCCCCTGGGCCTCCAGAAACCGGTACAGCCAGAATCCCTCCCGCCCCGCTTCATAACACGCGATCACTCTCGCGTCCGCCGCGAGTCCGTACCGTCGCTTCGCCTGGGCGATCTCCTGCATCAGTGCCGCTGCGTCCCGCGCCTCGATCCTCCGCTCGCGCACCGGTTGCGCCGGCGCCGTCTTGAAGCCCAGATTCCACTTCGCCTCACCAGGCTCGATCGCCATGTACAACTCGGCACGGCGCATCGCTCGACGGGTCGCTGCCTTCCGCATGAGCTCCTCCATGGTTGTGGTGACCGTTGATAGAAGCTTAACAGCAGCGGCCCGTCTCCGGTTCCACACTCGCGCCGCACATAGTATCTAACGCATGCGGAAGAAGACTGAGCCGCACATCCGGCAGGAACACCAGGCTTCCCATGGCGAGAAGTCGGGGCTGATTGCCAAGAACGCAAACCGAAGGCGCTCAGTCGCGACGGAGTCCGTCCTTGACAATCGCTCTCATAGAGCGTTCTCCCCGCGGTGCGCCGGCGTGTTCTGGCCGCGCGGCCGGAGACTGCGGCGCTGGCGTGGAGCTACTGAGGGCGGAGCCTTCGCAGACCCGCTCCGCGGCCCGTGTTTCGGCCGTACGGCGACTAGCGCCGGGCGGAAGCGGGCGGCGCGATCACTTTCCGGTCCGCCTTGAGCGCATCCGGATTCACCCACCAGTGCACGCCGAACGGGGTCTTCGCCGGCCACACCTCGTTCAGCGTCATGCCGTCATACAGCACGCCGCCCTTCATGACGTACTGGATGTTCGCGGTTGCGCGGATGTTCTCGAGCGGGTTCGCGTTGAGCACGATGAGGTCTGCGAGTTTGCCGGCGGCGAGGGAACCGGCGTCCTTGTCGATGCCGATGAATCTGGCGCCGTGCAAGGTTCCCACCTCGAGCGCGCCCATGGCGCCCATGGCAGGCTCCATCATCCAGATTTCCCAGTGTGAGCCGAGGCCGTGCTGCTGGCCGTGCGAGCCGATCGCGCCGTAGCCGCCTTCGGCGATGATGTCGGCCAGGCCCTGGGCGAGGAGCGGGAAGCTGTAGTCGGTGGCGGGCCGCAGCATGCGGCGCCGGGTCTGCGGCAGCAGCATCTGCCACGGCGTCCACGACTGCAGCTTGGAGTCCTTGAACACGTCGCTTTCGGCGTACCAGTATTCTTCGTTCCAGGCGGACGTGCCCCCGACATTGAAGGTCGGCGAGTAGAACGCGCCGGCCTTGCCGAAGAACTTTGCGACGTCGCCGTAGACGGGGACGTAGCCCCATGGGTGCTCCCAGCCGGTCTGGCCGTCCATGATCATCGACATGTTGAACTCGATGTCACCGCCTTCGGCGGTCACGCGGAGTCCGAGGCGGCGCGCGATATCGCTCACCCACTGACGCTGGTCGCGGCGCGGCTGCGAGTACTGCTTCACGGTGACGGCGCCCCAGGACTGGAGCCGCTTCACGTTCTGTTCCGCGACGGCCAGGCTGCTCAGCTCGTTCTGGCGCTGCGCATCGCCGGCATAGAGCGGATCGCCGGTGCTGTAGGTGCGGGGGCCGATCATCATGCCGGCTTCGACCATCTGCGCCGAAGCAAACACGTTCTGCGACCACATCGAGTTGTCCAGTGTAGTCGTGACGCCGTACGCCATGTAGATGGCGGACTCCCAGTTCCTGCGCGGGAGCACGCCCTCGTGGTCACGATGGTGGTGCGCGTGCAGATCGATGATGCCGGGCATGATCGTCTTGCCGGAGGCGTCGATCACCTGCGCGCCACCGGTGTCACAGTTGCCGATGCAGGCAATGCGCGCGCCGCGTACGACGATGGTGCCGCGGGGAATGACCTGCCGGTTGTCCATCGTGATGATGCGCGCGTTGGTGAGCGCGACGGCGCCGGCCGGTACGCGCTTGGGAATCTTCACAGTGATCGCGACCGTGTCTGCGCGTTCGGTCCTGACATCCCAGGAGATGATGCGGTTGCCGCTGCCGAACTCGGCCGTGAAGCTGTCTCGCCAGTGCGGGAACAGTCCGCCTTCGAGGGAGAGCTGGCGCACGGGCAGCCGGCCGTTTCGCCGGTGCTCGATGCGCGGCGTTTCGCCGCCCGTACCGGCAAGCGGGAACGGTGTGACGTACGCGTTGTCGCCTTCCTGATAGAGCACCCACGCGCCGTCGGGCGAGATGGCGGCTTCATCCGTGTATGGGAACGTGATGTGTATACGGCGGTCGCCGCCATCGCGATGGATCGAGACGAAGTCCGTCCCTGCGGGCTCCGCCGCGCCGCCGCCCCTCGCCGGCACGGCGCCATGCGTTTCCGGAAAGAAGATGCGGCCTTCGGGGCCGTAGAACGCCTGAACGATGGGGCGGCGGGGCATACCGGGCCGGCTGGCGCTGAATGGCCGGTTGACTTCCGTGATGCGCTGCTCGAACTCGCCGTTCGCGCCCAGGCGGCGCAGCTCGTACCAGGTGTTGTTGGACATCGAGTGCTGGCGCAGGAACCCGCCGTTGCCGCGCGTGACCACGAGCTCGCGGCCGTCCGGCGCCCACGCCGGATTCATGTACTCGCCGGCGATCTTCGTGAGCTGCACCATCTCGGCGCCGCCGGCCGCTCGCATCTTCCAGACGTGGCCGAGCTTCTCATCATCGAAGCTGGTGAACGCGATCCACTGGCCGTCGGGCGACCATGCGGGCGACAATTCGACCGGCTGGAACGTGGAGGGTGTCAGCCGTTTCGGCGTGCCGTTCGGCAGATCGGCGATCCAGATCCTGCCGGCCGCTTCGAAGGTTGCGCGCCGGCCATCGGGCGAACGCGAATGCCAGCGCAGATACATCGCCTCGAGCGTGTCATCGCGGACCGTTCGCGAGGCGAGCGCCTGCTCGGAGATCGTGCGCCGCACGCGCGCCGTGAACGGAATATCCTCGACCTTGCCGCTGGCGACTGTGAGCCGGCGGATCCTGCCGCCCTGCGAAATGACGATCGATGTGCCATCGCGCGTCCATGCGTAACCGGGGAGCACGCGCGAAATCTTGCCGCCCTCGGCCATATCGACTTCGATCGGATCCATGATGACGCGCTCGGTGCCGCTCTCGAGGTCGCGCAGCCAGAGCGCGGTGCGCGGCCCGAACTGGAGACCCTTGAACTCGATCGTGCCGTTGGGAATGCGGCGGCCGAACGCGAGCCAGCGGCCGTCGGGTGAGATCTGGGGCGCCACGGCGCCGCCGCTCGAGCCCTGGTACTGCGATTCGGAGACGCCTTCCGTCACCATCAGCACGCGGCCGGTCGCCAGCTCCATGCGCCGCAGCTGGCGTGAGCCCTGCGTGACATCGTTACGGCCCGAGACGATGCCCTGCGAGACCGAGACCTGGTAGTACAGGTACTTGCCGTCGGCCGAAAGCGATGGAAACTGCGGGCCGCCTTCCGACACGAGCTGCACGCCCGCGCCGCCATCCTTGTGATACATCCAGAGACCACCGCCGCCGCCACCGCCGCCCGTCGCGGAGCGCCGGATGACGATGTAGTTGCCATCGGCGGTCCAGGCCGGCTCGGCGGCGCGAACGTTCAGGTCCGTAAAGACGGCTCGCGGATTCGACCCATCGATGTCCATGACCCAGAGGTTGTTCTGGCCGCGGCGGTCACTGACAAACGCGATGAGGCGGCCGTCCGGCGAAATGCGCGGGTGAAAGTTGAGCGCGACGCCGCTGTTCTGCGTCAGCGGTTCGGCGTCGCCGCCGGTCGCTGGCACGCGGTAGACGTGACCGAGCAGATCGAAGACGATCCAGCGGCCGTCGGCCGTGATGTCGACCGACATCCAGGTACCTTCCGAGGTGGTGAAATCGATTTCGCGCGTGCGGCCGCGCGCCTGCGTCACATCCCATTGCCCGGTACCTTCTCCCTGGGCGTGGAGTGGAGCGGGAACGAGCGTCGCAACGAAAAGCACCGCGCAGAGCCGTCGCATCGCACGCATGCTGTGACCTCCTCGGGGAAACCGGCGCCGGGTGAGTGGTCCCGTAGAATACGGTGTGGGCGCGGCTCGGCGTACCGAGCCGCGCGCTGATCGTTCGAGCCGCCGGCGGTTGAGCCGCCTCAGTCGAGTCCGCCGCGGGCGCGCTGCATGGCGGCTTCTGCCGCCGTGCGCTGCCGCGCGAGTTCCTGCTCGACGGCGGCCAGGTCCTGCCGCTGCTGCGCCGTCACCGGGAAATGCGAGGTCCCGATCTGGTTGGCGACGGCCTGAGCCCGCGCCGTGACCGACTGCGCGGCGCCACCCGGCCCGCCAGCCCGGCCACCACCGCCACCGCCGCCGCGCTGGCCGGCGGGCCCGCCCGCGGGCTGCGCGCCGCGCAAGCGCACAATCGCGCTGTCCAGTGCCGCAGCGGACTGTGGCGCGGCGCGTTTGGCCTGCTCGAGCTGCTGAACCACCGTGTTAGCATCGCGGATGACGCGGAACGCGCGGGCGCGCGCGTCGTTGAGCTCGGCCCATTCGGCTTCGGTCAGCCGGACCAGCGGATCGCGGCGCACGCGAATCGCCGCCTGCGATATGACACTGCCTTCGGCGCCGCCTGGCGCGATGCGCAGCTGGGCGTTGTACGTGCCGGCGCTGACGTACGGTCCGGCGGGCGGTGCGCCGAAGCCGAAGCCTTCGTCTTCATCGCC
>Ga0187892_10005550_pt1 | contig 19717 bp, 29 predicted proteins | sample MA1701073metaG_FD_139345 | JGI IMG/M metagenome (GOLD analysis project Ga0187892, IMG submission 139345) | Bio-ooze microbial communities from a basaltic lava cave in the Kipuka Kanohina Cave System on the Island of Hawaii, USA - MA170107-3 metaG ...
ACCGCAAACTCGAGGCTGCCCGCGCTCGGCGCGCCGTCCGGCGCGAACAGGCGCGTCAGCACACCACGCCCGGGGTTCATTCCGGGCATAACTCGGACTCCAGTTCACGCTGAACCAGGACAGGACAGTGTCCTCCACGGCGGTCGAGCGGCCACGTCCGCCACTGAGCTCGGCTCAATCGAACGCCGACAGGGGCAGGGGCGACCAACCGACAAAGGCGGCCGGATCGGCGAGCAGCGCAAGGAGCCAGAAAAAGGGGAGCGACGAGATCGAATCGGGAATGTTCCCAGTCGTCAGAGCCAGGTAGCGTGAGGGTCGCGCCCGCGAGTCGCCGCGCGTGAAGTATCCATGGTGCGTGTTTCGCAGGACGCGCAAGAGCGTGCCCGTGAATTCACCGATCTCTTCGACGCGTTCGCCTTGCAGGTCCGACCGCTTGACCCTCACCCCGGCCTCGCTCACCTTCCCAGGCACCCAGATCGACTCGCCCACCCCAGCCTGCAGATCATCGTAGATGGCGTCAACTGCGCTGAGCATGATCTGGGGTGCCCGGAGTGGCACCGCTCCGAGCAGCTTCTTTATCAGTTCCCGGCCTGCAACGGGGTTGAACAACAGTTTGAATACGGCTGTCTCCTCCGTTTTCAGAAGTTGCCGCGACAGTTGATCAATGATGTCGCCGACTTCGAAAGCTAGGAATTTTCCGGCCGGTGCCTCCTCGGTCGCCATCGCATGAAGCACTCTTCGCATGAGTCTGATGAGCGATAGGTTCAACTCCAGAGCACATGTGAAATCAATGCACCCGTCTGTCTCGGAGTTCGCCGGGTCGGCCACCTCGAGGAGGAGGACGTTGAGTCGATCGATGATCCATCCGAGAAGTTCCGACAAGGCATCACGCGGAAGGGGAGCGGCCCAGACATAGCGACGACGTTCTAGCCGCGCCGCCTCTACTGAATCACCGAACAGCACAGCGTTCAGGTTGTGAGCTTCCCGTCCGAAGTCTGCATCGCTACGCGCCCAATCGAGCCAGCTCTTCGGAAACTGGCTCGGGACGTGTTCGACTGGGCGCGAGAACAAGAATACAAAGTCGAGGCCGAACGGGCCACCGTGAAAGAGTGGAATGTGCGGGTATGTGGCAACCTGAAGAATTGAAAGCAGCACGTCCAGATAGTCTGACGGAACCGCCGTGTCCCACGCGCGGAGGGTGGCCGCGCCACGCCTTCCCTGTTGGGTCTCGGCGATCGCATAGTGCTGGACAGCATAGCCGCCGCGAAGAAAACCAAAGTGCCGGTCTACCGATTCGTCAAGCGCAAGAACCTCGACACTCCCCTCGGGATCGGCGCTAAAGAACGCGGGAAGAACCTCCTGCTGAAGGACAGTCAGCAAAAGCGCGACAGGATTCGAACGACAGCGTCGAATGCCCGGTACGGCTCCGAACTATCACCGGCGAGTCCTGACAGACTGTACACGGGAAATCGTTGACTCAGACCCCGCTGCCCCTCCGCGTATTTGGTCCTTGCGTAGCGCTCTGAGAACTGACCGATCTCACCCTCTCGACGATCTCCAATTGTAATCCGCGGGCCGCGGACGATGGAGATCGGTGGGGTTGCACCCCTGCGCCTGAACATCTTCCGGATCCAGACCTTCTCCGCGGTCTGAACAACTTCGTAGCCGTACGTCTCCGCCCGAGAGGCAAAGAAGTCACGCTTCTCGCCCGTAACGACCGGGCGAAATCCACGCGCGCGGAGAGCTTCCACGTCGGTCATTGGCCTACTGGTCTGTGTTCGCTGCTCCCCGCTCCTGCTCACCGCCGGGACTGCCACACGCGAGAAGCAATGAAACCGTCAGCCATAGCAGCACGTTCATCGCCGGGCGGTCAAAGTCGTCTGCGCCGAGTAGCCCATGGCAGAGACGATTCCGAAGATTCGGGCCGATTCTCTCGATGAGAAGGCTCCGCATCTCCCAGGCGAGCGCTTCACCCAATACGGCCTTGGCCGCCTCATCGGTGAGAAGGCTGTTCGGGTCGCGCTCCTCCTGGATCCCCTTCGCATTCATCGTGGTGATCGGAAGCCCGCGCTTGCGGAACATCACACGAAGCGAGTTCTCGATCTGAGGAATCGCGAGATGTGCGAAAACGACGCGATCGCCCATGAACCCGGCGATCACCGCCCCTTCGAGGAGGTCCCGCCGGTCCTCCGGGACGAAGCCACTCGCGTGGACGAGCTCCCTGACCGCACCACGCCATGATTCATCCGCCCCGTCTCCGATCGCTCTCCGCGCCACTTCAAGCGTGGTCGCGCCGGCGATGTTCTGACGCATCGTGTACCCTTGGACGACCATCGCCTGGATCTTCGCCGTTTCGTCGTCGGTGATGCCTGGGACACTCGCAGCGACGTTCCCTTCGGCGGTGATGATTTTCGCGCCGATCAGGGCCATCAGCGGGCTCGCCTGGCTCTGCGACAGGGCACTCGCCCGGATGTCCTCATAGGCTGCCGAGCCGTAAAGCGCCGCATACGAATTGAGCGCTGCCATGCCCGCCTTGCCGGCCATCATGCGTTCGGCTTCCCTCACGAGCGGTTCGACGTCCATCGGGATACTTACGGCCTTCATCTCGGTGATCATCTTCTCGTTCGCTTGCTTCAGATCCCTCATAAGCACCTGGACTCGCTCCCGTTCACCGCCCGTCTTTCGGTAGGCGTGGATCGCCTGTTCAAGACGATGCGAGATTTGGAAGGAGTCCCCTCCTGCCGCCTTGAAGGCACCGGCCTCCGCCTCCCAGTGCCGAGCGATCGCGAGCCGCGCATCGTTTGCCTTGGCGGTAAGACCTCCAACCTGGTACGCGCGCGACGCCAACTCGTAGTAGCGGCGTGGCTCGTCGCATCCCGGCGCAATTGGAAATCCTCGCGCGATCGTCACACAGTCGTCGCCGAGCTTCTCCCAGTCCGACGATAGGCAGTTCTCGATCAGAATATCGGCGAGTGCCGCAGGCCAATGTCCGCGTTCACGCGTGAAGCAGTCCGCCTTGCTCGCCGCGAACAGCTTTTCGACTTCGGCCGTGACCTCTGCGCGCTCTGGCGCCTTCTTGCCGAGCGCCATCGCAAGGTCCGCTGCTCTGCCAAGCCAATCTCGCTTCGGCACCCATGAGTCCGTTTCGGCGTGCGCTGATTCCAGATAAGCCCGGAAAGCCCTTCGCGCGTACTTATGGTCTTTGGTGGCGATCCAGAGGACGTCCGCCACCCGTGCTACGAACACGGGGTCCGAGGCGCAGTCGATCAGCTTCGTGAGTTTGGCAGCGTCTTCAGCCTTGAGGTCCTTGGGCAAGAACCGCGACGCAGCCGATAGTAGAGGTCCTCGCGGAAGGTCCCGCGTTCGACCAACGCCTCGAGGTCCCGATTAGTCGCGGCGATCAGCCGCAAGTCGACCCGTTTCGTCTCGGTGGATCCCACCGGCCGGATCTCGCCGCTCTGGAGGAAGCGCAGGAGCATCACCTGGGCATCCAGCGGCAGATCGCCCACCTCGTCGAGGAAGACGGTCCCGCCGTCGGCGACGGCGAGAATGCCCTGCTTTCTCACCACAGCGCCCGTGAATGCGCCGCGCTCGTGGCCGAAGAGCTCGCTGAGGAGCAGCTCGCGGTTCAGCGCGCCAGCGTTGATCGTCTCGAAGCGCCGGTCACGTCGCGCGCTACGCAGCCAGATGGCCTGGGCGACGAGCTCCTTGCCTGTGCCCGTCTCGCCACGGATCAGGACTGGGACGTCGAACGGCGCGACGCGCTCGATCCGGCGGAAGAGCGCCAGCGTCGCCGCGTTCCGGCCGATGATCCCGTGGAAAGACGGAACCTCGGTGTCCGCCATCCGCGCCCAGCTCCCATCACCCCATTGTGTCTACCCGGGGACATGGAAGCGCCCAGCCAGACGAGACCGAGCCCGCAGGGCTGGGCGCTGGGCACTACGTCGACGGCGACCGCGGGCCTCTGGCCTCTGCCACCATCAAGCGGATCGTTCATACCGGCCAGCGCCGTCTCGGTCAATGTCCATTGTTTCAGACGCTCTCGTTCACCTCCGTGGTCCGCCACCGGGTCGGCGCGCCTGGCGCCGCCGTTGCTCCACGAACCCGATGGCCTCCTGGAGATCGGCGATCGCATACGGCACCGTCGTCGTCTCCTTGGAAAACCGGCAGTACAGCTCGAACCCCTGCGCGGTGAAGATCCCGAGCGGCTTGCCGCACTGACAGAGCAGCTTGCGGCGCTCCTCGCCTGCCGCCATCCCCGATCTCCTCGAGGAAGAACACGAGAGCCCAGAGCCACGGCTGCCACCGTGGGTTCTGGGCTCTGGGTCCTCGAGTCCCGAACGACGGGCTCGGGATCGGCTGATCCGACCACTGGCCTCTACATCGATGAGTCCTCCTGCCGGACGGTTACGTCGCTACTCTGGGCTCGGCTCCTCCCGGTTAATGGTTGACGACCTCACGGCGGAACACTCCCGGATCGTAACCGAGTACGTGGGCCGAAGCGAGCCAGGACCGTCGCGATCGCTCAGGGACCAGGCTCTCCTATTCCCCCTGCCGCTTGACCGACGCGCGGAAGCCGGCCCCGTTCACGGCCGCGATCATCTGCTCGATCGTCACCTGCGCCGCGTCGTACGCCACACGCGCCTCCTTGTCGCGGAAGCTCACATCCGCTCGCGCCACGCCCTTGAGCCCTTCCAGGGCCCGCTTGACCGTGAGGGGTCACGTCCCTCAGGTCATGCCCTCGACGGCGAGTAGCACCGTCGAGGTCGCGGCCGATGCCGTGGAGACGAGGAGGAGCAGCAGCGCAACAGCGAGCCAGGGAAGCGTTCGAGATCTCATCGCGTCCCCTTCATGTCCATGCCCTTCATGTCGTGGCCCGCGTCCTGCCCCTGACCGCCGCCCTCCGTGAGCCGCGCGAGCAGGTCGGACGTCATCTCGGGGAACCGGTCCAGCGCGATCGACGTGGCGACGACGAAGCTCGCGACGATCAGGACCGCGAGCGTGAGCCGACTGCCCGCCATGCGGCACGCGAGCTGGGCGCAGCGCCGCCGCTCAAGGACGTACAGCAGGAAGCCTGCGGTGACGCCGAGGACGCCGGCCGGGATCAGGATCCACCGGTACTGCATCGTGACCGCCATGAAGGCGCCGCTGCCCAGCCCGAGCACGATAACCGCCAGCGGCAGGAGGCAGCAGAGCGACGAGAGCGCGGCACCGGCCCACGCGGCCAGCCCTGCGCCGACCGAGCCCGCCTTCATGGCGTTCTCCTCCGCATGATCCGGTGACGATAGACTGCCAGCAGCACGAGGCCGACGAGCAGGGGAAAGAGGACGATGTCCAGGCGACCCGTCCACGCGCCGAGGCCGATCGCGCCGAGCGCCAGCACCGCGATCGGCGTCAGACAGGCCACGCACGCGAGAGCCGCGCCAATGACACTGAGAGCGAACCAGCGATCACGCCACATGCGCTCCCTCCTATAGCTCTTCGGCAGCGAACGCGCCGTACTCGAACGTCAGCTGGTATTCCCGCCCGCAGCACGCGACGCGCTCTCCGGCCCGGGCGCCCTCCGGCAGCACGATCGTCTCCTCGCACCCGGGACACGAGACCCGGTGCGCGATCGTGGCGATCCAGCGCCCGCCCTCTTCCCTCAGCCTGAGGGAGAATCCAGCACAGTTGGGGCAGTCGACGAGGTCGCCGGGCCGCGCGTCCGGCGGCACAGGCAGCTCCTGGCCGCAATCCGGACAGCGCACGGTCGCCATCCGCTCAGATCCCGAGGAGCCGCTGCAGGCGGCCCCGGTCGAAGCCCGAGATCACCTCGTCGCCGACGACGATCACCGGGAGCGCCGTGCGCGCGGTGCGGGCGACGAGCTCGGCGCCGGCGGCCGCATCCGCGGTGACATCCTTCGCCTCGAACGGCACGCCCTTCTGCGAAAGGAACTCCTTCGCCAGGTGGCAGGCCCCTCACGTGGGCGAGTAGTAGACCGTGACCTGTGGCTTCGCCATCTTCATCCTCCGCTGAGAAGTCCCCCGAAGAGGCGTCGGCCGAGCTTGAACGCCTCGGCCACCGTCGCCCCCGCTCCGGGAGCCGTGGGATTCGCCGCGTGCCACGCGCTCAGATGCTCTTCCGACCGGAAGAAGTTGATCGTCGTTCAGAGCGAGTCGAAGGCCTTGCATCCGTCGTCACCGCGCTTGCCAACCCAGACCATCACGCCCTTGGCGTCCAGCCCCACCCCGTGCGGCGTGGCGATGAACGTCAGGGGCTGGCCGCAGTGGTGGCAGGACGACGTGATCTCGATGGGTTCTCCCACCATCGGGGCGATGCCGAGTGCATCGGTCGCACAACAGGCGTAGCGCTCGCGTCCGCCTGACAGGCGCAGGCGAAACGGCGTCGGCGCGGCCGAGAAGGGGTACGCGATGTCGACATGGCCGCCGCGGATCCGGATCACGTCCTCATCATCGAGCGCCGCCAGGGCATCCCGAAGCGCCGGCGTCTCGCCGTCAGGCGAGCCGCGAGAAGGTCCTCCACGGGGATCGGCCCGCCGTGCTCGACAAAGGCGCGGAGGACCCGCCCGACCAGAGGCTGCTCGCGGGCGGCCCGGCGCGCCACCTGTCTCTCCAACGGACCCAGCGCCTCGAGCTCGTCAGCCGTCAGGACGACAAAATTCGTCACGGGTCGGGCCTCCCTTCGCACTCGGGATGAGGGTAGAGTCTGTAGTAACTCCAGGCTCAAGGGTATTTTCGGGAGGGAACGGGCATGGATGGATCAAGCCGGATCGCCATCGGCGGCATGTCGAAGCGCACGGGCGCGAACATCGAAACGATCCGCTACTACGAGCGCGTGGGGTTGTTGCCCACGCCCGCCCGGAGCTCGGGAGGCTACCGCCTGTACGGCACCGACCACCTCAAGCGCCTGACCTTCATCCGCCGCGCCCGGGCGCTCGGGTTCTCGATCGGGGAGGTTCGCACGATGCTCCGGCTCGCAGACGAGCGCAAGCGCCCGTGCGCCGAGGTTCGGGTCGTGGCGGAAGCGCACCTCAAGGACGTGCGGGCCAAGATCCTGGACCTTCGCCGGATGGAGCGCGTGTTGCAAGCGACGGTGGCCAGGTGCGCGTCGGGCCGGCGCGGGGCTCACTGCCCCGTGATCGAGGCGCTCTACCAGGACGAGTCCCTGCGAGCGAAGAGACTTGGGACAAAAGGGTCTCTCGGTCGCGTTGACGGCCGAGGACCGTGAGCGCTGTCGGTGTCTGCCAGTGATATGCTCGGTGCTAGGTTGGCAAGCTCGCGTTGAACATCTCGCGCCGCACCTTGCTCCTCGGCGCACCGCTGGTACTTCTGGCGCCACATCGGCTCCACGCGCAGCCGGACCTGGGACGCGACCACCGCGCGGTGATCGACACGCCGGCCCTGGCGGAAGATCCAAGCGCCGTGCCGTTGCAGGTTTCGGTGAGCCATCCGATGGAACCCGAGCACTTCATCCGATCGATCGAGATTCGGCTGGACAACGACCCGGTGCCACACAAGGGGACGTTCCTCTTCACGCCCGCCAACGGCCAGGCCGCCGTCGCGTTCCACATGCGCTCGGGGGCCGGCGGCGTGCTCAGGGTCACCGCCGAGTGCTCGCGACACGGGCGCTTCGTCGCGACGAGAGAGACTCGGGTGACCGATGGCGGGTGCGCCGGGCCTCCCGACATGTCCCGCGACCGTCTCGGCACCCCGCGGATCCGTCTGCCCGAGTCAATCAGAACCGGCGAGATCGTACAGGTCCGCACGAAGATCGACCACAACTCCTACACCGGCCTGGTCCTGAAGGGCGGAAAGTACGTCCGCGAGGCGCCGGAATTCTACGTCAAGCAGATGCTCGTCTTCCTCGACGACCGGCGGGTCAGCGAGTTCCAGATGACGTCAGCCGTGAGCGCGAATCCGCTGATCCGCTTCCCGCTCAAGGTGCCGTCCCGCGGGACGCTCCGCGTTGTGTTCGTCAACAGCGAGGGCCAGCGGTGGGAGGCGACCCAGCGGATCCAGGTGTGAGGCCCCTTCACGGTGCGCCGAGGCGAGCCCGGAAGCCTGCGGCCTCGACAGCCGCGACCAGGTCACGAGGCTGCACGAGCGCAGGGTCGTAGCGGACGTAGACCTGGGTCCCCGTGTCCACCGTCACAAGCGTCACGCCACGGAGGGCCTTCAGCGCCTTCTCAACCCTGCGTGCGGTCGCCCGATCGGTGATCCCTTCGACGTAGAGGGTCGGCTCGGGGGCCGCCTTCACGGCGACGACGGCGGCTTGAAAGCCGAGCCTGTCAATTGTGGTGGCGAGCCTCTCCGCCGTCTGCTTGGTGTCGTCGTAGATCACTTGGGCTTGCCCTGTCTCGAGCTTCACATCCGCCTGCTTCACTCCGGGCAGCCTTTCCAAGGCTGTCGCGATGTTCGCGGGTCAGGCCTGACATACCATCCCTTTGACATCGAGCGTCGCGAGCTTGAGGCCGGCATGCGCCGCATGTGGCACCAGCCACCCGGCCACAGCCACCAGCAGCGCGAGCGCGAGCGGACGAGGTCGCATCGAATCCTCCTCCTGTGGCGTCACATTCCGGCGGTGATGTAGTAGTAGCCGAGATAGAGGCCGGCGAGGATCAGCACCACGCCACTCGCGCGCTTGATCCAAACTGCTGACCTCTGGAATGCCGCCACGAGCTGCTGTTTCGCAAGGCCGACGAGTGCCGTCGTGGCCAGCATCAGGACCCCCATCGCCAAGGCGAAGGCCAGGAACGTCAGCAGCGCCGCCCCGGAGAAGCCACTGGTCAGCGGCAGAACCGTGATCGATACGTAAAGCGGCAGCGTGCACCCGGTTGAGGCGAGCGCGTACCCAAAGCCATAAAGGAAGACCGCCGCGCCGACCGGGATGCCGCGCGGAGCGGTCACGCCGAGCGGCAGGGCGAGCGAGGGCATGCGGACGTCCAAGACCTGGACGACGCCGAGCGCGATGACAGCCAGCGCGATCACCGGCTTCGCCGCGATCAGATACGGCGAGATGGCGCCGCCGATGAGCGTGATCGCAACGCCGACCAATGCAAAGAACAGGACCGCTCCGGCCGCGCACGCCAGGCCCAGCCCCAGTGACCGGCGCACCGAGCCGCGGTCGCCAGACGCGCTGAGATAGTACGAGACATATCCGGGGAACAACGCGAACGCGCAGGGCGCGAAGAAGCCGCCGATGCCGGCCACGAAGCCCAGCGCGGCCAGCGACAGCGGCGAGTCGAACTCGACGAAGCGAAGCCCGACCAGCGCGCCCCTGGTCCACGTGAGCCACCCGACGAGCGCGAGCACGCCCAGCGCGCCGAGCGAGAGGGCAATGATCGCCGCCGGCGTCAGCGCGCGACGTGCTCGGTCAGCGTCACCTCGAAGGGCTTCCCCTTCGTGTTGACGCGCAGCTTCAGGTCCCATCGCCCCTCCATCGTGAACAGGACGCGCCCGCGGTAGACGCCGGACTCCGGCCCTGCTCTCAGCGGCGCCACCACCGTCATCCCATCCGCCATCCGGCCCTGGAGCGTCACCTTTGCGCCCGTCACCGCGCTGCCGTCCGGGTTCGACAGCCGGAGCCGATAGAGCGTCGGGTGCGCCGTCCCCGGCTTCTCCGGCTCGCTCGTCAGCTCGACGCGGACACCCTCGACGTCGCCGGTCAGAGCGCCGCCCGCAACGAGCCCGGGCAGCGCGCAGACCAGCGCCAAGGCCGCGGGCGCCGCGCCCCAGGGCCTCACGGCTTCGAGGTCTTCACCTCGATCGACCTCGCCACCCGCTCGCCCTTTTCCGTCACGTCGCTGATCCCTCCGCGCGCGAGCTCCGCGGGCTTGTCGAGGATCTCTGACGCAGGGATTAGCGCGCTTGCCTCACTGAAGCACGCGCAGTAGCCGAGGCGATGGTCGGTGGGCGCGCGGCGGACGAGAGCCCGCCGCCGCCGCTGGAGCCTCTCCCTCAGACGCCGGAGTGTCTCCATCTGACTCGACGTCTGTGCGATTCGCTCATCGAGGACGCGCAACAGGAGGGGGCGCGTCATCCGACAACTCCGCTCCCGCGTCGCCATCATCAGCTCACGTATCTGGTCAAGCGCCAGCCCCAGGGCCTTCGCCTCCCGGATGAACTCCAAGCGATGGAGGTCGGCCTCGGTATAGAGGCGATAGCCTCCGGGGCTGCGCCCCGACGATGGCAGAAGGCCACGGCGCTCGTAGAAGCGGAGGCTCTTGACGCTGAAGCCCGAGCGCCCGGAGATCTCGCCGATCGTGAGCGGGCGTGTGAGCGTGGCGTTAGCGCTTGCCGGGGTGCCCGCAGCCACAGGTGCAGATCCCTTCCTTCGTGAGGGGGAGCCCGCAGCCGCACCCGCACGTGCCATCACCGCACTCGGATCCGGCGTCGCGGACGAGGGGCAAGAGACTCTTTGTACTCGCGCTGGCTTTCCACTCGTCGGTCTTCATGATCGATCCTTTCCTTCCCGCTCGGCGGATCCCGAGCGCCGTTTTCTCCTGCCGATGAGGATAAAGCTTCCCCCTCAAGGAGAGAGTCAAGGGGCGTGTCCAGCCCATTCCGGCGTCATGGCTTGCCGGTCTTCACCTCGATCGACCTCGCGACGCGCTCGCCCTTCTCGGTCACGTAGCTGATCAGCACTGGCTGCCCCTTGACCCCCGGCAGGAAGAGGTGGTCGGGACCCTTCTTGATCGTGGTCCCCTTGGGGACCTTGATCGTGACCTGGGCCAGCTTGCCGCCCTCCCGGGTGTCGAGCACGAGGCTCCCCTCGCACGTGCCCGGCTTCATGTCGCACTTCGTCAGCGTCGCGCTCGCCACCGTCCCCTCGACCTGGTCCTGAGCCACGGCGGCCGAAGGCGCCACGAGCAGCGCCACCGCCATCAGCAGACCAGCCACGCACACCAACCGCTTCATAGTTCCCTCCTGTTCCAGACCATCGCCCCAGGCTTCCACTCGCTAAAGAGAACGTGGGACGACACCCCGTGTTTCAAGCCGCCCGTCCTTGATGTGCAGCACAGTGTCCGCCATCTGCGCGAGCGGCTCGGCGTGGGTGACGACCACCACCGTCCGGTCGCGCGAGACGTCCTTGAGCAGCTCGTAGATCACCTGCCCGGTCGCCGAGTCGAGGTTCCCGGTGGGCTCGTCGGCGAGCACCACCGGCGGGTCGTTCGCCAGCGCGCGGGCGATGGCGACGCGCTGCTGCTCGCCACCCGACAGCTCCCGCGGTCGGTGGCCGAGGCGCGCGCCGAGCCCGACGCGCTCGAGCAGCGCGCCGGCGCGCGCGCGCCGTTCGGAGGCCGGCACCCCGTTGAACTCCATCGGCAGCATCACGTTCTCCAGCGCGGTCAGGTTCGGGATCAGGTTGAACGCCTGGAACACGAACCCGATCGTCTGTCGGCGGAACCGCGTGAGCGCGGCTTCGGGGAGCGCGTTCAGGTCCTGCCAGGCGACGCGAACCTCGCCGGAGCTCGATCGATCCATTGCCCCGATGACGTGGAGTAGCGATGACTTGCCGCTCCCGCTCGCTCCAACCACCGCCACCATCCCTTTCTCGGCTACGTCGAGATCGATGCCGTCGAGGGCGCGGATCGTTTCCTGGCCCTTGCGGTAGAGCTTGGCGACCCCACGAAGCGTGATCAGCGCGTTCTTCTCATTCATTGCGGATCGCCTCCAGCGGGGACAGGCGAACAATCTGCCGCACGCTCCACAAGCTGCCGGCGATCGCGACCGCGACACAGAGACCGACGAGCACGCCCACGGTGGCGGGACCAAGGTTCGCGGACAGGTTGAGACTCTCGAGCAGCGTGTCCTTGTAGTGCGGGGGTAGGAACGGCGCGATCCCCAGGCTGAACGCCCGGCGCGTGATCGGACCGCCGACGACGCCAAAGAGGACCGTTCCGACAAGCGCGCCGACCACGCAGAGGGCGACCGCTTCGGTCAGGAAGCCCAGCACGATGCCCGCGTTGGGCGCCCCGATGGCCTTCAGCGTCCCGATCTCCCACGACCGCTCGCGGACGATGAGCAGCATGACGAAGAAGACCACGATCACCATCAGCACCGCGGCGAGGAGCGTCCCGCTCGCCGTCAGCCGCACCACCGCGCGCGTCGTGAACTGCTCGAACTCGGCCGCAGCGGTCGGGGCGATGACGTCCGCCACATCGCCGACCAGGGTCCGCAGTTTCTGCTCGATCGCAGGCAGATGGTCGGACGAGTCCGCCGTCACGAACAGCCAGGAGATGCTGTCAGGCACGCCATAGATCGCGCGGAACGTGTCGAGCGGGATGAAGAGCTGCATGTCGCCGAACACGTAGCCGCTCGCGTAGATCCCGACGATCCGGATCATCCGCGCCGGCCGTTCGAGGGCGAAGATCGCAGGATGCGTGCGACGGAGATCCAGGGTCAGCGTCGCGCGGTCCAGGCTCTCGGGCGTGATGCCCGCCCAGCGCGCGAAGCCCTGGCCGATCACGCCGACGTCCTTGCCGCGGTCCTCCGCCGTCAGGTCGCGGCCGGCGATGATCCGGGGATTCCCCGCCTCGCCGTGCGACTCCAGCCGCTTGGTATCGCCGGGGTTGAGGCCCACGATCATCGCGAAGTTGTGCCCCTCGGTGGGCGTCATGGCGAGGAGGTACGGCTCGACCCGGTCGACATGGGCGACCGACTTCACCTTGCCGAGGACGTCGCCACGCAGGACGTCGGAGCTCCCGACCATGTTGACGTGGCCCATCGAGCCGCGCGCGCGGAGCTGCAAGGTGTTGTCCACGGTCCGCTTGAGCAGCTCTGTCTGACGGTGGACGGCATCCCCGATCGCCTGCATCACCAGCAGCAGGAAGAACGGAAACCCGATGAGGAGCGCCACCACCGCCAGCCGCAGCCGGCTCCGGAAGAGGTTCCTCAGCCCGAACTTCGCCATCCCCATCAGACGCTCCTCATCGCTTCGATGGGGCTCAACCGGACCCCTCGGATGACCGGATAGAGGCTTCCGAGCGCCGCGAAGACGACCGACCCGACCGCGATGAACCCGAGCACGCGGCCGTCGAACGCCACCGGCAGCCCGAGGGCGCGGTGGAGCACCTGCGCGAAGACCGCCGCGACGACGACCGCGCCCACGCCGCCGAGCCCGCTCAGCGTCACCGACTCGGCGAGGAACTGGATGACGACCTCACGGTTCGAGGCGCCGATCGCCTTGAGCGTGCCGATCTCGCGGACGCGCTCGCGCGTGGAGAGCACCATCACGAAGACGACGAGGACCGCGCCGATCGCGAACAACACGATTGAGCCGTAGACGCTCGCGACCGCCAGGCTCCCGAGCGTCGTCCTCGCCGTGGAGACGGCTTCGGGCGTCGTCACGATGTCGACCTCCGGAAACTTCGTCCGGTCCTTGAGCTCTTGAACGACACGCTCGACGTTGCCGACCGAGTCCACCGTCACGAAGATCTTCGTCAGCTTCTTGCCCGGCCTGAAGGCTGCGCGAAACGCCTCGATCGGGACGAAGACATGGTTGTCGCCGAAGTCGTTCGCGGTGGTGTAGACGCCGACAACCTGGAACGCCTCGCCGCCGAGGATGATCCGTTGACCCGCGAGTGAACCGTCGCCGGGCTCTGCGATGCCGAGTCGTTGCCGGGCGTAGAGCCGGCCGACCACCGCCACGCGCGCCCGGGTTTCCTCGGGCGTCAAGGCGCGGCCCGCCAGGATCCGAGCGTTCTCGTAGTCCACTTCACCGATCGCGCGCATGGCGGCTCCCGGAGGCGTGCCGATGACCATGGCATACGCGTTGGGCCGCGTGGGATCGACCTGCGGCGTGTACACGTACTCTTCGACCTTCGCGAGGTGACGCGCGTTCGGGATGCGGCGCAGGCGCTCGAGCGTGTCGGTCGAGAAGTCGTGCTCGCCGGCCGGCTTGTCGCCACCGAAACCGCCGGTGCCGAACGCGCCGGCCTCGCGCAGCTCCACCAGCGTCCGGACGCGCGCGTCGAGGCGGGCAATCTGGTCCCGGCTCGCCAAGGCCGCCTGGACCATGAGCGCGAAGAATCCGGTGACGAGGGCGAGCAGCACCACAACGACGCCGGCGCGCAGGCGGCTACGGAACGGGTTGCGGAGCCCGCGGACGGCAGCGCCGGTCACGTCAAGATCCCCTTCTCAGACACCGGCGGCCTCCCGCAGACGCGCGAGCAGAACGTCCTCGCGCGGGACCCCCGTGAACTGCAGCGTCCCATTGATCGCGATGGCCGGCGTCGCCATCACGCGGTACTTCACTGCCACGGCCGGGTTCGCGGCGACATCGATCTCCTCGACGTGAATGTCCGGCACCTGGCTCTTCGCCTTCTCGACCAACGCGGCGACCAAGGCCTTGGCCGCGTGACACTTGCCTCAGCCGGGGGCCGTCAGGAGCTCGACGAGGATCATCGGCGGCCGCCCGGCCACGTCACCAGCGGCATGTTGGCGACGACGCCCGGCCGCTCGATGACGATCTCGCCGGCCTGCTCGGCGGCCTTGACCTCGTTCGCCGACTTGAGAACGCGCGCGATGCCCTCCTTCTTCCACTTGACCAGGTGGATCGCCCGCAACGGCCGATAGCCGTCGCTTCCCGGTGGGCTGTCGAAGACGTCCGGCTGGAACTTGAAGGGGCCGCCGCCACGGACGCCGTTCGTGAACACGTAGACGTTGGCCAGCATCGTTGGCGGGGCCTGGGTGAGCGCCGGCACCACGAGCACCGGGGACTTCATCATCTCGGTCAAGACCTCGGCGACCTTCGCGTCCGAGACTTCGGTGTGCTGGAACAGGATCTCGCGGCCGTCGAGGTAGGCCTTGACGTTCGGGATTGCCGGCTTGAGGGCGTACGCGACGGCATAGCCGGTGAAGAGCGAAGCGACGATCACCGCGATCCAGACCCACTTCTTCATGTCACGGCTCCTTCACGGGCTGCGCGCGCTCGGACCTCGCCGGCACGCTCCGCCTTCTCTCGCCCCCGGCCCACACGTGCCGGCCGAGCCGGCCGACCGCCTGCATTCCCTTCCACACGAGAAGGGCCAGCATCGACGACGGTCAGCATGGGGTGTAGCTCGGCTGCGCGCTTCGCTCGTCAGGCATGCTCGGCCTCATCTCTCCCCGACGACGTGGCCGATACGGGTGATCGCGTCTTCGACCGTGGCCCGCCCGCCGCCACCGTTGCGCATCGTCACCACGACCTGTTTGCTTTCCGGATCGCCGTCCACCGCGACCACAACGGGCAGCTTCGACAGCTCGTCGCGGATCTTCGTCACGCATCCGGTGCAGTGGATGCTCGGCACCGTGAGAGTCATGCGCTCGAGCTTCGGTTCCGGCCGCGGGCGCTGCGGGATGAGCCGCCCCGAGAACGAGTTGAGGAGGACCGTCGTCACGCTGGCCGCCATCGCGATCATGGCCCAGACGGGCATGACGAGCCCCGTCGTCGCCAGCGGCACGCCGACGCCGTTGAACGAGAACGCGAGCGAGAGGTTCTGCACGGTCTTGGCGTACGTGCGCCGGGCGACGTGGTAGGCATCGATCGCGGCGGTGAGCCGCTCGCCGACGAGGACCACGTCGGCGGACTCGATCGCGATGTCGGTACCGGCGCCGATCGCGATGCCGACGTCGGCCTGCATGAGCGCGGGCGCGTCGTTGATCCCGTCGCCGATCATCGCGACACGCTTGCCCTGGCGCTGCAGCTCGCGCACGCGGGCCGCCTTCTGTTGCGGCAGAACCTGCGCCATGACCTCCGTGATCCCGACGTGCTCGGCCACCGCGCGGGCGGTCCGTTCGTTGTCGCCGGTAAGCATCACGGGCTCGATGCCGGCAGCGCGGAAGCGGCGGATCGCCTCCGCCGTGTCGGGCTTCACCGTATCGGCCAGCGCGATGAAGCCGGCCGCGCGGCCTTCCCGGCCGACCACGACCACCGTCTGCGCCCGCTCCTCGCGCTGGGCCACCGGCCGCCCGAGGCCGGTCTCGATGCCGGACTCCTCCAGGAAGCGCAGGGTCCCGACGAGGACCGGTGTGCCGGCCACCCGCCCGCGCACGCCCCTGCCCGGGACGGCGGCGAAGTCGTCCACCCTGTCGAGCGGGAGGCCTTTGCCCTGGGCCGCCTTGACGACGGCTCGGCCGAGCGGATGCTCGGAGACCTGCTCGGCGGACGCCGCGAGCGCCAGGAGGCTGTCGGCCGTGAATCCGTGCGCGGGCACCACTTCGACGACGCGCGGCTCGCCGTGGGTGATGGTGCCGGTCTTGTCCAGGACGACGATCGTCACATCCTTGAAGGTCTGGAAGGACGCCGCGCTGCGCATGAGAATGCCCTGGCGAGCCGCCTCGCCACCGCCCCGGATCATCGCCAGCGGGGTCGCCATGCCGAGCGCGCAGGGGTAGCCCATCACGAGGACCGCGAGTGCGGCGAGCACCGCTCGCTCCCAGTCAGGCGCGCCCCAGAGGGCCCAGGCGCCGAGCGTCCAGAAAACGAACGCGAGCCCGGCCACTGAGAGGACGCCCGGCACGAAATACTTGAGGATGCGGTCGAGCAGCAGCAGGATGCCCGGTTTGAGGGCCCGCGCCTCCTGGATGTGGCGCGCGACCTGCTCGAGGAAACTCTCCTCGCCGACGCGCGTCACCCGGACGAGCAGCGTGCCCGACTGATTCACCGATCCACCGATCACCTCGTGGCCCGGGAGTTTCTCGCGGGGCAGCGGCTCGCCGGTCACGAGGCTCTCGTTCACCGCCGAGGCGCCTTCCACGATGACACCATCCACGGGGACTTGCTCGCCGGGGCGCACGCGCACGAGGTCGTCCTTCCGGACTTCAGCGATCGGGATCTCGGTCTCGATGCCGCCGCGCACGACCCGGGCGGTGGGCGGGCGGAGCGAGAGCAGCTTCTTGACCGCCTGGGACGCGCGCGTCCGCACGAGGAGCGACGTGTAGCCGCCGAGAATGTGGTAGGCGGCGACGAACACGGAGACGCCGAAGAACTCGTAGCTCTTGAAGATCGGATTGTAGAGCCCGATCGCTCCGCCGACGAGGCCGGCGAACGCCGCGATCTCCATCAGGACATGCTGGTTCAGGATGCGGCGCCGCACAGACGCCCATGCCATCTTGAGGATGTAGAGGCCCGGCCCGAACACGATGATGACTGCGAGCCCGGCCATGAACCAGTGGGCGAGCGGGTGATGGCGGCCGATCCACATGAGCAGCATCACCATGAACCCGATCCAGGCGGCGGCGCCGGCGATGATGAGGCGATCGCGCTCCCGCTCGAGCTCCGCCTCCTCGTCCTCGAACGTGCGGACCTTGTTCGGATCCCGCACGGTGTAGCCGAGGCTCCGCAGCGTGTCGGTGAGCGTCGCCGCCGTGACCCGTCTCGGGTCGTACGCGATCAAGGCCTCTTCGTGGGCGAGGCTCACGTTCACCTCCGCCACGCCGTCGGTCCGCCCGAGGCCCTTCTTGATCGTCTCCACGCAGAAGGAGCACGCCATGCCGCCGATCTTGACCTGCAGCTTCTCGAGGGCCATGCCTACGTCTCGCCCTTGCGCCCCCGTCCAGGAGGCGTTTCGATGTGGGGTCACACCGAAGCTCCTGTCCGTGGCCGCCGCGCCCACGCGGCCAAGCTGCGCCGAATGCGTTGGCGGACATCGACAAGATCCTTCAGCTTGCGGTCGAGCTCGTCGGCCTTGTCACGCAGGAGCTGGTGGACATGCGTGCAGGGCGGCCGGCCGCCCTGGCGGATGGCGAGGATGTCTTTGATCTCGGCGAGGGTGAGACCGAGGCCGGTCGCCTGCTTGATGAAGCGAAGCATGTCGACGGCATCGTCGCCGTAGAGGCGGTACTGGTTCGCGGCCCGCTCCGCCGGCGGAAGGATCCGCCTCCGCTCATAGAAGCGGATGGCCTTGGCTGTCACCCCGGCCCGGCGCGCCACTTCGCCGATCTTGAGACCGCTATCCATGTCGGCCCTAGCCTAAACCTTTCCCCTTAGGGGAAGGTCAAGGGCATTCTGTCGGGGGGCGGCGGCGCGGGGAGGATTGGGGTTCAGCCGACTCGTGGCCCCCGGGATGGCTGCGCTGGAGGGGTGACGCCAGGGAGAGGAACGCGGAACCTTCATCCCCACGCCCAGCACTTGCTCTTGAACGGGCACTCCTTGCACTGCCACCCGACGATCGGGTGGAACGCGCCGACCTCGATCGCGCCCAGCACCTCGGACACCAGGCGGAAGAGCCGCACGTTCGCCGCCCGGTCCCGCGTCGTCCAGTACCGCACCAGCTCCGGCTGCTTGGTCTTCGTGAGAACGTCGAAGCGCAGCCGGACGTCGTCACCGCCTGACGAACCGTTTGCCCACGGGCTCAGCCCGACGGCGTAGCTGTAGACCGAGAGCTGGAGCGAGGCCTCCACCTGGAGGTCGGTGTACCGGCGCGCCGAGGTCTTGAGGTCCACGACAACGAGCCGGCCTTCGGGGTCGCGCTCCAGCAGGTCCAGCGTCCCGACGAGGTCCCGCTCGAGCACCTCGCCCGTCTCCTGGTCGATCAGCGGCACGGCGAATGGCTGTTCGACGGCGACCACCTCCGTGCGCTGGTCGAACTCCCCGCATAGGACGGCGAGCATCCTCGTCGCGAGGTCGAGGAGGCTCTCCTTCGTCTCCTTTTCGCCGAAGCGAAGCGGGCGATGCTCGCTCTCGAGCTTCCAGAGCGCCTCGAAGTAGCCTTGGACATCGGCGACGCTCGGCCGCTCGCCCTGGCCGGCGCCGCGGAAGAAGAAGGCCGCGGCGCCGTGGATCCCCGAGCCGAAGGCGAGCGCCACCGGCACAAAGTCGGGCTCGAGCCGGTCCAAGTACGTGAACCGGTACTTGAGCGGGCAGCGGAGGTACTGGTCGATCTGGGTGAAGCTCACGTGCGGTTGCTGGCGGACTGCGACTGGCACCATGGTCGTGTCTCCTTGCGCCGGGTGCGTGGTTCGTAGCGTGGTGTGGTGGACGCGACAGGGCAGAGAGCCTGCGCCCTCTGCCCTGCCCGTGGATCTGGCCGGCAGCGCTCACGCCGTCCGGCGCGCGAGGTTCGAGAGCTCCTTGATGAGGCTCGACGCCTCGCTCCGCGTGAGCGCGCCGGGCTTCCGGTTGAACGCCCGGAGGCTCATCGCCTCGACGTCCGCCGGGGCCAGGCCCTTCGCGCGGCCGATCCTCAGGATCGCGTCGAGCTGACGGTCCGTGGCGCGATCGCCGTTCGGGGACGCGGCCCCGTCGTCGCCGGCAGGCGGCGCCGGCCGGGGCCCAGTAGGTCCGGGGGGCCGCGGCCCGGCGCCGTTGCCGTTGGTACCCGGCCGCGGCGCGGGCACGCGCCCGTTGAGCGGTCGGTCGCCGTAGAGATGCAGCCCGACGCCCAGGAACGTCGCGCACTTCTTCAGCGCGTCCGTGGCCGCAGCCTTCAGATCGTCGCCGAGCGAGACGAGCGCCCCGCTCCCCTTCTCGCGCGTGACCTGGCTCACGCCGAACTGCATCTTGGTGATGTTCTCGGCGGAGAGCTTGCCGAGCACGAGCACCTCGTCCTCCCGGACCTCGTGGTGCGTGATCTCGAACGACCACGCCCCGTCCAGCGCTTCGTTCAGGCGGTGGATCACGTTGTGGCCCTCGACGTAGTCGAGGACGCCGTTGCGCCCCTTGCGCTGCCTGATCTGCGCGGGCTCGAACGGCTTCTCCAGCAGTGCGCGGTTCATGAGACGCCTCCTTCCACTC
>Ga0187892_10005551_pt1 | contig 19717 bp, 13 predicted proteins | sample MA1701073metaG_FD_139345 | JGI IMG/M metagenome (GOLD analysis project Ga0187892, IMG submission 139345) | Bio-ooze microbial communities from a basaltic lava cave in the Kipuka Kanohina Cave System on the Island of Hawaii, USA - MA170107-3 metaG ...
GTCGCGGATGTGGCTGATGTAGATGCCCTCGAACTGCGCGGCAACGCGCGCTAAGCTAATTATCTCCTCAGTGGTTGCAGGCTTTCCGGTTTCATATTCGAGACCGGTCGACAATCCAAACGCACCCTCCCGCATTGCTTGCTCAACCAGACTCCGCATTTCCTGGATTTCGGTTGGGGTCGCCTGGCGATTTGTATCTTCGCCGAACACTTTCGAGCGCAAAGTTGCATGGCCCACGAAAGTGAGAACGTTGAGCGCCACCGGGTTCTTATCCAGCGATTGCAGAAAGGTTTCAATCGGAAACTCTGAACCACCATCCTGGCCGACGGCGATGGTCGAAATTCCCTGGGAAACCTGGCTGGCCGCAGAAGGATCGGATACGAGCCCTCGCTCCGAGTGGTTATGCGTATCGATAAAACCGGGTGCGAGAACCAGCCCGCTGGCATTTAAAACCTTCGCCTCCGCAGGGATCTTTACCTGTCCTCTTCGTCCTACCTCCAGCAGCGTGTCGCCCCTAAGCAAAACGACAGAATCACTAATAGGACGGCGACCTGAGCCATCAATAAGAGTTGCCCCGATAATGGCAGTCGAGGTCATTTCTGATTGCTGATTGTCGATTGCCGATTGGGTAGCTGAAGGCGTGACGATCTGGAAAACAAGGTAGGTTGTTAACGAAGCAGTCCTAAGGATTGAGAGTCTTTTTTTGGTTGGCATCAAACAAGACCTAGCCGCAGATTAACGCGGATGACGCAGATGAGACTAAGATCATAGAGAGCGCCTGTTTTATTTTTCAGTTCTGATCTGCGTTTTCTGCGTTAACCTGCGGCTAGTCTCTCAAGGTTTCTTCGCTTCCGTAGTTTCCTTGTTGGCGGCGATGTACTGCTCGAGCTTTTTGCGCTCAGGATGCTCGGGCTTCTTCTTAAGGAACTCCTCGTACTCAACCGCAGCCTTAGCCTTCATTCCCACAGCATTGTAGAGCGTAGCCAGACGCAGATGGGCGTCCGCCTTTCCAACCGGATCCAGTTTTAGCGCTTCGTAAAGGTAGGTAACACCTTTTGATCCTTTTTTGAGCTGCAGATAGGTTTCGCCCAGATAGTAATTAGCATCGGCAGACGCGGGCTGCACCTCGACCGCTTTGGTCAAAGGCTCGAGGGCGCTCTCAAAGTTCTTCCGCAAAACTCGAAGCCTTCCAAGATTTAAGAGTGCCAGAAAGAACGTCGGTCGCTCAGCCGTGCTGCGAAGATAGGCTTTCTCACTCTCGTCCAGATTTTGTTTGAAGAGATGGTTTGTGCCGAGCTCGGTCCAGGCCTGAAAGTCTTTGGCATCAACGGACAAAAGCTCTTGAAGAGTTGCGATTGCCTCGTCGTATCGCTTCGCATCAGTGGCAGCCTTGGCCTTACTAAACAACTTTTGGGTTGCCGCACTGCGTTGGTATTGGTCTGCGGCGTTTAGCGACGAGGGCTTGGCCGCGCCAGTCGGCTGCCAGGCAATCGAAAGGTCCTGACGAAAATCATTTTTGAAAGGAGCCATGATCTCCACGCGGGTCCGAGCGATTTCTTCATTTTCCAGCAATACCGCTAACTCATATTGCCCATTAAACAAATTGAGAAACCGGTAACGACCCTTTGAACTAACAAATTGGCGAGCCACCGGTGTACCGCCGAGATTGTAGAGGACCACCTCGTATAGCAGTGGCTTGGTACTAGCAGCCTTGCTTTCATCCACTTCAAAGTCTCCGAAGAGTGTGTGTTCACCCTGCGGGTTACCAAGTTGAGTTCGTCGATCCGTCACCTGGCCTGTCGCCAGGGCGAAACTCGCTGCCAGGATTAGCAGTGCTAATGATGTTTTCATGGCTATTCCTCGAAGTTTCGAGATGCTACCTCTTATTTCTCGCAATATACTCCTCAAGCTGTTTCCGATTGGCGTAGTTTGGCTTTTTCTTGAGAAACTCTTGAAACTCCGCCGCCGCCTTCTCTTTAAACCCAGCAGCATCATACAAAGCCGCGAGACGTAAATGAGCTTCGGTCTTACCTAAAGGATCGAGCTTCAACGACTGGTAAAGACATTCCACTGCCCGCGATCCCTTTTTTATTTGCAGATATGCTTCTCCCAGGTAGTAGTTGGCATCAGCCGAGGTTGGTCGAACCTTTACCGCAGTGGTCAAGGGTTCGATAGCCCCTGCGAAATCTCTCTTTGCCAGACGCAGCTTACCGAGGTTCAAATGAGCCAAAAAGAACGAAGGTCGCACAGCGATACTCTGAAGATATGCTTTTTCACTTTCCACATAGTCGTGCTTGAATAGATACACTGTTCCGAGTTCGGTCCATGCCTGAAAGTCTTTAGGATCCGCTGCTAAAAGCTGCTGAAGCGCCGCTAACGCTTCATCATAGAGCTTTTTGTCAGTAGCCTGTTTAGCCATGGTGAAGAGTCTTTGATTCCGGGAACTGCGGTCATAGTAATCCGCGGCTGAGACCGAGCCTGACTTAATTGAAGATTTGCGACCCGGTCGCCACTCCAGGAATACATCGTGGCGGAAGTCATTTTTGGTGGGAGAGAGAATCTCTACGCGGATCCGGCCGATCTCTTCGTGTTCCAGAAGCACGGCCAGCTCGTACTGCCCATTGGCAATGTTCAGAAATCGATAGCGGCCGCTGGAGCTCACGAATTGTCGTGCGACGATAGTACCACCTAGCTTGTAGAGTATGATCTCGTAAAGGAGTGGTTTGACGCCTGCCGTGTCACCCTCATCGACGTGGAGATCGCCAAACAATGTGTGGACGCCTCCCTGCCCCAAACTTTTAGCGGTCAACACAAGGATAACGACAATGACTGCTAAGACCTTCATAACCGCAGCTATCGGCAAAACGATTCCAAGATGATTGATCTTACTGCCAAGCTGCCTCTTAGGCTAAGTAAAACGGGCTGAAGCTCAAGAGCTTCAGCCCGTAGCTTTTGCTTCACGCGCTAGAAGCTCAGAAGCTAAAGCGGATCCCTACCTGCATCACGCGAGGTTGCCCCTGAATCGCGGTAAAATTCGACCAGACGGCGGGAATATCAGCCACATTGGTGACAAACTGGGGATCCAGCTGCAGGCCAAATCCGCTGCGGCTGGTATCTATATCTCCCATGCGCTGAGTGTTGGTAACGTTGAAAGCCTCGAAGCGGATTTGCAACTTCTGGGTCTCGCTCCAGGGCAAATCGAAGGTCTTGCCTAAACCCATATCAAGGTTGATGTAGCCGGGGAGACGAAGCACGTTACGATCGCCTGTTTCCCCGGGAAAAGCGCCGCGGAAGCTGGTGTAAGCATCAAGCAGACAGTTCCCAAACAACTTGCCTCCCTGAGTTGGACAGGTCCTGACAGGTCGGATGCGGACACCGCTGCTTTGAGCATTCCAGTTCGTTGCCCAGCGAGCATCGTCATATGGTGCGAAGATTGGCAACCCTGAATTCCAGCGGAAGATGCCGCTTATCTGCCAACCACCCAGGATTGCGTTACCCGCCTTGCCGATGCCACTAAAGAACCTGCGATCCCGGCCAAACGGAATTTCATAGACCGCATTGGCATTGATGATATGCCGGACGTCGAAATCTGAGTCGGCATAACTGTCTCCTTGCCGTAAGGGGTTAAGAATAAATGCACCACCATAAGCGCCACTGGTCTGCAGACCTGAGGCGTCGTCGTGCGAGTGTGAAAACGTGTAGTTGAAGTCTGCAGTCAGGCTTCTGCCCAGCCGCTGGCGAAGGCTGAGCGTCGCCGCGTGGTAATTCGACCTGGCCACACTGCTAAACGAAGATAAGGCTCCATACTGGGGATGGAAAAAGAGGTTTCTCCCCAATCCATCCTCGATGACGTCCTGAGTATCGGTCCAGTCATTGCCGTAGAAGTTTAAGGCTACAGCATAGACGGCCTGCGTCTGGTTAAGGTTTGTGGTGGGAAAGACGCCGCAGCAACCTCCGAAGTAATTATCGTTCATTAACTGGGCAATGTTGGATGGCAACAAGTTAGCAAAGTAAGGGATCTGTTGAACCGCGCTGATGGGTGTGTTTTGCAGGCGCAAGTTCTCAAGGATCGAAGCGGCTGTATACCAATCCATGTTTGAGACCGGATCCACCAGGTTATTTAAAGCCATCACGTCGCGTGACGCTATCAGGTTTCTGGCAATGCGGCCGATGTATGACGTCTGCACCACCAGGCCCTTGGGAAGTTCACGTTCGAAGGTAAGGTTCCAGGTGTAGTTCACTGGAGCTCTTATTTCAGAGTCAAGAGATGATTCAATGCGAGCGGACTGCAGGGCCGGATCCGAATTGAATGGTTGCGTCCTCGGGAAGCTGATGTTTCCGGGGATCGTGATTCGGGGCAAGCTCCGGATGTCCTGACTGAATCCAGTGAATTGTGGCGCCGGTCGCGTGGTGAGGTTAAAGGTATTGGCCGCAATCGTGTCGCTGGAAGAAAACCCCAGAGTATTATTTAGATCGAAGCTGACGGCGAGTTGCTGTCCGTAGTAGTCGAATGTGCGAGCAAAGCCTCCGCGGACCACCGACTCGTGATTGGCCCCAAAAATCTTCTTCAGAAACCCGTTCCTAAACGAAGGGGAGTAAGCGAATGCCACCCTGGGTTGAAAATTGTTCTTGTCCCAATCGTAGAGTGGATCCGCATTGTTTGCAGGCCCTGACAAAACCAAGGTTAACGGATCCTGGTAGTTCCGCCCCTGTCGCGCAGCCGCCTGGCGCCGACGAAAAACTTCCGACAGTGAAAGATCGGTGCTTACTTCAAACCCATTCGCCTCGTAGACCGGTCGGCTGATGCTGTAGCGCAGGCCGTAAGTCAGTGTAAGGTGCGGCGTTATCTTCCAAGAGTCCTGTCCGTAGAAGTCGTATTCCTGCGTGCGGAAATCCCGCACACTGGGAGTGCCCAGTGGAAGGAGAGAGCCGTCCCGGTCGAAAATAAAATTTCCTGAATACTGAGAGAAACGCCCGATGATGGCTGTTACGGAATTCTGTACACCCACGCGGGAACCCGAGATCGGGGAAAAATTATTTACGGGGGTTGAAATGCTGGCTCCGCCTCCCACGTAGAACGAGGGATTCGTAATCGCGCTGTCAAAGGACCCAGAAAGGCTGCTTCGCGCGTTGCTGATCAGGCGAATGTTTGTCCCAAAGCCGATGCTATGGTTGCCTCTCACCCACGAGACGTCGTCGGTAAAGTTCTGCACCGGTGTAATACGGGACAAAGTGCGGCTGAAGGTAAAGGGCTGGTAGATGAATCTAAAGCTGATGTTATTCTGCGCCGAATCTCCCTGCGAGGTAAACGCTTCGCGCGTACGACCGTAACGAAACGTATTCACCACGTTATTCGTCAAAGTCCACGTATGTCCGACGGCAATACCGGTCGGGTGCGACCAGATGTTCGGTTGCGGCGTATCCGGAAATCGCTGCTCACGAGCCAGCAGGTCATAGATGATGTTCACTCGGACAAAGAGCTGCTGTTTGTCATTAATATTCAGGTCAAACTTGCCCGTGTGCGAGTTTCGCTTTACCGGAATGGGTGCATTAAAACGAAAGCCGGCATGGTTGAGTGAATCTCCGATGGTGAAATCATTGGCCGGATACTTGCTAGCCGCCTGTCCTAAAGCTGCGATAGCCAGGGGATTAGTGCCTACATCTGGGAAGATTGTAGCGATATTCGCCGGGGTCAAGGTTGTGATTCCACCAGATGGATTTCGATAGCGAACCTCCCCTCGTCCCAGGTTGGCCAGTGGCACATCTCTCAGGACTGAAGACGATTGCGTAATGCGGTCTCCTTCATAACTGTAAAAGAAGAACGCCCGCTGCTTAATGATGGGGCCACCAAGCGCTCCTCCGAAGGTATGTCGAATCAACGGTGGTCGAGGCACCTTCGGGTCACCGACTTTCGCAGATCCAGTGATTACCGCAACATCGTTGCGGCCAAAGTGCCCGGCCTTGTTGTTGAAAAAGTTATTAGCCGAGAAAGCAGAGGTTCGATAGAACTCAAAAGCCGAGCCGTGAAAATCGTTCGTGCCACTTCGGGTTACCAGTGCCACCTGAGCCCCAGCCGAACGTCCCTGGTTAGCATTGGCATTAGTAGTGGTAACACGAAACTCTTCGATTGCTTCTGCATTGAGCCGCAAGACTGTGTTGTTGTCGGGCTGCAAACTGGTAACGTTCGTTCCACCCGTAGGATACCCAAATGTATTAACGCCAATAATGGTGTTTGTTTGCGCTTCGTTAATATCGACGCCATCCAGAGTGATGTTCGCCTGATCGGAACGCGAACCGGCCACATATCCGTCCCGGGTGGTCGCGGTTTGCAGCGTGAGAAGGCTGGGAACATTTCTGGCCTCCAGGGGCAATTGCGTGATCTGTTGTCTAACAAAGTTGTTACCGAGTGTTGCATCTTCGCGGTTCACCAACAATTCCGCAGAGCCGGCGGAGACAGTCACAGATTCCGCCACGTTGCCGATCTCCAGCTGTACCTCGACGGAAGTCGGTTTGGATACCAGGGCGTGGACGTCGGTGACTACGGCCTTTTTGAATCCACGCGCTTCAACCTCAAGTCTATAGTCACCAACCGGTATCGCTTCGAATGAGAACACTCCTTCGGCCGAAGTTGCTTTAGTCCGGGAGTTATTTGTCGCCATATTGGTAAGCAATACCGAGGCACCGGACACAACATTCCCCTGTGGATCTCTGACTGTGCCGCGAACGGTTGAGGTGCCTTGCTGGGAAAGGGCGGTAAAAGCGCACACAACCAACAGGAAAAGCGCGCTCAAGCTTTGAGCGACGCTCCTCGAAGAGCTATTTAGTTTCATTGGGCTTCCTCCGATTGGATTTGACAGCTCTCAGGAACCGTCAGGTAAACAAGGCAAAAGGTACCTTCCCTGCTTTTCGGCCTCCGGGAGTAAGTAGACTTCGACCCAAGTTCGAATTACTTCGAAACCGATGTTCTTGAATTGGCTGCTGTTTTTGGGTCCAACGGAAATCCGAACGAGCAATGTTCGAAACTAGATCCCTGGGTTCAACAATTTTCCCTTGCAGTTATTATTCCGCGCTTCTGCCAATCCGAGCACAGGAACAAATCTCCTGCCTTCAATTACTTGAAAGGCCTGTCTCATTAGAGGTGGTGGGAGTATATCCTAAATTTTCGTAATTGAATACGAAAATTTGGATCAAAGCGGATGTTTTTGATGAGAGGCGGAACGATCTACGAATATTACGCCAAACATCTGAGTTCCTCAGATTTTAGAAGCACCTCAGTTTCGCGGATTCGTCTGTTTCGTGGACCGACTTCGAGGATTTGTTTGTTTACTGGATGGTTCTGAACGCTGGCTTTCACGGGGCAGCGAGCCCTTCCACGAGCAACTCGGAAACCCTGGAGATGAAAAGATAAGCAGGATTGTCTACTGACCACTTCACTTCCGGCATCTCGTCGCACGAAATGGCTATGGCAATACGAGCTTTGTCGGCGTAAACTACCCCAACCGCGCTACGTAAATGGTCAAGCGCCCCATACTTGCTGGCCAATGACATTGCCGGTAATGAGCGGCCAATGCTGTTTCGACCCTGCTCGCGCTTCATCAGCTCGATCATTTCTTTCGAAGCCTCAGCGCTCACCACCTGACCTTTATCCAGCTTCTCCATCAGGGTGACCATCTCTCGGACGGTGGCAAAACCCAAGCCAAAGCGCTTGTTCTCTGGATCCTTTCCCGCAGAACTTTCTCCACCGCTGCCAACCTTCCGCAGAATCTTTATGTTCTTGAGTCCGAGTGATTCCATGCGCGCGTTGACAGCATCAGTCGTCAAAACTTCCAGCACCAGATTTGTGGCGGTGTTATCGCTCACAATCATCATCAACGTCACAGCATCGCGCAGAGTGAGCTGAAGCCCATCGGTCATTTCTTTCAGCACTCCAGAACCCGAGAGCTTCTTTTCCCTGGTTAGAACCAGCTTGTCACTCCAGCTCACCTTCCCTTCGGCGACGCGTGCAAAGGCCTCAACCATCACGGCGACTTTGATTGTGCTGGCGGTACGGACCCGTTCGTCTGCCTTAAACGCAAACGTCTTTCCGCTGTCCAGATTCTTGGCAAAGATACTTACTTTGCCTTTGAAATTGGCAACCTCGGCTTGAATTTGATCTTCAAGGGACGGTTTCGGCCGCTGTGTTACCGGCAAGTTCACGAAGGAAAGCAGTGCCATCAGCAGAACCGTAAACATTGATCTTTGTAAGCCCCCTCCTTTCTGCGGATCATTCAGCTTAATTCTAATATCTTAGGTTGAATGCGTTGTGAGTTGAGCGGGGGCGCGCGCTAAAGCGCTTGCCCCCTTCCCAACTGGCAAATTTACGGAGCTTGAGCCTTCAACCTCAAGGTCTGTGTTAGGTAGCGTAATGTATCTTGACTAACGCAAAGAAACCAGACAACAATCGCCACGTACTCGGTTTTTGGATGACAACCAGATTTATAAACCGGACAACCACGAGCACTTGCTTAGCTTTTGCCGGCCTCCTAAGAGTTTAATTTATGCACCGTATAAACAGATCCTTGCCGGTTTTGCTTGTCTGCCTGGCCTTCTTCTGCCAGTTGGCCCCAGCGCAGTCGCGTTCGGACACGTTTCGACCAGTGGTGCGGGGCAAAAGAGGCGTGGTGGCTGGGGGTCACCCGCTCGCTGTTGAGGCTGGCATGCGGATGCTCCAGCGGGGCGGAAACGCCGTGGACGCCGGTGTAGCTACCATTCTCGCCGCTTCGGTTATCGAGTTTTCTCACTTTTCGTTTGGTGGTGAGGTTCCCATCCTCATCAAGCTCAAGGGAAAACCAGTTGCGGTGGTCGAAGGTCTTGGACCAGCACCGATGAAGGCGACTCAGGAATTTTTTGCCACTCGCCTGCAGTCAAAGAACGGGGGGCAGCAACCCACCATGACCGGAGCTGGCATTGGAACAATCCCTTCCACCGGACCTCTGGCAGCAACCGTCCCGGCAATTCTCGATGCCTGCGTGACGGCGCTCGACAAGTTCGGCACCAAGTCGCTGGCTGAAGTTATGCAACCGGCGATCGAGCTGGCTGATGGTTTCCCGATCGATGAACTGCGTGTGCAATACATCAGATCGCGTTCGCCGGTCTTTTCTCAGTGGCCGGAAGCGAAAAGCATCTTCCTGCCGAACAACGAAGTGCCTAAGGTCGGCGATATCTTTGTGCAAGCTGACCTGGCCCGTACCTTGAGGGAAATCATAAATGCCGAACAACTCGCTGCTAAAAAAGGACGCCACGAAGCCCTGATGGCCGCCCGGGACCACTTCTACCGCGGCCCTGTTGGCAAACGAATTGGCGAGTACATGCAGCAAGTTGGTGGATTGTTGGCCGCAGAAGACCTGGCGCGTTTTCGCGCAAAAGTGGGTGAACCATTACAGACTAAGTATCGCGGGTTTGAAGTTTATAAGGCAGGCTTCTGGACCCAGGGTCCGGCAATGCTGGCGGCCCTCAATCTAATGGAAGGCTTTGATCTCAAAAAGATGGGTCACAACTCGCCGAACTATATTCACACCCTAGCGGAGGCAATGAAACTTGCCCTGGCCGACCGGGATTACTATTTTGGCGATCCAGACTTTGTGAAGGTTCCGGCCGAGTTAGTGTCAAAGGATTACGCTACCATCCGCCGTTCGCTTATTCAGGAACAGAAGGCTTCGCTGGTGCAACAACCCGGAGACCCACTCAACATGAAAGCCTTGTTGGAGGAGCCGCCAAAAAGTGTCCGTAACCTTCCCCCGCCTATCGAGGTGGAACGGGCAAACGACACCACCTGTGTCAATGTCATAGATAAGGACGGTAACCTTTTTAGTGCCACGCCCAGCGGCGCCTGGTTGCCGGCCGTGGTAGCCGGAGACACAGGCGTGCTGATGGGCCAACGACTGCAGTCGGCACTAACAGATCCCAGTAGCCCTAACGTCGTGGCTCCCGGTAAACGTCCACGGGTCACACTTACGCCCACCCTGATACTTAAAGACGGTTTGCCTTTCATGATCTTGAGTACCCCCGGCGGTGACAATCAGGATCAGGCGCTAACCCAGGTTTTTCTTAACATTGTTGAGTTTGGGATGAGTCCCCAAGAGGCTGTCGAGGCCGCGCGCTTTGATACTCAACATTACATCAGCTCGTTTGACAACCATGAATTTAATGCCGGTTCCCTGAATGTCGAATCGCGCGTCGACGAGAAGACTATTGCGGAGCTCAAAGGTTTCGGGCACAAGGTTAAAGTGCAATCAGCCTGGGGTACCACCTCGGCGCCAACGGTAATCGTCTACGATGGGCGCACAGGAGTATCTTCCGCCGGCGCCGATCCCAGACGCGGAAGATATGCTGTTGCCTGGTGAGAAAGATAGAGGAAGATGGCTGCAGCCCCAAAACTGTTTCGCATAATTTTGCAGGTCTCGAATCTGGACCAGGCCGAAGATTTCTATGGCCAGCTGCTTGGCGATCGAGGGCGACGCATTCCCCACGCTTCCCGCCATTATATTGATTGTGGTCCGGTTATTCTGGCGCTCGTGGATCCAGCCCCGGATAACCTCTCAGCCGCCCCCCTTCCAGATTATATTTACTTCGCGGTGAACAATCTCGAGCAAGTTCACGCGCGGGCGAAGGAATTGAATTGCCTTGCGCGCGAGGACGTTCACGGCGCCAGCGCCGGAGAGATCGCCACTCGTCCCTGGGGTGAGCGATCCTTTTACGTTAAAGACCCCTGGGGCAACGCACTTTGCTTTGTAGATGAGAACACGCTGTTCACTGGAAGATAGATTGAAGCTCTTCTAATCCGCGGTCGGAACTCAAAAAAACAACCTTGTCAAAAGACTACAAGATCTGGCAGGTCATCGCTGCCTCGGCCGTCGGCACGATGATTGAGTGGTACGATTTCTATATCTTCGGCAGCTTGGCAATTGTCATCTCTCCGCTGTTTTATCCGGAAGGGAACAACACCCTGGCATTGATTGCCTACCTGTCGACCTTCGCCGTCGGCTTTATTGTCAGGCCTTTCGGAGCACTCTTTTTCGGTCGCATCGGCGATCTGGTTGGAAGGAAGTATGCCTTTCTGGTGACGCTCTTGATCATGGGCGGGGCCACCGCCTTGATTGGCTTCCTGCCAACCTACAACACCATCGGTTTGGCGGCCCCCATAGTGTTGCTGATTATTCGAGTCTTGCAGGGCCTGGCGCTTGGAGGCGAGTACGGTGGTGCCGCGGTCTACGTCGCCGAGCACGTGCCTGATGAAAGCCGCGGTTTCTACACAAGCTTTATTCAGATCACGGCCACCCTTGGTCTGTTTGTCTCGCTGGGGGTGATCCTGATTATCCAGGGCTCCATGAGTCGAGCGTCGTTTGCGGCCTGGGGTTGGCGCATTCCTTTTATCGTCTCGATCCTGCTGGTGGGCATCTCGCTTTATATCCGTTTGCGCATGAAAGAGTCGCCCATCTTTCAGCACATCAAAAGCACTGGCATGACCTCGGTTCAGCCGTTGAAGGAGGCGTTTACCAAGTGGGAGAACTTAAAACGAGTTCTAATCTCGCTTTTTGGGGCCACGGCCGGTCAAGGCGTCGTCTGGTACACCGGACAGTTCTACGCTCTCTTCTATCTACAGACGATTCTTAAGGTCAACACAACCTCCGCCAACTACATTATCGCCATTGCATTACTGCTGGCCCTGCCGTTTTTTGTTTTCTTCGGAGCGCTCTCAGATCGAATTGGACGCAAGAAAATCATGATGCTGGGCTGCCTCTTGGCGGCAGTATGCTACCTTCCGATTTACAAAGGCATGCAGGCCGCAGCCGGCTCGAACGTGATTACCGCAACCTCACATGAAGACGAGCGCACCGGCGCCAGCAGCCTTACACCCTGGACCATCGTCGACGGGGTCCGAGAACCTGCAAAGGAGGTACTCACCTACACTGGATTCACTGACCTGATCAGTAATTCAGCAACCTGGAAATTGGTTTTTCTGATATTTATCCAGGTGTTTTTCGTAACCATGGTTTACGGACCTATCGCCGCCTATCTGGTCGAGGCGTTTCCGGCCAAGATTCGCTATACGTCTCTATCGCTGCCATACCACATTGGAAACGGCATATTTGGCGGGTTAACACCGGTGATAGGGATTTCGGTGATTGCCCAAACAGCCAACATCTATGCAGGTTTGTATTATCCCATTGCGGTGGCCCTCTTAACTTTTGTTGTGGGCTCGCTGTTGTTGCGAGAAACCAGGCACGTGAGGATTTGGAAGGAGATTGAAGAGGAAGGGTAGGAGTTGGGAATTAGGATTTAGGATTTGGGATTTAGGATTTAGGATTTGATTTCGAATTTGGGATTGCGGATTGCGGATTTCGTTTTGATGTTCGGCCTTTAGTTTTTTTCGCCAGGTTCGGTTTCCCCCAAGCGGTTCCTTGTTTATCTTGTGTTAATTCGTAGATCGTTTCACCCCCAGTGGTTCGGGTTTATTTCGTGTTAGTTCGTGGATCGTTTGTTAATTTGTACGTTATCAACTCGCGAGCTATTGATTCACTAATCAAGTTTTGAGGCCATAGACACATTAGGCAGGAGAGATTATGGATTGGCTGGCTGACCCACAGGGGTGGATTGCATTCCTGACGCTGCTCGCATTGGAAGTTGTACTGGGCATCGATAATGTAATTTTTATCTCGATACTGGCCGGGAAACTGCCGCCCGGACAACAACAAAAGGCTCGAGTCGTAGGCCTGACGCTGGCCATGCTCATGCGCGTCGCCTTATTACTGTCCATCTCCTGGGTGATCCGGCTGACCACACCTCTGTTCACCGTTTTTCAGCAAGCCATATCGGGACGAGACATGATACTGCTTGGGGGTGGGTTGTTCCTGCTGGCCAAAAGCACCTATGAAATTCACGGGAAACTTGAAGGTGAAGAGGGTCATGGTTCGGCCAAGGCTTTGAGCTCGTTTACCAGTGTGATTATCCAGATTCTCCTGCTCGATCTAGTCTTCTCGCTTGATTCCGTGATTACCGCGGTGGGAATGGTGAAGGACGTTAGCATCATGATCACTGCCATCGTAGTCGCCGTGATTTTTATGATGATCTTCGCCAAACCAACCAGCGAGTTTGTGGAGCGGCATCCAACGTTCAAAATCCTGGCCCTGAGCTTTCTTATGCTGATTGGCGTCACCCTGATAGCCGAAGGCCTGCACCAGCACATTCCCAAGGGCTATGTTTATTTTGCAATGGCCTTCTCACTCTTCGTGGAAATCTTGAACATCAGAACCAGGAAACCCAAGACTCCGCCAGTAAAATTGCACATGCCCTACGTTCGCGAATCAGTATGAGCAAATTACTTGAGTACTTCGATCTTGGCTCGACGGCACAGCCCAAGACGGGTCGAGGCCAATCCCCCAAAAAGATCTTTCATTGGGTGCCACAGTACCTCACCCTGGTTTTGGGAATAGTCGTGCAACCCTTCTTCGCGATCTATCAGCAGACGGGCCAATGGAACTTTAGCGGCATAACAGGCCGGGTGCTTTTCGCCGCGATTGTGGGCATAGTAGTTTTTCCAGCAGTTTATAAACGAGCTTTTGATCCAGACAAGCCTCTGTTTGTGCAGCTGTGCGCGATTTTTGCCCTGGGCATGGGCTGGGAATCGCTGCTGCGGACGGCTTTGAAAGCTGCGCAAGGGTAAAAAGGTTTCATCTCCCGGGAGACGCTCTTCTTTTATTTATCATTTCTCATTTGACATTTCTCCTTTGTCATTGCTGTTTTTCCTGGGTTGGCGTTTCGCGGAAGCAGGAAGCACTAACTCTGAAAACATTGGCTAATAATTTGCAGGTAGGGGTTGGCTATTAATTTGCAAAGTAGGGAAGGTGGGCTTGCCCCCGCTGCTCCGCCACGCTCAATTTTCGAGGAACCCTGATAGTCAAGGAAGTTGAGTCTATCGGCGCAGCGGGGGCAAGCCCACCTTCCCTACCTGCTAATTTTCGGCCCAGGACCGGGTCCCCGTGCCGGCAGCCCGCACGCGGTGGTAAGCCTTGCGCTTTGGCAACCCTGCTCCTTCCATACAAAACCTAACGCTTTCAGCGTCATCCTCCCTGCAGTTTCCTAGCTGACTGCCTTCTTGTAGTATCTAATAAGTTCCCCAAATAAAGATCTTTAAGGAAAAGGATTGTGAAAGTAACTAATACTGTTTTTGCAATCTCGATCGTCGCTCTTCTGTTTGCCTCAAACATCTCCTTTGGCTTCAGCCACCGGGAGCCGCTTGGAGAGGCCTTCAGTGTGTCCGAGTATGAAAGTTTTCATGATGTCCTTCATCCGCTTGAACATGAGGCATTACCGAATAAGGACTTCACTCGGATTCGTTCCCAGGCGCCTGAGCTGATTCGTTTAGGTAGAGCAATCGTCAAGCTTGGCGTGCCAAAAGGAACCGCCCAGCAACATCTAAACGAGTTCCGCAGCGAACTTGAACGGTTTGCGGGAGCGCTTGAAAGCTTCTCGACAAAGGCAAAGTCAGGTTCAGACAATGACCTCGCCCGCTCCTACAGCGCTGTGCACGATTCCTTTGAGATGCTCGCCGCCCTGCTGCCGCGCAAACGCGATAACTGGGCGGCGTTCCGGGGGAATTACGCCGCCGGGGTCGCTGAGGGCCAGAACCTGCCCGCAGAATGGGATGGTCAGAAAGGCGTAAACATCAAGTGGAAAACTGCAATTCCAGGGTTGGCCCATTCCAGCCCAATCGTTTGGGAAGATCTGGTCTTTGTTACCACCGCCATCAGCAGCCGCGGTGGTGACACCTTCCGCCATGGGCTATATGGTGACGGTACCGCTTCCGAGGATCGGTCAGTACACAAATGGAAACTGTATGCGCTGAATAAAGACACCGGTAAGATTGTTTGGGAAAAAACCGCTTACGAAGGACCTCCGCGAGAGAAGCGCCACATCAAAGCCAGTTATGCTAATTCGACGCCTGCGACTGATGGCCGCTACGTCGTAGTTTTCTTTGGCTCCCAGGGCCTTTATGCCTTTGATATGAAGGGTCGCCTGGCTTGGAAGAAAGATCTTGGAGTCTTGAATGCGGGAGCATATGACGCCCCGGATTATGAGTGGGGCACGGCCAGCTCTCCAATCATCTACAAGGATCTTGTCATCCTTCAGTGTGACACTCAAAAAGACTCGTTTCTGCTCGCGGCGGACATCAAGACCGGAAAAACAGTTTGGAAAACCGACCGGGACGAACTTCCCTCCTGGGGCACGCCGACAATCTTTAAGGGAAAGTCAACTGAGCTGATCACCAATGGCTCTAACTTCATCAGAGGTTACGACCCAGACACGGGCAAAGAGCTCTGGCGATTGGGTGGCAGTTCGAAGATCACTGCGCCGACACCAGTTTTCCGCGATGACCTGATTGTCGTGGCCAGTGGCCGGCGACCCGAAGCTCCCATCTTCGTCATTCGTGCGGGCGCTTCGGGCAATATCACTCTCGATAAAGGACAAACTTCGAATCAATTCGTGGTGTGGAGCAAACAGGCGCGGGGCTCGTACATGCCCACGCCACTCATTTACGGTAACTATCTTTATGTACTTTCCAACCAGGGAGTGCTTGATTGCTACGATCTACACTCTGGCAAAGAGATCTATCGCCAAAGAATGTCCCATCAGGGAGGAGGATTCAGTGGTTCGCCCATTGCTGCCGATGGAAAAATCTACCTTCCCAGCGAAGATGGGGATGTCTTTGTGGTTAAGGCAGGTCCTGAATTTGAAAACCTGGGCAAGAATTCGATCGGCGAGTTGCTGATGGCCACCCCGGCAATTGCTGGCGGCCACATGTACATCCGGTCACAACATCACATCTTTGCGATCGGACGATGAAAGGAATACAACCAAGATGAAGGTCAATTACGTTCGAGCCCTGGGAGTCATTGCAACCCTGTTTACATTAGTCTTCCCCATAAGCACGATTGACCAGCTCCCAAACGGGAGTGCACTGTCCGTTGCGTCAGTGATTAATCAGGACCAGGCCAAAAAGCGTTTAGACCAATCATCACAAACCAATGCAGGCACTTATTACAGCCTGCGGCCTGACTTGCGTCGCTGTCCCTGGCCCCGTTGCGGGGGCTTTTTTGTAAAACAGCTTAACCAGAAGCTGACTCGCTGCGTAGATGGAAAATCGATGGAAGAATGTTATGTAGTGGGAGTCGAGTGGCGCGAAAACAAACAGGTCGACGGCCAGGGAATTGTACGCGGTGAAATCGTAAGCAAAAGCTTTCGAGTACCGGGTCAATTCGGAGAGTTGCGCGTGTTTGAGTCCTGGCGATCCGCAGTTGAGATCGCACCCGGTTGTACTTTCTATCGGGTTAAGGATCGCGGCGTCCGTTGCATCACCTACCCGTGCCTCACTTTCGAGGAAGTAGAATTAAATTCAACGACCAGGCGCAACATTGCCGGCGTTGATCTAAATAACACGGGAGCACCGAAGAGTCTGATTGATCAGGCCCTGAGGGCAATGGATGGTGAGGGAATCATCATAGCCGGTTCTCATGTTCCGGTAACGGGTCCGGCGGGAAGTTCCGTCACCCTTAAGGCAGTCAACTTTTACCTGCCCCCGGATGACGGCGAACGCCCCGCGGCTAAGAAGCCCTGCATAAAGACAGGTTGCTCCGGACAAGTGTGTGCCGACGAAAATGTGATTACCACCTGTGAATGGCGTCCTGAATACGCCTGCTACAAGAAAGCGCGCTGCGAACGACAGGCAGATGGCAAGTGTGGCTTCACGAAAACACCCGAACTGCTTTCGTGCCTCGGCCGTAACTGAATGGATTTACGTTATACTAAACAAAAACAAAAGCTCGTTCCATTTTGTCGGAAACGGAGGTAAAAATGCCTCAGCAAAGTATTGAAGTCATTCGAGGAATCTATGATTCTTTTGGTAAAGGTGATTTGTCGGCTGTGGTGGGTCAGCTGGACCAGGAGATCGAATGGAACCAAGCCGAAAACTTTATCTTTGCTGATCGGAACCCTCACCACGGCCCTCACGAGCTGCTCGAGGCTGTTCTGAGACACCTGGGCGCAGAGTGGGAAGGTTTCTCGGTTGCTCCCCAGGAATGGCTGGATGCAGGTAATCATGTGGTGGTCCTGGGCACTTATACGGGACGGCACCGCGAAACCGGCAACGAGGTGCGAGCGCAGTTTGCTCATGTTTGGGGAATGCGAGCGGGAAGGGTCGTTCGCTTTCAGCAATATACCGACACCAAACAGTTCGCAGAGGCCATTACCTGGCGTCCACTGCGACGCTCGGCCGCAGAATCTTGATACCAGGTTGAATCGTGAGTACTGAACCAAACAAAGTAATCTACTCAATGGTCGGGGTCAGCAAGTTCTACGACAAAAAGCCCGTCCTCAAAGACATCTACCTTTCCTACTTTTACGGCGCCAAGATTGGGGTCATTGGCTTAAACGGTTCTGGTAAATCATCTCTGCTCCGAATCCTGGCGGGCGTGGACAAAGAGTTTAATGGCGAAACGGTCATCTCACCCGGTTACACCGTCGGGTACCTGGAACAGGAGCCTCTGATTGACGATTCGCGCACGGTCCGCGAAGTAGTTGAAGAGGCGGTCGCCGAGACTACCGCTCTTTTGAAGGAGTTTGAGGAGATCAACGCCAGGTTTGGTGAAGAAATGTCGGAAGAGCAGATGAACTCGCTGCTCGAACGTCAGGGCCAGGTGCGGGAAAAGCTGGACCAACAAGATGCCTGGGATCTTGATTCTCGTCTGGAAATGGCGATGGATGCTTTGCGTTGTCCGCCTCCTGACACGCCCGTAAAAATCGTTTCCGGCGGTGAACGCCGCCGAGTAGCTTTGTGCCGTCTGTTATTGCAAAAACCTGACATTCTGCTGCTGGACGAACCAACGAATCACCTGGATGCCGAGTCGGTAGCCTGGCTTGAGCATCACTTGCAGAGCTATCCCGGAACGATAATTGCAGTCACCCATGACCGCTACTTTCTCGACAATGTTGCCGGCTGGATTCTGGAATTGGACCGCGGTCACGGAATTCCCTGGAAAGGCAATTACACTTCTTGGCTCGAGCAGAAGCAGGAGCGCCTGCGTCGTGAAGAGAAGTCTGAGAGTGAGCGGCAGAAAACCCTCGAGCGCGAACTGGATTGGATCCGCATGTCGCCCAAAGCTCGCCAGGCAAAAGGCAAGGCCAGGATCAATTCCTACGAAGCTTTATTAAAGCAGGAGAGCGAAAAGCGCCGTGAAGATCTGGAGATCTACATTCCTCCGGGTCCGCGTCTGGGCGATCTGGTGATTGAGGCAAACACAGTAAGTAAGGCTTTTGGCGGTCGGCTTTTAGTCGAAGACCTGACTTTTCAACTACCTCGCGGAGGCATTGTAGGGGTAATTGGACCAAATGGTGCTGGCAAAACAACGCTGTTTCGCATGATCACAGATCAGGAAAAGCCTGATAGTGGAACGATTCGAAAAGGCGAATCAGTTGTCCTTGCTTATATAGATCAGAGCCGGGCGCTGGATGGCAACAAAACCATCTGGGAAGAGATCACAGACGGCCAGGATCAGCTAAAGCTTGGCTCGCGCGACGTCAACTCACGTGCCTATGTGGCGCGATTCAATTTTTCGGGCTCGGATCAACAGAAGAAAGTTGGCATGCTGTCAGGCGGTGAACGAAATCGCGTTCATCTGGCAAAAATGCTAAAAGAGGGAGCCAACGTCCTTTTGCTTGACGAGCCAACGAACGATCTTGATGTCAATACTCTGCGAGCCCTGGAGGAAGCGTTGGAGAATTTTGCTGGTTGTGCGGTCGTGATTTCTCACGACCGCTGGTTCCTGGACCGCATTGCAACTCATATTCTGGCCTTTGAAGGCGACAGCAAGGTGTTTTGGTTTGAAGGAAACTACTCAGAGTACGAAACCGACCGAAAGGCCAGACTGGGCGCAGCCGCTGAACAGCCTCACCGGATCAAATATCGCCAGCTAACAAGATAAGGAACATGGCAAGATCCCAGTAAGGCTGGTCTATCTTCTGGACTCGTGCGCGGGCTACCAAACCGGGCACCAAAAAATGCACCAAAAACCTTGTATAGCGGTCCAAAGTCCGTGCTACTATTCCGTAACTTCACAGAAATTCGAGGGTCTTATGAATCAGCCAACTGCAGGACTCAAGCAACTTACAGGCCTGTTCTTCCTGGTAGTGTGTCTGGCGCCGGCTTTGGGAAATGGTGTGCTGGCTCAGGGAAGATCCCCCACATCGATTCAGCGACGAGTTAACGAATTGAACCGCCAAGGCGATGAGTTTGAACGCGAAAAACTCAACGCCGACCTCAAAGGACGTCCTGCCACCCCTGTTGATCGAAAAAAGGCGCAGCTAGTGGCGATTGAGGTTGAAAAGGATTTAAATGAACTTCAAGCGGGCTATAATCAGATCGTTCTTGCCATGGCCGCAAAGCAAGGCCTCGATCACAAGGTTGTTGCCGAGACCGTGAATGAAATCAACAAATGTTCAGTCAGGCTTAAACATAACCTGGCCTTGCCGCAGCCTAACGACTCAGAATCAAAGAGTACTTCCGAGGTCGCCCCGGATGCCGAGCTTAACGGGTTACTCCTTAAGCTTCGCAAGCACCTTTATGACTTTGTGACTAACCCGATTTTTGAATCCAAAGGGGTGCTGAATGTCGAACAAGCGAAAA
>Ga0187892_10005552_pt1 | contig 19717 bp, 18 predicted proteins | sample MA1701073metaG_FD_139345 | JGI IMG/M metagenome (GOLD analysis project Ga0187892, IMG submission 139345) | Bio-ooze microbial communities from a basaltic lava cave in the Kipuka Kanohina Cave System on the Island of Hawaii, USA - MA170107-3 metaG ...
GGGCGGTGGGATTCGAACCCACGGCCTGCGGTTTAAAAGACCGCTGCTCTACCGACTGAGCTACACCCTCGTGCTTGCGCGCCAACATCTTACGCGCTCTCGCTTGCGACGCCAGTCTGGATTGACGGATTCGTAGTCTGCAGCTGCCCAACGGGACGGAGCCGCCCTACGACGACCGTCAGGCGTCCACGCATCCGCCGCATTGTCCTGCCGAAGCTCCGGCGGCAGGATCAGAAGAACTCCCCGACGTCCGGGGTGCGCTGCCCGCCTCGACGCTTCGCCCAATTGCGCCATGCTCGCTTCGTCCGTCGGCGATTGCTTCGGACAATTCGTATGAAGTTGGCGTGCGAAGGCACGCGTCTCTGTCCGGTCCCGATTTCGAAGGAGCTGATGTAGCAACTGCAAACGCCTTGCCAGCGGCCCCCGGCTGGGAATCGCGGAGGGGAGGGCGGAAAAGCACGCTCCCGGCGGCGAACTTCCCCGGCGCCGCGGCCTCGCGCGACTGGCATCGCGTTTGCGATCCTGCGCGCATGATGATCAGGACGATCCCGCCGATAGTACAGGTCCTCCCGGAACGCCCGCTCCTGGATCGCCTTCTCGAGGTCCCGGTTCGTCGCCGCGATGACGCGCACGTCGACGCGGATGTCAACGCCCGCGCCGACGCGGTGGAAGCGCTTCTCCTCGAGGACGCGCAGGAGCTTCGACTGGAGCTGCGGCGACATGTCGCCGATCTCGTCGAGGAAGACCGTCCCGCCGTCGGCCAGCTCGAAGAGCCCCTTCTTCTGCGCCTTCGCGTCGGTGAACGAGCCCTTCTCGTGCCCGAACAGCTCGCTCTCGAGCAGCGTATCCGGCAGCGCGGTGCACGTGATGTTCATGAAAGGCCGCACGGAGCGCGCGGACTCGTAGTGGATCGCGCGCGCGAGCACGTCCTTGCCGGTGCCGCTCTCGCCGCGCAGGAGCACCGTCGAGGCCTCGCTGAGCGCGACCTTGCGGACGAGCGCGATGATCTCCTGCATCTTCTTCGACCGGCCGATCAGGTTGCGCAGCCCGTGGCGCTCGGCGGTGTTGCGCCGCGTCCGCGTCCCGATGCTGATCAAGCGGACGGTGCTGCCGTTCGCAAGTGGGTACACGCCAGAGGCGCAGGGGGACGTGCTGCCGGCGAAGACGCCCGTGCGGTACGCCTGACGACGAGACGACAGTCGCGCGATAATCTACCAGAACGCGCTCCACGCCGCGGCGCCGAAGTAGGCGGTTGACCGGTCGAACGGTTGAACGGTCTAAGGCAGGTGCCCTGCGTGGTGCGGCGCTTTCTTCTGCAGCGGCGACGGATCGCGCATGCGAGAGATCGCGACCTCGTACGTGATGACCCCCTTCTGGTAGAGGTCCTGCAGCGCGCGGTCCATCGTGACCATCCCGTGCGAGTGCCCCGTCTGGATCGAGTTGTAGAGCAGGTGCAGGTTGTTCTCGCGGACGATGTTGCGCACGCCGAGCGTCACGACGAGGACTTCGCTCGCCAGCACGAGGCCGCTCCCGTCCGCCCGCGGCAGCAACTCCTGCGCGACCACCCCCTGCAGCGAGTTCGCCAGCTGCAGGATGATCTGCGGCTGCTGCTCCGGCGGGAAGACCGACACGATACGCTCGACCGTCTGCATCACGTTCGGCGTGTGCAGGGTCGCGACGACCAGGTGCCCCGTCTCCGCCGCGGTGAGCGCCGTCGCGATCGTTTCCTGGTCGCGCATCTCGCCGATCACGATCACGTCGGGATCCTGGCGCAGGACGTGCACGAGCGCCTTCGAGAAGCTCACGACGTCGGTGTGCACCTCCTGCTGGACGATGATCGCCTTCTTGCGCTGGTGCACGAACTCGATCGGGTCCTCGATCGTCACGACCTTGCAGCGCCGCTCGCGGTTGATCAGGTCGACCATGTAGTTCATCGTCGTCGTCTTGCCGACGCCGGTCGGTCCGGTGATCATCACGAGCCCGTTCTGCTTGCGCGCGAGGTCGTCGATGATCGGCGCCAGGTGAAGCTCGCGCGAGGTCTTGACCTCGAGCGTGCAGAGCCGGATCGCGAGCTCCGGGTTCCCCGCGTGGAAGTACGCCGTGACCCGGATGCGCCCCGCGATCGAGTCGTAGATCGAGAAGCAGAGCGCCTTCTCGCGCGCGAACGCCTCCTTCTGCGCCGCGTTGAGGAGCTGCTCGACGATCCCGCACGTCTCCTCGCGCGAGAGCGGCTCCGCGTTGGCGAGGATGATCTCTCCGTTCACGCGGAAGCTCGGCGGCACGGCGGCGATGATGTGGACGTCCGACGCGTTGGCGCGCCGCGCCTCGGACAGGATGCGGTCGAGCTTACCCGCCATCGCGGCGCCCCTTCAGGAACTTCGTGATCTTGCGCCAGAGCGACGGGCGCTCGGTGTCGAGCGCCAGCAGCGCCATGCGCGCGCCCGGGCATTCCGGGTCGATCGCCAGCGCGTTGACATACCCGCCGTGCGCCTCGGCGGCGAACCCGAGCTCCGCCTGGCACGCGGCGATCTGCGCCCAGAGCCACGCGCTCGACGCGCACAGCACCAGCGCGTCCTTCAGCCACTTGAGCGCGGCGGCGGCCCTCTGGTGCATGCGGTAGATGCGCGCGATCACGAGCCGCTCGAACCAGTCCTTCGGCGCCAGCGCCAGCGCCTTCGAGAAGCAGAAGTCCTCGTTGCGCTGGCCGCGCGAGAGCAGCACGTCGCCGCGCGCCTCCCACACCCACGGCGTCTCCCCCTTCTGCCGCAGCGCCGCGTCCGAGAGCTTCATCGCCTCGTCCAGCCGCCCCAGCCGCGCGCACGCCACCGCCTTGGACGCCAGCAGGTCCCCGTGGACCGGGAACATCTCAAGCGCCTTGTCGCTCCAGAGGTCCGCCTCCTTCGCGTCGTCGAGCTCCAGCAGCATCCGGACCTGCCCGACCCACGCCTCCGCCAGCTGCGGGTTGTGCTCCAGCGCGCGCCCGTACGAGCGCAACGCCTTCTCGAAGCGCCCCTCGCGCCAGCGCTCCTCCGCCTCGCGCACGTGGTGCTGCGCGTCGATGAGAGGGCGGGTCTCCGCGCTCTTGCGGTGCGGCTCGTCCTCGCGGTTGAACTCGAGGTTGGCGAACCTACCCATGCGGCCCCCGGTTCCACGCCGGCCGCCGCTCCTCCGCGATGCGCAGGTTCGCGCGGTAGATCATGCGGTCGATGCCCCCGAGGACGCACCAGGCGAGGAAGAGCGCGCCGGCGCCGAACGCGCCGGCGGCGGCGAGCGCCGCCGCGTCGAAGTGCCAGCCGCCCACCACGACGATCGTGATCGGGACGAGCGACGCGTAGAGGACGAACCACACGCGGCTGAAGCAGTGCATCTCGCACGCCGCGTCCTCGAGGCCCTCGCGGCCCGCCAGAAGCCGCAGGAGCGCGACGGCATACCTCTCCCGGAGCCGCCGGAACGCCAGCGTCATCGCGGCACCGCCTGCCGGGGGGCCGGCGACGACGCCATCCGCGCGCGCCCGCGCGCCCACGACCGGAGCGTCGAAAGATCCTCCGCCATCGTCTTCGAGAGCGGCACCGTCTCGTCGATCGCCTTCAGCACGTCGGCGGTCGCGAGGTCGCGCCCGGAGCCGAACGCGTCGTAGAGCGCGCTGATCACCGCCTCCTCGATCTCCGCGCCGCTGAAGCCCTCCGATCGCTCGGCGATCGCGTCGAGCTCGAACTTCGCCGGCTCGCGGCGCCGCTTCGCGAGGTGGATGCGCGCGATGTCGCGGCGCTCCGCCTTCGACGGCAGATCGACGAAGAAAATCTCGTCGAGCCGCCCCTTGCGGAGCAGTTCCGGCGGCAGCTGCGCGATCTGGTTCGCGGTGGCGATCACGAACACGGGCGAGGTCTTCTCCGACAGCCATGTGACAAACGAACCGAACACGCGCGCCGTGGTGCCGGAATCGCTGAAGGCCGAGCTCTGCGAGCCCGCGAACGCCTTGTCGATCTCGTCGACCCAGAGGATGCACGGGGCGACCGACTCGGCGACGGCGACCGCCTTGCGCACGTTCTCCTCGGACGAGCCGACGAGCGACGAGAACATGCGGCCGACGTCGAGGCGCAGGAGCGGCATCTTCCAGAGCGCGCTCACCGCCTTGGCGCAGAGGCTCTTGCCGCAGCCCTGCACGCCGAGGAGGAGGGCCCCCTTGGGCGCCGGCAGCCCGAAGTCGCGCGCGCGGTCGGTGAACGCCATGCCGCGCTTGCGCAGCCACTCCTTCAGCAGGTCGAGGCCGCCGATGTCCTCGAGCGCCTCGCGCGCGTCGCAGTACTCGAGAAGCCCGCTTTTGCGGATGATCTGCTGCTTCTCGGAGAAGACGGACGCGACGTCGTCGGCGTCGAGGCGCCCGTTGTTGACGAGGATCTTCGCGACGACGTTTTCCGCCTCGCCGAGCGTGAGCCCGAGGGCGGCCTTGAGGAGCCGCTCGCGGCCGGGGCCGTCGAGCTCGATGCGCGCCTGCGCGCTGTCGCGGACCTCGTCGATGATCCGGTCGAGCAGCTCGCCGATCTCCTTGGCGGTCGGGAGCGGGAAGTCGACGACCGTGATCTCCTTCTCGAGCTCGACCGGCACCTCGAGGACGGGCGAAACGAGGATGACCGTCTTCGTGCTGTTCTTGAGATGGATCGCGATGTCCTTCAGCTTGCGGATGACGGCCGAGTTCTGCCGCGTCAGGTACGGGTGGAAGTCCTTGAAGACGAAGAGCGCCGGCTCGACCATGTCGATGACCATGTCGAGAGCGACGAGGGGGTCGCGCGTCGCCTGTCCGCGCGCCTTCTGGGACTGCAGCGACGTGCCCATCGGGACGAGCCCGGTGGTGAAGCTCCATTCGAAGACCTTCTTGTCGCGCTTGCGGGCGATCTCCGAGATCCACGAGAGGACGCGGGGCTCCTCCCACGAGACGACGTAGAGGATCGGGTAGCGCGCGCGGATGAGAGTCTCGATCTCGCGCCGCTTGTCCACGAGAGGATTCTACCCCGCTTTCCGGCGAAGCAGGAGCGCGCCCGCGAAGGCGGGAACCGCCGCGGCCGCGAACGCGCCTGCGCCTGCCGGTCCGGACAGGAGCGACGCTCCGGCGCCGACGACGAGGAGCGACACGCCCACGGCCGCCTGTCCGCGATCGGCGACGAGGAAGCCGGACACGAGACCGAGCGCGGCACCGGCCGCGACCAGGCCCGGAATCAGCGCTCCGGCAGCGATGCCGACTCCCGCGGCGATGGAGCAGAGCGCCGCGAGCGTGATCGGGTGGAGGAGGCGGAGGCGGCGCCTGTGGCCGAACGCGAGGACCGGGTGCTTGCCGCTCCCCTCGATCCGCCCCTCGGCGCGGAGCTTCTCCTCGACCGCCCCCCACACGCGGGCGGGCACGGCGACCTCCTCCTGCGCGAGGAGCACGCGGTCGGCCGTGCGCAGCGCCCGCTCCTCGCGGTCGCAACCGGGGCAGCCCGACACGTGCATGCGCAGCAGGGCGGCGTCCTGCTCCGAGAGCGAGCCGTCGATGAGCGCGCCGAGGTGCGGGCGGGCCGCCTCGCACGTCGGCCGCTCGTCACGGCCGAAAATGCTGAAGGAATGCTTTTCGTGCACGGTAGAGCTTGCCTCGAACCTGGTCCTCGGACATGTCGGTGAGCTGGGCGATCTCGCCGTAGGACTTCTTCTCGGAGACGCGCAGGAGGAGGATGGTCCGATGCTGCGGGTCCATCTTGTCGAGCGCGCGCTGGATCTGCCGCTGGAGGTCTTCGCGGCCGAGGATCTCCTCGGCGGCGGGCGCGCCGGTCTCCGGGCCGGTCGACTCCTCGATCGCATCGAGCGACTGGGCGCGCCGGACGGCGGCGGCGCGGAGGCGGTTGATGCAGGTGTTGTGGGTGATGCGGTGGATCCACGTGGTGAACTCGCTGGCGCCGCGGAAGCGGTCGAGGGAGCGGAAGACCTGCAGGAAGACGTCCTGGACGACGTCTTCGGCGACCGTCTCGTCGGCGAGCATCCGCCGGGCCACGTTGTAGACGCGCTGCGCGTGCCGCATGTACAGACCCTCGAAGCCCTCGCGCCGGCCGTTCCTGGCGAGTTCGACCAGTTCGTCGTCGGTGCGTCGGGCTTCCTGGTTCATTCGACACGGCTGGGGGCGCGGCGTCACGCCCATTATATAATGAAGGCGATGCCCACCGCGCCCGAGCCCGAAGGAGCGGACCGCCGTCGTGCGGAGCGATTCCCCCCGCCGGGCTGGTTCGTGAAGCTCTCGCTCCCGCGCAGCTTCATCGGGCTGGGCGGAGGCGGCGACTTCTCGGCGCCGATCCTGGACCTGTCCGAGACGGGCGCGCGCATCTCGTCGCCCCGGGAGCTGAAGAAGGACCAGCAGGTGCGGGCGCGCATCGAGGAGCCGAAGTTCCGGGAGACCATCGACTGGCCGGCGCGGGTCGTGTGGGTCAATCCGCCGCCGCCGATCGCCTCGACGTGGATCGCGGGGATCGAATTCATCGAGCTGCCGAACGAGCAGCGGCAGAAGATCGCCGGGTGGCGCACGTACTACACGGGCCAGGAGCACCGCCGGCAGCAGGACGAGGCGGCCCTGGCGTCGCGGGAGTCGCGCCGCCACCAGCCGGGGGACACGCGGAAGAGGTTTGTGAGCAATCTCGAGAAGGAGGAGCCGAAGCGTCCGGAGGGCGAGTCGAAACGCCGCAAATCTGCGCCGCGCGCAGCGCCGCCTCGTCCTCCTCCGCCGGACCAGGACGATCCCTACGCCCGGTGACCGCTCGACCGTGTCACCGTTCAACCGCTCGACCGCCTGCCCTCCGCAGCCTTTCCAACCTGCCCTGTCCGCGCCGCTACGGCGAAGGAGGGTTCGCCGTTCGACCGTTCACGCCCGACGTCGACGGAACCGTTGACAGCGGCAACCCGCGCCGTATAGTGAACCTCACAGCGGGAGGCGACGCAGGCTGGAGGTGGGGGAAGCCTCATGCCGGCACTCACGCTCCCGTGGTGAGTCGAGTTTCCAGGGGGAGCCATGAAGATCGTCGTGCCGCTGAAGAACATCCTGCCGAATCCGTTCCAGGCGCGCCGCAAGATGGACCGCGAGAGCGTGAAGGCGCTGGCGGAGGAGATCCGGGAGAACGGCCTCTGGCCCGGCGCGCTGCGCGGGCGCATGAAGGGGGACAAGGTCGAGCTCTGCTTCGGCCACCGCCGCCTCGCCGCGCTCAAGTCGCTCGGGTGGAAGGAGGTCGAGATCGAGGCCGCCGAGCTGAGCGACGAGGAGATGGCCGCGCAGGGGCTTGCGGAGAACCTGCAGCGCGAGGGGCTCACCGACATCGAGAAGGCGGAGGCGATCCACCTGATGCTCCAGCGGATGGCCCGCGCGGGCGCGAAGGAGCCGGACGCGATGGGGCGAGTCTCGAAGCTGCTCGGGCTCTCGAGCGGCTGGATCAAGGACCTGCTGAGCCTGCTCGACCTGGAGAAGGGCGTGCAGAACGCGATCCGCTCGAAGGAGATCGCGGGCCGCACGGCGCTCGAGGCCCACCGCCTCGGCGGCAAGGAGATGGTGCAGACGGCGATCGACAAGAAGCTGCCGGTGCACAAGATCAGCGCGCTCGCGCAGAAAATCCGGCGCATTCCGGACGAGGACGTCCGCGCGCGCGTCAAAGCGCAGGTCATCCGCGGGCGGGTGACGCAGCCCGAGCAGGTGCAGGAGAGGGCGAAGGAGCTGCTCAAGGGACGCAAGCCGAAGGCGCCGGCCGATCTCGACCGCCTGCTCGGCGAGTGGGCCGCGCGGATCCGCGCGTGGAACACGGAGCTCGACGAGCTGATGCTCTACAAGCGGTTCCTCGGCGAGCCCGGGCGCGCCGACGTTCTGAAGGGGGAGATCGGGAAGATGGGGGCGCGGCTGCAGCGGCTTACGACGTAGCCTTCATCCGCCGCTCGCGCATCCGCAGGTCCCGCAGCGCCGCGTGCGCCCGCATGAGCGAGCGCGCGCGCGGGACGTTCGCATAGGCCGCGGCGATCGCGATCGCGCCGGCCTCGTCGCCGGAGCGGAGCGCGCGGTCCATCGCGGCGATCGGCGGGCGCGGGCCGGGATCGCGCACGACGCGGACCTTCGCGGCGTCGCCCGGCTCGAGCTTGAGCGCGCTGTCGCCGAGCTCGCGCCCGAAGAGCTCGATCGACAGGAGCGTCGCCGGGTTGTAGAAGGCGGCGACGTGCGCGGCGGCGCGCGCGGAGAACGTCACGCGGTGGACGTTGTTGGTGCAGAGGAGGCGGTCGGGGTTGAGCGCGAGGCGCGGGAGGCGGTCGGAGAGGTAGCCGAGGAACGCGTCGGGCGGCGCGCCGATGCGGGTGCGCCACCAGAAGGCGCGCTCCGCGCACTTGTAGCGGCGATGGACTCCGCGCCGCCGCCCCTCGTCGAGGTACGCGAGCACGGCGGGGTCGAGCGGGCGCTCGGGCGCGTCGAAGAGCATGCAGCGCTCGCCGAGGTCGGACGCGCGGACCGTCGCGCCGCGGATCCACATCGGCGTGGCGAGGGCGGGCCGCGCGGGGAGAGGGGTCCCGCGCGGCAGGAGGAAGTAGTCCTTGTCGCCCGTCACGATGCCGATGCGGACGTCCGCGACGTCGGAGAGAGGGACCATCGCGTCGAGCGCGGCGCGCGCGGCGTCGCGGCACGCGCGGGGGACGCGCGTCCACGCCCACGAGTCGACCGCCTCCGCCGGGCGCGTGAGCGCGTCCGGCACCCACGTCGGCACTTCGCGGATGCGGAAGCCGGGCGGCCCGTCGTCGCACGTCAGGATCGCGACCTTCTCGAGGGCGCCGGGGAAGAGGAAGCTCGTGACGACGGTGGCTTCGACGCGCGCGAAGCGGCGGCGGAGATACGTGAGCAGGGGGAGCGCGTAGTTGACGTAGAGGGTCTCGCGGGGGACGACCATCGCGAGCCGGCCGCCGGGGCGGACGAGCGCGGCGGCGAGGACGAGGAAGGGCGCCCAGGTGCTCGCGCCGGCGCCGAAGTGCACGCCGAGCCGGGAGGCGCGCTCGATGGCGCGCTCGCGCGAGCCGGGCCGGAGGCGGTCGAAGTGCACGTAGGGCGGGTTGCCGACGATCGCGTCGAACGCGCCGAGCGAGAGACGGAAGAAGTCGGCGCAGCGGGCGCCGGCTTCGCGGGCGGAGGCGGGGTCGATCTCGATGCCTGCGGGGCGGGCGCCGAGGGCGCGGGCGGCGCGCAGGAACACGCCGTCTCCGCAGGCGGGGTCGAGCACGCGGTCGCCGGGCCGCACCGCCCATCGACAGAGAGCCTCTGCGACGCGGGCGGGGGTATAGTAGGCCCCTCTCTGTTTCTCCCCCTCCATCCGGCATGGGAACTATCGGCCGGAAGGTGGGGGAGCTTGAGCCGCCTACTTGTGGTGAGCGAGGCCGGAGGCCGAGTCGAACTACTCGCCCTTGACGTCGATCGTCTTGCCCCTGGTCTCCGGGCTCTTCGGCAGCCGGACTTGCAGGACGCCGTCCTTCATCGTCGCCTCGATCTTCGACTCGTCGACGGGGCCGCCGACGCGCACGTGCTGCTCGAACGCGCCGATCTCGCGCTGGCACGAGTGCCAGCGGACGTCGCCTTCGGCCTCCGCCTTGCGCTCGACCTTCTTCTCCCCCTTGAGCGTCAGCATGCCTTCGCGGTACGTGACCTCGACGTCCTTCCGCGAGAAGCCGGGGAGCTCCGCCCAGACGGTGTACGCGTCCTTGTCCTCCGCGATGTCGATGTTCGGCGCGAAGAGCGGACGGCACGCCTCGTCGAGGAATTCCGGGATGAGCTTGACGAGCCGGTCGGTGAACTGGAACAGCGGGTGCATCGTCGGCCTCCTTCTTTCAGTCGCCATGCACACAAGCAACGCGCGTGCCCGCGAAAACCGTCCGAAAAACCGCATGGCGACGTCAGAATGGCAGTGAACCTTCGGGGGGGATGCCGGTTGAAGGGAGCAGAGAGAAAGAAAACAGAAGTTCACTTCGGACCGCCGACAAGCCTCCAGACCTGAACCCTCAACCCGAACCATGACACCCCGGACCATTGTGATTGGCGATTTGCACGGCTGCCACGATGAGGCGCTCGACCTGTTCGACCGCCTCGCCGTGGCCCCCGGCGACCGGGTCATCTTCACCGGTGACCTGGTCGATCGCGGACCCAAGAGGCGCGAGTGCGTCGAGCTGGCGATGCGGCACGAGTGCATCCTCGGAAACCACGAGGAGAAGCACCTCCAACAGATACGCCGACGGGATGAAGACCTCATCCCCGACCATCTCGCTACGCGCCGCGTCCTCTTTGAGGAGCACTACGCGTACTTCCGGCAGCTTCCCCTGTTCATACGGCTGCCGGAGTACGGCGCGGCGGTCGTGCACGCGGGCGCCATGCCCGACGTGCCGATCGAAAAACAGGATCCCTACCACCTGCTGCACGCGCAGTGCCTGCGGCCGCCGGAGCGCAAGAGCTTCTGGCCGTCGAAGGCGCCCGAGGGCTGGCGCTTCTGGACGAACCACTGGCGCGGTCCCGAGCGGCTGATCTTCGGCCACTCGGTGCTCGACCGCCCGCTCGTCACCGAGTTCGCCGTCGGCATCGACACCGGCGGGGTGCACGGGCTGACGCTGACGGCCGTCGTGCTGCCCGGGTGGGAGATCGTCAGCGTGCCCGCGCGGCGCAAGTACTACGGCGACAAGGGCATCGGCACGTTCCCGGTGCACGGAGAGGTCCGCTGCTTCTCGTAGCCCCCCGCGCCCGCGACCCGCCGGCCGCACACTCTCGGGCTGGGCCCTACACGCAGACGGGTACGATCTCGAATCTCGTGACGTCTACCAGCCCGCGGTCGGTGAGGCGCAGCTCGGGGATCACCGGCAGCGCGAGGAACGCCAGCGTCATGAAGGGGTCGTGGAGCGGCGACCCGAGGTCGCGCGCCGCCTCGCGCACCCGCTCCGCCGCGGGAGCGACCTCCTCCAGGGGGCGATCGGACAGGAGACCCGCGATCGGCAGGGCCAGCGACGCGACCGCCTTTCCGCCCGCGCACGCGACCTGCCCGCCGCCGATCCGCGCGATCTCCGCGACCGCCGCGCGCATGTCGCCGTCGTCCGTGCCGGCGACCACGATGTTGTGCGAGTCGTGCGCGATGGTGGAGGCGATGGCGCCGCGCTTGAGCCCGAGCCCGCGCACGAAGCCGAGGCCCAGCCCGCCCTTGCCCGAGTGGCGGTCGATCACGGCCATCTTGACCAGCTCCCCCCGGTCCGCGACGACATGCCGCGTGATGATCTGGTCGGGGACGATCTCGATCGCACGCACGCGGCCGTTCCCGCCGACGGCGAACTCCGGCCGGAAGTTCGGAGGCAGCTGGATGCTTGCGCGCATGGGAGGCGCGATCTCGGGCGGCGGCGCGAGCACCTTCCCGTCGCGCGCCACCTCGCGGCCGTCCTTCCAGACGCGCATCGCGCGGAACGCCTTGAGGTCCTCGAAGAGCACGAAGTCGGCGCGCTTCCCGGGCGACAGCTCGCCGCGGTCCGTGAGGTGGTAGTGCCGCGCCGGCGTGTACGTGACCGCCCGCAGCGCGATCAGCGGGTCGACGCCGAGCGACACCGCCTTGCGCAGCAGGTGGTCGAGGTGCCCCTCGCGCGCGATGTCGATCGGGTGGCGGTCGTCGCAGCACATCGCGACCTCCCACGCGTCGGCGCGGCGGACGAGCGGCGCGAGCGTGACCAGGTTCTTCGCGACGGTCCCCTCGCGGGCCATCACCATCATGCCGCGGCGCAGCTTCTCCATCGCCTCGTCGAGCGACACGCACTCGTGCTCGCTGTTCGGCCCGCCCGCGATGTACGCGCAGAGCGCCGGCCCCGAGAGGCCGGGCGCGTGCCCGTCGACCGGCCGCCCGCCGGCCGCGCGGATCTTCGCCATCACGGACGGATCGGCGTTCACCACGCCCGGGAAGTTCATGACCTCCGCGAGTCCCAGCACGCGCGGCCGGCCGAAGAGCGGCAAGAGGTCGGCCGCCTCCAGGCGCGCGCCGGCCGTCTCGAGATCGGTCGACGGCACGCACGAGGGGAGCATGACGAGCAGGTCGAGCGGCAGGCCGTCCGCGGCCGCGAGGATGTACTCGATGCCGGGCACGCCGAGCACGTTGGCGATCTCGTGCGGGTCGCAGACCGCGGCGGCGGTTCCGCGCGGGACCACGGCGCGCGCGAACTGCGCGGGGGTCATCATCGAGCTCTCCACGTGGACGTGCGAGTCGATGAGTCCGGGCGCGGCGAACGCGCCTTTCGCGTCGACGACTTCGCGGCCGTCGTAGCGGCCGAGCCCCGCGATGCGGCCCCCGTGCACCGCCACGTCGACCGCCTCGATCTCGAGCGTGCGCACGTTGACGACGCGCGCGTTGCGGAGGACAAGGTCGGCGGGGGCCGCGCCGCGGGCCACGCGGAGGAGTTCTTCGGTCACGCGGCCATTCTACTCTTCGGGCGGTTACTTCTTCGACTCGAACTCCGTGAGCTCCATCGTGTAGTCCATCGCGGCGCCCTTCATCGTCATCTTGACGTTGAGGCCCGGCACGAGGTCGGACTGCCACGTCTTCGTCACCATGGCCTGGCCGTTGACGTCGCTCTCCATCTCGATGACCACGCAGCGGATCGCGCGGCCGCCGACGGTGATCGTCTCGACGCCCTTCTTGACCGGCTTGCCGGCCGGCACGACGCCCATCATCGACTGGTTGTGCGGAAGCTCCTGGCGGTGGGACGTCTTCGTCCCGGAGAACGACATCTCCGTGTCGATGACCGCCTTCTCCGACGTGAGCTCCAGGAGCGTCATCCTGTACTCGATGTCGAAGGCGGCGCCGCCGGCCATCTGGTGGAGCTTGTAGGCGGCGAACGAGCCGACCCTGAAGTCGGCCCACGGCCGCTTCGTGACGCGGGGCTCGACGTTGCGGCGGTTCGTGTCGAACGACGGCAGCAGCGCGATGAGGAGCACGAGCGCCCGCATACATATTAGACGTGTGCATGGGCGCCGGCGTTTTTAGAATGCGCGCCATGAGACGATGGTTCGCGTTCCTCGTGCTGGTGCCGGGCTGCTCCTCAGCCCCCGCGCCCGCCTCCCGGGAGGACTTCTTGAAGCTCTTCAACGACTACGTCGCCGAGCGCGCGAGGCTCGACCCGGTCTGGGCGACGCGCGTCGGCATCCACCAGTACGACGACCGGATGACGCGGCACGACGACGCGTCGTACTTGGCGCGTCGGGGGCTCACCGAGCGGACGCTCGCGGCGCTGAGGGCGCTCGACCTGCGCGGGCTCGAGCCGCAGGACGCCGTCGACGCGCGGCTCTTCGAGGCGCAGCTCGCGGTGGAGGCGTTCGACTACGCGCGCCGCGACTACCGCACGGTGTCACCGGACCTGCCGCTCGGGGCGATCGGCGGCGTGCACGAGCTGCTGATCAAGGACTTCGCGCCCAAGGAGACGCGGGTCGCGGCCGCCACCGCGCGGCTGCGGCAGGTCGGGCTCGTGTGCGCGGACGCGCGCGTGAAGCTCGACAGGCCGCCGAAGCTCTGGACCGAGATGGCGATCGACGACGTCCAGGGGGCTCTCGAGTTCCTCAAGGAGCTGCCGAACCTGGGCGACGTGCCCGAAGAGGCGCTCCAGTCCGCGCGGACGGCGTTCGCGGGCTACCACGAGTGGCTGAAGCTGGACCTCCTCCCCCGGTCGACCGGCTCGATCGTCTACGGCCGCGACGCGTTCGAGTTCCGCCTCCAGAAGGGGCATCTGCTGGCGTACACGGCCGACACGCTGGCCGCGGTCGGACGGCGCGAGTTCGAGCGCACCGAGGACATGCTCGTCGCGTGCGCGAAGTCGATCGATCCGAAGCGCGACTGGAAAGCGATCCTCGAGGAGATGATGGGGGACCACCCGAAGAAGGAGGCGCTTCTCGAGACGTACCGCGCGGAAATCGCCCGCGCGCGCCAGTACATGATCGACAAGGCGATCGTGGGGATTCCCGACGAGAGGCTCGAGCTCGTCGAGACGCCGGGCTTCATGCAGAGCACCGTCCCGTTCGCGGCGTACAACATGCCCGCGCCGCTCGACCAGTCGCGTCTCGGCATCTTCTACGTCACGCCCGAGCCCGAGGGCCACTTCATGTCGGACATCCCGGGGACGGTCTGGCACGAGGCGTACCCGGGGCACCACCTGCAGTTCGTCTACGCGAAAGACGTGCCGTCGGTCGTGCGGCGGCTGAACGACTCGCCGCTTCTGTCGGAGGGGTGGGGGTTCTACTGCGAGGAGCTGGCGCACGAGACGGGCTACTACGACGATCCGCGCGAGCGGCTGATGCAGCTCAACTGGCGGCTGCAGCGGGCGGCGCGCATCATTCTCGACGTCGGCGTCCACACGGGGAAGATCCCGTATGACGAGGCGGTGAAGTTCCTGGTGGAGCGCGTGCGGATGCGCCAGGGGCAGGCGGAGGGGAGCGTCAAGGGGTACTCGCAGTCGCCGACGTACTTCTCGTGCTACATGGTCGGGATGCTCGAGATCGTGCGGATACGGGAGAAGCTCCGCGCGAGGCTCGGGGCGCGCTTCACGCTCAAGGAGTTCCACGAGCGGGTGCTCAGGTGCGGGAACGTGCCGCCCGCGCTGATCGAATCCGAGCTCGACAGGACGTGGCGGTAGGAGTCCGACAACCGACGACTTCCCATATGGGTAACCTAGTCGTGAGAACGATGGCGGTCGTCGCTCTGGCGCTCCTCGCCGCCTGCCGCGTGCCGTACGGGCCGTCGCCTCTCGGCGCGCAGGACCAGCCGCCGCCGAAGCCGAATCCGAAGAACCTGCCCCCGATCGCGGCGCCGCCGGGGGACGACTGGCGCCAGTTCGGACACGACGCGCAGCGCACGCACGTTACGAGGGAGGCGCTGGAGCTTCCGCTCGCCGTCGCGTGGACGTACACGGTCGAGGCGCCCGCGCAGACCGTCGCCAACGCGATCGCGGCGGCGGGATTCGTGCATCTCCACACGCTCGCGGAGGGGAATGGTCAGGGGACCAACAGCGGCTTCCGCAACCCGTGGCTGGTGACGTTGAACGGGCTCACGGGCGAGTTCCGCGGGACGTTCACGCCGCAGAAGGACATCACGAGCGGCCACTGGCTGGCGGTCTTCGAGGACTTCAACGTCGTCTACCACGACGACGCGCTCGGGGCGTACGACTGCCGCACGTTCGCCGACAAGCGATGGGTGGGGCTCGACCGCTGGGGGCCGCTGGCGGTCGACGATGCGCAGAAGATGATCTTCCACGTGAACAACCTGATGGCGGACGGCGACCCGCCGCTCATCGAGGCGCACAAGTTCACGGGCGCGAGCCTCTGGCGGCAGAACGTGTGGCCGGTCAAGAAGATGGAAGGCACGGTGCCGGTGCACGAGGTCAACATCGCCGGCGGCCTCTGCCTGGCGGCGGTGCGCTACGCGGGGACCGGCAAGAACCCGCCGAAGGACGGGCTCTACGCGTTCGAGCCCCAGAAGGGCTCGAAGGTGTGGTTCGTCGAGGGGAAGTTCCGCAACCTCTGCTCGGGCGCGAAGCGGACGTACGCGCTCGACGACGGCGGCACGCTGCACGCGTACGAGCTGCGCGACGGCAAGGAGGCGTGGAGCGCGAAGCTGGGGGACGTGGTCGGCGCGCCCGGGCTGTGGCGCGACCGGATCGTCGCGCTGACGTCGGAGGGGCTCGTCGCGATGGGGGAGGACGGGAAGATCCTGTGGACGGTGCCGGTCGAGGGGGCGGCGACGGGGAGCGACAACGACACGACGGCGATGATCCTGTCGGCGGGCGGGCGCGCGCTCGTCTGCACGAAGGAGGGGCTGGCGCTGCACGAGCTGGAGAAGGGGGCGGCGGTCGGGGCGTGGAAGGCGGACGAGCGGACGAAGGGGCTGCTGGGCGGCGCGGGGTCGAACCCGATCATCGCGCGCGGGCACGTCTACCTGTGCGGCAAGAATTCGATCGTCGCGCTCTGGACGGCGTCGTTCCTGCGCGATCAGGCGACGTGGGTGATCCGGCACGCGGAGTCGCTGAAGAGGGCGGGGCTGATCAGCGAGGCGGTGCGGGTGCTGGCGGCGATCGAGGCGACCGAGGGGGTGAAGGACGCGTCGAAGAAGAAGGCGGCGGAGGTCGTTGCGGCGATCGTGAAGGAGGGGGAGAAGGAGTTCGAGGAGGTCGGGCGCGCGAAGGCGAAGATGCATCTCACGCGCGCGCAGGGGCTTTGCGAGGCGATCGCGAAGAAGTACGCGGGGACGGAGGTGGCGTCGAAAGCGTCGGCGGAGGGGGAGGCGATCGGCAAGCAGCTCGAGGACCCTGCGGTGGCGGCGGAGGCGGGGTTCAAGGAGGCGCAGGCGCTGGAGGAGTCGGGGAAGAAGAAGGAGGCCGCGAAGGCCTACAGGGCGGTCATGGAGAAGCACGGGGAGACGGAGTGGGGGCAGAAGGCGGCGGAGAAGTACAAGAAGCTGAAGGACTACGACAAGTAGCGCCCGGCGGCGACTCCCCACTGCCCCGAATTCTTGAACTTTTTCTTGACGCAGGGCGTCAAATCCGTATATTACCCATCCGTTGCCCATATGGGTGAAACCGATGGGTAACAAGCGGCCTCTTACCCATTCAGTCCAGGGCGGCTTCCTCCAACAAGCCGCCCTCTTTTTTTTGCGTTCAACCGTTCGACCGCTGTACCGTTCATCCGCTCGAACGATACGCCGACGGAGGCCGACATGCTGACACTCGTCCTTGCCGCAGCGTTCACTCAGGCCGTCCCGGCGGAAGCGGACGTGAACGCGGCGATCGAAAGGGTCATGCTGCGGGCGTGGCTCTATCAGCTCCTGCTGGACAGGGCCCCCGAGAACCTGGAGGCCTTCGTGGGCGTCGCGGGCGCAGCCAAGTACCTCATCGAGAGCCAGGGGGCCGGGGGCGGATGGGGCTACGGGCACTCGTTCGTGACGGGGGGCGGTGGAAAGGCGCACGCCTACGGCTACGGGGGAGGCGGCCAGAACGCGGGCGCGCCGAAGGCGTGGCCGAGGGATCGGGACGACCTCTTCCACTACTACAACGTGTTCTCCCTCGAGCGCGCGGGGACGCTCGAAGACACGAAGAAGTTCGGCGACCACGACTGGTACTCGGAAGGGGCCGCGTGGCTGCTCAAGCACCAGCAGGGCGACGGAGGCTGGCCGACGGAGGAGCGCTTCAAGGCCGGCGACGCGGGCGGCGACCGCGCGCGGTTTGATCGTCGGACCTGGTCCACCTGCTTCGCGCTGCTTTTCCTCAAGCGCGCGACGATGACGCTGACCGGAGCGAAGACGCCGACGGGGAAGTGAAGCAGAAGCCGTCGCGCGACGCCGCTGGACGCACAGGGGAGTATGTACGCGAGACCTCAGAGCCTGGCGACAGGCTCTGAGCTACCTCGGCACCTCGAAGCGGCGGCGCGCGTTGATCCACCAGCGCCACCACTCGCCGTACGTCGCCCAGCCCTGGCGCGTGATCGACTTCAGCGCCCCCACCAGAGGCGCCCGCAGGATCTCGCGCTCCGTCTGGTCGGACGGGACCGCGGCCGGCTCGCCGTACTTGCGCGCGCGGCCCTTCACGTCCTTCTGCATCCCCTTGAGGTCCTCGAGCGGATCGGCCAGCGGGTCCTTCTCGTCGACCATCTTGTTCCCCTCGTTCCCCTCGATGCGGTAGAGCTGGCGCAGGAGCGGCTCCACGGACGACTTGTGGCGGATCTTCGCCGCCGCGTCGCATCCCGCCTTCACCAGCCACAGGCTCTGGTCCTCGATCGCGCGGTTCACCAGCTCGACCGCCGGCGCCGCCTTCATCGCGCCGAACACCTTGACGAGCGAGATTCGCACGGCGAGCGCCTGCTCCGTCCGGTTCGCCTCGTTCACGTACGCGTCCGTCAGCGCCTTGAGCGTCCCCGGCACCTTGTCGAAACAGCCGAGCGCGCGCACCGTCGCGATCCGCTGCGGCACCGTGTCGGCGGTCAGATACGGCGTCAGCGCCTCGAGCACGCGCTTGTGCTTCACCTTGCCGACGATGCGGATCGCCGCAACCCGATCATCCTGCGCGGCGTCAGCGGCGTTCATCTCGCGCGCGAACCGCGCGACCGCCTCCTCCGCCTCGCGGTCGGCGTCCTGCGCCAGGACCGCGGCCAACAGCAGCGCCACCCCCACCATAAGCCGTTCTCCGTTCGAACGTTCTCCGTTCGACCGTTCGCCCCGCCCTACTTAAGCCGGCACCGGACCTGGATCGACTCGACCTCCAGAGTGCCCCCGCTCCGCACGCCGAGATGGATCGACCGGATCGCGTTCGATTCCGGCACGAACTTGTCGCCTTCCTTTTCCGCGCCCGCCAGCGCCCACTCCTCCGTGGTCCATCCGCCCGGGCGCACCGCGATCTCCTTCACGAGTCCGTCGACCACGATGTAGACCTTCGTCGCCGTCGTCCTGTAGCGAACCTGCAGGAGCGCCCCGAAGACCGGCGCGTCCAGCTCGAGGCCGAACCACAGCGACGCCGGCACTTGGGCGTCTGGCCCCGGGCCAAGGACTGCGGCACGCGGCTTGTCGAAGTCCGCCCGCCACAGCGCCATCGACTGGGGCCGCAGCTCGTTCGCCCGCCGCAGGGCCGCCGACAGGTCCGCCGCCTTCGCGCGCTCGAGCCGTCCGTCGGCCGATACCGTCACCGACTGTCCGGCCTTCAGCGCGCCGTCGCCCAGCTTCAGCTCGCCCGACAGCACGCACATCGAGAGCGCGCCGCCGGTCACGTCGACGAGCACGCGCCCGCGCACCGAGGCAGCCTCGATGCGGCGCTCGCCGTGCCACAGCTCCCACGACTGCTCGTCCTTCACCGTGTCGATGAACGCCCGGCCACGATGCATGTACGCCACGTACGCGCCGGACGACTTCGACGTCGCCAGCGCGAGTTCCGACTTGCGGTCGACCGACACCAGCGCGCGGCCCGCGACGTTGAACGTCGCGCCCGACTCGCTCGACAGGAGCTTCCCGTAGCCGAACTCCTGAGTGCGCGAGAGTCCCGCCTTGGTGCCGTCGAGCGAGAAGGTGCCCGCCGCGTCGATGACGTCGACCGGCTTGAAGAGGTCGGCCAGCGCGACGCGCGTCTCGCGGGGTTCCGGCTTCGGCGGCTCCGGCTTCGGCGGTTCGGGGGCCGGCACGGGCTCCTCCGGCTCCGGCATCGGCTCGACCGGCGGCGGCTCCGGCTTCCCCGGATTGGAAAGGCTACGGGGGGCGGGCGGGTCTTCCGTCTTCGGCGGCGCGACCGGCGGCTTCTCCGGGCGCAGTTCAGGCAGCGGAGCCGGGAAGTCCAGGTGGTCTGTCGTCCTCGGGCCGACGGGCTGTTTGACGACGTTGTCCGGCTGGTCCTTGGGGCGCGACACCAGCAGCACGATCCCCGCGACGATCACCGCGGCGGCCGCGGCGGCCGGCCACTGCCAGCGGAAGACGCGCTGGCGCTTCGCGATCACGCGGCGCGCCGTCTGCTCCTGCGCGCAGGTGAGCGCGTGGACCGGCTCTTCCTTCATGACGCGCGTGAGCGCCGCGGCCCGCCGGCAGTCGTCGCACTGAGCGAGATGGTCCACGACCTCCGCCCGCTCGGGCGACTCGAGCGCGCCTTCGAGGAACCGCGCCAGCGGCTCCTCGCCCGGGCACGCGGTGCGCGCGATCACGACGTCGCTCGCGAC
>Ga0187892_10005554_pt1 | contig 19709 bp, 18 predicted proteins | sample MA1701073metaG_FD_139345 | JGI IMG/M metagenome (GOLD analysis project Ga0187892, IMG submission 139345) | Bio-ooze microbial communities from a basaltic lava cave in the Kipuka Kanohina Cave System on the Island of Hawaii, USA - MA170107-3 metaG ...
TGAGGGTATAAAACGCGCGGCGATCAACTTTGCAAAATTCAAACAACGGCTGATATTCGATGCCGGCCAGCTCGCGGCCTTTTTTTCTTTCAAGAATTTCATACTCGCCGTTGAGCGCGCTCAGCCGCGCTTCGGCGAGAATCAATTTTTCGCCACGATGCGAAACTTTGACGTAATCGATCTCGGCGTGCAGCGCCAGCGCGACGTTGGAAATCAGCGTCCACGGCGTCGTCGTCCAAACCAAAAACGACGTCTCCGGCTCGTTTTTGAGCGGCATTTTCACGTACACCGAGGGGTCTTCAACTTCTTCATAACCTAGCGACAGCTCGTGGCTCGACAGCGCGGTCTCGCAACGCGGGCAATACGGCACGATCTTGTGGCCGAGATACAGCAGATCTTTTTTCCAAAACTCGCTGAGAATCCACCAGACGCTTTCAATGTAATTGTTTTCGTAAGTGATGTAAGGATGTTCGAGATCGAGCCAAAAGGCGATGCGCTCGGTCAGCTCGTCCCACTGCGTTTTGTATGTCCAAACACTTTCGCGGCACAACGCGTTGAATTTGTCCACGCCGTATTCGACGATCTGATCTTTGCGCGTGAAGCCGAGTTTCTTTTCCACTTCGATCTCGACCGGCAGGCCGTGCGTGTCCCAGCCGGCCTTGCGCTCGACGCGATAGCCTTGCATGGTTTTTAAACGGCAGACGAAATCTTTCATCGTGCGCCCAATGACGTGATGGATGCCGGGGCGGCCGTTCGCCGTGGGCGGGCCTTCAAAAAAAACGAAAGGACGCTTCGCGTCGCGGGAAACGACGCTCTTTTTAAAAATATCCTGCGTTTTCCAGAAGTCTAAAACTTCCTTTTCAACAGCCGGAAGGTTGAGGTGTTGTGAAAACGGTCTGAACATCCTGAGGTGCCTTTATATCCGAAAATGTTTTTTTAATTTTTAAGCTTCTATTTTCCTGAGCGCAGCTTGGCTAATTCTTCACGCAATCGCGCGAGTTCTGCTTCCGCAGCAGTGGCTTTGGCCTCTGCAGCCTGTCGTGCCGTTGCTTCCTGTGCGGCTTTGGCCTCCGCGGCTCGCCGTGCTGCCTCGGATTCTTCGTGCGTGAGCAAATATTTGCCGATTTTGGGGTCATATAGGCGCAGCCGGCCGCGTTCGACGACCAAATCCAAGTCCAAGACTTCGCTATGCAGACGCGCGCCCATCATCGGCACATATTCGTTGTCTTCCAAGCGATAGCCGCGCAAAGGTCCGCTAAACAATTCACCGGTCGGATCGAAAAGAAAATACTCTTTGACGCCCCACCCGGCATAGATGACGCGTTTATTGCCAAAATCTTCCACCTTCGAGCTGGGAGAAACCAGCTCGATAATAAAGTCCGGCGCTTTGTCCTCGTCTTCGATGACGTAAGAGCCGCGATCTTTTTTCTCAACGCCTTTCACCACAATAATGTCGGGGGCGAGGAACTTCCATTCACCGATTTCATTGCGATAATGCACGAGAATATTGCCGGTAACGTAAATCCCCGCTTCGGGTTGATAATATTCTTCCAAAGCGTTGAGCAACGCAATCATTTGCTTGCGATGCTTGTCGGTTTCAGCCATGGGCTTTCCATCCGATTCCGGGAAATGAAGCGGCTTTGCATACTGGAATGCAGGTGCAGTTGCCGTTGACATAACTTTTAACCTCCGGGCATAGCCCGAAATGATAGATTCTCATTTTTTTTTCACGAACATGTCAATTAAATTTCCGAGAGCGGTTTCTCCGGAATTATGCACTGTAGATGCAGGCGTCATAACGATAACTTCCCCGTCGAGGTATTCGGCCTTGGTGTCTTCATCACACCATGCTTCGAACTCGTCTTCAGTAGCGAAACGCGGCGGCGCCGTTTTAATTTCATCGACTACGATAATGCTCATGACGATCCGTTGAACTCAAATTACATCTTTTCGATCACTCGCTTCATCAACTTGGTCAGCTTCGGTTCGGCTTCACCGGCGATTTTGAGAATTTTGGCGATGTCCACCGGCTCCAACGCATCAGGCAAGCACGAATCGGTGACGACGGAGATGCCGAGCACGCGCATGCTCGCATGAACCGCTACAATCACTTCCGGCGCCGTGCTCATGCCCACGACGTCGGCGCCGATGGTGCGCAGGAAGCGATACTCGGCGCGCGTTTCGAGACAAGGGCCGGAGAGCGCGACGTACACGCCTTTTTGCGCGCGCATCTTTTCTTGCAACGCCACCTGTTCGGCGAGCGTGATCAAAGATTTCGTGTATGGCTCGGACATGTCCGGAAAACGCGGACCGAGCGTGTCGTCGTTCGGCCCGATCAGCGGATTGTCGCCGAGCAGATTGATGTGGTCGGTGATGATCATCAAATCGCCGGGGGAGAACAGCGGATTGAGTCCGCCGCAGGCGTTCGAGACAACGAGCGTGTGGCAGCCCAGGGCTTTCATGACGCGCACCGGAAAGGTGATCTGCTTCATGCTGTAGCCTTCGTAAAAATGAAACCGGCCTTGCATCGCCATCACGCGCTTGCCGCCGAGATTGCCGAAGATCAAACGGCCGGCGTGGCTTTCTACCGTTGAAACCGGGAAGTGAGGAATTTCGGTGTAGGGAATGACGGATTCTTTCTCAATCTCGTTCACCAAGCCGCCGAGGCCGGTGCCGAGAATGACGCCGATCTCCGGCTCAAGATGAGTTTTCTGGCGAAGGACGCTGGTGGCTTCCTGAATCTGCTGGCGCAGCTCGCTCATGCGTGGAATTCTCCCTTTCCTGAAAGATAGCCCCGCGGGACACGCTAAACGCTTAACTGTGTTTAGCGTGTCTGGCGGGATAAAGTTTGCAATATAACGGCGCAGCTTATGGCTTCTTCTGCGCTTGCTTTTTGCGAATTTCTTCCATCAACCTTTCGCGTTCGGCCTCCTGCTTTTTGCGCTCATCCTCGAGCTTCTGCTTTTCTTCGGCGAGTTGCTTTTGCTTCTCTTGCTCCTCCGTGATGTCGCTATTGGCCGACTCTTTGCGCGAATCTTTCACGGCTTCAATCGCCATGTTGAAATCGCGAACCCGGCCATTGTGCGCGAACAACGCCGTGCCGAGCAGAGTTCCGGCGCCGGTGATGGCCCACAGCTTGGTATGGTCGCTGTTGGCGTCGCGATCGATCAGCGCGCCGGCAAAAAAACTCGCGCCGAAACTCAAGGCGCCGCCGCCCACGGTAAACAGCCAAAAATTCTTGTTAGAACGTTTTTGATCGATTTCGCCTTTGGTCAACGGCTTGCCGACCTCGTCCATCATAGGCAGACGCGACGCGCAACTTGTTGTCAAAAGAGCAAAAACACAAAAACCAATGAAGAATGACTTCGCCATGATGCAGCCCTCGTGTTGTTGAAGTTCTCCTTCAGGTGTAGCCTTCGGCAGCTCGCAAGCGGTCAAAGGAATCCTGAAATTCAGACACACTCGTACAGGTTGAGCCTGTCGCGATGTGCCGTCCTATTAAAAATCAAATCCTGCTTACGTAATAAAATGATCGGAAATTTTCGGCTCTTTTTTCCCGTCCGGCAAATTGCCGGTTTTCTCTTTGGCGGCTTCGCGATTGGCCGCGCCAACCGGCATTATATTCGGGCGCGGCGTTCCAACCGGCGCCGTGATCTCCGGGCGTTTGATCGTCGTCATCGTCCGAGGCGGCGCGTTGTTATTCGCATGGCGGCTCATCTCTTGAATCGGTGGACGAGCCGGCCTGGCGGGTTGTTCTTTTGCCGGCGAGGCATTATCCCGATGATCGCCGTCGCCGAATCCCAAATCGTCCAGCTCCAAAACGCCGATCAGCTCGAGCTGGCTTTCCAAAAGATGGCGCAGCCGCCGCGCGAAGGAATCCTTTTGCGCGCGCACGACCAGCAGCTCGTTTTTAAGCTCGCCCAGCTTCTTTCTCGCCTCGCTGATGATCCGCTCCGCTTGCAGCTCCGCCTCGCGCAGCGTCAAATCGGCCTCGCGCTTCGAGTTGTCGCGGGAAAGCTGCATCGATTCCTGCGCGTTCATCAGCGTCTGTTTGAGCGTGCGCTCCACTTCCTGATAATCGTGAAGCTGGGTGCGCAGCTTGAGCGTCTCGTCTTCGAGGCGGTTTTTTTCGCGATGCAGGGCTTCAAACTCCTCGGCCACCATTTCGAGGAAAGCGTTGACTTCCTCCGGATCGTAGCCGCGCATGACGCGCTTGAATTCCTGCTTTTTAATATCGAGCGGTGTAAGTCGCAAGACCGTCCTCCGTAAAATATAACGCCAGCCGTCGCGCTTTGCCGACGCCTGACCACAAATTTTTCAGCGCCAGCGGCGCCGTCCCCCGCTCATTTTATCCATCGCGCGATCCGAAGATCGCGCGGCCCACCCGAACCATCGTCGAGCCTTCTTCAATCGCCAACTCGAAATCATCCGTCATGCCCATGGACAGATGCCGCAGATGAACGCCGGATAAATTTTCCGCCGAAATCTCGGCGCCCAAATCCCGCAGCCGCCGAAAACAATTTCTGATGATCTCTTGATTCTCCGCCAACGCGCCAATCGTCATCAAACCGGTGAGCTGCAGGTTCGGCAGCCCGGCAATGTGCCGGGTCAGCGGCAGGGCTTGAGCCGGCGCAACGCCGAATTTTGACGCTTCGCCGGAGGTGTTGACCTCGATGAAAACCTCGACCGTTTTTTGCAAGGCGGCGGCGTGGCGCTGGATCGTTTCGGCGAGGCGCTGGCTATCGACGGATTGAATAACGTGAAAAAGTTCGAGGGCTTTTTTGACTTTGTTCGTTTGCAGATGGCCGACGAGATGCCATTGCGGCGGCGCTTCAAATTCCCGAAACAAATCGGGAGAGATTTTCGCAGCGGCTTCCTGCACGCGATTCTCGCCGAAGCAGCGAACGCCGGCGGCAAAAGCCGATTGAATCGCTTCGGGTGGAACTGTCTTCGTCACCGCCACCAACGTCACCTCGGTTGGCCGGCGGCCAACCCGTTCACAAGCGGCGGCAAGGCGTTGTCGAACCGCTTCAACGCGGGTTCGAATATCTGCTTCACGTGGGATCATTGCAAGTCATGTCCGTCGATTTTATCCCAGTCAAAAAATATACGCGGATATGAATTAAAATGCAATGAAAATCTGTATTTGCGACAGGATATCGCTACGATTAGCTGTTTTTCAAGCTCCATAGAAAGCCCGAATCGTTTCTCTCCCTCCGCAATTATTCATCACGCAAATACATTGACAAAATCACTTCCCGCCTGCCGAAAGCCCGCGGATTCTGTTCCGCATAAAACGAACAAAAGACACTAAAGCTTTCTCGCCAACACCAGCGTCGTCCGCGCTTCGACTAAAACTCCGCCGGTGGCTTGTATCGCCTGCAAGTAAACAATGTAAATTCCCATCGGCGCCGGCTGATTATTTTCGTCGCGCCCGTTCCAAATGATTTCGGAAGAAGCCCCGACCGGCGCGTTGTTCAAAAGCTGATGCACCAGCCGCCCGCGCAGATCGTAGATTTTCACGTGCACCGTCGCCGTCGTTGCCGGAACTTGAAATTGAATGATTGCAAAATCGTCGCGGCCGTCGCCGTCCGGCGAGAACGGCTGCGGCGAAATCGTTATCGCGGCCTGCTGCGGCACGAACTCGGTAAAAATGCTGTTGCGCTTGCCGGGCGTGCTGCCGAGCGCCTCGACGCAACTGCTCCAATTGCTGCTGTCCCCGCTCGCCAAATTGGGATTGATTCGCTCCAATGAAATGCCGCTGTCGCCGCCCCACCGTTGCGAGAAAGACAAGCTATCCTGCACGCGCCCGTGAAAGTCGGCCAACACCAGCGTCTCGCGATCATTGTTGAGTGTGAGCCAGCTTTTGGGAACGATAACTTTCGCGCGCGGATCGGCGTGAGCGATGTTGCGCCCGGCTGCGAACAAAGCAAACTCGCCGGGAGGCAAAACCAGATTCGAGTCCGGCAGCGCCACCGGAAAATCCGCCCCGGCATCCCGCCAGCGCCAGGTCGAAAGGTCGACCGCTTGATTGCTGCGATTATAAAATTCCACCCATTCAACTTCGCCCGAGCGCGGCGCGTAATAAATTTCATTGATCACGACGCTGCGAGAGCTATAACCTACCGGCAATCGCGCCGCAATGCGGTTGTTGCTCGAAACCGCGTCGAGCGCCGCAGCCACCGCGGCGAGAAGGCGATGCCGCCCCGAAGGCGGCTGCGGCCAAAGTTGGCGAACCAGGATGGAATCTTCCGGCGCGATTGGCTGCGTCACCGAGATCACGCCGATTTCTTCACCGCTTTGGATTTCGTTGTCCTGATTGCGATCAAAAGCAAACGTGACGGAAAAACTTTCAATGCGACGGCGGCCAGTATTGCGAATGGTGGCAATGAGATGAACGTCGTCGCCGGCGCGTGGCTGCGGCGGATCGAACTGCAACCGGATTGCCGCGAGATCGATGTCACGCGGACTTACGCTGTTCAACGCCGCCGGTGTGCCGCCGCGCGGGTCCTGGCTCGGCCGCCAATTTACCGTCACATTTTCGCGCTCGTGCCGAATTTTCTCGGCGGAAATACCGGGTGCGCCCCAATTCGTTTGATAAGCCGCCGAATCAATGACCGCGCCGCTGAAATCGCGCAGCAGCAAAACATCGCCGGTATTGTTGAGCGTCGGGAAATTATCGAGAACGACGACGAGAGAATCGGCAATTTTGAATAAAGCCGCCACCGCCGGGCTGGCAGCGAGCACGAGATAACTCAGCGGCTGTATCACCGCTTTGCCTTTGATTGCAGCGCGGGTGTTGCTCTCGTCCTGCAACACCCAATCCGCCAGCGCCACCGTGTTGGGCTGCGGATTGAACAGCTCGATCCACTCCGGTTGATTGGCCGGCGGCGCGTACATGATTTCGTTGATGCGCAGGATTTCACGCGGGTAGCCGGCGGCGATATTCGTGCGCAGCGTGTCGTTGCCGCGATTCTCGTCATCCGGCGCCATTAAATTGGCTAAAATCTCGTGACGTCCGGCGACGGCTTGTTTCCACTCAATATCGAGACGAACCGAATCAGCAAATTTTAAAGGAAAGGGCAATTCAACCGAACCCAAACGCACCGGCAAAGTCAAATCGGCGCTCGAGCTGATGATCGAAAATTCGACAACCGCAGTGGAAAGAGCTTGCAAGCCGTTGTTGCGCACAGTGATCGCGAGTTTTGCCGATTGGCCGGCGCGCAAAGGCGAGGGAGAAACGGAAAAACTTCGCGTCACCAATTCGCCGTCGATGCGGCTGGGCGTGACCGAGTTGCGCTGTCCGGGCGTGCCGTCGAGGCGCCGGCTGTTGGCCCAATTGCCGGGCGAATCATCGGCGCTCAAAAATATTTTTTCGTCGGAGATGCCGTCGGGATTGTCGAGAGAATACGTGTAGCGCGCCACCGTGTTGCCGGCGGCGTCGAGCAAAATGACGGTCTCCGCGGTGCTGTTTGACAGGCCGCCGCTGCCGAAAGAATTGTCGTCGATGGTGAGAATTAACGCCTGCGCCGGAATCAGCGAGTCGTAAAGCGCGATGGTTTGAAAATAACCGGGATCGAGCACGACGGCAAATTGGCCGGGGGCGAGTTTGTACAACGCGTCGGGTGAAACCAGCAAGTCGGTTTCGCTTTGGTCGCCGATTTTCCAGCCCGCCAACGAAATCGAATCCGTGGCTGAGGTATTGTAAATCTCGATGAATTCGTAGGCGTTCTCGTTGCCGCGCGGATTGAACATCACTTCGGTGAGAATGACCTGCGCCGAAGTGATACGGCCAAGACCGAGAAACATCAAAAGAAGAAGGCGGTGCATTAAGTTTTGTAGTCTTCAGGACGAATCATTTTTAAAGACGGCTAATTCCTCGACAAATATAAACAATTACCGGCAGGGTGTCAAGCAATAACTTTTCCTTGATTCTGAGCTTATATTTTCTTAAGTTTTAAACTTGAAATTTCGGCAATTCGGGGCCGGGTTTTATTGCCCCAAGGATCACCTGTGTTCGCAAAAGAAAAAAAGTTTTCGCATTATAAAGATCAAGTCAATCATCATCTCGATTCGATTTTGCCGGCTTTAACCGGCGGCAAGCCGCAGAGTTTATATGCGCCCATCCGTTACGCGATGGAGGGCAACGGCAAGCGGCTGCGGCCGGTGCTGCTGTTGCTCACTTGCGAGTCACTGGCCGGGCCGATAGAAGCCGCGCTGCCGGCGGCGGCGGCGGTGGAATTGATGCACAATTTCACGCTGGTGCACGATGACATCATGGACAACGACGATACGCGCCGCGGCCGGCCGACGGTGCATCGCCAATGGGACAAAGAAGCGGCGCTGCTGGCGGGCGACGGCTTGCTGGCGCTGGCTTATCGCTGTCTACTCGGCGCGCGTTCGTCGAGGACGCCGCGAATGGCTCAGATTTTTACCGACGGCATCATCGAGATTTGCGAAGGCCAGGCGCTCGACCGGGATTTCGAGCAGCGCGACGACGTGACGATGGCGGATTATCTCGAGATGATCATGAAAAAAACCGCGCGCCTGCTGTCGATCTGCACCGAGATCGGCGCGCTCATTGCCGATGCCGGCGAAACCCAAATCAGCTTATTCCGTCGATTCGGCGAGCATCTCGGATTGGCTTTTCAAATTCAGGACGATCTGCTCGACATCACCAGCTCGCAGGAAATTCTCGGCAAGGATTTTGGCAGCGACGTCAAGCGCCGCAAGCGGACGTTTCTTTACGTTCACGTCACGACACACGGCAGCCGGGAACATCGCGACGCGTTAAAAAAAATTTTTAGCAAGCCCGCCGTTGCGCCGCAAGACATTTTATCGGCGCAACAGATTTTCAAAGCCGCCGGCGCGTTGGCCGCCGCCGAAACTGCGGCCGCCGCGCATTTGCGCAAAGCGCTGGCTTGTCTGAGCCGGCTCGAACCGGCGGCGGCGACGGAAGATTTGCGCGAATTTATCGACATGCTTTTGCAGCGGAAAGCCTGATGGTTGAAAAAAAAGTCACCGTGCTCAACAAAATGGGATTGCACGCGCGCCCCTCGTCAAAATTTGTGCAAAGAGCGTCACTTTTCAAATCAGACGTTCATATCCGGCGCGACAATCAGGTGGTCAACGGCAAAAGCATCATGGGCGTCATGATGCTGGCCGCCGGCCAGGGAACCGAGCTGGTTATTTCCGCCAACGGCGTTGACGAAGAACAAACTCTGGCGGCGCTGGCCGAGCTTTTTGAGAAAAAATTCGAGGAAGAATAAAGGTTGTTTCGTGTTTGATGCCACACCTAAAAAGAAGTCCGGCTTGAAAACGCGCCGGGCGAAAGCGCAAGCCATTCTGCCAGGCATTTCGGCTTCGCCGGGAATCGCCATCGGCAAGGTTTTTGTGCTGGCGGATGATCACCTCAAAACGGAACAGCGATTGATCACCGAGGCGCAAATACCGGACGAAATCGAGCGCTTGAAAAACGCCCTCGCCAAAACGCGCGACGATTTGCAGCAGGACGGCGCGGCGGCGGCGAATGACGTCGGCAAAGAACAGGCGGGCATCTTCGAGTATCACCGCATGATGCTGGAAGACGAATATTTCATCGGCGAGGTCGTCGCCGCCATCCGCGGGCAGCGCCTCAGCGCCATGCGCGCCTTCGAGGAATTTTTGAACCGCTACGCCGAACAGCTCAGCAAGAAGGGCAAAGTTTTTCGCGAACGCGCGGCGGATGTGCACGACGTGAAGCGCCGCGTGCTGCGGCATTTGCGCGGCGACGCCGGACGCCTGCTCAATCACACTGACGAGGCCGTGATCATCGTTGCGCGCGAGCTGACGCCGTCGTTGACGCTGGCGCTGGATCGCCGCAAAACCAAAGCGTTTGCCACCGATCTCGGCGGCAAAACTTCACACGCCACGCTGCTGGCGCGCTCGTACGGCATTCCGGCCGTGGTCGGTTTGCATCATCTCACTTGCGCGACGAAAACCGGCGATCTCGTGATTGTTGATGGCTACAAAGGCGTCGTGCTGGTGAATCCCGACCGGGCGACGCTGGCCGATTATCGCGCCGAGCGCGACAAACGCGCCGCCATCGCCAAAAAACTCGACCGCCTGCGGCTTTTGCCGGCTGATACCGCCGACCAACATCATCTCGAATTGGCGGCCAACGTCGAATTTGCCGGCGAGATCGAAGCGGTGATGCGGCACGGCGCGATGGGCATCGGCCTGCTGCGTAGCGAATATTTATATTTTGGCCGCCTCGACCTGCCGGCGGAAGAAGAACAGTATCTGGAGTACAGCCGAATCGCCGGCGCGATTAAACCACATGCCGTCATCATTCGCACGATGGATATTGGCGCCGACAAGCGCCCGCAGTGCCTCGACATTCCGGCGGAAGCGAATCCGATGCTGGGCTGGCGCGCCATTCGCATCAGCCTTGAAAAACCGGAAATTTTCATGGCGCAAATCAAAGCGATTCTCCGCGCCAATACGCATGGCAATTTGCGGATTTTGCTGCCGATGATCTCGTCAATCGAGGAGCTGGAAAAAGCGCTGGCGTTGATTGAAGAAGCCAAACACGAACTTGGCAAAGCCGGCAAGGCGTTCGAGGCGGACACGAAAGTCGGCGTGATGATCGAAGTGCCGGCGGCGGCGCTGCTCGCCGAAGCCATCGCCGAACGCGTCGATTTTTTGAGCATCGGCACCAACGATCTCGTGCAATATTTGCTGGCTGTCGATCGCGGCAACGACCGCATCGCGCATTTGTATGAGAATTTGCATCCGGCGGTTTTGCGCTTGATCAAAAACGTCATCGACGCCGGCCACCGTCGCGGCGTGTGGGTCGGCATGTGCGGCGAAATGGCGGCGGATCGCCTGGCAACGGTGCTGCTGGTCGGCATGGGAATCGACGAGCTGAGCGTCAGCCCCATCGACGTGCCCGAAATTAAAAAAATCATTCGCCGCACGAATTTCGGCGACGCCAAAAAATTGGCGCAACAGGCGCTCGAGCTTTCGACGGCCACAGAAATTCGTGAATTGATGCGGCATTACATGCGGCCGCGCTTCAAGGACATCAGCTTATGACGAATAGGAATTTGACTTCAGCGGAGATCAGCGACATCGACCGCGCGAGTATGCTGGGCCGGGTGATGAGCATGCCGCAGCATTTTCGCGAGGCGTTGGCGAGGGCGCAATCCGTTAAATTAAATTTGCCGCCCGATCAAATTCGCAACATCGTGATTGCCGGCATGGGCGGCTCGGCCATCGGCGGTGAGTTGGTGAAAAGTCTCACGTACAATCAATTGCCGGCGCCGCTCGCGGTTTGCCGTTCGTACAATTTGCCGAAGTTCGTCGATCAACACACGCTCGTTGTCGTTTCAAGTTATTCCGGCGACACGGAAGAGACGCTTGCGGCTTTCGAGCAGGCGCGGCAACGCCGGGCGCAAATCGTTTGCATCACTTCGGGCGGCAAAATCGGCCAAACCGCCGAGGCCGATCATCTGCCGCGGTTCGCGTTGCCAACCGGCTTTCCGCCGCGCTCGGCTTTGGTGCATCTCGTCGTGCCGATTTTGAAAACGCTGCATGCGTGCCGTTTCATTGCCGATCCGGCGCCGGACATCGACGAAACCGCCGCGCTGTTGGAGAAATTAGGACAGCGTTATCATCCGCAAAGCGAAGAGCCGGAAAATTCGGCAAAACGCCTGGCGCGGACGCTCGCCGAGCGGCTGCCGTTGATTTACGCCGCGGAAATTTACGAGGCCGTGGCCTGGCGCTGGAAAGAGCAGTTTTGTGAAAATTCCAAAGTCCTGGCGTGGCACAACGTTTTTCCCGAGCTGAACCACAACGAGCTGGTCGGCTGGGGCTTTCGGCCGGAGCTGGATAAAAAATTTCAAGTCATTTACCTGCACGACCGCCACGCCGCGCCGGCGGAAATCCATTCGCGCGTCCTGGCGCGCATGGAATTGACGCAGGGCTTGATTGAACAAAGCGGCGTTCCCGTGATCAGCGCCGCCGCGGAGGGAAAGTCGCTATTGGCGCGGTTTTTCTCGCTCATTTTTTGGGGCGACATGGCCAGCGTTTATCTCGCCGCGCTCAACCGTGTCGATCCCACGCCGGTGGAAAAAATCGATTATCTCAAAAGCCAAATGGCGCTGCGATAATCGGCCTGCCTGTTGTGGCGCTCTTGATTGATGTTCCCGGCGGAATTGGCTGTGTTAGACAATCATCTTATTCGAAAATTATGAGGAAAAGCTATGGCTTCGATGTTATTCACTTCCGAATCGGTTACGGAAGGGCATCCTGATAAAATTGCCGATCAAATTTCCGACGCCGTGCTCGACGCGATTTTTGCGCAAGACCCGAACGGCCGCGTCGCCTGTGAAACGTTTGTCACCACCGGTCTGGCCGTCGTCGGCGGCGAAATCACCACGGACTGCTACGTCGACGTGCCGGCGCTGGTTCGGCAGACGATCAAAGACATCGGTTACGTCGACGCGAATTATGGCTATGATTATCAAACCTGCGCGGTGCTGACCTCGATCGACAAACAATCGCCGGACATTGCGATGGGCGTCGACCGCGCCGGCGCCGGCGACCAGGGCATGATGTTCGGCTACGCCACCAACGAGACGCAGGAATACATGCCGATGCCGATCATGCTCGCGCACAAACTGGCGCGGCGTCTCGCCGAAGTCCGCAAACAAAAAGTTTTGCCTTATCTTCGCCCTGATGGCAAATCGCAGGTTTCGGTGCGCTACGTCGATGGCAAGCCCCGCGCGGTGGAAACCGTTGTCGTCTCGACGCAGCACGATCCCGACGTCACCACGGAACAGCTTCGCCAGGATGTGATCGACAAGGTGATCAAAGCCGTCGTGCCGCCGGAGATGATCGACGACCGCAAAATCGTTTATCACATCAATCCCACCGGGCGTTTCGTCATTGGCGGGCCGCAGGGCGATACCGGCCTCACCGGCCGCAAGATCATCGTTGACACCTACGGCGGCATGGGCCGGCACGGCGGCGGCGCGTTTTCCGGCAAGGATCCGACGAAGGTGGATCGTTCGGCGGCTTATGCGGCGCGCCACGTCGCCAAAAATATCGTCGCCGCAAAATTGGCCGAGCGCTGCGAAGTGCAAGTCGCGTACGCCATCGGCGTCGCCGAGCCGGTCTCGATTTGTGTCGACACGTTCGGCGCCGGCGCGCTGCCGAATGAAGAAATCGAAAAATTGATCCGAAAAAATTGGGAGCTCACGCCGAAAGGCATCATCGCTTATCTCAATTTGCGCCGCCCGATTTACAAAGCCACGGCCGCCTACGGCCACTTTGGCCGCGACGAGGAGGGTTTTTCGTGGGAAAAATTGGAGAAGGTGAAGGATTTGGCGAAGTAGCGTCTTGCAAATTTTCGTTAATAAAATTTCCCCAGCAGATAGAAACAACGCAACGGATAAAAACTTTCATCCGTTGCGTTGTTTCTATCCGCTTGGACTTTACTTTACAGTTGAAGGAGAAACCATCTTGAACCACCACATCAAAGACATCAACCTCGCGCCGCAGGGCGTCAAGCGCATTCGCTGGGCCGAGAATGAAATGCCGGTGTTGCGCCAGGTGCGCGAGCGGTTTGAAAAGGAAAAACCGCTGGCCGGCCATCGCTTGTCGGCCTGCTTGCACATCACCACCGAAACCGCCAATTTGCTGCGCGCGCTGAAAGCCGGCGGCGCCGACGTCGTGGCCTGCGCCTCCAATCCGTTGTCGACGCAGGACGACGTGACCGCTGCCCTGGTCAAAGAATATGCGATTCCGGTGTTCGCGATCAAAGGCGAAGATCACGAGACGTATTATAAACACTTGCACGCGGCGATTGCGCACAAGCCGCAGGTGACGATGGACGACGGCGCCGATTTGGTTTCGATCATTCACAAAGAATATCACGATCTCATTCCCACCATTTTGGGCAGCATGGAAGAGACGACAACCGGCGTTATTCGCCTGCGCGCGATGGAGAAGGATGGCGCATTGAGATTTCCGGTGATCTCCGTCAACGACGCGATGACCAAATATCTCTTCGACAATCGCTACGGCACCGGGCAATCGACGATTGACGGCATTCTGCGCGCCACCGGCATGTTGCTGGCGGGCAAGAATTTCGTCATCGCCGGCTACGGCTGGTGCGGCAAAGGTGTGGCGATGCGCGCCCGCGGCATGGCGGCGCAAGTCATCGTCACCGAAGTCGATCCGATCCGCGCCATTGAAGCGGCGCTGGACGGCTATCGCGTCATGCCGATGGCCGAAGCCGCGAAGATCGGCGATCTTTTCGTGACGCTCACCGGCGACATTCACGTCTTGCGCAAAGAGCATTTTGAGAAAATGAAAGACGGCGCGATTATCGCCAACTCCGGCCACTTCAACGTTGAAATCAATCTCGACGAGCTGGCGGCGATGTCGAAGGCGCAAAATAAAGAGGTGCGGCCGTTCGTCGACGAATTTTTGCAAGCCGACGGCCGCCGCTTGTACGTGCTCGGCGAAGGCCGCCTGATCAACCTCGCCGCCGCCGAAGGCCACCCGGCCGCAGTGATGGACATGAGCTTCGCGACGCAAGCCCTGGCCACGGAGTTTGTGATCAAGAATGCGAAGAAGTTGGAAGCGAAAGTTTACAACGTTCCCCGCGAGATTGAAAACTGGATCGCGACGTTAAAGCTGAAATCAATGGGCATTGCGATTGATGAATTGACCGCGGAGCAGAAGAAGTATTTGTCGTCGTGGGAAATGGGGACGTGAGGGTAAAACGTTAAACGTAAAACGTAAGTAATGCAGCCGTCCTCGCGCAAGTCATTCCGAAAGAATCCTTTTTCGCACAAGTACCATGCTCGAAATGAAAAAAGATTCCTAAGCAGGTGAATTGACCGGTCGCTGAACTCATTGAGAGTGAAGCTGATTCCAATTGTTTAGCGACCGGTCAATGGTTTCTTATTTCATCCGCCCCGATACGCATTCGATGATCGGGGTTTTTATTTTAATTTTAACTGTGTATATGCCATGAAAAAATATAAAAAGACGCAACTCGTTTGCGATATTTGCGGTCGAGTAGGGGCGCGCCTTCGCAGAGTAACTGAAACACATGGCAAAGGAAAAGATTTGTTGATTATTGAGAACATCCCGATGATAAGCTGCCCTAATTGTAGAGAGAGTTATTTTACGGCAGAAACCTTGCACGAAATCGAACGCATCAAGCTCCATCGCCAGAGCTTTGCCACAGCTCGCCCCGTCGAAGTTGCAGAATTCGTTTAATAAAAGACGTGCGCGCATTCGTCTTCAAATTTCTCTTTGTGGTTAAATTGGATTGTTGAGAAGAAACAATGCGCGCAACCTGAATGTTGCATTACAACCTGATCCTCGGATCCGCCGCGCGATAGAGCAGGTCAGCCATGAAGTTGCCGGTGATGACCATGACGGCGGAGAGGCCGGTGGCGGCGAGAACCACCGGGTAATCGCGGCTGAAGATGGCTTCGAACGTGACCCGGCCCATGCCGGGCCAGGCGAAGATGATTTCGGTGAGAAACGCGCCGCCGAATAAAAACGGCAGGCTCAAGCCGAGCAAGGAAATGAGGGGAAGCAGGGCATGCGGCAGGGCGTGGCGGGTCATCAGGCGCCACGGCGACAGGCCTTTGGCCTTGGCCAATCGGATAAAATTCGATTCCAGCGCGGTGATTAAATTTTCCCGAACGTAACGCCCGGTGACCGCCGCGCCGGGCAGGGCGAGCGTGAGCATCGGCAAAATGAGATGCGCCAGCCGGTCTTTCAGCGCCGCCCAGAAATCCATTTCCTCCGCAAACAGCGAGGCGGCGTGGGAGCTGGGCAGCCAACCAAGCTTGACCGCAAAAATCAAAATCAACATCAAACCCAGCCAGAAACTCGGCATGCAATACGCCGCCAAAAGCCCGTTGCTCAACAGGCGGTCGGGCCAGCGGTCGCGATAAAACGCCGCGACAGCGCCGAGCGCGATGCCCAGCATAAAATTCAACGCCAGAACCGGAATCGTCAGTTGCAGCGTCGCGGGAATCGCCTCCACCAGAATTTGCGCGACCGGACGATGCTGGGTGAGCGAATAGCCCCAGTCGCCTTGTAGCGATTGTTGCAGCCATTTGAGATATTGCAGCGGCAGCGGCTGGTCAAAACCGAATTGCTGGCGGATTTGTGCGATGGTTTCAGGCGGTATGCGCGGGGAAATGTAGCGATCCATCGGATCGCCGGGGCCGGCGTGCATGAGAAAAAACGTGAGGGTCAACACGCCCCAGATCAAAAACAGCGCTTGCAGCAAACGGCGGAGGAGGTAGGCGAGCATGGAGGTGGCTGAATGAGTGAAGCTCAAACAAGGTCAAGCTGTCATTCAGGATGAATCCTTTTTCGCTCTGGTATGCTGCTGGAAATGAAAAAAGATTCCTATGAATGACAGGCACTTTTGTATTTGAATAGGCGAGCGATTTTATATATTCCGTCCGGACGCTCGGCGAGCGAGCTTCATGTTGCAGTTGTTTAGAAAAGCGCGTTGACTCCGCGCCCGGACGGCTGCGCCCACAAAGAATTTCATCCTGAAGCTAATCTCCTAATTGTTGAGGTTATCAGCGGCTTTGACCTCTTGGCTCATCCTCTCCAATTTTTTGATTTCGCGCTGCGCTTTGAGCAGCTTGTAATTCTCGATGGCTTTTTGCAGATGCTTCAGCGCCGATTTTTTGTTGCCCTTGGCCTGCCAAAATTCGGCGTAGCTCTTATGTGTTTCCGCCAGACCGAGACGGTTGTTGTGATGCGTGCTGAGCTGCAGCGCTTCATCCAGGTATTTCCGCGCCAGGCCCCAATTATCGCGGCGGGTGTAAACCACGCCGAGCAAGCGGCAGGCGTCGGCTTCGCCGGATTTGTGGCCGAGGCCGTGAAACGCGCGCAGAGCAAGCTGGCTTTGTTTTTCGGCCATGTCCAAATCGTGCATCAGCAGGTAAAGCTCGACGCGATTCAGCGTCACCTGCGCTTCGACCACCGTGTCGCCGGTTTGGCGCGCCAGCTCGAGGCTTTTCGCATAATACTTGCCGGCCTCGTGCCAAAACTCCTTGTCGCGATAGGCCGTCGCCAGGTTGTTGTAGGTTTCGGCCAGGCCGCGCAGATCGCCCAGCTTTTCAAACAGCGGCAGGCTTTTGTGCAGCGCCGCCAGCGCCTTGTCCCATTGCCCTTGCAGGTTGTACATCGCGCCGAGGTTGTTGTAAACGCAGGCGGTCAAATCCTCGTCGTTCAGGCGTTCGGCGATGGCGCGGGCGTGGTCACAGGCGTCTTCCATTTTGCGCCAGGACGCCGTGTGGAAATGCGCCGCGGCCAGGCTGTTCAAGGCGTAAGCTTCTTGCAGCGGCTCGCCGTTGTCCTGGCAGATTTTGTAGCTGTGCTCGAAACAGGCGACGGCTTCCTTCCACCGGCTCTGCCGCAGCTTGATGTTGCCGAGCTGGCGCAAGGAATTGGCGTGGGTTTTATAATCGTTGAGCTTCTCGCTGATCTTGAGCGCCTGCTCATAATTCTCTTCCGCTTCTTCCATCAGCCCGAGCAAGGCATAAGTTTGTCCCGCGCTGTAGCAAAGGTTCAGCTCTTGCGCTTCGTCATGCCTGATGTGAGCGAATTTTTTCAAATTGTCAACTGCCAGTTTAAAATGGGCCGCGCTTTTCTGCTTGTCCTCGTTCGCGAGTATTTTGCGCGTCAGCTTCTCCATGCTATACGCCAAGTCGACGAAAGCCTCCGAGTTTGCTTCCGGACCACGCTCCGATTGTTTCAGTAGCGTCGCCAGTTTGGCCAGAACCGGTTGGTAGTCGTTCCTGGCTGGCTGGGTGTTTTTTGAAGAAAGCTTCTTGGGCATTTTAATTACCTATTGTATTCTTTGCAAGAGCCATACCACTTGTCATGCCCTGGCGATGAATCACATCAAATCAACTACTTAGATCAAATCTTCCATCGGCGTCAGGCAGCTTAAAAAGGCTCGGCTCCTCGGCTGTAACGTTTCATTACAGCGACGCCTCTCATCACGGTTCACCGCATGGAAAGCGAGTATTCGGTGAAATGCGAGATCGGCACCGACACCGTCAGCGTGCTTTCGTCGACGGTTCCGCCGATGTTGACCCACTGGCTTGTTGCCGTATCGAACCAACTGACGGAAAGATTCGATGGGGTTTTGCCTTTCAAATTCGCCGTCACATAAGTCACCGTCATCACGGCCGGCGGGTTGAATTGCGTGCCGTCCGGGCCAAAATCCATCTGGATGTACTTATCGCTCGTCATCTTGATTTTGATGACCGTATCTTGGGCCAGCGATCCCGGGGGAACGTAGAATTTGAATTCACCGAAATACAGCGTACCGCCGGTGTTGGCTTTCACCAATTGTGAAATCGACAGATTCTCTGCCTGCATCAACGCCAGATTCAAAAGGTCATATCGCTCCACTCTGCTCTCGGTGGCGGGGCTGGTGTTAATGCCGGGGCCGTTTCTTTTTTTGCCGAGGCTCGTGGCGCTCTCGGAGGCCTCGGGGTGCGAGCCCAGCGGGGCTTTGGGGTGCTGATCGCCGCAGCCGTTGACCAAAAACATGCTGATCAAACAGCTTGCTAAAATCGCTTTCCAGTATCGTGCGCGTTGCATAAGGGTTCTCCTTAAATCTCTTTGTGTGCACATGCAGTTATGCCGTTAAAAACTCGTGATTATCGCATTGAAATCGTGTACTGCGTGAAGTGCCAGACATACACCGAAATCGTTTTGTTCACCCGATCCACCATGCCGCCGACGTCGATCCACATGCCCAGGGTTTCACTATACCAGGCAATCGTAAGCTTTTTGAGATCGGCGTTGGTGAGATCGGCGTCGGCGTAGGAGATGGTGATCTTCACCGGCAGCAGGAACCAGCCGTCCGGGCCGTAATTGGCCTGGATCAAGTCGCTATTGACGTCGGTAATGTAAAACTCTTTTTGCTGCTCCGAGAAAGAATATTTGGACACTTCCATCGTGTGCCCCCTATAGCTCAGCGAGCCGCCGCCGTTTGAGCTGATGACCTTCGACGACGTGCCGCCGTAGCCGTTCGTGCTGCGGGTTTTGCGGCGCAGCGGCGTAAGCGAGGTGGTCGTCGCGCTGCCCTTGGTCAGTGAAGTTTTGTCGGACACGGTAGATTTGACCGGCGACATCGGCCCGGAGGCCGGTTCGTTGCTGCAACCGATGGCCAGAAACAATGCACCAACCAGCGCGCCGGCGGAAAGAATTTTGTTCATCCAATTTTGCCGTTTCATAGTGACTCTCCACACACAAGAATGTTATAGATGATCAAAAACCGCCGGCATTCAACCGGCCGCCGGCGACACATTTGCCTGCCAACGCGCTGGTCGCCGCCGTGCTTGCCAGAATCGCGCTTTTAATGCTCGCCGCGGAAGCTCCGGGATGCGAAGCGGCATAAAGCGCCGCCGCCCCGGTCACATGCGGCGTCGCCATCGATGTGCCGTTGTACGAGCCGTAAGTTGAGCTGTTGTTTTTGCCGGGCAAAGTCGAAAAGATGCCCGAGCCTGGCGCGCCGAGATCAACCGACGTCGCGCCGTAGTTAGTGTCTGTCCGGAAAATAAAAATTACAAAAAACTTGATTTTGTTTTATTTTTTTATTATATTATTATAACGAAAACTTTTAAAATAAAAACAATTAAAGCATTACTTTAAAAACA
>Ga0187892_10005555_pt1 | contig 19707 bp, 19 predicted proteins | sample MA1701073metaG_FD_139345 | JGI IMG/M metagenome (GOLD analysis project Ga0187892, IMG submission 139345) | Bio-ooze microbial communities from a basaltic lava cave in the Kipuka Kanohina Cave System on the Island of Hawaii, USA - MA170107-3 metaG ...
CCGAGCTCCGCGAGCACCGCGGCGTGGTCGCTGCCGAGGAGGGGCACGACCTGGAAGTCGAGCACGTCGAAGGAGTCGACCAGCACGTGGTCGATGCGGAGCAGGCGCGGCGCCCCCGGGTACGGCCCCCAGGTGGGCTCGGGCGCGCGGCTGGAACGGGCGGCGACCCGCACGGCCGCGTCGTCCAGCTCGGCGAGGAGGCGCCGGTAGGCCGGCCAGTGGGGTGTCGAGTTCAGGTCGCCGACCAGCGCGCGCGGACACGCCTCCGCGCTCGCCAGGTAGGCCGCGAGGCCGGCCACCTGCCCGCGCCGGTGGCGCCACGCCGCCGGCACGCCGAACACGGGATTCGCGAGATGGGCGTTCAGGATCTCGACCTCGCGCGGCAGCGGCGGCCAGTCAGCGGGCGAGAGGCGCGCGACGAGCGCGTCGCGGTGCGGCAGGGCGAGGCGCTCCACCTGCCCGGGCTGGCGGAGCGCGATGCCGAGCCCCATCCCGTCCGGGGTGGGCTCGAGCTTGCCGTGCGGCAGCTCGGCCGCGAGGGCCTCGGCCTGGCTCGGTCCCAGCTCCTGCACGGCGAGCACCCCCACCTCGAGCGCGCGCACCAGGCCCAGCAGCGCCGCGACGTCTGCGCGGCCGTAACAGAGGTTGGCGGAGAGGACGCGGAGCATGAGGTGCCGTCAGGAAGCCAGCCGCTGCATCACGTCGTCGGGGATGTCGAAGTTGGCGTAGACGGCCTGGACGTCGTCGAGGTCTTCGAGCGCCTCGCTGAGCTTGAGCATGGCTTCCGCCGCCTCGCCGGCGAGCGGCACCGTGGTGCTCGGCTCCATCGTGACCTCGGCGCTGGCGGCGCGGAAGCCACGCCCCTCGAGCGCGGTCTTCACGGCCTCGAGCGCGTTCGGGGCGGTCACCACCACGAGCGGGTCGCCGTCGTCGCGCACGTCGTCCGCTCCGGCCTCGAGCGCCGCCTCGAGCAGCGCGTCGGCGTCGAGGCCCGCGCGGTCGAACGCGATCAGCCCGCGCTTGCCGAACAGGTGCGCCACGCAGCCGGGGGCGCCGAGGCTCGCGCCGGCCTTGGTGAACACGTTCCGGACCTCGCTCACCGTCCGGTTGCGGTTGTCGGTCAGGCCCTCCACGAGGACGGCCGTGCCCCCCGGCCCGTAGCCCTCGTAGACCACCTCCTCGAAGACGGTGTCCTCGCCGCCGCCCGTGCCGCGCTGGATGGCCCGCGAGAGCGTGTCCTTCGGCATGTTGGCGCCGCGCGCCTTCTCGACCGCCAGCCGGAGACGGGGATTCGCCGAGATGTCGCCGCCTCCCATGCGGGCCGCGGTCGCGAGCTCGCGGATCAGCTTGGTGAACAGCTTCCCGCGCTTGGCGTCGATCGCGCCCTTCTTGCGCCGGATCGTGGCCCACTTGGAGTGGCCGGACATCGCGCGCTCCCCCTCCGAAAAGCTGGGGTTAGCGCACGGGCGGGCCGGGCGAAACAACCGGGCTCAACTGGGGCGGGCGGGCGCCGATACGCCCGAGGTGGACCCCGGGCCGGCCCCGGGCGGGAGGCCTCGCCATGGCGGAGATCGCCGTCGGCATCGATCTGGGAACCAGCAACTCGTGCGTGGCCGTGGCCCGCGGCGGGCGCGTGGAGGTGCTGCCGAACAGCTACGGCGAGCACGTCACCGCGAGCGTGGTGCACTTCTCCAAGGACGGCGCGGTGCTGGTGGGCAACGCTGCGCGCGCCGCGCTGATCCACGATCCGCACCACACCGTGGCGTCGAGCAAGCGCCTGATCGGCCGCTACTCGTTCTCCGAAGAGGTCAAGAAGGCGCGCGCCGTCTACAGCTACGAGATCGTGGACGGCCCCGGGCACAGCGTGCGCGTGAAGATCCGCGACGAGCTGTTCTCGCTGCCCGAGGTCGCGGCCATGGTGCTGAAGGAGATGAAGCTGATCGCCGAGGCGCGGCTCGGGAAGCCGGTCACGCAGGCCGTCATCACCGTGCCCGCCTACTTCAACGACAACCAGCGCCAGGCCACCAAGGACGCCGGCCGCATCGCGGGCCTCGAGGTGCTGCGGCTCCTGAACGAGCCCACCGCGGCGGCGCTGTCCTACGGCTTCGGCCGCGGCCTCACGCAGCGCGTGGCCGTGTACGACCTCGGCGGCGGCACCTTCGATATCTCGATCCTCGAGATCGGGCAGGACGTGTTCGAGGTGCTCGCGACCTGCGGCGACACGTATCTCGGCGGCGACGACTTCGACGATCGCGTGATCGACCTGCTCGCCGACGAGTTCGTGGCCAAGCACGGCGTCAACGTGCGCAAGGACCCCTACGCGCTCGAGAAGCTGAAGTTCGCGGCCGAGAACGCGAAGCGCGCGCTGTCCGTCGAGGACGAGGCCGAGATCCGCATTACGGAGATCGCCAAGTCCGCCAGCGGCGAATCGCTCACGCTCGAGCACAAGCTCACCTCGAAGGAGTTCGGCGCGCTGGTCGGCGACCTCGTGCAGCGCACCTTCAAGGTGTGCGACGAGGCCCTGCAGCAGGCCGGGCTCGTGCCGCGCGACCTCGAGGGCGTGATCCTGGTCGGCGGCCCCACGCGGCTGCCGCTGATCCGCGAGGCGGTGACCCACTACTTCGGGCAGACGCCCAGGACCGACGTGGACCCGGACCAGGTCGTGGCCATGGGCGCGGCCATCCACGCCGCCACGCTCGTCGAAGGGAACACGCAGGACGCCTTCCTGCTGGACGTGACGCCGCTCTCGCTGCGCATCGGCGTTGCCGGCGGGCTCGCCGAGCCGGTGATCGAACGCAACACGCCGGTGCCGATCGAGCAGACGCGCACCTTCACCACGTATCAGGACTTCCAGGAGTCGGTGAAGATCCGCGTCTACCAGGGCGAATCGCGCAAGGCCGAGGAGAACGAGCTGCTCGGACAGTTCGAGTTCAGCGGCTTCAAGAAGCTGGCCCGCGGCCAGGTCAAGATCGACGTCACGTTCTCGATCAACAGCGACGGCCTGGTGAACGTCACCGCGAGCGATCGCGAGACCGGCCGCAAGGCGTCCACCACGATCACGCTCTCTTCCGGCCTGTCGGCGCAGGAGCTCGACGCGATCGTGGCCGAGAACCGCACGCAGCGCGTCGCCACCGGCGGGCCGCCCGCCGCCGACGAGCTCGAGGTGCTCGACGAGTCCGGCATGTCGCTCATCGAGGAGGACCTCGAGGAGCTGGGCGGCCTCGGCATCGCCCCCGAGACCACGAACAACGCGCTGTTCGATCGCGAGATCCGAGACCTGTCGAGCGACGAGAAGGACGGCTCGGAGGGCTAGGCGTGGCGGGGATCACGGCGGCCGAAGTGCGTGCGCTGGCGATGCTGGTGGACGAGCTCGACTACTACCAGCTGCTCGAGGTCTCGCGCGACGCACCCGCCTCCGCCGTGAAGCGCGCGTACTACACCGTCACGCGGCGCCTGCATCCCGACGTCAACCGCGACCTGCCGGGCGCCGAGCGCGAGACGCTCGAGAGCATCGCGCGGCGCGTGAGCGAGGCCTACCAGGTGCTGCGCGACGGGCGCCGGCGCCAGTCCTACGACGCGCAGCTCGCGTCGGGCACGGGCGGCCGCATCCAGCTCGCCGAAGCCGAGGCGCAAGCCGAGCGCGCGGCGGTGGATCATCACATGGGGCGCACGCCGAACGGGCGGCGCTACTTCAACCTGGCGCGCGGCGACATCGACCGCGGCGACCTCGCGAGCGCGCAGCGCAACCTGCGCACCGCGCTCACCTTCGAGTCCGACAACGCCTACTTCAAGAAGAAGCTCGAGGAAGTCACGGCCGCGCTGAAGAGCGCGCCGGTCCAGAACCCCTTCTCCGTGCGTTGACAGCCCGGGGGGGCCGCTGCATCCTGCCGCGATTCCGCGCGACTCTGCGCGCAGGAGGAGCCGCCCCCCATGGCCCAAGCCAGCGCGAGCGCAAAGAAGCCGCTTCCCGTCGTCGAGTATCTCAAGCTGCCGGACGGCGGAGACCCGTACCTCGAGGGGCACAAGTGCCAGGCGTGCGGCGCGGTGTTCCTCGGCGAGCGCGCGGTGTGCTCGAAGTGCGGCACCCGGGGCCAGCTGAAGGCGGTACAGCTCGCCAACACCGGCACGCTCTACGTCTACTCGATCGTGCACCGCTCCTTCCCGGGCATCGAGGTGCCGTACGTGTCGGCCATCGTCGACCTCGACGGCGGCGGAACGCTGAAGGGCAACCTGATCAACGTCGAGCCGAACCCCGAGAAGATCCGGCTCGGCATGCCCGTCGAGGTCGTCTTCAAGGACGCGCTCGGCCGCAAGGACCGGGAAGGCAACTCCTACCTCTCCTACTTCTTCCAGCCCCGCCGCTAGCGCGGGCCAAGGAGACCCCATGAGCGACGTGTTCGTCGTCGGCATCGACATGACCAAGTTCCAGAAGGCGGGCACCGGCCCCGCCGTGGACGTGCTCGGCGCGCAGGCCGCGCTGATGGCGCTCGACGACTGCGGCCTCAAGATCCAGGACATGGAGGCGCTCTACTGCGGGAACCTCGGCCAGGCGAACGCGATGGTGGGGCAGCGCGTGCTCCAGCAGATCGGCCAGACCGGGATCCCCGTCGTGAACTGCGCGAACGCGTGCGCCACGGGCGCCACCGCGTTCCGCGAGGCGTGGATGGCGATCAAGGCCGGCGTGTACGACCTGGTGCTCGCCGTCGGGGTCGAGAAGATGGGCGGCGGCCTGCTCGGCGGCGCGGGCGGCGGCTCCGGAATCCCGAAGGAGGGCCTGCTCGGCTCGGGCACCATGCCCGCGGTGTTCGCCGAGGCCGGCATGGAGCACGCGCGCAAGTACGGCACGACGTTCGAGCAGTTCGCGAAGGTGTCGGTGAAGAACCACCACCACTCGACCATGAACCCGAAGTCGATGTACCAGATCGAGACGCCGCTCGAGACGGTGATGAACGCGGAGATGATCGCGTACCCGAACACGAAGCTGATGTGCTCGGTGAACGTGGACGGCTCGGCGGCCGCGGTGCTCGCGAGCGAGAAGAAGGCGCGCGAGCTCGGCCTGATGAAGCGCGCGGTGCGCGTGAAGGCGTCGGTGATGACGAGCGATCCGTGGCAGGAGCGCGACCTGGTCATGCCCGACGTGAACACCTGCACGCGGCTGGCCGCCAAGAAGGCCTACGAGATGGCGGGCGTGAGCGCTCGCGACATCAACCTGGTCGAGCTGCACGACTGCTTCGCCACCGCCGAGATCCTGCACTACGAGAACCTCGGGCTGTGCGGCGAGGGCGAGGCCGGCAAGACGATCGACAACGGGGAGGTCGCGCTCGGCGGCCGCGTGCCCGTGAACGTGTCGGGCGGGCTCCTCTCGAAGGGCCATCCGCTCGGCGCCACCGGCATCGCGAACATCTACGAGGTGTCGACCCACCTCCGCGGAGAGGCCGGCAAGCGCCAGGTGCCGAACGCGCGCCTCGGTCTCACCCACGTGATCGGCCTCGGCAGCGCCTGCGGCATCCACATCCTCGAGAAGGCGGGCGCCTAGGCGGCGCGTTTCGATGCTCGACGCGCGGGCGTTCGCTGCGCTCGTCCGCCCGCGCGACTGGGTGAAGAACGCGCTCGTGCTCGCGCCGCTGCTGTTCGGCGCGAGGCTCTTCGACGCCGGGGCGGTGGCACACGCCGCGCTCGCCGCCCTCGCCTACTGCCTGGCCGCGAGCGCCGGCTACGTGTGGAACGACTTCGCCGATCGCGAGGCGGACCGTCTCCACCCCGCGAAGCGGACGCGACCGCTGGCGTCGGGAGCCGTGTCCGCGGGCCAGGCGCTGCTGCTCTCGGCCGCCCTCGCGGCGCTCGCCCTCGCGCTGGCGGGGGCGCTCCCGCGCGGCGTCCTCGCGTGCGTCGTCGCCTCGCTGGCGCTGATGGCCAGCTACTCGTTCGGGCTGAAGCGCGTCGCGATCGTGGACGTGCTCGCGATCGGCGCCTTCTACGTGCTGCGCGTGCTCGCGGGCTCGGCCGCCGTCGGCGTGCCGGCCTCGGACTGGCTGCTGATGGCCACCGGGCTCGTCGCCATCTTCCTCGGGCTCTGCAAGCGCCGCCACGAGCTGCTGCTCCTCGGCGAAGACGCAGCCGGCCATCGCGCGGCGCTCGGCCGCTACGGCAGCCGCTTCCTCGACGCGGCCATCTCGCTCACCACCAGCACCACCTTGATCGCCTACCTGCTCTACGCCGTCTCGCCCGAGACCGTCGCCAAGTTCGGCACGCGCGGCATGCTCGCCGGCGCGCCGTTCGTGTTCTACGGCCTGCTCCGCTACCTGCACCTCGTCTACACCGAGGGCCGCGGCGGCAGCCCCACCGAGCTCGTCGCGACGGACCCGGGCGTGCTGGCGGCGGCGATCGGCTTCGCGATCACCTCGGCCCTCGTGATCTACGGATAGCGCGAGGTCAGAACCGCAGGCGCCGCATGAGCGCGCGCGGCAGGGCGCGCACGGCGAGCATCACCGCGCGCCAGATCGGCGGCGCATAGACGACGGGGCGCCCGCGATCGATCGCGCGCACGATGCTCCGGGCCACGCGCTCGGGAGACGCGGCGAACGGCGGCTCGGGCAGGCCCGCCGTCATCCCGGTGCGCACGAAGCCCGGCTTCACGCACACCGTGCGCAGGCCCTGGCTCCGGTAGCCGTGGTCGAGGCCCTCGAGGTAGTGCGAGAGCCCGGCCTTCGCGGCGCCGTAGAGCGCGGCCGGCGCGCGCGCGCGATCGCCGGCGACGGAGGACAGCGCGCAGAGCGTGCCGCCGCCGCGCGCCAGCAGCCGGCGTCGCGCCACCTCGCAGAAGCCGACGGTGTGGACGAAGTCGGCGGAGAGCACGCGCTCGAGCAGCGCGGGGTCGCGCTCGAGCTCGGCCTGCGGGGCGAACAGGCCGGCGCTCACGACGACGGCGTCGACGCCGCCGAGCACCTCCTCCGCGCGCGCCAGGGCCGGCTCGAAGCCGCGCGGCTCGAGCAGGTCGCAGTGGAGGAAGTCCGCGGCGGCCGCACCGCGCAGGCGCAGGTCCGCGCAGCTGCGCGCGAGCTCGGCCTCGTCGCGGCCCAGCAGGAACAGCGAGTCGCCGCGCTGAGCCAGCTCGCGCGCGACCGCCCGCCCGATGCCGCGCGTGGCGCCGAACAGGACCGCTCTCACGCCGGGTCCCCGAGCAGGCGCACGGCGAGGGCGCTCGAGATGCGCCGCTCCGGATCGAAGCGACGCCTGACGGCGTCGAAGGCGGCGAGTCGCGCGCCCTCCATCGCCTCGAAGTGCTCGCGGCGCGTGAGCGCGTCCTTGGCCAGGTAGATCCGCCCGCCGGCCTCGAGCACGCAGCGGTTCAGCGCGTCCACCAGGGCCTGTGTGCGGCCTCCGCGCAGCGGCAGGTCGATCGAGACCGTGGTGCCCGGCCGCGGGAAGGAGAGCAGGCCGGCGCCCTCGGCGCCGAGATCCTTCACCACGCACAGGAAGGGCGGCACGCCGCTCGCAACGACGGTCTCGAACAGCCGGCGCACCGCGGCCGCGCCCGCCTCCCGCGGAATCACGGCCTGGTACTGCGTGAAGCCGCTGCGGCCGTACGCGCGGTTCCATTCGAGCACCACGTCGAGCGGGTGGAAGTGCGCGCGCGGGCTGACGGCGCCGGGTGCGCGCCGCCCGCTCGTCACGCGATAGACCGCGTTCACGAGCCGCGCGCTCGCGCGGTTCAGCGCCCAGTCGGGCAGCTCGAACGGCAGCGTGGGCCGGAGGCCGCGGCCGGGCGCTCGCGCGGGCGCCTCCGCGGCACCCGCCCAGCGGCCCTTCACCAGCGCGCCCCGGCCGAGGGCCGGGCCGCCGGCGAGCGCGTCCACGAACGCGACCGTGAAGGGCCAGGCTGCGCTCGCGACCGGCAGGCGTTCGAGCAGCTCGTCGAGGTCGCGCAGCGGCTCGGTCTCCTGCCAGATCCACGGCGAGGGGATGCGTTCGAGCGACAGCTCGACCTCGAGGATGTGCGCGGTCAGGCCCATGCCGCCCTGCGTCGCGCGGAACAGCTCCCCCTCGTGCGCGTCGCTCACCTCGAGCTCGCGTCCGTCCGCGAGCGCGAGGCGCAGGGCGCGGAGGTGCGCGCCGAGGGTGCCGGCGCGGTGGTGGTTCTTGCCGTGCACGTCGGCGGCCACCATGCCGCCGAGCGTCACGTGCGCCGTGCCGGGCACCACGGGCACCGCGAAGCCGCGCGGATGCAGCCAGGCCGAGAGGCGCTCGAGCGAGAGCCCGGCCTCGGCGCGCAGCACGCCCTCGCTCCTGTCGAAGGCCAGCAGCCGATCCGCGCGCCGACTCGCGGCGACGCGCGCGCCGGCCTGCGGTGGAAGCGACGCGTCTCCGTAGGAACGCCCGAGCCCGCGCGTGAGTCGCGCGCCCCGCACGGCCGCGCGCAGGTCTTCGTCGTCGACCTCTTCGGCTTCGCGCACGGGGGCTCGCCCCCAGCCCGCAACCTTCACCGGCACGCCGCGCTTCATTCCGTCGCGGCACGGTAGCAGTGGTGTCCCGCGCGGCGCGGCTCGTTACTCTCCGCGCGTGCGCAGAGCCGGCTGGTTGCTCGTCCTGTGGATGGCGGGAATCGCGTGCGGCGCCGGCTGCGGCGAGCCGAACCCGCCGTCCGCTCCGCCTGCGGCGGGCGCGACGCCCGCCGTCGCGACGCAGGTCGCGGCCGCAGCCACCGACCAGCGACGCACGCGCCCGTTGCCGGGCTTCGAGAGCCGCGACCTCGACGGCGCGCCGTGGCGCACGGCGGACCTGATCGGCCAGCGCACGGTGGTGTTCGGCTTCGCGCCGGGCGCGCCGGCCGCGGCCACGGTCGCGCGTGCGCTGTCGGCGATCGCGGGGGAACGCGGCGCGAACAACTTCGAGATCGTGGGCGTCGCGGCGGGGAACGACGTGGCGGGGGCCCGCAGCCTGCTCGCCGAGCACCGGCTCTCGATCCGTTCCTTCGTCGATCCGTCGGGCGATCTCGCGAGGCGCATCGGCATCCGCCAACCCGTCTGGCTCGCGATCACGGACGTGGACGGGAACCTGCTCTACGGGGAGGAGTACTTCCCCGAGGAGGGGCCGGACCCGTCCGGCAGCGTCGAGCAGGCGCTGCGCGCGCAGCTGCGGCTGCCGGGCCGCTCCGACGCGAGCCTGGCCGCCCTCCCGCTCGCGCCGGAGTTCTCCGCCGAGCGCCTCGAGGGCGGCGAGCGCTTCCAGCTGTCCAGCCTGCGCGGCAAGCCGGCGATCCTGATGTTCTTCCTGCACACGTGCCCCCACTGCCACGAGGCGCTGCGCTTCCTGCGCCCGGCCCTCGACGCCCTGCCCGAGGCGACGCGTCCGGCGCTCGTCGGCATCTCGATCGTGAATCGCACCTTCGTGGTGCAGGAGGCGCTGAAGGAGCAGGGGCTCGACTTCTTCCCGGTGGTGCTCGACGCGGACGCGAAGATCCGCACCGCGTACGGCGCGCTCCAGGCCGTGCCGGTGATCCTCCTGCTCGACGCCGCGGGGCGCATCGTGTCGCGCACCGAGGGCTGGTCGGGCGATCGCGACTCCGCGCTCATGCGGATGCGACTCGCCAAGCTCGCGGGCCAGCCCGTGCCCATGCTGCTGCACAAGACGGGCTACAGCGGCAACGAGGTGTGCTCGGTCTGCCACGAATCCGAGACGGCGACCTGGGAGCTGACGAATCACGCGACCGCCTACGACACGCTCGTGCGCCACGGCGCCGACGGCCGGAGCGAATGCGTGAGCTGCCACGTGGTGGGCTACGGGAAGGAGGGCGGCTACCAGGTGGCGAAGCCCGACCCGAACCTCGAGAACGTGGGCTGCGAGAGCTGCCACGGGCGCGGCGGACCGCACCTGTCGCCGAGCTTCGTCACGAACCACGCGTACGAGGGCGTCTGCCAGAGCTGCCACAACCCGGAGCACTCGCTCGGCTTCGAGTACGCGAGCTTCCTGCCGCGCGTCTCGCACGCGGCGAACCAGGCGCACCTCGCGCTGCCGCCTGCAGAGCGCGCGAAGCTGCTCGCCGCGCGGCACGCGCCGCGCCAGGACCTGCTGCCGACCGCCGCGGCGTACGTCGGCTCGGCGGCCTGCCAGAGCTGCCACGCCGACGAGCACGCGAGCTGGCAGAGCCAGCCCCACGCGAAGGCGCTCGACACCCTGGCCGCGAAGGGCAAGGCCGCGGACGCCGACTGTCTGCGCTGCCACACCACGGGCTTCGACAAGCCCGGCGGCTTCCAGGCCGGCGGCGGCGCGCAGCCCGCGCTGGCCGGCGTCGGCTGCGAATCGTGCCACGGCCCCGGCGGCGAGCACGTGGCGGAGGGCTCGCGGAAGCTGGGCACGATCCTGAAGCTCAGCGACAAGTGCGGCTCCTGCGCGATCCTCCAGATCTGCGGGAGTTGCCACGACGACGCCAACGATCCGGGCTTCGAATTCGAGGTGATCGACAAGATCCTGCGCCAGCGCCACGGCAAGGAAGAGCTCGACATCGACGGCGGACGCAAGCCCGCCCTGCCCCCGAGCGCGGCGCTCGGCCTGCTCGAGCGCGCCTTCGCCGGAGGACCGGGGTGAGACCCAACGTCGCGACGCACGAGAAGAGGAAGCCTCGGTGGACCGGACGCTGAGCGGGGAGCTGCGGGCCGCCCTCGGCGCCTCGCGGGCGTGGCTCGCGGAGTGGGTCGAAGAGGGGGTCGATGCGCCGGCGACGCCCGGGCGGAAGCTCGCGCGAGCGCCCGTGGCGGCGGAGGCGCAGGGCGACCTGCTCGCCGCGACGCACAGCGGCCCGCGGCCGACCCTCGAAGAGGTGCGCGCCCGCCTCGGCGACTGCACGCGCTGCCCGCTCTCCGCCGGCCGCAACACGATCGTGTTCGGCGACGGGAACCCGAACGCGGAGATCCTCTTCGTCGGCGAGGGCCCCGGCGCCGAGGAGGACAAGCGCGGCCTCCCCTTCGTGGGCCGCGCCGGCGAGCTGCTCACCCGGATGATCGAGCGCGGCATGGGCATCCCGCGCGCGGACGTCTACATCTGCAACATCGTGAAGTGCCGGCCCCCGCAGAACCGCGAGCCGATGCCGAACGAGATCGCCGCGTGCCGGCCGTTCCTCGACCTGCAGATCGACGCGGTGGCTCCGAAGGTGATCGTCGCGCTCGGACGGCCCGCCACGGGCCTGCTGCTCGGGCGCGACGTGTCGATCACGCGCGTCCGGGGGGTCTGGCACGACTATCGCGGCACGCCGGTCATGCCCACGTTCCACCCCGCCTTCATCCTGCGGCAGTACACCGAGGAGAACCGGCGGCTCGTCTGGCAGGACCTCAAGACCGCGCTCGCGAGAGCCCGGGGAGGGGCCTAAGGCCGCTCCGGGATGCGCGCGGACTCCTGCGCCCGGTACTCCTCGAGCCGCTTGCGCAGGGCGGGGTCCCGGCGCGCGAGGATCGCGGCGGCGAACAGGCCGGCGTTCTTCGCGCCCGAGCGTCCGATCCCGAACGTGGCGACGGGGATCCCGCCCGGCATCTGCACGGTCGAGAGCAGCGAGTCGAGCCCGGAGAGCGGGGAGCTCTGGATCGGCACGCCGAGCACGGGCAGCAGCGTGTGCGCCGCCGTCACGCCGGCGAGATGCGCCGCGCCGCCGGCGCCGCAGATCACCGCCTCGATGCCGGCATCTTCGGCGGCGGCGAGGAAGCGCGTGAGGCGCTCCGGCGTGCGATGCGCCGAGATCACGCGCACGTCCGTCTCGACGCCGAGGCGCGCGAGCACCTCCTCGGCCGGCTTCATCTCTTCGTAGTCGTTCGGGCTGCCCATCAGGATCGCGACGCGCGCCACGCTTCCCTCCGTCCTGTTCGGCGAGCGAGTCTACTGTAACTTCGCGCCTCGTCTGGAGGTCGCGATGCGCGCAGTGGTCGTCGCCGGGCCGCGGCGTCTCGCGGTCGAGAGCGTGCCCGACCCGACGCCCGAGCCGGGGCAAGCCGTGCTGCGCGTGGCGTCGTGCGGGATCTGCGGGAGCGACCTGCACATGCACCAGCTCGGCTTCCTGCCGGCGGGCGCGATCATGGGACACGAGTTCTGCGGCGAGGTGGCGGAGGCGGCCGGCGAGCTCCGGGTGGGGGAGCGCGTGTGCGCCCTGCCCGTGCTCTCGTGCGGGCGCTGCGAGCGCTGCAAGAACGGCCTCGGCATCTACTGCGCGAGCCAGCGTGCGCTCGGGCTCGGGCGCGCGCAGGGCGCCTTCGCCGAGTACGTCGCGGTCGCGGCGCACGAGGTGGTGCGGCTGCCGGCCGGCGTGGACGATGCGCACGGCGCGCTCGTCGAGCCGCTGGCGGTGGGCCTGCACGCGGTGGACGTCAGCCGCCTCCGGGGCGGCGAGAGCTGCCTCGTGATCGGCGCCGGGCCCATCGGGCTCGCGATCGCGCTCTGGGCGCAGCAGCTCGGCGCGGCGCAGGTGATCGTCTCGGAGCATGCGCCGGGGCGCCGGGCCCTCGCGGCGGAGCTCGGCGCCACGCGCGTGGTCGACCCGGGCCAGGAGGACCTCGGCGCCGTCCTCGCGGCCGAGCTGCCGGACGGCCCCGACGTCGTGTTCGAGGCGGTCGGCGTGCGCGGCCTGATCCAGCAGTGCATCGAGCACGTTCGCTTCCGCGGCCGCATCGTGGTGGCCGGCGTGTGCGTCACGCCCGACACCTTCCAGCCCGCGCCGGCCGTGATCAAGGAAGCATCGCTGCACTTCGTGATGGCCTACGAGAAGCGCGATTTCCAGCGCACCGTGGACCTGCTCGAGCAGGGACGCCTCCGCCCCGCACGCATGATCACGAGCCGCATCGGCCTCGAGGCGGTGCCGGCCGCCTTCGACGCGCTCGAGCGGCCGTCGAGCCAGGGCAAGCTGCTCGTGGCGCCGGGGGGCGCGCCGCGGTGAAGATCTCGCCGACCACCGCCCTGTGCGGGATCGTGCTGCATCCGGCCGGGCACACGCGCTCGCCCGCGATGCACAACGCCGCCTACGCGGCGCTCGGCCTCGACGCCGTGTTCGTGGCGTTCGACGTGCGGCCGGCGCAGCTCGCCGACGCGCTCGCCGGCGCGCGGGCGCTCGGCGTGCGGCAGCTCGCCGTCTCGATCCCGCACAAGCAGGCCGTGCTGGCGCACCTCGACGAGGTGGACGATACGGCCCGCCGGATCGGCGCGGTGAACACGGTGACGCTGCGCGAGGGCCGCCTGGTCGGCTCCAACACCGATTGGATCGGCGTGGCCCGCGCGCTCGAGCGCGAGACGAAGCTCGCCGGGCGGCGCGCCGTGGTCCTCGGCGCGGGCGGCACGGCGCGCGCGGCGGTGTTCGCCCTCCTGGAGCACGGCGCTCGGGTCTGCGTGCTGAACCGCACGCCCGCCCGCGCCGAGGCCCTCGCGCGCGAGCTCGGCGCGGAGGCGGCGGGCGGCCTCGATTCCCTCGCGCAGCGCGACTTCGACGTGCTCGTCAACACGACCAGCGTCGGCCTGCGGAGCGAAGAGGCGCCGGTGCCCGCGGCCGCGCAGCGCGCCGCGGCGGTCGTGCTCGACGCCGTCTACGACCCGCCCGAGACGCGCCTGCTGCGCGACGCGCGTGCGCGCGGCGCCCGCACGGTCGGCGGCAAGTGGATGCTCGTCGAGCAGGCGGTCGAGCAGATCCGGCTCTGGACCGGGAAGACCGCGCCGTCGCAGGTGCTGGCCGACGCGTTCGACGCGGCCGGCTGAGCGCTACTTCAGCTTGGTTTCCTTGTAGACGACGTGCTTGCGCGCGACCGGGTCGTACTTCTTGAACTCGAGCTTGTCGGGCGTGGTCGTGCGGTTCTTGCTCGTGGTGTAGAAGTGCCCCGTGCCCGCCGAGGACTCGAGCTTGATCTTCTCGCGCTTGCCCTTCTTCGCCATGACCTCTCCGTCTAGCCGCGGGCCGGCTCGGGCACGGGCTCACCGCTGCGCACGAACACGCGCTGGCGCTTGCCGCCGCGGAGCTCGATCCGCACCCGGCTCGGCTTCCGGTCCTTCGGGTCCACCAGCATCACGTTCGAGACGTGGACGAAGCCCTCGGTGGGAACGATCCCGCCCGTCTTCGCGCCCCGCCGGCCGGGCTTCAGGTGACGCTTCTGCACGCGCACGCCCTCGACCCGCACGCGCTCCTTCTCGAGGTCCACGGCCAGCACACGACCCTGCTTCCCGCGGTCGTTCCGGTGCCCGATCATCACCTGGACGACGTCACCCTTGCGGATGCGTTGCATCGCTCCCCCGGTCCTTCGAAGAGCGCGAATAGGTGCCTCGGCGCGCCCGCCAAGTCAAGGCATCCCCCCGGGGTTGACGTATGCTCCGCGCCCGAGATGCGCTGGCTGGTTCGAATCGGGGTCGCGGTCGTGATCGTCGCGCTGGGTGCGTTCTTCGCGTGCCAGCTCCTGCCGGAGCGTCTCGCCGTGAATGCGCCGATCACGAACTCGTTGTTCGGATGGAGCGGCGCGCCGCCGCAGGCGGACGCGCTCGGCACGCGGATCCGCGCGGCCGACGGCTATGCGGTGAGCCTCTACGCGGAGGTGCCGAAGGCGCGCTTCCTGCGCCCGACCGCGGAGGGCGATCTGCTGGTGAGCGTTCCGCGCGAGGGCAGCATCGTCCGCCTCCGGCGCGACGCGAACGGCGACGGCCTGCCGGACGGGCAGGAGACGCTGCTCGCGGGTCTCGACAAGCCGCATGGCATGGAGCTCCACGAGGGCCTCCTCTACATCGGCGAGGGCTCGGCGGTGGCGCGCGTTCGCTACGACGGCGCGAGCGGCACCACGACGGGCGCCGTGGAGCGCATCGTGACCGGCCTGCCCGCCGGCGGGAACCACTGGACGCGCACCGTGCGCGTGGGTCCCGACGGACGGCTCTACGTCACGGTGGGCTCGAGCTGCAATGTGTGCATCGAGCAGGACGAGCGCCGCGCGGCGATGCTGCGCTTCCGGCTCGACGGCGGCGAGCCCGAGGTCTACGCGCGAGGCCTCCGCAACGCGGTGGGCTTCGACTGGCAGCCGGCGACGGGCGAGCTGTACGCGACGGACAACGGGCGCGATCTGCTCGGCGACGACGAGCCGCCGTGCGAGCTGAATCGCGTCGTCGCGGGAGGCGACTACGGCTGGCCGGTCGCGAACGGCGACCGCCGGCTCGACCCGGACTTCGGCGCCGGGAACGAGGCGCGCGCCGCTGAGTCGTTGCCGCCCGCGCACGGCTTCGGCCCGCACAACGCCCCGCTCGGCATCGTGTTCCTGAGGAGCGCGCGCCAGCCCGAGACCTTCCGCGGGCGAGCCCTCGTGGCGCTGCACGGCTCCTGGAACCGCACGCGCAAGGACGGCTACAAGGTGGTGTCGCTGGCCTTCGGTCCGGACGGCGCGATCCGCGAGGAGGACTTCCTGAGCGGCTTCCTCCTCGACGAGGACGTGATCGGCCGGCCCGTGGACGTCGCCGAGGCCGCAGACGGAACGATCTTCGTCTCGGACGACTACGCCGGCGCCATCTATCGGGTGGCGACCTCCACCGCGGCGGGCACCGCGCTCGCGCCGGCGGCGCCGCGGGAGGAGCGCGCCGATCCGCTCGCGGCGCTCGACGCCGGAGCGCGCGAAGCGGGGCGCGCGCGCGGAGAGCGGCACTGGGAGGCGCTCGCCTGCTCGGGCTGTCACGTGGCGGAGGCGGCGGCGCCGGGCGTCGTGCCGGTCGCATTGCGGGATCTCTCGCAGCGCCACGACGTCGACGGGCTCGTCGCGTTCCTGGCCGCGCCCACGCCGCCGATGCCGGCTGTGTCCCTCGACGAGGCCTCGCGGCGAGATCTGGCCATCTACCTCTTGTCGCGCTTTCCCTGAGCCGCGCTGGCTGAACCTGGGTACGTCCGCGATGCTCCTCCGACCCGCACTCAGGTTCAGCTGCGACCTGAGTCGTCCGACCCGGAAGGCATGAGCAATCGGCGGAGAATCCTGCGGGCGCTGGCTCTCGCCACGGTGGCCGGGACGGTCATGGGCGTGAGCCCGCTCGCTCCGAAGCACTGGCTCGGAGCGCTCCTCGTGGCTGCGGGCTCGGGTCTCGTCGTGTTCGTGCTGCTGCTGCGGCGCGCAGGGGACGCCCTCGACACGGGCACGGGCCCGGTCTCGTTCCCGCCGGTGCTCGGCGTCGCGCTGCTGGTCTGGCTCGCGCTGTTCCTGCCCACGCTCCGCTGGCTCTACGAGCAGTGGACGGGCAGCCTCTGGACCAACCAGCACGGCATCTTCGTGCCGTTCGTCGTGGCGTACCTGGTGCACGAGACGCTGCAGGACGATCCCGCGCCAGAGCGCGAGGAGGCGTCTGCGTGGGGCCTGCTCTGGATCGGGCTCGGGGCCGCCGCCGTGCTCCTCGATGCCGGCATCCACACGGGCTTCCTGGCCGTGGCCGGTCTCCTCCTCTCGCTGCCGGGCCTCTCCCTGCTGATGCTCGGCAAGCGGCGGACGCGCGCCCTGGCCGTGCCCTTCGCCATCGCGTTGCTGATGGTGCCGATCCCGAGGACGCTCGCGACCGAGATGCAGCTCCGTCACATGACGGCGTCGGCCGTCGAGTGGATCCTGCAAGCGCTCGGCGTGACCGCGTATCGCGAGGCCACGGTGATCCACATGCCGGGCCGCACGTTCGTCGTGTCGGACGCATGCAGCGGCTTCGCGACGCTGTATGCCGGCTTCGCGATGGCGATCGTCTTCGCGGCGAGCTCGACGACGCTCGTCCGCCGGGTGGCGTTGATCGCGGCGGCGCCCGTGCTCGCGATCGTCGCGAACATCGCCCGTGTGTTCCTGCTCATCGTGCTCACCCAGCGCTTCGGCGGCTGGGTGATCGACAGCTTCTTCCACCCGGCGACGGGCGTGGCCACCTTCGCCATCGTGCTGGGCGGACTCTGGCTCGTGGCTGGACGTCGCGGTCTCCGGCGGAGCTTCGCATGAAGGTGCTCTCCGGGCGCTACGCGAAGCACCTCATCGTGCTGCTGCTCCTGTTCGCGGCTCCGATTCTCGTGACGGACCTCCGGCCCCGGCGGCGCGACGATTGTCGCGATCCAGCCTTTCTGTTCGTGACGTCCCTGATCGAAGGCTCGAAGCCGGTGGGGGAGTCGATGCCCGAGCGCTCCGAGGACATCGTCCAGTGGAGCTACGGCGAGCTCGCGAACCCCGAGCTCCCGCGGGAGCCCCTGCGCTTCCAGATCGTGCGCTCGTACGACCGTCAATACACTTCGCCGATGCAGATGCTCGGCGGTCCGTTCGACCCCGAGCTGCACCGCCTGGAGACCGTCGCGACGCCTGCGGGCGATCTACGGATCCACGTCGCCGTCGACCACACGACGGAGCCGAGCCGGGTCGCGGCATGGACCTTCGTGTATGGCGGCCGCTCGGTGGAGAACCCGTTGATCGCGATTCTCGCCAGCGCCCCCCGCCAGCTCGTCGGCGGGTACCTGCCCCTCACCGTCCTGATGGTGGACGGCAAGGCGAGCCATCACAGAACGGAGCCGGTGGCCGCCGAGGCGAGACGCTGGCTCGTGGCGGCCTGGCAGCACGTCGCCACGGCCTGCCGATGAGCGAGCCGCGTCGCGTCGCGACCGGCCCCGTCCTGCTCCTCGCCGGCGTGCTCGCGCTCGGCGCAGCCGACGCGTTCCTCGTCGCGATCAGCACGGGGATCTTCGGAGGCGCATACAACGCCCCGGCGTTGCGAGGATTCGGCAGCCTCGCGGCGTTCGCGCTCCTGGGCATGCTGCTCGATGCGTTCCTGCTCGCGGTCCTGTTCGCGGGAGCGTGGTGGCTCGGCCGCCTGCTGCGCCTGACGGACGTCCGCCGGATCGCCTTCGCCGCCGCGATCGCGGGCTTCCTTCCGCTCGCCTTCTTCGTCGTGTCGCACCAGATCCACCGCATCTTCGGTCACGTGGTCGGCATCGGCGTGCTGCTCCAGCTCGCGGGCGGCGAGGTCAGCGACGCCGCGGTCGAGGCCATCACGGAAGCGCCGGGCGCGGCCCTGCTGCTCGCTGCGGCGTTCGTCGGGACGAGCCTGGCCGTGCATTGGGCGGGGCGGGCAGCGCCTCGGCTCCGCGCGCGCGCGGTGCTGCTCCCGCCGACCGGACGCGGCCTGGCCTTCGCGATCGGCGCGACGGGCGTCCTCGGGGCGGCCGCCCTCCTGGGCTCCGCGCGGAACGAGGGCCTCGCCCGTGGCCTCGAGCACAAGGCCAGCGGGCGGCTCGTCGGTCTCCTCGTCCGCGTCGCCACGGACTTCGACTTCGACGGCTACGGCATGGGGTCGCGGCCGCCCGACCTGGCGCCGTTCGACCCGGCCCGCCACCCGTACGCACGGGAGGTTGCGGGCAACGGCATCGACGAGAACGGCGTCGCGGGCGACCTGCCGCTGGACTTCAGGCCCCTGCCCCCGTTCCCCGCACCGGAGCGGCCGGCGGCCGGCCGGCGCCCGTCGTTCCTACTGATCTTCCTGGAGAGCTTCCGGGGAGACGTGGTGGGCCTCCGCTTCGGCGACCGCGAGGTCACCCCCGTGCTGAATGCGCTGGCGCGCGCCGGCGCCTCGTCCGAGCGCGCGTACGCCCACAATCCGCTCACCTCGCCGTCGCGGGCGGCGCTGTTCCAGGGGTCGATCGTGCCGAGGGGCGGCGGGCGGAGCTTGATCGACGACTTCCACGACCTCGGATACCGCGTCGCGTACTTCTCGGGCCAGAACGACCTGCACGGCAACAGCGACGTGCTGGTGGGCTATGGGCGCGCCGACCGGTTCTACGACGCGCGAGCCGACCAGGGACGGCGCACCTCGCGCACCACGATGCCCGTGAGCTTGCAGGTCTCGTCCGCGGTCGTGCTCGAGCACGTGCGCGCCTACCTCGCCGAGACGGCGTCGGACCCGCGCCCGCTGTTCCTCTATGTCAACCTGGTGGACAACCACTATCCCTACCAGCACGAGGGGCTCGAGCGACTCCTCGGCGTGGAGCCGGTCAGCCGCTCCGAGATCCGGCCGGAGAACGCTCAGCGGGTCTTCGAGACGTACCTGCAGGCGGTCGCGAACGTGGACCGCGCGGTGGGCGGCCTGATCCAGATGTGGGAGGGGCACACGGGCGGCGCTCCGCTCCTGGTCACGGCGGACCACGGGCAGGCGTTCTACGAGGCGGGGATGCTCGGGCACGGGCAGGCCATCGACGAGACGCAGTCCCGCGTGCCCCTGATCGTCGACGGCATCGGCGGAGTCTGGCCCGAGCCGCTCGGCCTGTACGACGTGCGCGGGCTCCTGCTGACGCACCTGTTCGAGGCGCCCGGGCGCGCGCGCTTCGAGCTCGACCCGACCCGGAGCGTGTTCCAGTTCGTCGGTCCGCTCGAACAGCCGGCGCTGGTCGCCCTGCGAGGCGCAACGGGCGCGGCGGCGTTCGAGCTCGCAACGGCCAGCGCCCGGGACGCAGACGACTCCGCAGCGACTCCGCCGGCAGCGCCCGTCCTCGCGCGCGTCCTCTGGACGTGGGAGTACTGGCAGGCGCAGAGCGCGGCGTTCGTCGCCTCGCGCTGACAGCGCCAGGCGGCGCCCCGTTCGGAGCGCCGCCTGGCCCGTCGAAGGTCCCACCGTCGAGCTACTCTCCCACCAGGAAACCTGGCAGTACCATCGCCGATGCGGGGCTTAACTTCCGTGTTCGGAATGGGAACGGGTGTGGCCCCCGCTCCATGGACGGTGGGATGA
>Ga0187892_10005556_pt1 | contig 19707 bp, 23 predicted proteins | sample MA1701073metaG_FD_139345 | JGI IMG/M metagenome (GOLD analysis project Ga0187892, IMG submission 139345) | Bio-ooze microbial communities from a basaltic lava cave in the Kipuka Kanohina Cave System on the Island of Hawaii, USA - MA170107-3 metaG ...
ACTGCGCAGCGCGCGGAGCGCCTCGGCGTTGAGCCGCGCGATGATCGGCTGCGGCGTGCCCGCCGGCGCGAGCAGCCCGTACCAGTTCAGGGCCGCGTAGCCCGGCACCCCGGCCTCGGCGACGGGCGGCACGCCGGGCAGCGCCTCGACGCGCTGCGGCCCCGACACCGCCAGGGCGCGCACGCGGCCGGAGTCGATCAGCGGCCGCGCGGTGAGCGCCGCGGCGAACATCGCCGCGACGTGCCCGCTCACGACGTCGGCGGCGGCGGGCGCCGTGCCCTTGTAGGGGATGTGCACGAGATCGATGCCGGCCATGCTCTTCAGGAGCTCCATGCACAGATGCGGCGTGGTGCCGATTCCCGCCGTGCCGTAGCTCATCTTGCCGGGCTGGCGCTTCGCCAGCGCGATGAACTCGGCGAGCGCGCGCGCGGGCACCGACGGGTTGACGATCAGCACCAGCGGCGCGGTGGCGGCCAGGGTGATCGGCGCGAAATCGCGCACCGGGTCGTAGGGCACCTTCTTGTACAGCACCGAATTGAGCGCGAGCGTGGCCGGCACCATCAGCAGCGTGTAGCCGTCGGGCGCCGAGCGCGCCACCGCCTCGATGCCGATCATGTTGCCGGCGCCGGGCTTGTTCTCGACGAAGAACGGCTGGCCGAGCGCCTTCGAGAAATGCACCACGAGCACGCGCGCCACTATGTCGGTGCCGCCGCCGGGCGCCGCGGGCACGACGATACGCACCGTGCGGGTTGGATAGTCGGTTTGTGCAGCTGCCGGCGCGGCAGCCGCGAGAAGAACCAGCGCGACGCTAGCCCACCGCACCGTAGCCCCCCTTCGCGGGCACGAGAACGAAAGCGATGACGCAGGGCTCGGTGCCGCGGTTCACCCAGTTGTGCATCGTGTTCTGCTGCACCAGCACGTCGCCCTGCCGCAGGCGCACCGTCGCACCGTCGAGCTCCATCTCGATCTCGCCCGAGAGCACGATCGCGTAGTCGACGGTTTCGGTGCGGTGGTTGCGCGGCGCGACGCCGGGCTCGTAGCGCACCAGCCTGAACACCGTCCCGTCCGCGCCTTTCCACAGATCGAGGCGCTGGTGCCCAGGCCGCGCCGAGACCGCGTTGCTCGGGACTTCGTCCGACTTGACGATCGCGCGGCCGTTCTTGTCGTGATCGGTGACGACTCGCCGGACGCGCATCACCGGATTACGCCATCTGCGCTCAGCAGCACCGACTGCGGCACGGTTAGACCCAGCGCCTTTGCCGTCTTCAGGTTCACGAAGAGTTGGAGTCTCGTTCCCTGCTGGATGGGCAGGTCGCCGGGCTTCTCGCCCTTCAGAATGCGGCCGGCGTAAAGGCCGGCGACGCGATGCGAATCGGCCGGATCAGCGCCGTAGCTAAGCAACCCTCCCGCCTCTACGAAATCGCGCGACTGGTGCACGGCCGGGATGGCGTCGCGCAGGCTCAGCGCCGCGAGCTCCTTGCTGCGATGGACGAAGAACGGATCGTTCGCGATGACCAGTCCGCCGACGCGGCGGCCCGCGAGGTCCTTGAATGCTTCGGCGAGCTCCTGCTGGTTCGTCGCTCGAGCGATGTGGACCTCGAAGCGTCCCTGACGCGCGGCCGCCTGGACGTCGCTCGTCGCCGCATCCGCATTCCGCGGATTCGTCGGGTTCACAAGAAGCGCGAAGCTTCCGCCACGAACGATATCGCGGAGGAACTGCAACCGCTTGGAGCTGATCTGCGCGTTGAGCGAAGTGACGCCCGTGACGTTGCCGCCCGGGCGGTTCATCGCCTGGACGAGCCCGATCGCGACCGGATCGAGGCCCATCTCGAAAACGACGGGGATCGTGCTTGTGGCGTTCTTTGCAGCAATCGAAGCAGGAGCGCTGCCGGTGGCTACGAGCACGCTCACCCGCTGCTTCACGAGCTCCGCGGCCAGAATCGGCAGGCGCGAATTGTCGCCCTGCGCCCAGCGGTACTCGACTGCCACGTTGCGGCCTTCCACGTAGTTCATTTCGGCGAGCCCGCGGCGAAACGCGGCCACGCGTGAGGCGTAAGTCTCGGCTGATTCCGCGCCAAGGTAGCCGATCACCGGCGTGCCCTGCGCGATCGCGGCGAGCGGGGGCACGGCGACAAGGAGAAATACGATGAGCGCTCTCATCGGACAACGAGAGTATGGCCGAGGCGGCGCGCGGCGGGGTAGTCGCGGCTCACCGAGTTGAAGATGCGGCGCAGGTTGCGCCACGGCGATGGATCCCGGTAGAAGCGGTGCAGAAACAGCATGTCGGCGACCAGGCTCGCCATCCAGTCGACGGTGCTGCGGTAGCCGATCACCGCTCTCACGCCGGAGACCTTCAGAAACTTGCGCGCGAAACGGCGGCCCTTCTCGCCGCGCAGCACGTTGCAGCAGGCGAAATACACCAGGTTCCGGTAGCCGCCGTAGCCGGCGAACGCCTCGCACAGGCGCTCGGCCTCGATGCGCCCGAGGAGCGGGCTCACCGCGCCCGGCTTGCCATGGAACGCGAGGTAATAGACCGGCGTGTCGAACAGCTCCTTGCTGCGCCACATCAGGCCGTCGGGCCGCTTGGTGTAGTAGGCGAGGCCGGCCTCGGACTCGACGTAGCGGTGCGCGACCGTGAGCGGCGGGTGCAGCAGCGGCGCCATCGCCTCGAAGAAGCCCCTCACCGAGGTGCTCTGGAACAGCCTTTCGTTCCAGTACGTCTCGAGGCAGACGAGCTTGGCGGGCGCTTTCATGCAAGCGCCCGATTGCCGCTCGCTACCACAGCGCGCAGCGCAAGCGCCGGCGGAGAAGATCGTCGCGCGTCACCAGCCGCGCCCGCGCCAGCTCGGCTTCCGCCGCGATCAGCCGGTCGAACGGATCGCGCGTCCAGGAGAACGCCTGCGCACGCGCAGCCACGGCGGCGAACGGAAGGTCGCTCAGCGCGAGTCCGACGTCCCTGCGCAAGGCCGCAAGGATGCGCTTCGCTCCATGCCGGATGCGGCCGATTTCCCGCAGGTACTGAAGCTCTAGCCCGACCATCGGTGAGACCGCGAGCGCTTCCCGATCGATCACCGCGCGCGCAGCCGGCGACAGCAAGTCGACGCGGCCGGCGTACAGCCAGCACACGACGTGGGTGTCGAGATGAATCAGCCGGCGCTTGCGCGACCGCGCCACCGGCCGACCTTCACCTTCCAGAGCGTGCTTGCGTCGCCGGAGATGAGATTGCGCCGCTTCAGCCGCGCTAGCCGGCCCGGACTCCTGCCGCCCGCATCCGCGGAGAGGGTGAGAACGCGCGCGCCGCGCCGGATCCGGACCGGCGCGCCGGTGGCCAGCACCCGGTCCGCCACCCGGAACAGCTTCTTGCGCAGCGCGGTCAGGGTCATGTCGTTCATGGCCGTGCGCCTCTCATGTACATGCGCATTGTCCAGTATGTACATGTTTCGCACAAGCAGCGACCGTGCGCGCAAGATCGCTGGCCGAACGAGTGAAGCAGGATTGCCCGTTCGGCCTAGATCTTCCTCAGGAAATCGAAGTCGCAGCCGTGCTCGGCCTGCAGCACGTGGTCCATGTAGAGCTTGGCGTAGCCGCGCGTTGGCGGGGCGACGGGTGGTTTCCACGTAGATCTTCTCTGTTGAATTTCTTTGTCGTCCACGAGAAGGTCGATTCTTCTCTGCTGAACCGAAAGCCGGATGCGGTCGCCGTTCTTCACCAGCGCCAGCGTGCCGCCCACCGCGGCTTCGGGCGAGACGTGCAGCACGATCGTGCCGTAGGCGGTGCCGCTCATGCGCGCGTCCGAGATGCGCACCATGTCTTTCACCCCGGCGCGCGCGAGCTTCTGCGGGATCGGCAGGTAGCCCGCTTCCGGCATCGCGGTGCCCGACTTCGGGCCGGCGTTCTGCAGCACCAGGAAATCGTCCGCCTTCACGTCGAGCCCCGGCTCGTCGATGCGCGCGGACAGGTCGTCGAGCGAGCTGAAAACCACGGCGCGGCCTTTTTTCTCGAACAGCTTCGAATCGGCTGCCGAGCGCTTCAGGATCGCCCCGTTCGGTGCGAGCGAGCCGAACAGCGCCACCAGCCCGCCGACGGGAGAAATGGGGTTCTTGAGCTCCCGCACCACCGCGCGGTCGACCCATGCAGGGTGTCTTTCGAGTACCTCACCCAACGTGAGTCCAGCGACGGTCATGCAGTCCAGGTGCAGCAGCGGCCGGATCTCGCGCAGCACCGCGCCGACGCCGCCGGCGGCGTAGAGGTCCGACATGTAGTGCTGCCCGGTGGGCTTGAGATCGACCAGGACCGGGGTGGAGTCGGAAAGCTCGTTCAGCTTCTTCAGGGAGATCTGCACGCCTGCGCGACCGGCAATGGCCGTCAGATGAACGATCGCGTTGGTCGAGCCGCCGATCGCGAGCAGCACGCGAAGCGCGTTCTCGACGGACTTTTCAGTAATTATTTGAGAAGGAAGAATCGGAGCTTTCGCCAACTCCACTGCGCGGATGCCGCTCGCCTCGGCGGCGCGCAGGCGGTCGGCGTGCACCGCGGGGATCGCCGCGCTGCCGGGGAGCGCCATGCCGAGCGCCTCGGCGATCGAGGCCATGGTGGACGCGGTGCCCATCACCGCGCAGGTGCCCGCAGTCGTGGCCAGGTTGCCTTCGATGGTTTCTATTTCCTGGGAATCGACTTTTCCCGCGCGATGCAGCGCCCAGAAGCGCCGGCAGTCGGTGCAGGCGCCGAGCCGCTCGCCCTGGAACGAGGTCGGCATCATCGGCCCGGCGAGGAGCTGCACCGCGGGGAGGTCGGCCGAGGCCGCGCCCATGAGCTGCGCCGGCACCGTCTTGTCGCAGCCGCCGACCAGCACCACCGCGTCCATCGGCTGCGCGCGGATCATCTCCTCGACGTCGATCGACATCAGGTTCCTGAACATCATCGAGGTCGGGTGCAGGAACACCTCGCCGAGCGACACGGTCGGGAACTCGATCGGCAGGCCGCCGGCGGCGAGCACGCCGCGCTTGACCGCGTCGACCAGCTCGGGGAAATGGCGGTGGCAGTTGTTGAAGCCGCTCTTCGAGTCGGCGATGCCGATCACCGGGCGGCCGAGCAGCTCGCCCGAGTAGCCCATGCTCTTGGCGAAGGAACGGCGCAGGTACAGGGAAAACGCGGGATCCCCGTAGTTGGTGAGGCCTTTGGCCAGACCTTTCTTCCTATCCCCAGACGTCACGCGCCACCTCCATCACGAGCTCGAGCTTGCGGCGGGTATCGTCCTGCGTCACGGCCTGCCCGCTCCCGCCGCCGCTCGAGAAGCCGCACTGCGGGCCGATGCCGAGCTGCCCGAGGGGAATGTGCTTTGCCGCGTTTTCGATTTTCCGCTTGAGCTCATCTTTCGATTCGAGCTGCGGCGTCTTCGTGCTCACGAGGCCCAGGATCACGCGCTTGCCCTTCGGCACGAAGCGCAGCGGCGAGAAGTCGCCCGCCCGCGCGGTGTCGTACTCGAGGCAATAGACCCCGACGTCGAGCCGGTTGAAGAGCGCCTCCGCGATCGGCTCGTAGCCGCCCTCGGCCATCCAGGCGCCCTTCAGGTTGCCGCGGCAGAGGTGGGTCGCCACAGTCATGCTCGCCGGTTTTCCGGCCAGGCACTCATTGTGGAGGCGCACATAGCGCTCGGTGAGCTCGTCGGCATCCTCGCCGCGCGCCTTCACGTCCTCGCGCGCATGCGGGTCGCAGTTGCACGGCAGCGCGGTGTCGTCGAGCTGCAGGTAGGTGCAGCCCTCCGCGGCAAGATCGCCGATCTCGTCGCGGTAGATCTGCACCAGGTCGGCGAAGAAGGCTTCCCGGTCCTTGTAGGCGTCGAAGGCCTTCGGCCCGAGGAAGTAGTGCATCACGTCGGGCGCGGCGATCGTCACTTTCGGCAGGCCTTTGCGCGTAATTTTTTTCAGGAAACTGTAATCATCGGCCACGATGCGGCGCCGCCGCTTGAGCGGCGCCTTGGCGTAAGGCGAGGAGGCGACGCCGACGACCGCGGTTTCATTGCGAAAGCTCAGCGTTCCATCGCGCAGGCCGAACCCGTCGACCGCGTCGATGAACCCGGCCGACCAGCTGCGGCGGCGGAACTCGCCGTCGGTGATCGAGGGCAGGCCGAGCGCGTCCTGGAACGTCACGATCTCGCGGATGCTCTCGTCCTGGATCTTTTTCAGGTCCTGGTCGCTGATCTGGCCCGCCTTGCGCGCGCGCACCGCTTCGAGCAGCCGCGCCGGCCGCAGGAAGCTGCCGACGTGCTCGACGCGGAACGGCGGCTTCACTTCCCGCCTCCTCCGAATTCGGCGCGCAGCAGCCTCGTTCCCTCGACCATCGCCCGCATCTTGCCGAATGCCACCTCGCGCGGCAGGTACTTCATGCCGCAGTCGGGCGCGACGATCACGTCCTCGGGCCGCACGTGCCTGAACGCGCGGCGGATGCGCCCGGCGACCTGCTGCGGCGTCTCGACCGTCATGTCGGAGAGGTCGATACATCCGACCATGATCTTCTTGCCGCGCAATTTTTCGAGGACCGCCGTATCCAGGTTCGACTGCGCGGTCTCGATCGAGACCTGCTGGCAGGAGCAGCCGGCGAGCTCGGGGAGGAACGAGTAGCCCGACGGGCGCTGGTGGATGATCGCCGCGTAGCCGAAGCAAATATGAACTGCAGTAACACCAGAAATGTTTTCGAGTGCCCGGTTCAGCGCTTTCAACCCGTACTGCCGCGCCTTCTCCGGCCGCGCCTGCATATAGGGCTCGTCGAGCTGCACGATGTCGGCGCCCGCGGCGAAGAGATCCCTGATCTCCGCGTTCACCGCGGCCGCGTAGTCCATCGCGGCTTCCTCGTCCGACTTGTAGTAGTCGTTCTGCGCCTGCTGCGACATGGTGAAGGGGCCAGGAACAGTCATCTTCACCTGCTTTTTCGTATTCCTCTTCAGAAACAGCAAATCCTGCACTTCGACAGGGTGCTTGCGCCTGATCCTGCCGACGATTCGCGGCACCGGGTTCGGATGGCCCGAGCGGTCGAGCGCGCTGCCCGGATGGTCGATGTCGACGCCCTCGAGCGCGGTGGCGAAGCGGTTGGAGTAGCTTTCGCGGCGGATCTCGCCGTCGGTGATGATGTCGAGCCCCGCCTCTTCCTGCGCGCGGATCGCGAGCAGCGTGGCGTCGTCCTGCGCTCCGGCGAGGAGGGGCTCGGGAACGCGCCACAGCTCGCGCGCGCGCACTCGCGGCGGGAAGCGCCCGGCGAGCTTCTTGCGGTCGATCAGCCACTCGGGTTGCGGATAGCTACCGACCAGCGTTGTCGGAAACAGCATCGGCGGTCGTATAGTGCGTGCCTACGGCAGGCAGGTCAGGCCGAAGGAGCGGAAATCGTCGTCGATCGCCACGGCGGTGTCGATCCCCAGCCGCTGCATCATCGCGAAACTGGTGCAGTCCGTGTAGCTGAAGCTCTTGTCGCGGTACCGGGTGAAGATCTCCCACGCGCGCAGCTCGTCACGCCGCGTGATGCCGACGACTCGCGCGATCGCGCCGCTCATCAGCTGCTCGCCGAAGGTTCGCGCGGCGCCCGAGCCGAGCCGAAAGCGGATCAGGGTCACGCTCTCGTCGAAGATGAAATTCGTCGTCACGAGCCGCCCGGCCCTTTCCCGCAGGCAGCGGGCAACCGCCGAGTGATCCGGATCCTTGCGGTCGGCAAGCGCGTACCAGGCGCCCGTGTCCACCAGGAAGCGGATCACGCACGCCTGCGGCCGTAGAGAAACCGGTTGTGTCTGCGGCCCACGGCTTCTCCGGTGCCCGCGCCGATGCCCGTGACGCGCGCGAGCGGGTCGGTCGCCGCACGGCCGGAGGGCTTGGGCCGCTGGTAGCGTGCGCCGACGAGCTCGCGCAGGAGCGCCGACAGGCTGACCCCGCGCCGCGCCGCCTCGCGCATGAGGAGGTCGTATTGCTCCCGCTCCAGAGAGATCTGCGTGCGATGCATATCCCGCGCATCTTACATCATCCGGCTAAGTGATGTAAGCCGCGCCGACGAATTTCGGCGAGGTCCGCCGCAGGCGCTCGGGGTCGATGCGGCCGCTCCTCTGAATATAGCTCCAGGCGAACTCGCGCGGCGCGAGCCGCATGTGCTCGGCGAAGCGGTCGTACCATGCGCCGCTCTGGTCCGCCGCCGCGACGAGCTTCTCCACGATCGGCCGCCGCGCCGCTTCAAAGCGTTGCAGTGCATTGTCGATCCTGGGCTCGGTCTCGAGGGCCTTCACCAGGGCGATGGCATCCTCCATCGCCAGCCGCGTTCCCGAGCCGATCGAGAAATGCGCGGTGCGCAGCGCGTCGCCGATCAGGACCACGTTGCCCGCGTGCCAGCGCTCGTTCCTCACGTTCGGGAAATTGCGCCAGATCGACTTGTTCGACACCAGCGGCGCGCCTTGCAGCACCGGCGCGAAGACCCGCTCGAGGCAGGCTTTCGTCTGCGCCTCGCCCATGGTCGCAAACTCGGCCCGCTCCCAGGTGGCGGCATCGCACTCGACGACGAAGGTGCTCATCGCGGCCGAGTGCGGGTAGTGGTGCACGTTGAACGTGCCGCGCTCGTCCTCGACGAAAGTCTGCGTGAGCTTCTCGAACCGCCTCGGCGTGCCGTACCAGGCGAACTTGTTGGTGCAATGCGTAACGCGCGTGCCGAAGTCGCGAGTACGGCGCACCGCCGAATTTGCGCCGTCCGCGGCCACCACCAGGTCGTACCCCGAGATGCCTCCGACGGGAGTATTGAACTCCGGACGCACGCCCACGCTCGCCGCCTGCTGCTGCATGAAGCGCAGAAAATGCAGCCGGCCGATCGCGTTGAAGCCGATGCCGTCGATGACCACGCGCTCGCCGCGATGCACGACGACGAGGTCCACCCAGGCTTCCAGCTCGGGCGTGATCAGGCCGTAAGTCGCCGGATCATCGGCCTGCAGGAACTCGAGCGCGCGGTCGGAGAAGACCACGCCGAAGCCGAAGGTCGCGTCGGACGGATTCTGCTCGACGACGCGGATCCGCCACTCCGGCCACTGGCGCTTCGCGAGATAGGAGAAATAGAGGCCCGCCGGCCCGGCGCCGGCGATGAGGACGTTCACGCGCTTGCCCATCTACAAATGGAGAATCCGCTCGGCGTTCTTGTGAAAGATCTTCGCCATGACCTCGTCGCGGTAGCCGAGTTCGTGCCACTCGCGGAGAATGCGCTCATAGGACATGCTGGGGTAGTCGCTGCCGAACATGATCTTGTCCTGCAGCCGGCCGCGCATGTCGACTTTCAGGTTGCCGGGGAAGTATTTCGGCGCCCAGCCCGACATCTCCCAGTAGACGTTCCCCTTGTGCAGCGCCACGGCGGTGGTTTCGTCCACCCAGGGCCAGCCGGGGTGCGCCATGATGATCTTCAGCTTCGGGAAGTCGGCCGCCAGCTTGTCGATGGACGCCGGGTGCGCGTGGCGGATGATCGCGCCATGGCCGCCGGGCATGCCGGCGCCCATGCCGGTCGTGCCCACGTCGACCATGACGGCCGCGTCGAGGGAATCGATGGCTTCGAACATCGGCCGCGCGCGCGGGTCGTCGACGGCAAAGTGTTGCATGATCGGGTGGAAGTGGAAACCGATGAAGCCGTACTGATGGACCGCCTTGCGCGCTTCCTCAAGGACGTCCTTCTTGAACGGATCGAGCGCGCCCCAGCACTGGATGATGCGCTTCGGGTGCCGCTTCCACATGGCGTGCACGTAGTCGTTGCCCGCCGGCCTGGTCTTGATCGTGCTTTCGAGATCGAGGGCGACAAGGCAGGCTTCGACGCCGGCGCCCTCGAACTCGCGGACCACCTCGTCCTCGGGCCTGGCCGACCAGTCGCGCTTCCAGTACTTCGCCAGTGCCTCGACGTAGGGGCCCTGGCAGGCGATCCACTCCTTAGTGCCCGGGTAGCAGTGCAGGTCAATGATGCGCATTTTTTTGCGCCAGCTCCGAAAGGGCCTTCTTGGACACCTTGCCGAAGGTCGAGACCGGGAAGTCGTCGCAGACCAGCAGGCGTTCCGGGAGCTTGAACCTGGCGATCTCCTTGCCTTTCAGAAAGTCGACCAGCTCGGGGAGCTCCATGCGCTGTCCCGGCTTGAGAACCACGCAAGCGCATACTTTCTCGCCCATGTTCGGATCCGGCACCGGCACGCAAGCGACGTTCTGCACCGCCGGGTGCGACAGGATCAGGTTCTCGATCTCCTCGGCGCTGATCTTCTCGCCGCCGCGGTTGATGAGGTCCTTCTTGCGGCCCTCCACTACGTAGTTGCTCGACGGGTGCCGGCGCATCAGGTCGCCTGAGCAATAGAAGCCATCGGGCGTGAACTGCTTGGCGTTGTACTCCGGCACGCCGAAATAGCCGCGCAGCGTGTAGGGGCCACGGCAGGTGAGCTCGCCCACTTCGCCCGGCGCCACCTCGCGCCCTTCGTCATCGACCAGCCGCACCTCGTCGTCCGGGCAGATCGGCCGGCCGCAGGTCTCGAGCTTCACTTCCTGCGGATCGTCGAGCCGCACGAAGAACAGCATCCCTTCCGACATGCCGAAGTTCTCCTGCACGAACGCCGAGGGAATGAGCTCGCGCGTGCGCAGGCGAACCTCGGGCTGCATGCGCTGGCCGCCGCTCTGGATCAGCTTCAGCGAGGAAAGGTCGAATCGGCCAATCGACGGGTCGTTGATCAACCGGATCAACAGTGCCGGGACAACCTTGAGATGGGTCACCTTGTGCCTTTGCATCAAGGCAAACATCTCTTCCGGTTTCGTGGTGGGAGAAAGGACAACCTTTCCGCCCTGAAAGAAATATCCCTGGATCCCGGGGCAGGCGAGCGGCAGGTTGTGCGCGATCGGCAGCGCGAGGAGCAGAACCGAATCCCGCGTCACGGCGCACACTGGCGCCGCGGTCCTGGAATTGAAGGCGTAATCGTTGTGCGTGCGCGGGATCAGCTTGGGGATACCGGTCGTTCCGCCCGAGAGCTGGAAGATGCATGGATCCGTCGGATCGATCTTGATTCCTGCCAGCGCATCAGCCGCAAGGGTAGCTTCCTTGTCGATCAGAGACTTCAGACGTGGAACAGAAATGCAAAACTTCAGCGACGCGTTCGCTTCCTTCACCCGTTGAATCATCGGATCAAATTCGAAGTCGCTCTGCCGCTCCGGATAAATGCAGGTAGTCGCACCGGAGAGCTGCACAAACTGGCTGATCTCAGCGAAGCGATGCGTCATCAGCGCGGCGATCGGGATGCAGGCGACCTTCTGCAGCGCGAAGTAGAGGATCACGAACTCGGCGACGTTGGGCAACGTAAGGACCACGCGGTCGAGTGGCTTGAGGCCGAGCTCGAGCAGATTCAGCGCCAGGTTGGTGGAAAGGCGGTCGAGTTCCGCATAGCGGTACTGCCTGTCGCCGTCGATGAGGAAAACCCTGTCGGAGAAGCGCGAAAAAGAGGCTGCGAATTCGTCTCGAAGTGACCTGTCCTGCCAGTAGCCCTTGTCGCGGTACCTGCGGGCGAACTCGGGCGGGAAGGGAACGACGCCGGCGAGAGGCATCAGGTCGAGCTGGTGAAACCGCCGTCGATCACGATTACCTCGCCGGTGACGAAGCGGTTAGCCTGGATCAAGGTCATCATGGTCTCGGCAACGTCTTCGGATGTGACGACGCGCTTTAGCGGCGTTGCCTTCGCGCGTTTGCCCATGAGTTCGTCATACCTGTCCTTCAGCATGCGCTTCATCCAATCGCCCTCCATCCAGCCGGGCGCGACGGCGTTCACGCGGATCTCCGGACCGAGGTTCCAGGCGAGTGTCTTGGTGAGATTTACGACCGCCGCTTTGCTCGCGGCGTAGGGCAGCGGCTGCGGGCCGGGACGCAGGCCGACGATGGAGGCAGTGTTCACGACGCAGCCGCGGGATTCTTTCAGCAGGGGAACGCAAGCTCGAGTGACCTGGAACATGCCGCGCACGTTGACGGCGAACACACGGTCCCACTCTTCGAGCGACAGGGTTTCCAGGTCCTTCGGCTTCCACGCCGCCGTGGTACCGGCGTTGTTGATCAGCACGTCAAGGCGGCCGAAAGCCTTGCGAACCGATTCGAGCATGGTGCGCACGCCCTTCTCGTCGCTGACGTCGCACTTGGCGAGCATCGCTCGCCCTCCCGCGTTCTCTACCAGCTTGGCGGTTTCGCGCGTTGCCGATTCACTGGACAGGTAGTTGGCGATGACGTCATAACCGGCCTTGGCGAGCGCGTGGGCGGCGCTGCGGCCGATGCCGGTGGCTGCGCCGGTTACCAGCGCTACCTTCCGGGACACCGCCCCCCCTTCATGCGCGGCGCCGTTTCGCGTTCCGCTTGACCGTGCCTTTTGCGGGCCACAGCCGCCGGCTCGCGATGCGCGCTCCTTCGCTCAGCGCCTGGAACTTTGCCCATACGACCGTAGGATGCACCTCGGTGCGGTAGCTCGCCTGTGACGAGAAACCGCAGTCCGTGCCCGCGATGACGTTGTCGCGTCCCACGCGCTTGGCGAACCGCAGGAGGCGCTCGGCGATGAGCTCGGGATGCTCGACGATGTTGCACGCATGCAGCAGCATACCGGGAATCAGCTTCTTGCCGTCAGGCAGCCTGAGCTCGTCCCAAAGGTGGTATTCGTGCTCGTGCCTCACGTTGGCGTTCTCGAAGCTGTAGGCGCCGGTATTGATCCTGAGCATGTAGCGCGCGACTTCGCTCATCGGCGCCTCGTGGATACGGGGTCCCTCGTTGATCCCGTAGCAAGTGTGAAAGCGCAGCTTTTCTTCCGGAATGCCTTTGATGCTCTCGTTGACGACTTCGACGTGCAGGCTCGCGAGCCTCCTTCTCTCCTTGGGCTCGATGCGCGGATCCACCAGCACGTCGCAAAGGAACGGGTCGTCGATCTGCAGCAGCAGCCCGGCCTCCACGATCGCCCGATACTCGGTGCGCATCGCCGCGCCCACCGCGTGCAGGTATTCCTCCTCGCTCTTGTAGTACTCGTTCGAGCCGACGCCGCTCGGCGCGATGGCCGGCATGAACGCCGTCTTCACCCTTGCCGCCGCCGTCGCCGCCTTCAGATTGTCGATGTCGCGTCGCAGCGCTTCGAGGGTGCGATAGCTGACCGGCCCGGTGCAAACGAGCGGCGCGAAGCGCGCGAGCGCTCCGCCCAGCATCGCCTCCTTGAAATACTGCTCGTAGTACTCGGGGAACGCCCTCACCTCGGCCGGGAAGATCTCGACCTTCCTGTCGGCTTTCGGCTCGAAGCCGCCGAGCCGCTCCCGCACGTAGGAGAAGAAGCCGGGCTTCGACTGCTCGCCATCGGAAACGATGTCGATGCCGGCTTCGACCTGCTGGCGCACGCAGTCAACGATCGCCTCGCGCACGCGACGCTCGTAGTCGGCAGGCGCGTTCCCCGCGAGCTTCGCCTTCATGGCGTCGAGCAGCGCGTGCGGCCGCGGCAGGCTGCCGACGTGCGTGGTGAGGATTCGGCTCAAGCGTTGAACCCCATCGCCTCCAATTCCTCCTGCCGAAGGGCTTCGGGTTCCGGCGTGCCGAACGGTGTCACCGGTCTTCCGGCGGCAAGCAGTCCCAGCTCCCGCTTCCAGAGCCTGCGCAGCATGATCACCGCCGCATCCGAGGTACCCAATCGTTCCCTCGAACGGTCCTCGATCCTTCCCTGCCCGCAGATCGATACCCCGTCCTGAATACGGATGATGTTCGGGTGATTGGCGACGTCTTCCCAGCTCTTGCGACCGGAAAGGATCGCCTCGATCTCCTCATGGACCGGAGTGCCGCCGGGACGCTCCCGTCTCTTCGTGTGGTAGACCATGATGAGAAAGTGCAGATGACTCTCGTCGTCGATCGGCACGTACCAGAACAGCGCCTTGAACCAGAACGGCTTCTCGTCCCGCGCCGAGCGCAGCGGGTGGGCGAGAAAGCAGCGGTTCGGCATGATGAAGTGGAGCCGATCGGTGCGCTCTCCGCGCTCCAGGAAATGCGTGAGCCCGAACGGCATCTCTCGTGCCGTCACTTTGGTCGGAACGTATGGCCTCGACGTGGTGTTCACGAGGTGGCCTCGGTGGGAGAAATTCACGTGGACGTCGTCCATGATGTTTTCCGCGCTCTGGAAATAGTTGCACGGGATCATCTCGACCGACGGGCAGACGGTCCAGCCCTCGCGAGCGCCGTCTTCCAGACCCGGTAGCGGGCGAAAGGCAGGGGCCTCGCCTTCGCCGAGATAAGCGAAGATGAAGCCATGCGCTTCGTGTGTGGGATAGGAGGCGAGTTCTTGCACGCTGGCGCAGAAAGGCCTCGGTTCGGCCGGTTGCTCGACACATCGCCCGGACTCGTCGTAGCGCCAGCCGTGATACCGGCAGCGAATGCTGTCCCCTTCGACCCAGCCCGTCGACAGGCGAGTCAATCGATGGCGGCACTCGTTGGCTACGACGTGGGCCTTTCCGCTTTCACCGCGGTAGAGCGCCAGCTCCTCGCCAAGGATACGAACTGGAGCGATCTTCCCTTTCGCGAGCCTGTCGGAGAGGTAAATAGGTTGCCAGTAGCGGCGAAGATAGCGCCCGGCCAGCGTGCCCGGACCGGTGTGCACGAAATCGACCTGCCCGACGATACGGTCAAGCTCAGGTTTCACTTGGAATCCTTCTTCTTTTGCAGCTCCTTCTTGCCGGCGACGAGGTCGCCGTGCTGCTTCACATAGAGCTTGATGCCGTTGTCCAGCTGAGCGGCCGGGTCCGCAAATTGACCGGAATAGGTCATGATCAGGCCGATCTTCACCGTCTGCGCGCCTGCGAGAGCCGCAATGCCGAGCAGGCCGCAGGCGACTGCGCTCCTGACGATGGTTCCCAAGGTTCGGTTCTGCATGGTTTCCTCCTTCAGAAGAGGTTCACAGCTTGGTCACCCATTTGCTTGCTCATATTCTGCGCACGCCGTCGCGGCATTGTTGCGAGCCCTCGATCGTGGTTCAATGCATGAAACGAACTATCTAATATCCATGCGATGGATATTCGAGACATCGACCTCAACCTGCTGCGCCTGTTCGACGCCGTCCACCGGTTTGGCAACGTCGGCCGCGCTGCCGCTTCCCTGAATCTGTCGCAGCCGGCGGCGAGCCAGGGGCTGACCAGACTCCGGCGGCGCCTGCGCGACGCGCTCTTCGTCCGGGCGCCCGGCGGCGTGCGGCCGACGCCGCGCGCGTCCCGCCTTGCGCTCGCCATACAGGCCGCCATCGCCACGATCGAGGACGCTCTCAACGAGGGCGAGCGATTCGATCCCGCCCGGTCGCGCATGACTTACCGGCTATACCTGAGCGACATCGGCGAGGCGCACCTGCTGCCGACGCTGATGGCGGCGCTACGGCGTGAGGCACCCGCTGTAAGCGTTAGATGCTCACCGCTGCCCCATCGCGAGATACGCGACTCCCTCGACGCCGGCGTGATCGATTTCGCCATGGGCTTCCTGCCTTCCGTGCGTGGCACACAGCAGGTCCAGCTCGTCCAGGACCGCTACGCCGTACTGCTGCGCGCAGACCACCCGCTGCTCGAACGGCGCGCGCGTGGCGCGCCGACCGTGCGCGATCTCAGCCGGCTCGATTACGCGGCCGTCTACCCCCATTCGGAGACATCACGCATCCTGCAGGACCTCGGTCTGGAGGAGCGCCTGCGCCTGACCGCCGCGCACCTGCTCGCCATGCCTTCCATCGTGAGGGCAACCGACCTCGCCGTGCTGATGCCGCGATCCATTGCGCGCCGCATCGCCGAGACCGGCGATCTTGCCGCGGCGGAGCCTCCTCTGCCGCACAACGAGATCACCGTATCCCTGCATTGGAGCAAGCGGTTTGAACCGGATCCGGCTCACGCCTGGATGCGCCAGCTGCTCGTGCGCCTGTTCAAGAAGCGCTAGGACCGTTCCACTCGGAAAGGTCAGGCCTCGCGGCGCGCCAGCGCCAAGTAGGCGCCCAGTCCCAGCAGGGTGACTCCTGACACTTGGGTAAGTAGTCGCGCGCGGGCGGCGCTGGCGGCGCCTGACTTGAGCAGGCGATCAGCTGCGAAAACCGCTACGACGTCGACAAGCGTGTTGAGCGCAACGCAGATGCTTCCGAGCAGCACCAGCTGTGGAAGCAAGGGTTCGCTTGGCGAGACGAATTGAGGCAGGAACGCCAGAAAGAAAAGCGCGGTCTTGACGTTCAGGGCCTCGACAACGATTCCCTCGAACAGTGCACGGCGCACGCCTTGAGAAGCCACAGGCTCGACCGTGAGCACCTGATCCTTGCGCAGAAGTAGCCGGATGCCCAAGTACACCAGATAGGCAGCGCCAAGGTACTTGACCAGGTTGAAGGCCACGGCGGACTGCGCAACGATCAGCGACAAGCCGAGCGCCGCCGCGAGAACGTGGAGCATTCCGCCGATGCCGGTGCCGAGGCACGAGGCCAGGCCTTCGGAGCGACCTCCGGCGACCGTACGAGCGACCACGTACGCAATGCCCGGTCCCGGAGTTATGGCGAGGACTACGGCTGCAACTACGAAGGCGACAAACGACATGGTGTTCTCGACGTGCCGTGGGTGCGATCTAGTTCTTGCTGCCGACGGTGCGACGCATCGCGGCGGAGATGTGTTGCTCGCCGCGCTTACTGAGCTCCTCGGCAGCGTTGAGGCGATCTCGTTTCTCCTTGTTTTGGCTCAGTTTCCACTTGCCGACCATCCTGGTGATCTCCACCTCGATTCCAACGATGGCTGAAAGCATCTTGTCTATGTATTCCGGGGAAGAGTCCGTCATCCTCCACGGACTCGGCGCGCCGGTCCGCGATTCATGCGTGCGCGTGAGCCGAGCAACAACGCCTCGAACAAATCTCTCGCTGTCGCGGATGTAGAGCTTTCCGTGGACATGGACGACGCGGTAGTTCCACGTCGGAACCTTTGTGGAACTCGTGCTTGCTTGGATACCAGTTGGGCGAAACGTATGCATCGTCGGCTCGGAAGATCACCAGCACCTCGTCGCCATCCTTGGCCTCCTTCCACAACGGATTCGCCCTCGCCACGTGCGCCAGCAGTTTCGAGCTACCGCTCGCCTCGTCGATGAGAAACGGCACATGGTTGGCGTCGAGGCCGTTGGGGCCGTGCGCGACCAATGAGCCGAAGGGATAAGCGGCAATCGTCCGGAACAACTCCTCCCTGCTCGCTGCCTCAAAGTGATTTGGTAAGTACATGGTTGCTCCTATGAGCGCCAGATCTGGCTGGCTGCATCGACGCACAGCCTGAGCTTCGCTCGTTCGTCGGTTTCGGTGACCGGGTTTCCGCCGATACTGCTGGCGAAGCCGCATTGCGGGCTGATGGCGAGGCGATCGAGCTCGATATACTTCGACGCCTCCTCTGTGCGGCGCTTCAGCTCGTCTAGCTTCTCGAGGACAGGCGTCTTGGAGCTCACCAGCCCAAGCACCACACCCTTCTCCTTAGGCACGAAACGAAGCGGCGCAAAGCCGCCAGCGCGCGGCGTGTCGAACTCCAGCAGGAAATGGTCGACGTCCGTGCGGCCGAAGAAGCGCTCGGCGACCGAGTCGTAGCCGCCTTCCGAGAGGTACATGCCCTTGTAGTTGCCGCGGCAGACGTGCACGCCGACCGTCATGCCGTTCGGCCGGCCTTTCACCGCCTGGTTGATCGCGTCGATGTAGAGGTCGACCAGCCGGTCCGGGTCGCCGCCCTTCGCCTTCACCTTCTCGCGTGCCGCCGGATCGCAGAGGATCGCCACGGCGACTTCGTCGAGCTGCACGTACTTGCAGCCCGCCTTCGCCAGATCGGCGATCTCGGCCTGATACACCTTGCCCAAATCCCTGAAAAACGCCTCGGCGCTGTCGTAGGCGCTGCCCCAGTCGGTGAAGCGGTAGAAGTGCATGGTCGAAGGTGCAGGCATGGTGATCTTGGTGTTGCCAAATCCCCATTCATCAACCGTAATCGGCTCGGCGCGCGACACCTTGCCGCTGACGTACGGCGCGGTGAACTTCGATTCGTGACCCTCGGCATCGTGGAAGGTAAACATCGCGTCCTTGACCTCCAGTCCCCGCGTCAGGCGCACGAACTTCTCCCAGTACGAAACGCGCCGGAACTCGCCGTCGGTCACCACGCTGAGGCCGCAGTCCTGCTGCAGCGCCACAACTTCGCGAATGGCTTCGTCCTGCGCCGCGCGCAGCGCCTCCGCAGGGATCTCTCCCAACGAGTGCTTGCGGAATGCCTCACGCAGTTTCTTCGGACGCAGCAGGCTGCCGATATGGTCGGCACGGAACGGAATCATCGCAGGGCCTCCTTCTCAATTCTATTGTGCTATAGAATCGGTCGGAGGAGGAGGTGCATGAAGCAAGTTGCCCTGCCTCGCGCCGTGTCCGGCGCGAGGCGCCGGTTTTCCGAAGTGATCGAGGCCGCCGCCAAGGTATTCGCGCAACGCGGCTATCACGGCGCTTCGACGCAGGACATCGCCGATCTGCTCGGCATGCGCCAGGCGAGCCTCTACTACTACTTCGATTCAAAGGAAGCGGCGCTCGAGGCGGTCTGCCGCGAGGGTCACCAAGGCTACGTCGAGCGCATCCGCCGCATCGCGCGCGGCGACGCCAGCGCATCGGAAAAGCTGGCGCAAGCGCTGGTTCATCAGATCGCGCCAGAGCGCCGCGACTTTACCCTCGTCTTCATTCGCGAGAGGCGCTTCCTTCCGCTGCCGGCACGCAAGCGGATACGCGCATTCGAGGTGCAGTACGAGCGCGCCATCCAGCGGATCATCGAGGAGGGCATGCGCTCGGGGGAGTTCCGGGCGGACCTGGACGCTCGCATGGCGACCCTCGCGTTCTTCGGCCTCGGCAACTCGGCAGCCGTTTGGTACGGCCGCGAGCCCGGCGCGACGCCGGAACGCGTGCGGCGCGCGTACGTCGACCTGTGGGTGCGCGCCCTGCGCCTTACCCACTGAATTCCATGCCGCGCGAAGTCCACCTTGTCGGCAGCGTGCCCGTCCCGGACGCGCGGACCGCCTTCGAGACCGTCGGCGCTGCGCTCAAGCATCATGCGCGCCGCTATCCGGACGGCGAACCGGGGGAACGACATGACTGGGTTCTCTGGCAGAAGCGAGTCCTTGCCGAACATCCCGATTTCGAGCCGGTAGTTCTGCGGGACGACCCCCGCGGCGCGATCTGGAACATCACGACGTATCGCTTGCGGGCTGGCCGGCGCCCGGTGGATGTCTCGTTCAAGGATATCGGATACGCCCGCGCGGCGATCGACTCTTATCGGATTTTCGAGGACGCGCTTGCCTCGGGAACTCTGCCAAGGCATGCCAAGTTCCAGGTTTCGCTGCCGACGGCAGTGGCATTCATCTGGTTCTTCGTCGCCGACGCCACCGAGCAGGCGGCCCTGCTCCCGGCCTACGAGCGCGCGCTCATGGAGGAAGTGCGCCGCATTGCGAGCGTGGTCCCCAAGGATCGCCTGGCGATTCAATGGGACGCCGCGGTCGAGCCGATTCGCATCGAGAGGCGCCGGCTGCGCGGTCCGGACCGCCGCTTCCGCGACTGGATCAGCAACATCCCGGACCTCGACGAGCACTTCAGCTCGGCGATCGGGCGTCTCTGCGAGGCCGTGCCTCGCGGCGTCGATTGCCTGCTGCACCTTTGCTATGGCGACTTCGGGCATCAACACCTGCTAG
>Ga0187892_10005557_pt1 | contig 19706 bp, 16 predicted proteins | sample MA1701073metaG_FD_139345 | JGI IMG/M metagenome (GOLD analysis project Ga0187892, IMG submission 139345) | Bio-ooze microbial communities from a basaltic lava cave in the Kipuka Kanohina Cave System on the Island of Hawaii, USA - MA170107-3 metaG ...
CTCCTCCCGCTCCGGCTGTCGGCGGTATGCTCCAGTACGCTCACGGCTCGGGTCGTATGGCGTTCCCTCCGTGATCTCTTTGTAATCGATCGGCCTCATCCAAATCGCGCCGAGTGGATCGGTGGTTATTTCCTGAAACGTCGTGAGCCACACCATGGTCAAGACGGGTGGGGTGTTTTGCGGTAACCGTGCCGCCATGTTGTTTCGCCGCTCATCGTTTGGGAGGACGATCAGCACCCGGAAGGGAAAATCTTTATACTCCTCGGCGGTAGATCCGTACTTCACCGCAAGACCTCCGCGACGGTAGTAATCCTGATAGCCGTAGGTGCGGAGCGCGAGGATGTCGCGGGGCTCCGTGCTCCGGTCCACTTCTAGAAAAAGGAAGTGCTCAAAAGTGTCATCCTCATTTGCGTGCTCATACAGACGCACAAACCCGTCGGGTTTTACCGTCACTCGACTCCCATGTTTCCCCGGCCGTGGTGGTTGGGCGGCCTCAAACTGGTACAGGGCAGGCCAGGTGGAAAACTCAAGAAGTTCGAGCTGTGACGCGGTGCGTACGGCGCACGAGAGCGCCGTTTTTACCTCGAGCACGTCGAGCTCGTGGCGCAAGGTGAGGTCGCTTACATTCGCACGATCTTCGAGCTGATTCCAGGCGTATTGTGGGTACTCTTTGAGATGGCCGCGTCGTGAGAGCTCGTCGAAGGCGCGGTGGGACAGATGCAGGATGGAGGGCTCGTACACGCGGCGGGCGCGTTCCCGGAGGAAGCGCTCGGCTTTGAGACGCTGGATGCGTTTCTTGGCCGCTTCGTACTGGTTGGCGAAGTAGAGACGCGCGATGTGATCGAGCGTCATAAGCCGCGACTCGAAGAGTCCGCGGAAGATGGCGAGATCCCGCTCTTGGAGTTCAAGACTTGGCCGGCGGTTCGTCTCCAGAGGCATGTGCCTTCATCGTAACACGCTTCTTCACTAGCCGTTTGTGGGTTGTTGGGTTCGCTTTCTTTCGCAAGCGATGGATAGGCGGGGTTAGCTAACTGGTTAACGAAAAACGAGCAGCGGAATAAAAAAGGGCAGGAATAAATAAGCCTGCCCTTTGGTTGAGTGTGCAACTACTTTTGTGTAAATGAATTGTGGATAACATAAAGCGCGCGATTTTTTAAATTTTTAAAGTCTGATTTTCTCCGGCCAGAGGATGGCAAGCTGGGCCATAATCTCGCCCCAGTTCTGTATGGACATCGTCCAGCTTTTGGAGATGTCTCTCTGGGCGAGCCAGAGCAACTTCATAAGCGCTTCGTCGTGGGGGAAGATTGAGGTGGTCTTCGTGACCTTCCGGAACCGGCGGTTCACGCTCTCGATAGCGTTCGTGGTGTACATGATTCTCCGTATTGCTTCCGGATACTCGAAGAAGGGGGACAGCTCGACCCACTTCGCCTCCCAAGCTTTGAGATACGGAGCGTACTTGTGCCACGCGGTTCTCACCGCTTCGAGCGCGGCAAGCCCCGCTTCTTCCGAGGGCGCCGTGTAGATCGAGCGGAGATCGGCGGCAAAGGACTTCCGGTCTTTGTGCACGACATACTTCAAAGTGTTCCTCACTTGGTGCACGATGCACTGTTGCACCTTCGCGTCCGGGAAGACGGTACGGATCGCTTCACCGAATCCAGTGAGTCCGTCGACCGAGGCGATCAGGATGTCCTCTACGCCACGATTCCTGATCTCTGTGAGGACCCCGAGCCAGAACTTCGCCCCTTCCGTTTCGCCGATCCAGATGCCCAGTATCTCTTTCATTCCCAAGACATTGATGCCGAGAACGATGTAGGCGGAGCGATTCACTATCCTGCCCTGGTCCCGCACCTTGAACACCATCCCGTCGAGATAGAGGAACGGGTAGAGCGAGTGGAGCGGCCGATTCTGCCACTCGGTGACGAGCGGGAGAATCTTGTCGGTGATCGTAGAGACGAGGCCGGAAGACACGTCGACGCCGTAGATATCCTTGGCGTATTCGGCGATGTCCCTTGTCGTCATTCCCTTGGCGTACATGCCGATAATTCGCTCTTCCACATCTGACTGAACGGTTTCGTACTTCTTCACGGCTTGCGGCTCGAAGGTGCCGCTTCTGTCGCGAGGGACTGGCAGTTCCGTCTGGCCGAACGAGGTTTTTCATATTCTTGTACGGCTTGATGAGAAGAAGTCTTCTGTCGTTTGTCATCTCGCGCTCCAACTCTTTCGAGACATACCCCGCGTCGGCGACGATAATACCGTTGATATCTTTGTTCACCTTCAGAAAGATATCCCTATCGTTTCCGTTTGCGGGAGAGAACGCAAGGGCGAGGAGTCTGCCGTCGTCATCCCGTGTCATCATCATTTTAAGCCCATAGTAGAAGCCTTTTCCGGACTGTCCCCACGTTGCGAGCCCTTTCATCGTCTTGTGCTTGGTCGCGTTCTTGTTGAGGCACACGGGGAGGTCAGTTGCGTCCGTGTACTTCACGAGATGCCCGTCCTTTCTTCCCATCCGCATGATGTAGAAGAGAATACGGAGAGCGAAGAGTGCCATGCGCTGTATCGAGACCACAAACGTTTTGTACGAGCAGGTACTCTGTAAGTTGAAGTCGTCGTACACCGACTTCTTGGTGGATCGAGTACTCTTGTGTTTGTAGAGAGCAAAGGCAAGTGCGTCTTCTTGTTTGATTTTTAACGGTCGACCCTCTTTCTTCGCCTGTGGAAAGAGATTGAGTTTTTGAGAGATGTATGTGACAATGTGTTTGATACTGTTGAAAGTTTCAATCATAGCAAAAGGCCGTCTCCGAAAGAGCCGGCCTTTTGCTATTGTAGCGAGTATTAAAGATTTTAGCTGTGGAAAAGGGAGTTTCGTAATTCAGAGCTTATAAGCCATTTTAAGATGCTCGACGGCCTGTTGCGTATGTTCCGCGGCCTCCTTGGCATGTCCCATGTCACCATGCTCGATTGCTTGCTTAAGATGCGTTTCCGCTTCGGTTATATGGGGATCTGATTTTATGTTTTCGGCCCATTCAGCGTGTCGTAAGGCCCCTCTAGCATGGTCTGCCGCGCTCCTGGGTCTGTCCTTTTGGCCTTCGACAAAGGCGGCCTGTGCATGCTCGAGCGCCCGGGTGACGTGGTTTTCATGCCCTGTCGTATAGGAAGTACCGGCTCCAAACAAGCTTAAAGTCCCTACCGTAAATGCGGCTGCTGCGCTTTTAAGGTTCATGTCTGTTTCTCCTTCTGTGTTTTTTCAGCTCAAGGCGAGCTGTCGTTGCTCCCTGCATCGCGCTTTACCGTAGCACCGGCCTTCACTCGCCGTTTATACACCGCTGGCTCGGCTTCTTTCGTAACCGAGAGCAGATAAAGCGTGGCGGTTCGCTTCTCCACCCGCTCTCGTGCTTCCTCATAGGACAACACAAACGGCCACTTGGCAAGTTGCTCCAGGCGATACTCCTCAAGCATTTTCTCACTTACCCTTGGAGTGCGAACGTCCTGTGTTCGGATCTCAACTGGAGCCTCCATACCCAAGAAACGGGCCGTGGCATGCCGGTCTTTCTGCCTCGTGATGCGTTGCTCGGCAAGGAAGCGCTGTTCGTCGAGGGGAACATACTGGCGGCTTGAGAGCTCTTCGCCGAAGATAGGGAGGAAGACCGGCACTTCGCTTTCACTTTCGGAATAGCCCTCGGTTTCGCTTTCGCCGTGTGCGCTCGTGTCTCCCGCGCTCGATGTTTGTGCGTCGCCGGTGCTCCACCCGATGGGGGAGAGCGGGTTATCGTTCCCGCTCGAGCCAGTGCTCTGCATACTCCCGCTCGCTGTTCCGCTCCCGTGGGTATCCGAGCGGCCGTGGGCGTGGGCAAGTCCTTTGCTCGCAATCGTGCGGGTTTCTTCCTCGTAGTCCATCACCTTGCGGCTGTAGATGTCATGCTTCACCCGATCTGGATCGAAGGTGCCCATGGAGAGCCAGTCTGCAAGCGGGGTGAGGTTTTTTTCTCGAAGCGAAAGGCTGAACACGACTTTGCTTCGAGCGTTTTCCATGATGGATTCGTAGATCCGTTGTCCGTATTCTTTGTTCGCTTGGATGAGCTGCGAGGGGTATTGGTGGGCAAGCGTCAGATGAAGCCCGAACCCTCTGGCCTCATCGAGATTCTCGGCAATGGTCGGTGAGACGAAGGTTTGGAATTCGTCGATGTAGCAGTACATGGGTTTCCCTCCGGTATCTTTGCCCCGCTCTTTCGCCGCGGTCCATAGATCGGCGAGCATCAGGGTAGCAAAGGTGTCCGCATCTTCCTTGGACACCACCCCGCCGGCGGTTGCCAGAGAGACGAGCACAATGGCGCCTTCTTCAATCACGCGCCGGAAATCGAGGGAAACCTCGGTCTGGCCGAAGGTCGCGCGAAGGAGCTTGTTGCGAGCGAGGCGCTGAAATCGGTTAAGCGTGCTTTCGACTTGTGCTGCATGATCGCTCGGCCGTAGGGTATTGAGCCGCTCAAGATTCTTTCGTGTGATCTCGTCGGTAAGCGTTTGCGCCAGGCTAGCTCGAAAGGCCATGCTCTCGTATTCCAGAAGGCGAGCGGCTTCAATGATCGTGAGCTTGTGCTCATAAAGCGCCTGGAGCACGGTGGCGGCGATCCGCTCTAAGCGCGGGGTGGCATTAGTGTCGGCCGAGCCCCACACGTGGGCGAGCGCATCGATAAAGTTGTCGGTGACCACAGAGGCCGCCGCCTGCTCCCGCTCCCGCAGGAGGTTATACGCTACCACCCAATCATTGCGCCGAAGGTAAATTGGGATGATGGGGCGGGTGTAGATATAGCTTCGGCTGGTGAGCCACTGCATGAGGCCGTCGTAAATGGCTCCGTGAGGATCGAGGAGCAGGATGCCGCACTCGCTGTAACGCCAATTCACAATATCCTGGCGAATGAGGTACTCGAGGAATTTGGATTTACCACTTCCGGTAGAGCCAACGACGTAGAGGTGCCGGCTCCGCTGGTTGGGGGTGAGCTGCAATATTCCGTCACCGTTCCTCGCGATGAGGAGATTGTTCCCTTGAGATCGCGCCATAGCCTCAAAATTGCCACGTATAGCTGAGTTAGAGCGCGAGATAGGGAAAGTTGCGTCTCGGCGATGAAAAACGCGCTACGGGGCAGATAGAGGAGTGTGGGGAGATGCTCCAAGCCTGTCGTGGTGGCGCCTGTTTGACCAGAAGAGAGGGGTGCGTATGATAGGAATATGAATACCCCAAAAGAAGGGCTTGTCACGAGAGAGTACCGCTACACGATCCTTTTTGAGCCAGCAGAAGGAGACGGCTTTACCATCACCTGCCCTGCTCTCCCTGGAGTTGTGGCGGCAGGGGATACGCGTGAGAAAGCAAGGGCTCTAGCGGTGGATGCCATCCGCTGCTATCTCGAAAGCTTAGCGAAAGACGGAATGCCATTCCCGGTCGAAGAAGAACTCGAAGCGCTGCCGATCCGCGAGATGGTTACGGTTCAGCTCACGGAGGGATAAGACGCAGGCTCCCCGCGCTTACCACAGAAAGGTTCGAGAGCTGGAGTATAAGTTGGTTTGAAGAAAGTGGGATGGCGCACAAGCACCGCTGGTATAGGAGAATGCAGTCATTTGCTAGGCTCCTCACCATTGGTAAAGGGGAAGCTTGCACGCCATCTTACTCCAGGCATTTTTTATGCCTGATAATTCCTTATATGGGCCTGTCCGGAGGAGGCCCGGGGGGTACGGATGGTGGAGGTGGTGGCGGATCCAAAGGGCCGCAATCCCTCCCTAAGGCACCACACAAGCGCTGCCGTAAGAATCGCCAAAATACAACTAGCTTCATACGTTTCCTCCCTTCGTTATTTGACTTGAAAGTAGGGTGATCGTTAGCGATTTCGGTGTGATGTGTATCTCCATATGAGCACGTAAGCTTTGTTAAAAGCGCGAGGTCAACTGCTCTCGCGTGGAGCAAACGAGGTCTCCGAGGCTCTGGGATGGAGCGAGGATGTTTCCTCGCTCACCAATCGAGCGGAACATGCGTTCCGCACCATTTTGTCGGGTTTCCCGACATTTTCAAAAACTCGTTGCGCGTGGTTGTCGGGCGCCAAAATTCTTCGGTCGCCGCGTACTCTTACGAAAAACTACCACAGTGGTTTGAGCGGCGGCCGTTAGAATTTTGAGCAGCCCCGACGGCTTGGGGTTGCCGAGCACGCGCGACGTCCTATCGGACGCTATAACGTGACGACGTTCTTTACCCGTAAAGGACGGTGTTCGTTATAGTGTTCGCTAGGACGAGTGTAGCGTGTGTGAGTGCCGTGAGTCCCTTCGGGAAACCCCAAGCCGTCGGGGGTGGAACGCCCCCGACAACCACGCGCAACACGTTATTCGTGCACGAAATTTCGCGCACCACACCCCTCCCCTATGCGGGGAGGGAATAAGGGAGGGGGTCATCAACAAGACAGGTGTTCGCTAGCTTCGCTACCGTGACGCCTGTCTTCTTGATGGCACACCAGAGAAGACTACGCCTATCAAACGCGGGATACCAAACGAGTTAAAGAAAAAAGGAGAAGATGGTAAAAGCCCAGGGTGCCCAGCGTACCTATCGAAGATATCCACATTGACACAATTTATAACTATTTTATAATGGGTAATATCATGGGACGTTCGACAAAAGTCCTGGCATTCTCAGTACCGGCGCCGATGGCTGAACAGTTTGACGTTATCTGTAAGGAAGAAGGTCGAACGAAAAGCGACCTTTTCCGCGCAATGTTTCGGGTGTATGCGGCACATAAGAAAAACGCGAATCCCGGACAAATAGAGTTGTTTATCGCTCAGAGCTTAAGGGAGTGACTTATAAAAGAACGAAGAAATAACAAAAAAATCTATGCCCAAAATTATCGCTATTGCGAATCAAAAAGGGGGAGTCGCCAAAACAACAAGCACATTTAATCTCGCTTATGCGCTCGTCGAGCGCGGGAAACGTGTACTTGCTATTGATGCCGACCCCCAGGCAAGCCTTACCTTTCTTTTCGGCCAAGACGAAAGAGAGTTACAGCTTGCGGAAAAGACGCTCTATTACTCTCTTGTAAAAGACGTTCCTTTCTCTTCCATCATCATCCCAGGCAATCCGGCTCTTGTCCCCTCAAGCATCATCCTCGCTAAAGTCGACCGTGAGCTGATGTCGATGATGCGCTATACCGCAACGCTCATTCGAGAAAAACTGCAAGGAATCGACGGAGAATACGATTTTGTTCTCATCGATTGCCCCCCAACACTCACTATCCTGACATCGAATGCGCTCACGGCCGCGGATATGGTGTTAATCCCAGCCAAGACCGATCTCCTCTCCATCATCGGTGTCCCTCTTCTTCTTGATGAAATCGAGGAGATTCGATCTCGGCACAATAACGCACTGAAAGTGTGGGGGGTGCTTCCGACGCTGTATAACGCATCGTATAACCAAGATAAAGAGGCGCTGGCAGGGCTTCAAGAAATTCTCGAGATGAAGCGCATCCCACTGTTTGATCCGATCCCACGAAGCACGGCTTATGACAGGTCATCAGCCGAGGGAAAACCAACACTCGTGCTCTCCCCTCAAACCAGGGGCGTCGACAATTTTTATAAGCTAGCGGATCAAATCATCAATCATCATGGAGAATGAAATACAAGAAGACCTAGAGATGGGGAACTTAAAAGAGAAACTCGCCAGTAAATTCGATCATATCGTTCCAGAGGGCGTCCAGCGCATTTTTGAGGTCGAGCTGGATAAAATCCGCCGTTACGAAGAACAGGCTCGGAAGATTTTTGATGAAGAAAAGCTTGCAGAGCTTGCGGAATCGATGCGGCGGCACGGGCAGCTTATGCCTATTATCCTCAGGCGCGAGGATGACGCAGAGACCTACCTTCTCGTAGCCGGAGAACGGCGCTACCGGGCCTGCCAGAAAATAGGCAAAACTCGCATCAACGCCGTCCTGACGAGCGGCGATCCGGCTGAAATCAACCTCATTGAGAACGTCCAGCGGGAAGACCTCCACCCCCTTGACCTTGCCGAACGCCTGAGTCAAATGATTCAGGACCACGGATACTCCCAAGGACAATTGAGTGAAGTCGTCAACAAGCCGCGTAAGACCATCAACGAAATTCTCATGCTGGTTAATCTCCCAGAACCTATCAAGGCAGAGTGGAGAAGCGCCGCTTCATTTGTCCCTAAAACAACCCTTCTTCAGGTCGCTCGCGCAGACTCGGAAGAGAAGCAAATGTCGCTTTGGAAAGAGGCACGAGAGGGTAAGCTCTCCTATCGAGAAGTTAAGGAGAAACGACACACCAAGAGATCCTCTTCTAAGGTTTCCAAAGGCGCCGCGCTTCTGAGGAGCGGCCAGGGGTTTATTAAAAAACTGCGCGGGGCTTCAGGCTTAAATCAAGATGAGGTGCAGAGGCTTTACGACATCCGTCAGAAGATAAACGAGTTGATAGAAAACATTCGCCCGGAGATGAAGCAATAACGTAAGGGTGGCGAGCGCTCGCCACCTGTCCTTCTATCCATGAAAAAGTCTAAACAATCAAATAGTTCTACTGCGAAAGCGCTTACTAACCCTGAGGCGCTTTATCAAGAACTCAACCTCCTCAAGGTCGAGGGCGTAACGTTTTCATTTGACCCAAAAGCTTCCGGTTTGGCCGGCAAATCCTATGAGGTCATGGAGTATGTGGACGATCCCGAAAACAAGATTCGGGAATGCCCTATTGTGATAGAGCCACATCCCAAGTATGGGCGCCCTTCTCCGCTTGCCTATAAGCTCCTCAACGTAATTTTCAAAAAACTCTCCGAGTACGGGTTAGCTGTGCCTGATAGTGTTCCCTTTACGTTCCGGGAGCTTGCCAGACGCCTCGGTCTCGCTTCTTTTGGAGGGCGTGACGCAAAAGATGTCTTTCGCGCTTTGAAACAAATCCAAACCACTTTCATAACCGCATGGGCGTATGACAAGACATCGAAAAAATGGGCTAGTGTGAGTTTTAATATTTTCACCAGCGTCGTCGCCTCTGGAACTCGGGGTACTTTTTACGAAGGCTACGTTGGGATCGCCCCCCTTATTGTTCACAATCTCGAGCGCAATTATCACCGAACCATAAACTACTCTCGCCTCATTCCCCTCGATCCGATCCAGATCGCACTCTACAAGCAAATCTACAACGTCTTTTCTACACGGTTCAGCCACCGGCAACATGCTACGTTTGAGAAAAACTATGACGGCATTTGTGCTGAATGGCTCGGTGGCTTGAGAGTGTACAAGCATAAATCTGAGATTCTTCGCAAGATTGGCCCACACTTAGACGCCCTAAAACAAACGCACCTCTTGCGAAGCTACCGGGTTGAACGTAACAACAGTAGAGGGTGGAAATTCATCTTCAATCCAGGCCACGGCTTCTATGAGGACTATGAGAAGTTTTATAAAGCCGCCAAACAACAAACCCTCCGGTTTGAATACAGTAAAGAGGTCCATGAAATTCAACGGCCACTCGATCTCGTAACGTACTTTTACGAACAACTTTACGGAGACCCGGAGTCAAATAGCTACTCTGTTCTCTCCCCTAAAGAGACAGAGTTAGCCAAAGTCGTTCTTCAACTATTGGAGTTTGAGGAGGCAAAACAGTTTGTGAACTTTGCTCTCGCTGAAGCGGCCGGTACCGGATTCGATATTAAAACCTTTGGAGGAGTACGCTCTTACCTTCCCGCTTGGCCGAAGCAAAAAAAGAAGTTCGAACTGAAACGGAAGCGCGAAAAGAAGGAGGAAGAGCAAAGACTCAAAGATAGATACGAGGATTTTCGTCGCGCAACCATTGCCAAAATCCGCGAACAAATCACACCAGAAGAGCTCTCCTCTATCGAACAGAAAGTAGAAAATCAACTTGAGGAAGAGGGTATTGAGAAGATAGCGCGACGCCCCATGAAGCGAGTGCGCGTCAATGCGGTCCTTGTCGAGCGGTTTAACCCACCCTCCTTTGAAGAATGGAAAACATCACAGAGTGAATAGAGTGGCGAGCGCTCGCCACAAGTGTGGGGTTTGGGGCAAGAAAGTGTGGGGTTTGGGGCAAGAAAGTGTGGGGTTTGGGGCAAGAAAGTGTGGGGTTTGGGGCAAAAAATATGTGCCGCAAATGCTTAGAAAATCCTTTACTATCAGTATATTCCGCCAACAGCCATAAATTCGTAAATATATTATAAATAGTCTTTATATCTTTTACACATAGGGCGCGTGTGTTTTTTACGAAATTTACGAAAGCCCGATCAGTGATCAAGGTGGTTTAGATAGGTAACACCCTGCCCGCGGGGTGGGCGGGTTCCCAAAAAATTACCCCAAAACAGAAGGAGGCGTACGCCTCCAGAAATGAGCAAAGAGGGGCCGTATACTCCTCGAACCTTCATTCGGCCTCGCCGTTCACATAGTCAGAGAGATGCTTAACGAGCACCTCGGTATCGTCCCGAAGGATGCGATGAATGGCAAAGGCAAGCGTCTCGATATCAACGTAGGTTCTGTGCTCACGACAGAGCTTCAAGTGGTGCTCGAGCGCGGCGAGATTCATATCGATAGCATGATCACCATCCAAAATACCGTCCACGATCGGATCTTTATCTATAAGCATGGTAGGGAAGGGGATGAGGGCGTGTAATCGCAAGAGCTCGACCGCTTCTCTCGCTTGACGAGAGAGGACTCGCCGCATGCGCAGGCGGCCAAGGTGGAGCTCCCTTTAGACAGACCGACCTTGACGGCCGAGAACGGCGAGTACGATGAGGAGAGCGAGAGAAGCGGATATTACGTAACCACGAAAGTCAGAAGGCAGACGGGTAGGCTACTGATCAAAATTTTGGGGCAGAAAAAATAGCACTGGCGCGCAGAATAGCCACGCGGCGGTACGCTTGGGGGAAACGCGGGCAGGGACTATCCATCCCTTGATTTTTATAGGTTTTGTGCTACTCGTCTCCCAATCACAGCGCCAGTTGTCGCCACTCCGCCCTCGGCGGTTTTCCACGGAAACTGTGGATAACCTTGAGGGTAACGCTTGTGCACGCAGCACAAGCACTTTATCTGCTTGGCTTTTCGTTACTTTGAGCAATCTTTAAGCGCCTTTTGTCGCCCCCTTTTTGAAAAACTCCTTGTAATTCATACTGTTATACACAGACACGCACCTTGAAAGGAGGGCACTATGTCTGTGTACGACACCGTCACGAATCGCATTGTTGAAGAGCTGGAACGAGGAACGGTCCCCTGGGTCAAGCCCTGGAAAACCACGCTGCCGTATAACGCCGTGTCAGAGAAGGCGTATTCGGGCGTGAATATTCTGTTGCTTTGGTCTCTACCGCATGCACAACCAGCCTGGCTCACGTTCAAGCAAGCACGGGGATTCGGCGGGTATGTGAAGAAAGGAGAGAAGGCCACACCAATCGTCTACGCCTCGACCTACAAGAGAAAGGCGGTGGATGCTTCCGGCGAAGAAGCCGAAGAAGAGATCCCGTTTCTGAAATGGTATTTCGTCTTCAATAGCGAGCAGTGTGAAGGATTGCCGGAGAGATTGTACCGAAGGCCAGTGCTGACGATAGATGAAACCTATGAAGAGGTAGATCGCTTCATTGCCCATATCGGGGCAAACGTAAAGTATGGGAGCACCGTCGCCTGCTTTGTTCCATCGCTCGATCTCATCCGTCTTCCCAACGCGGAGGACTTTGAAGGCCCCGAGCATTATTTTGCCACCTCTCTCCACGAACACGGCCACTGGAGCGGCCACTCAAGCCGTCTTAATCGAGATCTCTCCGGCCGCTTTGGAGAAGGCGCGTATGCCGCAGAAGAACTCATTGCTGAGATGACCGCGGCGTTTCTCTGCGCGCATCTTGGAGTCCCAGGGAGACTTCAGCATGCCGACTATATCGGCAGTTGGCTTCGGGTCTTGAAGAAGGACAAGAAGGCCATCTTTACGGCAGCGCGGAAAGCAACGGAAGCGGCGGAGTATTTACGGTCTTTCCCACGAGAGGAGGTACGCCATGGATGAGAACAACGAGCCCATAGGGAACACGCTCTCGCATGGCAGTATTCTCTCTTTCCCTGATCGCGGTCCGTGGGGCGATCACCGCTATCCCGGCAATTGCTCAGGCTACATTTACAAAACGCTGTTCGAGTACCTCAAGCCACGCGTGTTTACCGATCCGATGGTCGGGAGTGGTACATCCGTCGCTGTTGCTCGTGAGATGGTATCGAAGCCTACGGATTGGATCTCCACTCGGGGTTTAACATTCTGGAGCATTCCATCCTTAAAACGGTGGGTAAACCATCGGACCTGGTTCTCTCCCACCTGCCGTATCACAACATCGTCGTGTATAGCGGCTCCGTGTGGGGGAGGAATCCACACCCAGGCGATCTCTCACGGTGTTCGACCGAGGAGGAATTCTTGAAAAAACTGCACAGCGCGCTCGTCAATCAACGGGAAGCCACGAGGGCAGGCGGGTACTACGGCATCATTATCGGCGATGTGCGCCGAGGGGGACGCTATGCTTCCTACCAAGCGCACGTCATCGCCCGGATGCCAAGAGACGAGCTCAGGGCGGTGATTATAAAGGCTCAGCACCATGTTCGGAGCGATCGGGCGCGCTACGAACTCTCCCTCCCAAGAATCATGCACGAGTACGTAGTCCTCTGGCAGAGGGTTCCCAAGCCTTAGAGGAAGGAGGTCAGCGTAAGGCCGTCCTTTTTTGACGCCCAGCAATTGGGCGTTTTTGTTGTCCTCTAAACCCCCAGCGAAGCTGGGGTGTACGTTTTAAGGCGACGCCGTACCAGATGACCACCAGCCGTTACATCACCACCACTCGAACTACCAACATCGGGTTATCGGTACCACTGATTCTTTCACTACAACCGCGGGGATCGCCGGGACGTAGTCGGCAAGCACAAAGCTCACTTGACATAATACTGTATATATGTATAGTATATACAGATTTCGCTGTGCCTATGAATGTTCTTTGAAAAGCTCAATTTAAGAAATAATAAATAAGACGAGAACCTTAGGTATCATTAAAGATGACTACGGTAATTATTTAAGCCAAAGCGCTTTAATCCAACCCCACTCCTTCCATCTTCCTCAACCACGAGCCTATTCTGCCATACATCAAAGTGGTGCCTAGCGTTCTCATCTTATTTCAGATGAGGCCGCCTCCCTCGGACAGGGAGATCTATATAAAAGAGGAGATGTGTAATGGAAACCACCATTGCAAATCAGACCAACACAAGATCGGACTTACCTACCTACACCGTCGCAGTTGATTACAGCCGTTCTTTGGAAGAAATGATAGCGGCCGGGGAATACGATTCTGTGAACGGTAACATCACACCGGATCATTTCCCTATAAAGGGACAAGGGAAACAGGAGGGTGCTGTCACCCTCTTTCACTTCAATCGCGACATGGAGTCCGACGAGGTGATTGCCGAGATGGACAAAGCAGAGCATCGCCCTGCCGTCATCGAGGAGCTCCTTGCTTTTGGTGAATCACATGCGGCCCTCCAGCGAGAGTTTCCGATAATCGCTCTCGGCTCACGCTGGCAGATTCCACACGACACCATCTCGCGCGTGCCCGAACTCGGGCTTCGGGGCAGCTCCAGTGATCGCTATCTCAATGCCGTTTGGTTGGAGAACAAGTGGGATGACAATTACCGCTTCCTTGCTGTCCGCAAATAATACTCGGGTACTTTGTTCTTAAGTTCGGGCTTCCGCGGGGCTACTTACATCAGTGTAGGTAGCCCCGTTTTTTTAGCCCACACATAAACCCCCGTGCGTAAGCACGGGGAGATTCACTGGTCCTAAATGCCTAAGCCATCTTTTCGACATCAGCGACGATTTGCCTGACTTCGAAGCGACGAGCTAAGGCGAATAGGACACGAGCCGCTCCTGTTGTTTCATGTAGTTTGCCGTCGCTCACATCGCCAGCCCATTTTGCATCCGGAAACTTTCCCGGCCGCACTTCTTCAGTGGAAAGCAGTTCAAGCAGCAATCTCCGTTGTTCCCAACTCCCGATCGGTATTACTCCGATACCGATGGCTTCGCTCGCGTCTTTTGGAAAGCTCATCCAGTTCTCGATGACAACATCGGAGGGGCAGGGTAAATCAACAACGTAGACAAGTACCGTATTCCAGTAGTGCCCCCATTCGCGTCCAATTGCAACCAAACGGACATGTTCTGGTTCAACCCCAACGCCATGCCGGGCATCAAGATTCCATTCCTCCTCCAAACATCTAAGAACGGTCTCGTGTGGGTTGCTCTCCTGTTTTGGATCCCAACCTTCTTCACAGGATATGCTGTAGCGACCTTTTGCCCAGGCGAGAGGCCCGCGTTGTGCTACTACAATGCAATCGTCGCTGGTTAACATGACGATTGTAGCTGCCACAAGTCCAAAAAGGTCTTCATAGAGCCTCAACAAACCTTTTTCGTATACCTTACGCAGCGTCAATGACGTATTTTCAAAGTTTACCTGATGAGTGAAAGCCCACTCGAGCGCTTTTGAATTCCTGAAGTCTGAGCCACCTATGCTCAATGAAAGCCATGGTTGGTCGGTCATGGGAGGTAGTATTTGAGATAGCCAAACCTTGGGGCGATTCTTCTGGTCGGTAATCCACTTTAACTCTGAATTTCTCGCAACGGGCTTAATGACGCGTTGAATCTGTTCTCGTAGAGGACTGAGACCTTGGACCCAGTCTTTTAATGTGGCTCTCTCGCCTCGCTTCGGAACTACGGTGACCACATCTGGCTGAAGACCATTACACTCGGCGTCCAACCAAAATAGTATTAAGCCGCCGATTGCCTGCAAGCTAGTCTTGCGTGCCCTTTCAATATCCTGGATCGCCTGATTCGGGGTGGCTCTTAAGCGCTTCGCGATAGTCATCAGTTCCACCGTGATTGGTGGATCGGCAGTTATGAAGTTGATATGCGATTTAGTCTCGGAGTCCGGGACATCACGATGAGCTCGGTGAACTTTGCTATGTTTGTCAACCACAGGCCTGTGTTCCACCAAGCGCTTTTCCCAGGAACTGTCAACTCCAATCACGTCCTTCGCCACATGTTCCCCAATTAAAACTGAACCCGACGCCGCGCCGACCAGAAGCCTTCTGGCACTGATGACTGCTGGGCCAACGATGTCGTTGTCGCTCGTAAGCGGATTCGTGTAAAACACAACTGAACCCTCTGTGAGAGACATCCTGATTTCGAATTCGCTTTGTTTTTGAACTTCCTCGAATAGTGAACATGTTGTCCGGATAGCCAGATCGCTAGAAGTCCCTGTCGGGAAAGCAACTGCAAAGCCGTCGCCGGTGCCCACTTTCCACTGTAGAATAAGATTAAAAGTTGAAACCACCTCCTTCGCGGCCTGGCATAACGCCACGATCTGAGCCTTTTGAGCGGAAGCATCATTGGTGGACCATCTGCTAATGTCCGCAAACAGGACAAACATTTTTTCCGCCTTTATGCTGACACCTTTTTCTAAACTCATATTGGACTCCTACCTGTATGGGCGAGCTTCATTCTCACAAAGAGCATGCGCAGAAAAATTGCGCTGTTCTTCCAGATTATGCTCCCCCACTGTAGGCTGCGGCTAGGGGCACTCAGCGCATCAGCCAGAATTGATTGCGTACCAAACACTCAATACCTCACCTCAAACGTCGGGCTGTCTTCTGGCCTCGTCTTCCTCCGGTCATAGAGCCGTGTGGTTGCTATATTCGCATGCCCGAGCCACTCCTGCACCTTGGCGATATCGGCTTCGTGATCGAGCGCATTGGTCGCCGCCGTCGCCCGCAATGAATGCGCGCAGAGGCCATCGATGTTTAAGCCGATTCCTTTCGCATAGCCGAGCACCATCCTGTACACCCCATCCGGCGTGATGGCGTCATCGAGCTTGCCAGTTCGATTATTCCTCACCGGCCGGAAGAGGGGAGCGCTGGGACTCCCTCCGTGTCCGTTCGCTTCCACATACTCCGCAATCAGCTCCGCGCTCCCCGGATGGAGCGGCAGGTAGCGCAGCTTGCCACCCTTCCCGTGCACCCGCAGGTGTGGCACACCCCGCCGCTGTTGAATGTCCCGGACTTTCAGTGTACACAACTCCTCTCGTCGCAACCCGTGGTAGAGAAAGACCGAAAGGATCGCCCGATCTCGCTTCCCCTTGACTGCGTCCGAGGAGGGCGCATTCAAAAGTGCCCGCGCCTGATGATCCCCCAACGCCGGCGTCTTCCCCTCGTAGCTCTCGACCTTCGGGCGCTTCACCCCCTTGACCGGATTGTGGGTGACCGCATTCGCGTCGCAGAGGTGCTCAAAGAGCGAGGAGAGGGCCGCGAGCTTCCGGCGGATCGTAGAGCCCGAGAGCACACGGCCCTCGAGCGTCTTCCGCCACGCGAGCACATGCGCGCGGGTGACCTGCCGGAACTCCTCTGGCCGCGCGATCCCCACAAACGCCATAAACTCCCGGATGTCTCCCCGGTACGCCCGTCGCGTTCGTGGGTTATCGATATTCGCAAACCACTCGGCCTGCGGTGGGACTTTGGCCAGCCCCTGAAACTCGGCCGCCGTCAACGCCCGCTCCGGGCGCTCCACCCCCGCCGGCAGTTGACTTGCCCCGCCCCTCGTTGTCTTCTTTATGCGTTTTTTGGCCTCCCCTCCCATCTACCAATTCTATCTTGATAACCTTTTTTATCAAGAGTAATGGAGACCACTTATCCACAGCGGGATGGGGTGTGGCGGGAGGTAGAAAAGGGAAGACAAGGGAGCATCAGGAAGCGATCGAGTGTGCCAGAGGGGGACCCCTCGAATAGAGGAGGAGGTGCCGGGGAACGCCTTGCAGCCTATCCTTCTTTTCTTTATCCTTCAGAAATTCAAACAACAAGTTGAAGTAACGCATAAAAACACGGTCTGACCAGTCTCCGTCGTGGTGTGCATGACGCAAGATTTGCAATTCATCTAATAGTTATGCGGTTCGAAAACCGGAGTTCAGCATTTTATGAGAAGCCATGATCACTGAAGAACAAGAACAAACGCGGGTCGCATGGAATGCCATCGCGATAGGTCATGACGAATTCGTCACCCCATCGCATATCGACTTGGGGGCAGGTGCGCTTCGCCGTGCCGGTCTTCGTGCCGGTATGCGATTTCTGGACGTGGCGGCCGGCAGCGGCGCCCTCAGCATCCCGGCCGCGCGACTCGGCGCGCAGGTGCTATCGGTGGATATCTCTCGGACCATGGTCGAGCGGCTTCAGGCGCGTGCCCGCAAGGAGGGGCTCAACCTCGAGAGCCGCGTCATGGACGGCCACGCCCTCGACCTCGAGAATGACACCTTCAACATGGCCGGGTCGCAGTTTGGAGTGATGCTCTTTCCTGACATGCCCCGTGGAATCGGCGAACTCGCCCGCGTCACCAAGCCGGGCGGGACCGTAATGTTGGTCGCGTTCGGCTCGCCCAAGAAGATCGAATTCTTTGACTTCTTCATCCGCGCCATCCAGTCCGTCGTCCCCGGCTTCACCGGTCCGCCGATGGATCCGCTACCTTTGCCCTTCCAGCTCCAGGACCCGGAAAGGCTGAAGCAGGAGTTCGTCAAGGCCGGGCTGAAGAATGTCCGGGTCGAGCAAACCAACGAGACGATAGAGTTCTCGTCCGGAACGGACATGTGGAACTGGCTGACGAACAGCAATCCGATTGTGGGGGCAGTGCTCGGGCAGCTGAATCTCTCCGAGGAGCAGGGCGCCACCGTTCGGCAGGCACTGGATGGTCTGGTCCGCGAGCGCGTCGATGGCAGCGGCATCGCCAAGCTTACGAGCCCAATCAACATCGGCGTCGGGACTAAGTGAAGGCATCGTTCCGGTCGGCTTCCGTGCTCCCGCCGGAAGATCTGTAAGGGCCTTGGGAGCCAGGCGTCGTAGCTCGTATAACTTCTCCTGCGGCTTCTCAGGCGGTCGGATTTGGGAGACCTACCGGCAAGAGGTCATGCGTTCGTGTTGGACGGTAGCGTATCCCACCACGGTCTGGTATGAGGGTTCCGAAGGTCGTTCCAATATTCCAGGCCGGAGTTCTCTTGCCTGGGCCTGGAGGGCTACCCTGTTTGTCTCTCCCTCAAGGAAGAGTTTTCCACAAGCGAGGGCTGCAAAACTGATAATCTGTCCACTTGTCGGATAATATTTTTACAGGGACAGGCTGGCCCGTGCCGCCGTGCGGGCGTTTTTTGTCGTAAGGTTTAATAATCCTTCAGGCCGTCCCCGATCTTCTGGCGGGCAACATCAAGCTCATAGGATTTTGATGATTCAGCCAGATATTCGGCCCGGTGCTCAGCCCGCCGTGGTTCTTGCAACGCCACCTCTGCAAAAGTCCAGGATCTGATCGAGAGGCGCCGTGCCCCCTTTTTTGTTGTTGAAGGGGGGTACTATGAACCATGCCTAATCCGGTTGAGGCCACCATTGGTTTCTGGCACAATCATTCGCGTTGTTCATTTTGTTCACCTATTTAGAAGCCGGCCGATGACCGGGCGGGTTTGTCTGCCCTCATCGCAACTGGACCGACAAACCCTGGCGCCCAAAGAGGCAGGCGACGGTGCTTCGATGCGCGGCATGCTGTCGTGACACCGCGCTCACGGCCAGGACGATCATAAATCTCACCTACCAAGGAGGAGCGATGATTTCTAAATTTTGCAAAGTGGCGCTGTTCTTCTTTTCTGCTGGTGTGCTCATAACGACTCACGCGGACGAACCTCTGAAGGTCGACACCCGAGGGGTGACAGCAAAGATACTCTATGAGGCGCCCATCGACGGGGGGCACCTGCCGGAGCTCAAGGGCAAATACAAAATGCGGATCACCGAAATGACCATCGCTCCGGGAGGTCACGTGGGCGACCACAATCACTTGGGGCCGGGTATACGCCAGATGACGGTGGGTGAAATGGAATACCTCTTGCCGGACAAGACCATGATCTATCGCACTGGCGACTTCTTTTTCGAGACAGGCGATGTCAGCCACCGCGTCAACAACAAGACCAACGAGCGCAACACGCATCTCCTGTTCGAGATTCTGCCCCTGGACCTTAAGGAGGCGTCCCTGATTGTTCCCAGAGATAAACCTGGTCAATAAGGTTTTGGGAATCACCTCAGGCCCAGGCAAGGCAAGACGACTTGCAAATCATGTTTGGCGCTCCTTGTCTGGCGTCAATCTCAGCGCAACGGCGATCCGAAATTATCTTTTATAACAAACGGTGGTGTAGACAGATGTGGCGGGCAGGCTTCCTTGCCGTCGTCCTCACCTTCATGCCGCGGCGGACGTCTTCGGCCGCATCCCTGCGAACCCCGGGCATGTGTGGATTTTTTGTATATGACATATCCATGATATGTACCGTTTCCAAGCTATTGAACCATTACGGTATGTTGGCATTTTGGTGTCAAAGAAGGCTTGCTTAAACGAGGCTCTGGGCGCAGGAGGGTCATGAGACCCACGGAGAGCATACACTTATCGGTAGCAGTGGTCATAACGGAAGATCCGACCGTCTGAGAGCTCGTAGAATCGACGATCTCACCTTGACCAATACTCTGGGTATCCCCTCACACGGGACGATAGGGGATCACGCGTCGACTTTTTTGTGTTGACGAGATTGTTGCTATAGGTACTATGAAAGGGATAGATAATAGGGAAGCTGGGTAAAGAAAAACCTAGGGTATGGATGCTGAAAAGAACAA
>Ga0187892_10005558_pt1 | contig 19698 bp, 25 predicted proteins | sample MA1701073metaG_FD_139345 | JGI IMG/M metagenome (GOLD analysis project Ga0187892, IMG submission 139345) | Bio-ooze microbial communities from a basaltic lava cave in the Kipuka Kanohina Cave System on the Island of Hawaii, USA - MA170107-3 metaG ...
CGTTCCCGCCTGCCGATGCCACGACGCCCAAGTGTGCCGGAGATCGTGGAACCTGAAATCCTTGAGCCCTGCTTTTCCCAGCGCGGTATGCCAAGCGCTGTTGGTCATTTCCCAGCGGATCGGGCTGCCGCGATAAGTGAAGCAGTACTGCGAATGCTTGCCGCGCTGCTCTCGCAGCACGGCTACCGCGCCATCATTCAGCGGGACGCCTCGCGGCGTTCCATTCTTCGTCCGGTCGAGCCACGCGGTCCTGCGCTCCAGATCCACGCGGTCCCATTCCAGACCTGATATCTCCCGGGCCCTGCAGCCCGTGGAGAGCGCGAACCGAACCAGCGCCGACAAGTGCTCGGGGCAGACCGCGATCAGGCGGCTCGCCTCGTCCCTTGTCAGCCATCGGTCGCGCTCCACTTCGCCGCCATGCATCCGAACCTTCGGGAACGCCACGATCCACTGCCATTCATCGCGTGCCATGCGAAAAAGGCAGCGGATCAAAGCGAGGTATCGATTCACCGTCGCAGGCTTGTTGCCCTTCTTCCGCTCGCCCTCGACGACCGCCCAGATTCTGTCGCCAGTGATCTGGTCGAGCGTGAGCGCGCCGAAATACGGGTCGAGCTTGCGGCAGATGCGCTTTACATCCTCGATACTCCGCAGGTTCGCCTTTACCGAGAGATACCGTACAACGGCTTCCTTCCACGTTCGCGGGGGCGTTACACCGAGAGGTCCTTGCTCGTAAGCCTCGCGCTTCAACTTCACTACGTAGGCTTCCGCTTCTTTCCTGTTCCCGGTCTTAGTGCTTCCGCATACGTGTCTGCCGTTGGGCAGTACGACATCGACCCACCAGAAACGAGAGTCCCGTCGCCGGTAGAGGCCGTTTTCACGGGCCATGAATGCTCCTTTCTGGCCCGCCCTCGGCTCTTATATTCGTCGAGCCACGCATCCAGGTCAATGCGGTCGTAGACGCATCGACGACCGAATTTGACGTGCGGAACGCCGAGGTCTTCAAGGAGCGTGACGCCAATACCCAGGTATGCGGCTGCCTGGTCTTTGCTGAGCAGCCGTGCTTCTGGGAGTCGCAGGGATTTGCGAGCAGCGCCATCGGTGCTCATGCTGTGGGCGCGGGCTGGCGGAACAGGCGGCGAACGAGGTAGGTGAAGTATTTCAGGCTGAATGCGGGCTGCGGCGCATTCAGCCAGCTCGGGAGTCCGTACTCCTGCAGCCGCGATCCGCGGCGCCGACGCGCGACGATCAGCTGGTTGGCGAGCAGTGCGTCGAGGTCGGCGAGGACGTAGTCGCCGAGGGGATAGTCAGGCGAGGCGTCGAAGATGTCGACCGGCGTCATCCAGACGCCACGGCGCGCGAGCAGACGGAGAATGAGCTGGTCGATCACGGCACGCCACGCTCAGAAGTCCATCACGGCCTGCACGAGCACGCCGCAAATGACCGCGTCGGGGAGCATTTCGAGCAGGGGGTAGCGCGGGTTGAGCGGCTTCAGGTAGTGCTTGCCGGCGTCGCGCACGAGCTGCTTGAATGTGCATTCGGTGTCGGAGTTCTGGCGCACCACCACAAACCTGCCGGCCTCGGCCGAGCGTTCCGGATCGACGATGATGATCGTGCCCTCGGGGAAGGAGGGCGCGCCGCCGGGATTGGTCATCGAATCGCCGACGATGCGAAGAGCGAACGAGTGCTTGCCAACCTTGGCATAAGTCGCGACCCATCGCTCGGCGTCGCCGGCGTGGAAGTTGTCCACCAGGTTCTTCCAGTTGCCCGCCTGCACCCACGAGATGAGCGGGACTTCGTTCCGCAGGTCGCGTGCGGGCGCCACATTCTCATCGGCGCGCGCCTGCGGGAGCAGCATCTGCGAGTGGGGCACGTCGAGCCATCCCTCGGGCCGGTTGAACGCCTTCTCGACGCGGCGCGCGAGCGAAGTGCCGATGTTGCGAATCGGGTTCTTGCCCGCGATCTGAGAGAGCTGCGAGTCGTCCATTTCCAGCTTGCGCGCCGCTTCCGCGGGCCCGCCCGCCTTCTTGATCAGCGCGCGAAGGTTGGCGAGGCGAATGGTGCTGGAAGTCGCGGCCATGTCCACGACGGTAGCCATATTTATCATACCGATAAATTATCTTCTTGCTAAGTACATTAGCAAAATGATAAGGTTCGGTCAAGCACCCCTTTCCACATCTCCGAACCCATGCCTCGCCCGCTGTCGGCTGATTCGCGCGCCGTGCTCCTCCAACTCGAGGAGCGCGCGAAGACGATCGACCAGCTCGAAGCCGCGACCGGCATCGACAAGAAGCGCCTCGCGTACATGCTCTGGAATCTGCGCCGCCTGGGCTGGGTCACGATCACCGGCCTTCTCAGGAAGGAACGCTGGCGGGTGCGCGCCTACGGGCTTACGCGCCGCGTGCCACCCGCGGCGATCCCGGCCAGGCCGACGCGCTATGCGCCGCCGGCTCACATTGCCGCGCTGAATGCTGTCTTTCGGATCGGGCCTCCGCCTGCGCGACCCCGTGCGCGCCGGGTCCGGGGCGCGCGATGAAGCGGGCACGCGTGAATCTCCGCGTGAAAATGCCGAGCGTCGCCTCGTTCGTAGATGCGCTGCGCGAGGCGTTCGGCGAAGAGGTCGTAAAGAGCTGGCTTCGGGGCGAGGACGGCGGCTGGCTCTGTGCCGAGGAGAACGGCCACCGCTGGTGCACGCCTGGACGGCAGTGCGCGCGCTGTAGGGGCGACAAGCGTTGAGATCAAAGGACCACGACTACCAGCGGCGAATGGACAACTGGCGCCGCTGGAGGCTCTCCGAGCGCCGCTCGATCGGCGGTTCGCCCTATCCGGTCTACAACCTGTCGCCGAGGCCTCCGCGCGGCGAGAATCTCATGCCGATTTTGGCAGGAGAGGCCGACGAAACCGAGCGGGCGGTGCAGGCCCTCCCGCCCCAAGTCAGGCGAGCGGTCGAGATCTGGTACTTGCGCGAAGGGACAATCAACCAGAAGCGCAAGATGCTCGGCTGCCGGCGGGAGCGGATGCTGGTGCTTCTGGACGAAGCGTGGCTGAACATCTCGGAAAGGCTGGCTCTACGCGGAAAACGCCGGCAGTTTTAGAGGCAATCGAGGTCTTGACCTGCCGCTCCTAGTGCGACGAATGCGGCGGTAGATCAGATAGTTACGGCGCCATTGACAGGATGCATATGTCAATGGTAATGTCAACTATATAGTCATTTACTTCGTCTACAAATATGTCAACTAATCTCGTTCGACTCTTGCGGCCGGTAAGCGACAGTCCCGCAATCTTTGCGAGACCGGGCCACAACGATCACAAGCTGCTTTGCCAGCTCATTTCTGAAGGGCGTGCCGGCGTCGCTGGCTGCGTTTTTGATCCATCCTTTGTCGAGGAGCAGGACGAACTCTTGAGGGCGGTAAACGGGCGAAATCTGTGGTCCATTCTGGACCCCAAGAGTCTGGAATTGTCGACGCCTGGGGGATTCACGGCCCGAAGACGGACACTGCCTTGGGCCGGAATGCGCCCCCATGCCGCACCGGTTTTGGAAGGCAATGCCGGCGCCGAGTTTGCAAAGCACATCGTTGAATTTCTCCTCCAGCACCAATTCTCCGCGGTATTCGCGCCTACGCATTACCTCGAAAAGGGATTCGGAGACGCCTGGCTTACGACGGACCTTCGGCTATTGCAGCTCGTGCGCGACGAATTGGACCGGAATGGCGGGAAGAGTGTGGCGATCTATTACCCGCTTTGTGTCTCGACCAGTACATTCTTCGATGCGGCACAGCGAGTAGCGTTGAAGGTTGCGCTCAAGAAGGCGCCGAGACCCGACGCGCTCTGGCTGAGGATTCATCCCTTTGGTGGGCAAAGTGGGCATGTGACTTTGGAAAGCTATATCCGTGCGGCACGCGACATGCAGGAACTGGAAGTGCCGCTGGTTGGGGAGAAGGTCGGTAACGTTGGCACGGCCCTCTTGGCGTTCGGCGCGCTCGGTGGTCTGGAGATCGGGGTAAGCAGTGGCGAAGCGTTCGATTACAAGCGATTGCTCCAGAAACGGCCGGCCACGAAGGGATTTGCGCCGCATCGCGGCGTATTGTTGGATGCACTTGGGATCTCGCTGGAGGTGAAGGCGGCGAAGGTGTTCTTCGAAAACAGAACGTTGCGTGCGCAATACGCGTGCCGGGACGCACAATGCTGCCGTCAGGGCTACACCGATACGTTGAAGGAACCGCGTCGCCATTTCCTGTTGAGTCGGCTTGGTGAGGTTTCAAAGCTGGGAACGGCGCCGTTCCGGGAGCGGCCGTCGCTTTATCTCGAGCGCCATCTGAGGCCCGCGACCGATAAGCTCGGTCGAGTGGCTCAAGCGGATCTGCCGAAGCCAATTATGGGAAGGATCGAACGGGAACAGCGAAAGCTCAGTGGATGGAGAAATACGCTCGGCGAGCTTTCAAGAGTTCCTCTCATGAGCGCGGCAAAGGTGCCCGCAAAGCGTGTAGAGCGGATGAGAGGCGCTGCTTGAGGATCGAATTCGACTGGGGGAATGTCGTAAATGGCTAGCGCAATCGCTTCGAGATTGAGAGAGATTCAGACAAAAGCGGGCGTGACTGCCCGGGAAGTATCACGGCTGCTGAACACCACGCCCGAGACCGTCTCGCGCTGGCACACCGGTCGTACGGAACCGCAGCCGAAAAGCCGCGACGAAATCCTGCGGCTTGAGTGGCTTGTGGGCGAACTTGCGGAGCTCTACCCGCCGCAGGAAGCGAAGCTTTGGCTTTTCTCGCCGCACAAACTCCTGAAGGGAGATTCCCCGGCAGACTCGATTGCAAATGGTCGCATGGAAGAGGTATTGCGGATCATCGCCCAGCTGAAGGATGGTGCGTACATCTAAGTCGTCGCGGTGGCCACCGACGAACAGATCTTCGAAGCATTGGCCCAGGTTCCGACGGAAACCTGGGAGGGCGAAGTTTTTCGGCACATGTTCGCGAGCTTTCCTCCGGAAAAGGAGAATACGAGCGGCGCGCGGTGGAACCCACCCGAAACGCCAGCGATCTATACGAGCTTGACGCGCGAAACGGCTCTGGCGGAAGCCGAGTATCAGATCAGTGCTCAACCGCGGCCCCCGAAGGCGAAGCGAACGCTTTACAAGATCGCAATACACTTGAGCAGCGTTCTCGATATCTTCGGAGAGCAAGTCCTTCGTTCACTGTCGGTAAAGGCGACGGACCTGACCGATATTGACTTTCGCGTTTGCCAGGTGATCGGGGGCGCGGTTGAACGGCTCGGGCATGACGGATTGCTCGTGCCATCCGCGCGTGCGCGCGGGCAGAACTTGGTGATTTTCCCGAATCGGCAAAAGCAGGGAAGTTATCGATTTGAAGTGATCGGCCAGGAGGTCATTGATCCAGGTGAATCCTGGTGACGGCGTGCGGCGATGAGCAGGTGCATCGCCAAGCACCGGACGATTCATACAATGCGCGCGGGGCCGATTTTCCGTAGGATGCGCTAGCCTTTGGGAAGGCCTCACCCCGAAGACGATTGAAAGCCCGCATGGCTCGCCCAGCGGGTTTTTCTTTTTCAGCTTGACCTGAGAAGGCCGGACCGCGCGTCCGGCCTTTTTTCGTTTGTGGAGTTGAACGCGCGCCGGTCAATGCCCGGCGGCGACGCGGCGGTCGCGTAAGCGGACGGCGCGGCGCCGCACGGCCAGGTTCCTGCGCCCGTGCACGGCACACGGGGACGACGCACTAACGCCGACACAAAGGAGAGTTCCGATGATTCGTATCGAGGTAGTCAGCAGCACGTTCGACGAGCGGTCTGGCAGCAAGAACGGCAAGAACTGGGTGATCCGGGAGCAGGCGGGCTACGCGCACCTGCTCGATGAGCACGGCAAGCCGATGAAGTACCCGGTCGCGTGCTCGATCCCGCTCGAGAGGGACGCGCCCGCCTACCAGCCGGGCTTCTACACGCTGGACCCGCGCTCGATCTACGTGGGCGACTTCCGGCGGCTGGAGCTCGGGCGCGTGAAGCTCCTGCCCGAGCGGAAGGCGGCCTGAGATGACTTCCCCCCGTTCAGTAATACGGGCGGAAACATCCGTTTCCCTTTCCGTCTCAATCGATTACCTGTCTTTCACGATCGCGGGAGCCGACGTTGGCCCGATCGTCCATGAAGCGCAGGCCTTTCTCGGGCTGTCCGCCGTGGAGGATCGCGGCCGAGGCATGTTCGGTTATCTCGCGAGCGTGTATCTCGGCGGCTGCGGCGTCGTCGCCTATGGAGGTGAGGCTCAGCGGGGGACGGTTCTTGTATCAATCAACGGCGAAGGGTGCCGCCGAATTGCGGATTTCGGCCGAGTGCGAAGCTGGGCCGAGTCTCTTGGCGCTCGAATTACCCGGCTGGACATCGCCGCCGACGATCACGACGCGGTCGCTCTGGACGTTTCCGGCGCAATCCAGGCCTGGCGCGATGGCCTCTTTAAGGTGGGTGGCCGGCCTCCGAAGGCGAGGTGCATTGACGATTTCGACGGAGGGGACGGCCGCACTCTGTACGTTGGATCTCGGGACGGCGGAAAGCTGTGCCGGGTGTACGAGAAGGGCAAGCAGCTAGGCGACGCGCAATCGAAGTGGACGCGCGCGGAAGTCGAGCTGCACGCAAAGGACCGCGTCATCCCGTGGGACGCGGTCACGGACCCGGTGCCGTATCTCGCCGGGAGCTATCCGTACTTCGCGTTCCTGTCGCTGGTGGTCGAGCGCATCCGGACGCTGAAGCGCGGAAGCGCGATTTCCATCGAGGCGGTGCGGGGCTGGGTGAAGCACGCCGCGGGCAAGAGCATCAACGTGCTGCTCAAGCACTTCAAGGGCGATCACGCGGGGCTCGTCAACGCGGTCAGGCGCAAGGGCATCCCCAAGCGCTTGAAGGGTTGGTGGAAGGCCGCGGAGCAGCTCGTGAGGCGGGAGTCATGACTTGGGTCGTCGGCTGCCAGGTGGACCCGGCGACGAAGGGCGGGACCTGTCCGGCGAACAGAACGATCTGGGTGGACGTTCCCGACCAGGCGTCGCCCTTCAATCTGGACGTAGCGGGCGCAGTAAACATCGGGGTAGCAATTCTCTCGGTGTGGGCTGTGGGTTGGGCCTTTGGCAAGTTGGCCCGTGTCATCAACGAGACTGACGGAGGTTGAAACCATGAAAGCGACGCTGAAGAAGCTCGCCGTTCTTGGCGCCTCGGCGGTCACCAGCGCGTCGGCTTTCGCCGCGGCCCCGGATGTTTCGGGAGTCGTGACGGAAATCGGCGGCACGGCGGCGCCCATCGCGGCGATCGGCGCGGCGGTGCTGCTGGTGTTCGTCGGCATCAAGACGTTCAAGTGGGTCCGGCGCGCGATGTAGGCGCGCAGAACCCGCGGCAGTGCCCTGGGGGAGCGGCCACGAGCTGCTCCCCCTTTTTCTTTCCGGAGGAAGCAATGGCGGCAGAGGACTACATGGGCTTGTGGGTGCTGGTCGCGCTGATCGGCGCGGCATGGTGGATGTTCAGGGAGTGAAGATGAATCTCGAAGTTCTCATGCGCTTCGCGCTCGGGTTCCTGATCGGCGCGTGCCTGTGGGCGGCAGGGAACCGCGCGCATGCGACGACGATTCCCGCGACGGCAAACACGCAGACGCAAGCCGCGACGCAAGCGACCGTCACCAAGTACTCGTTGAACGGCGGCCAGACGACCTACGGATGGCTCGCGTCGGTCGCGGCACTGCAAGGCGCGGTGGTGAGCAACCTTACTTCGCAGCCACCGCACGTCTGCTCGACCAATGGCACGGGCGCGGCGTACGAGTCCTACAGCGCGGGTCCTATCAGCGGCACTTCGTACTTCGTCATTTACAGCACGTGCGGTCCGTACCCGGACGGCACGTACCAGTGGACGAATCTGGCGACGTACTACTACCCGATTTCGCAGAACTTCACCGAGTACCAGTGCCCGAGCGGCTGGACGCTCTCGGGCACGAGCTGCACGCTGACGACTTATAGCTGCCCGGCGAATTACACGCTCTCCGGGACGGTCTGTAATTCGAATCCCGATCCCGCAGGCACGCAAGGGCCGAGCCTTTGCATTCCGGCGACCGCGAAACCGCAGAACGGCGCCTGCTACAACGGCACGCTCTATGACTATCAGACGGCGAGCAATCAGTTCGCGATCGACGGCGTGCAGCAGTGGTGCGGGCCGGCGCAGTCCTCGGGCCAGCCCTGCACGGCCACGACGCCGCAGGCTGCTACCTCGACCCCGACTTCGTGCCCGGCTGGCCAGGTGCCGGGGCTGATCAACGGCCAGACGGTGTGCCTCGGGGCGGGCGACTCGAATCCGGCGCAGAAGGTGGAGACGACCACCATGACCACGACGAACGCGCAAGGGCAGGCGACTGGCACGACCAGCACGACCACGACGACCACGAACACCGGGACCGGGTCGACGGTAACCACGACGACGCGCAATCCGGACGGGACGAGCACCACGCAGACGCAGAACGCCGGGCCGAATACGAGCAAACCGGACATGGAGCGGTTCTGCGACCAGAACCCGGACGCCTCGATCTGCAAGAAGTCGTCGTGGGGCGGCACCTGCGGGGCGTTCGCCTGCGACGGTGATGCCGTGCAGTGCGCGATCGCGCGGGAGATGTATCAGCGCGATTGCACGCTCTTCGAGACTCAGACGAGCCTCTCGACGCTTGGCAACCAGGTGGCGAGCGGCGCCGATCCGCAGGCGTCCCAAAACCCGGCCCTTGAAGCAAACCGGCAGACGACGAGCCTCTCCGGGTCGATCAGCCAGGACACGTTTCTGTCGCAGGGCGGCCTTGGCGACCAGCAGATCGTCGTGTCGCCGTCGCTTACCGTGACGCTGCCCTGGTCGCAGCTAAATCAATACCTCTCGTACATGGGCGCGATCGTCGTGGCGTTCGCGATGATCTTCGCGGCCCGCATCGTCGTGGGAGCGCGCTAATGCCTCTCTTTCTCGCGGCACTGCTGGGTGGTCTCGTCCAGGCGGCAAGCTCGATCGTCGGGCGTGTGCTCATTGCGCTCGGCATCGGCTACGTCAGCTACACGGGCATCAACGCGCTGCTGACATGGATCAAGTCACAGGTGGTGAGCTATCTCGCCGGCGCGCCGGGGACGGTGGTCGCCATCATGGGCCTCCTCAAGATCGACGTGGTGGTGTCGATCATCTTCTCGGCGCTCGCGGCGCGGCTGGTCCTGCAGGGGCTCACCTCGGACAAGGTGACGCGCATGGTCATCAAATGATCACGCTCATCACCGGACAGCCCGGCGCCGGCAAGACGCTCTATTCGATCCAGTTCGTGCGCGAACTGGCGAAAAACGAAGGCCGGCAGGTCTTCTACTCGGGCATCAAGGATCTGCGGCTCGCTTGGCCGGAACTCGAAAAGCCGGAGGAATGGTACGAGGTGCCGAAGGGCTCGATCGTGGTGATCGACGAGGCGCAAAGGATATTTCGGCCGCGCGGCGCGGGCACGCAGGTGCCGCGGCATGTCTCCGAGCTGGAAACGCACCGGCACCAGGGCATCGACCTCTTCATCGTCACACAGCACCCGATGCTGGTCGATACCAACGTCCGGCGGCTGGTCGGGCGGCACTTCCACGTCGTGCGCTCCTTCGGCCTCAAGCGCGCCACCGTGCACGAGTGGAACGCGGCGAAGGAGCAGTGCGACAAGTCGCGCGAGGACTCGGTCCGGCACGAGTGGAGCTACCCGCAGGACGTTTTCGCGCTCTATCGCTCGGCCGAGGTCCATACGCACAAAGCGCGCGTTCCCGCGCGGGTGTTCGTGCTCGCCACGCTGCCGTTGCTGCTTGCCGGCCTGGTATGGGTGGTGGCGAAATGGTGGGAGCGTTCGGGCTCCGCGCGGCCGGACAAGGAACAGGCCGCGAAGTCGGCGCCCGCGGCAGCGGGCGCGGCACGGACAAGCTCGGGAAAGCTCACCGCGGCGGAGTGGGCGGCGGAGTATCGGCCGCGGGTCGAAGGCCTCGCCTACACGGCGCCCGTATACGACGACGTGACAAAGCCCGTACACGCACCTTACCCGGCGGCGTGCATCGCCTCGAAGGCGCGCTGCGCCTGCTATAGCGAACAGGGCACGCGCCTGGACATGCCTGAGGCTCTCTGCCGGCAGATCGTCGAGCGGGGGTTCTACGTCGCTTGGGATACGTCGCGAGGGTCTGCGGCCGGGGCGCGAACCTCCGACCGTGAACCCGAATTCGTTCGGTCCGAGGCGGTGCGCATCGCACCGACCGGTTCTCAGGGAGCTCGCGAATCGCTGTTTCGGCAGTCGCCTAGGTAGTCAAGGGCAAGGGGAGCACGAGGGGAGAGCCCCGTCGTTTTTTTGGACGACAGAAGGCCGGACCTTGCGGCCCGGCCTGGACTGCTGCCTAGTTTCGTCTAGCCGTTGATGCGCCCGTACTTTAGGAGGCGGGCGCGAATCGCGCCCATCGTCCTCTCATGGGCCGAGGCGAGTTCCTGCAGCCCCCTGCCAGCGTCGAACGCGGCAAGTAGCCTCCGGTCCTCGTCCTCGCTCCACGGCTCGCCAGTCTTGGCGGGCATCTGCGCCTTCCTGCGCTCGAAACGCTCCACGCGCTCAAGGGCCGTTGCTGCTTCATACAGCGCGCGTACGGTCTGCGGACGCTGATAGGCGCTCTCCGCCGGAAAGACTTCCCCGGACTCGGGATCGACACCGTTGGCAAGGCTGCGAAAAACTGCAAGTGCTTGTGCTGATTCCACTGCTATCTCCTTTCAGGTTGGTGAGTGGTACTACGGAAAAACTCGTTACAGAAGGCCACGCTCGGCAAAGCTGATCGCTTGATTCCCGGCCACGATGAAGTGGTCAAGAACCTTCACGTCAACCATGGAAAGCGCATCCTTGAGATTCCGGGTAAGCAGTTCGTCTGCTTGGCTCGGCTGCGCCGCTCCGGATGGGTGGTTGTGCGCGAAGATCACTGCGGCAGCGTTCGCTCGAAGTGAAGCCTTCACGACTTCACGGGGATAAACGCTCGTCTGCGTCAGAGTCCCCCGGAAAAGCTCCTCGACGGCAATAACGCGGTGCTGCGCATCGAGCTGGATGCAGATAAAGACTTCGTGCGGCAGTCCTGCCAGCTTGAGCCTGAGCAGATCGCGCACGGCTCCGGGGCTGGTGAGGCATTCCCGGATGGTCAATTGCTCGGTGAGTGTCCGCGCCGCAAGCTCAACGGCGGCTTGCAGCTTGATTAAGGCATCGTCCCCGTATGCGGTAGGACGTTCCCCGCAGAAGAGATCGCCGTTCTCCTGCGCCCGTGAATGGAGCAGAGCAAAGAGCGAAAACTTCGCCCTCGCAAACACCGTCGTTGCCTTCCTACGGTCCCCGATAAGCACGGTCAGCAAATCGAGATCGGTTGCATGAGTCACTTCAGTTCTGAGCAGCATTGGGCCTCCTTGGCCTGTTAAAAAAACTGCTGCTCATGCGGAGTTCTCTTCGCCTCCCCTAGGGGACGGGAGGGGGAGGTTCATGAATGGAAATGCTTAAGCCGCCCGTTCCGGCGGCTTGCTTCTGCTGCTCACGCTTTCGTCCCCTTCACCAGAGCTGAGGGGCGAACGGGGGCAGCTAAGCCGCTTGGAATCGGCGGCGTTTCAGTGGGCGGTGATTGGGTTCCGCTTCAGGCGACGTAGCGGCCCACGGCGCGGGGTTGCAACCGAGTGACAGGAACCTGGCGCGACGCGTTGCGGCGTGTATTAGGCTTGACAGCTATTTGCTTTGGAAATCGAACAGAACTAAGACCGAATTAGCACTACTATCGGGGTCACGTCGCTACCATATTGCGTATGAACAACAACCAAAAATTGGAGCTCGTTTGGGAGGGGAAACATGACGAGCACGGGCGGCGCGTTGCGCCGTTACGCATCGCGTTGCCATTTCAAGCTGTCGAGACGGTCAACGAAGCAGCGCAAGATCGACAGAAAAACCTGTTACTCGAGCCGGCGGCGGCCGAGGGGCATGGATGGCGCAACCGGCTTATTTGGGGCGACAAGAAGTACGTGCTTCCGTCATTGCTGCCGGAGTTCGCGGGCATCCTCAGCAGAACCCCGGGCTCGAGAGAGTACCGGGGTTTTTGTTCTCCGGTGGCCGTGTCCGCCCTCTGCTGGAGGGAGTCTGCGAGCTGCGAAGCCTCAACGCGGCGGCCGAGCTCCTGCCGGCGGTACCGGTGCGGCGCGCCCTGAATCGCTGCGCACCGCGGTGGGAGTGAGCGCAGCGCGCAGATGCGCAACACGCGGATGGTCGGCCGCGGCCGCGCGATACACCAGCGCGACCGGTATCGGTGCGACCGCGGGGGTGATCCGAATGCGAGCCACGCTGCCCAGGCGCTCGGCCTCGCGTATCGTCTCCGCGGGCACCACGCTGATGCCAACGCCCCGCGCGACTAAGCGTACGTTCGTGACCATGCTGCTGGATTCGACTACGGGGTCCGGCGGCACGATGCCCGCACGCCCGAAGCTCGCATTGATCATCTGCCGCACGAACGAAGAAGATTGCGGAAGAATCCATGGCGCTTGCGCGAGATCGGGCCAGGTCGCACGGCGGGTCGTCGCGAGGCGATGACCCGGCGGTGCGATCAGCACGAGCTGCGCCTCGTGGATTTTCTCGTAACACAGCTTCGGCGCCCCTTCCGCCGACATCATGGCCGCGTTATAGGTCGTCAGGAGCGCGTCGAGTTCGCCCTTAAACAGAAGCGCAAAAAGCTGAGGAACGCGGTCTTCGCGCAGATCGGTCAATACCGGTGGGTCGCGCGCGAGCAGCCGCGCGAGAACCCCCGGAACGATGCTGAGCGCGACGAGCGGAGGCGCACCGAGCCGGAGCACGGTCACGCCGCTCTTCGCCGCGGCGCGCGCCTCCTGCTGCAGATGGTCGAGTTCGGCCATCAGCACGGCGGCGCCACGCAGCACCGCAGCGCCCTGCAGCGTTGCTCGCAGTCCGCGCGCGCTGCGCTCGAACAGCGCAAAGCCGAAAGCGCCCTCCAGCTCCTTCAGCGATTTGCTGAGCGCGGGCTGGGTGAGGTGCAGCGCGCCAGCCGCCGCCCGGAGGCTGCCGCTGCGCTCCAACTCGGTGACCATGCGCAGATGGCGGAAGCGCAGACGGGCGAGCAAATGTCCGGTTGCCGACATTGGGAGCTTTTCTCCGATAACCCGAGGTGATCGAGCGATAACAAGATATCACTTTTCGGAATCCATGCGACGGTCTAGGCTGTTTTTAGGAGGAAAGGAGGAGCGTCGCGCATGAACCTCGGGGATTCGATGCGGGAAGCCACGCAGCCGCGCTTCCTCGGCGCGCTCGATCGATTTGCGCCTGAAGCGCTTTTCTCGCTGAAGGGCAAGGTCGCCCTCATCACCGGCGGGGCGGGCGGTATCGCCGCGGGCCTCGCCAGCGGCTTCGCCGCGGCAGGCGCGCGCCTCGTCCTCGCCGACCGCGACGAGGCGGTCGCGCGCCGCGCCGAGGAGCTACGCGGCGCCGGGGCCGAAGCCTCGAGCCTCGTTTTCGATGTGACCGATCCGCAGGCGGTGGCGAGCGCGATCGCCGATACGCGGGCGCGCGCCGGCGGCCTCGATATCGTTGTCAACAACGCCGCGATCATCGTACGCAAGCCCTTTCTCGAGCTCTCGCTCGACGATTGGCGCCGCGTGATCGACACCGACCTCACCGCATGCTTCATGGTCGCTCAGCAGGCGGCACGGCTGATGGTCGCGCAGCGCTCGGGCCGCATCATCAACATGAGCTCGATCATGAACCACGTGTCGCGGCCGTTGCTCGTGCCTTACGTCACCTCGAAAGGCGGCCTTGCCGCGTTCACGCGCGCGCTCGCCGCCGACCTCGCCGGCACCGGCGTCACGGTCAATGCGCTGGCGCCGGGCTACATGGCGACCGAGTTCAGCCAGGCGGGCAACAAGGAGTTCCACGATTTCGTCCGCGACTGGACCCCGGCACGCCGCTGGGGCCAGCCCGAGGACCTGTGCGGCGCGGCCCTGCTGCTCGCCTCCGACGCGGGGGCGTACATCAACGGTCAGGTGTTGTATGTGGACGGCGGCTTCCTTGCCGTCACGAAATAGGATGAACCGCACCACCACATTGCAGCACGAAGCGGACGTCGCGGCACCGGCCGCCGGCAGACGCAGCCCGATGCGCCGATTGCTCGATTCACGGGGCTTCGTGGCGGTGCGCTCGTTCGCAATCTTCATCGGGCTCTGGTACCTGATGATGCTCTGGGCCAACCCTCTCCAACTGCCCTCGCCGTTCCGGGTGGTCGATGCGCTGGCAGGCCTTGCCGCCAGCGGCGAGCTGTTCCGGCACGCGCTGCTTACCACCTCGAGGCTTGCGATCGCCCTGGTGGTCGCTACCGCCCTCGCGGTCCCGCTCGGCTTTCTGATGGGGTTGAACCGCAAAGCTGACGCTTTGATCGACCCGGTGGTCGAGCTGCTGCGGCCGATCTCGGGGATCGCCTGGATCCCGCTCGGGATTTTCATTTTCGGCGTCGGCGACACCCTGCCCGTGTTCATCATGATGTACGTGGCGTTCTTCCCGCTCCTGCTGAACACCGTCTCGGGTGTGCGCCATGTCGATCAGCGGCTCGTCGCCGCCGCGCGGACCATGGGTGTGAGCCGGTGGGCGATGCTGCGCCAGGTGATCGTGCCGGCCGCGTTGCCGACGATGATGGTCGGCTTCCGGCTCGCCTTCGCCGGCGCCTGGGCAGCCGTCATCGCAGCCGAACTCATCGGCGCGCCGAGCGGGCTCGGCTTCGCCATCGAATGGTACCGGCAGCTCCTCATGAGCCCGAAAGTCTTCGGCTTCATCGTGATGATCGGAATCGTCGGCTATCTCTGCGATCTCGGCTTGCGGGCGTTGCAGCGCTGGCTCACACCGTGGGCGGAAGGAACCGGGTTGGCATGACGACCACCACTGGCTCCACTGCCTCTGCCAACGGGTCGCGCTGGAACGCTGTCCTCTACGCAACGCTCCTGCCGGCGATACTGGTGCTCGCCTGGCAGGCTTGGGCAATGACGCTTCCGGCGGACACGCGGGCGCCGTCGCCCGCGCGCGCGGTCGCCGCGTTCGTCAACCTCGTCGCCAGCGGGGAGCTGATACTCGCGACCGCACAGAGCCTCGGCCGGGTGCTCGCGGGCTTCGCTTTCGCGCTGCTGGCCGGCGTTGGCCTGGGCGTACTGATGGGATCGAGCCGCAGGATCAGGGACAACCTCGACCCGATCGTGGAGAGCTTCCGTCCGATCGCTCCGATGGCGATCCTGCCCATCGCCATCCTCTGGTTCGGCACCGGGACGGCGGCTTCGCTTTCAATCGTCACCTATGCCGCGTTCTTCCCGATGCTCCTCAACACCATTCATGGCGTGAGCCGCGTAGACCGCAAGCTGGTGCTGGCGGCAATGACGATGGGCGTGCCGCGGCTGCGGATCTTGACGAAGGTTGTGGTGCCTGGCGCGTTGCCCGGTGTGCTGCTCGGCTCGCGCCTCGCGATGGGCGTCGCCTGGACCGCGATCATCGCCGCCGAGCTCGCCGTCGGCGCCAAGACCGGCGCGGGCGGTACCTCGGGCGGCATCGGGCAGATGATGTTCGTGTTCTTCGCCTACAGCATCGACCTCAACGGCATCGTCGTCTGCATGATCGTCGTCGGCGTCGTCGCCCTGCTGATCGACCGCCTGTTCCGCGTCGCCGAGTACTGGTTGATGCCTTGGAGACAGTGAAATGATGACCCAAGAGACGCTGGCGCCGAAGTTGCGGCTGCGGGAAGTCGGCAGGCAATTCGTCGCGCCGGGAACCGGGCAGCTGGCGACCGCGGTCACCGGCGTCAATCTCGAGGTCGCAACCGGCGAATTCGTCTGCGTCTGCGGCCCGTCGGGCTGCGGCAAGTCCACGGTGCTGAACCTCATCGCCGGCCTGGACGTGCCGAGCGCGGGGACCATCGAGGCGAACGGCAAGCCGATCACCGGACCGGGCGCCGACCGCGGCGTGATGTTCCAGGACTACGCGCTGATGCCGTGGATGTCCGCCTTCGACAACATCGGTTTCGGGCTGCGTCACGGCACGCCGGGCAAGCCTTTCACGCCCGAGCAGCGCGAGGCGCGCATCCGTCAGTTCGTCGATCTGGTCGGACTGAAGGGGTCGGAGAAGAAGTATCCGCACCAGCTCTCGGGCGGCATGCGCCAGCGCGTGGCGCTCGCCCGGCTGCTCGCCAACGGACCGGACATCCTGCTCATGGACGAGCCGCTCGGCGCGCTCGATGCGCAGACCCGGCTCATCCTGCAGGTGGAGCTGCTGCAGATCTGGGGCGAGACCGCGCCGGTCGGCGAGCGCAAGACCGCCGTCTTTATCACCCACGACATCGACGAAGCGGTGTTCCTCGGCGATCGCGTCGTCGTGATGAGCACGCTGCCGGGCCGCGTCAAGGCGATCATCCCGATCGACTTGCCGCGCCCGCGCACCGAAATGATCCGCGCCGACGCGAGCTTCAGCATCCTGGTCGAGCAGATCTGGAGCCTGATCCGCGACGAGGCATACCGCGCGATCCACGAAAAGTGAACCCAAGGCCAAGTGAGGTACGTTTAACGAGGAGGTCTGCAATGTCGAACGCATCGGAAAAAGGCAAGACACGGCGTCGTGTGGTTCTGGGCGGGCTCGCTGGTGCCGCCCTTGCGGGCGCGCCCTACATCGCCAGGGCGCAGGCGAAGAAGGCCGTCAAGGTCTCCGTCGGCCGCATTCCCTGGGCCGCCGGCAACTCGCCGGTGACGCAGTACATGATGAACAACAAGCTGTTCGATAAGCGCGCGGCAGAGCTGGGCTTTGACCTGACGATCGACTGGCGCGACTACCCGACGGCAATGCCAATGGTGGAGGCGATGGTCGGCAACAACATTGACATCGGCATGTGGGGCAACACGCCGATCATCCGCTCCATCGCCGCCGGGGTGCCGCTTAGCCTGATGACGGTAGGCGAGGGGCACTTGCGCTTCGTGATCGCGACGCGCAAGGGCTCCCCCATCCGCAAACCTGAGGACCTGCGCGGCAAGACTATGGGCGCACAACTCGGCGGGGACCCCTACAACGCCCTCACCTCGATCCTGCGCCACGAGCTGGGCAACGCCGATCCCGCGGCCCACAACATCCGCCTCGTCAACACGCCCACGCTCGCCCTGGCGGCGCAGGTGCCGGCCGGGATGGACGCCTCGATCTGCATCTATCCGGCGTTCCTCGCGGCACAGGCCACCGGCACGGTCGGCATCATGAACTCCTTCGGCTACACCGAGGACTACTACGAGGGTCCGCTCGGCAAGGGCGGCGGCATTCTGGTGCCGTCGGTGAAGAAGTCGCCCTTCTATCCGGATGGGTACTACCTGCATCGCTCGTTCTGGGTGGTGCGCAACGGCTTTCTCGAGCAGCATCCGCAGGTCGTGGTCGCCTACCTGATGGCGCATGAGGATGCTGTTGCCGCGCTGAGCAAGGTGGATCTCGGCGCGGTGTCGCAGCTCGTCAAGGACTACTGGAAGCTGGACGCCGAGCAGGGCGCGAAGGTGAACAAGGACGAGGTGCTTTTCCTGCGCGGCTGGTCCTGGCCGACGGAGAACGACGCGCGCGCCGTCCTCGAGGTCTCGAAGTACCTAGTCGGCAGCAAGGTAATCGACAAGCCGCTCACTTGGAAACAGGTGAAGGACGCCTTCGCGCGCACCGCGCCGCTCACCAAGCAGGCCTACGAGCGCCTGGGATCCAAGACCCCGCTGGCCGAGTTCACCCGCACCGACACCACGGACCTGCGCGGGCTGCCGGTCTGGGAGATGGGCCGCTGGTCCGAACGAACCTGAGAGGTGCCAGATGCTGAGCGTCGGTTTCATCGGGCTAGGAGTCATGGGCGGTCCCATGGCGCTCAACATCCTGAAGGGGGGTCATCCCCTGACGGTGTACGACCTGAACCCCCAGGCGGTGGCGCGCCTGACCCAGGCCGGGGCGCGGGCCGCCGGCTCGCCGCGCGAGGTTGGCGCGGCGAGCGAGGTCGTCGTCACGATGCTGCCCGAGCCGCAGCATGTCGAGCAGGTCGTGCTCGGGTCCGACGGGGTTGCCCAAGGCCTGCGACCGGGTGGCGTGGTCATCGACATGAGCACGATCGATCCGCAGACCTCGCAACGCATCTGTGCGGAACTGCGGCGGCGCGACATGCACATGGTGGATTCGCCGGTCGGCAAGACCTCCGAGCACGCCGCGACCGGGACGTTGACGCTGATGGTGGGCGGCGAGCCCGAAGTCATCACGCGGGTGAAGCCGGTGCTGGATCGCATGGGCAGCGAGATCTTCTATTGCGGCGGCCCCGGCATGGGCCACGCCATGAAGATCACCAACAACTTGCTCGCCACGACCATCATGGCGGCGACCACGGAAGCCCTCGCCATCGGCGCCAAGTGCGGCTTGACGCTCGAGATGATGATCGAGGTGATGAAGACCACGATGGCCTGGAACAACCAGCTTGGCGTGGCGATGCCCAAGAAGGCGTTCAAGGGCGACGACAGCCCCGGTTTCATGGTGAAGCTCGCCGCGAAGGACGTGCGGCTGGCGGTGGAACTGGCCAAGAAGCAGGGCTTCGATGCCCTGGTCGGGGCCGGGGCGCAAGCGGTGCTCGAGCGCGCGATGAAGATGGGTTTCGCGGAACGCGACACCGCCGCGCTGATGATGATCCTCGAGCGCGAGCTCGACATCAAGGTGCGCCCCGCCGCGACCACGGGAATCCGGGCCTAGCCGTGCCCTTGGAATTCAACTACGGCATCCCGATCGCCGATCACGTGGCAGTCTTCGTCGCGCAGGAACTAGGTCTGTTCGAGAAGGCAGGCCTCAAGCCCAAGTTCTTCTATTCCCAGTCGGGGACGCCGCTCCTCGCCGGCCTGAGAAACGAGAGCCTCGACGTGGTCACGGCGGGCATAGCGTTCGCCTTCGCGCTCGGCCAGAACATTCCGCTCAAGATCATTTTCTGGCAGGCGAACAACGCCGCGGGCGAAGGCCTGGTGGTCGACCCGGGTTCGGCGGTCAAGTCCTACCGGGACATCGCCAAGGCGAAGAAGATCGGGGCGGCCTCGGGGACGAGCGCGCAGATCGCGCTCTACATGATGGCCCAGAAGCTGGGCATCGACTACGGCAAGCTCAACGTGGTCAATATTCCCGCGCCGCTGTTCCGCAACGCCTTCAAGAGCAAGTCCATCGACGCCGGCGTCGCCTGGCCGCCGTACTCGCTCAAGTGCCAGTCCGAAGGATACCGCGTGGCGAGCTTCGACGAGGAATACACGCCGCCGGCGGGCGTGTGTCCCGGCCTGACCGGGGTGCGCCCGGCGTTCCTCAAGGAACACCCGGAAATCGGCGCGAAGCTCGTGCAGGTGGAGGCGCAGGCGCGCGAGGCCCTGGTGAAGGACCCGCGGGTGGGCGTCGACGCGTTCGTGAAGCGCCTGCACCTCACGCCGGAAGTCGCCAAGGCGAGCCTCGAGCGGCGCAGCGCCAGCCGCCAGCCGGAGTTCGCCGATCAGCTCGATCCTTTGTCGCCGTTTTCCATGATCTCGAAGCAAGGCGGACTCGCCGGCACGCTCATGCTCGCAAGTCAGGTCCTGCACGCCACGAAGGTGATTGCCAAGCCTATTCCTCCGAGCGTTATTCACGACGCCATCGA